>MTEX01000628.1_pt1 | contig 12704 bp, 10 predicted proteins | sample 1042691 | NCBI WGS metagenome assembly MTEX01 (sample SAMN06185810, study PRJNA358809) | soil metagenome | isolation source: soil biostimulated with molasses as carbon source | place: India | collected 2015-05-23
CCGATCTGCTGGCGCTGACCCTGCTCAAGACGCCGGGCGAAATGGGCGCCGACATCGTGGTCGGCAACACCCAGCGCTTCGGCGTGCCGTTCGGTTTCGGCGGCCCGCACGCGGCCTTCATGGCCTGCCGCGACGCTTACAAGCGCTCCATGCCCGGCCGCCTGATCGGCGTGTCGGTGGACGCCGACGGCAACCCCGCCTACCGCCTGACCCTGCAGACCCGCGAGCAGCACATCCGCCGCGAGAAGGCCACTTCCAACATCTGCACCGCGCAGGTGCTGCTGGCGGTGATGGCCTCGATGTACGCCGTCTACCACGGTCCGGAAGGCCTGACCCGCATCGCCCGCCGGGTCGCCCGCCTGACCGCCATCCTCGCCGAAGGCCTGCGCTCGCTGGGCCATGCCTCCGTGCACGCCAGCGCGTTCGACACCCTGTGCATCGACGCCGGCGACGCCGCCCAGGCGATCCTCGCCCGCGCGAAACAGGCACGCATCAACCTGCGCGTGCGCGGCAACGGCTCGCTGTGCATCTCGCTGGACGAAACCACCACCCGCGCCGATGTCGAAGCGCTGTGGGGCGTGTTCGCCGATGCGGGCACCACCCTGCCGACCATCGACGCGCTGGACGCCACCGCGCCGTCGCTGATCCCGGAAAGCCTGCGCCGCACCAGCAAGTTCCTGACCCACCCGGTGTTCAACACCCACCACAGCGAGCACGAACTGCTGCGCTACATGCGCGCGCTCGCCGACAAGGATCTGGCGATGGATCGCACCATGATCCCGCTGGGCAGCTGCACCATGAAGCTCAACGCCACCGCCGAGATGATTCCGGTGACCTGGCCGGAATTCGGCAACCTGCATCCGCTGGCGCCCGCCGACCAGGCGCAGGGCTACAAGGAACTGATCGACGGCCTGGAAGCCATGCTGGTCGAATGCACCGGCTATGACTCGGTGAGCCTGCAGCCCAACTCCGGCGCGCAGGGCGAGTACGCCGGCCTGCTGGCCATCCGCGCCTACCACCGCTCGCGCGGCGAGGCCAGGCGCGACATCTGCCTGATTCCCGAATCCGCGCACGGCACCAACCCGGCCAGCGCGCAGATGTGCGGCATGCAGGTGGTGGTCACCAAGTGCGACAGCAACGGCAACGTCGATGTCGAGGACATCCGCCGCGCCGCCGAGAAGTACAGCGATCGCCTGGCCGCGATCATGATGACCTACCCCTCCACCCACGGCGTGTTCGAAGAGGACGTGGTGGAGATCTGCAACATCATCCACCAGCACGGCGGCCAGGTGTACACCGACGGCGCCAACATGAACGCGCTGGTCGGCGTGGCCAAGCCGGGCAAGTGGGGTTCGGACGTCTCGCACCTCAACCTGCACAAGACTTTCTGCATCCCGCACGGCGGCGGCGGCCCCGGCGTGGGCCCGTGCGCGGTCAAGTCGCACCTGGCGCCGTTCCTGCCGCGCACGCTGGGCGGCGAAGGCGAAGTGGGCATGGTGTCGGCGGCCAGCTTCGGCAGCGCCAGCATCCTGCCGATCAGCTGGATGTACATCACCCTGATGGGCGCGGCCGGCCTGCGCAAGGCCACCCAGGTGGCGCTGCTCAACGCCAACTACATCGCCAAGCGCCTGGCCCCGCACTACGAAACCCTGTACACCGGGCGCAACGGCCTGGTCGCGCACGAGTGCATCCTGGATCTGCGTCCGCTCAAGGACAAGACCGGCATCAGCGCCGAGGACGTGGCCAAGCGCCTGATCGACTTCGGCTTCCACGCCCCCACCCTGAGCTTCCCGGTGGCCGGCACGCTGATGGTCGAACCGACCGAGAGCGAGTCGCAGCACGAACTGGATCGCTTCATCGACGCGATGATCCAGATCCGCGAGGAAATCCGCGCGGTCGAGGACGGCCGCCTGGATCGCGAGGACAACCCGCTCAAGCACGCCCCGCACACCGCCACCCAGGTCAGCGCCAGCGAATGGACGCACGCCTACCCGCGCGAGCTGGCCGCGTTCCCGCTGCCGAGCCTGAAGCTGCAGAAATACTGGCCGCCGGTCGCGCGCGTGGACAACGTGCACGGCGACAAGAACGTGTTCTGCAGCTGCATCCCGGTGGAAGCCTTCGCCGGCGAACCGGAAGCCTTCAGCGAACCGAACGTGATGTAAGAAGAAAGCCCCGCGAATGCGGGGCTTTTTTTTGGGTGTTTGCCTGCTCGTCAAAAGGCGGGACGCTCGCCTTCCGCCCATGCGTCCCTCCCCCCGCCTGCGGGGAAGGTGCCCGAAGGGCGGATGGAGGCGAACCCTAAAGCGACTTGACGAGGTTATGACTCACCGTCGAATACCCCAGCCGCGCATACAGCGCCTGCGCTCCCGCATTGTGGGCGAACACATGCAGGCCAATCCGGTCGATGCCCAGCGCACGCACCTGCGCTTCCATCGCCGCGAACGCCGCCGTCGCATAACCGCGGCGGCGATGCGCGGGATGCACCCGCACGTCGTAGATATGCACCTGCCGCTGTTCGCCTTCGCTGTACACGCCGTACCACAGCGAACCCACCACGCCTGCGTCGTCGGCGAGGATTTCGAACAGATGGTGATCCGGCGTCGCCGGTCCCTGCGGCAGCAACTGCGCGAAGGACGCCTGCGAACGTTCCAGCGCGCCTTCGGCCGGCCAGCGTCCGGCGGAGACGTTCTCCTCCGCATAGCTTTCCACCGCGGCGTGCAGGAACGCGCGGAAGGCGCGTTCGTTCATCGGAACCAGCGAGACGGACATGGGCAGCCGGACGATTCGGAAGAGTCCGACTCTATCCCACCCGCGGCTCACACGCGCGGCGGCGGTCCTGCCGGGATGGCCGGGCGGGTGCCGTCGCTCAGCGCCATCAATTGGCAGAACGTGGCGTCGTAGGCGGCCGCCTCTTCCTGGTAGCCGGCCATGGCCTGGAACGAACTGCGCAGCGACAACTTGTGGGCGACCGCGCGCAGGCGTTCGGCCTCCGGATGGGTCTGCACCAGTGCCGCCATCCAGACGGTCAGCGCCTCCAGTTGGCCGGTGGCGCGCGCGTCGGTGGCTTCCAGTCGGCTGAGATGGGTGTGGATTTGGGTTTCTGACAGCAGCATGCAATGGGATTCCCATGAGCGGACGACCGCCGCAAAGCCCCCTCTCCGCGCCGTTGGTTTCCCTCACGCGGCGGGCGCCCCGGATCGGACAGCGCGGCACGCATGCGGCAAGTCCGGGTCATCCCCCGTTGGGCGGCGTGAAGTCCAGGCTGAACCCGCGCGTCGCCGTATTCAGCCAGCCGGACTTCAACCCTTGCCCGCCGCCAGCGGTTCCTCGTCCTGATCGTAGGCCGGTGGATAGTAGAAATTGAGTGTCTTGAGGAAGCCACGGCCCGTGTTGCGGATTTCATGGCGCTCGCCGTGCTCGATCACCAGCAGGCTTCCCGCACGCAGTTTCTGCTGCTCGCCTTCGATCGTCGCCACACCGGTGCCGGACACCACGTACAACCATTGATCGGCACCGCGATGCCGGTTGTCCGGCCCACCTTCCGCCTCGCCCGGCGCGATGACCATTTCCGCCGCCTGCACGTCCCGCACCGCGAACACGGTACGGAAGCCCTGGCCAAAGCGTAGATGTTTGTATTGCATGCCGATCCCGTCAATGCGTTGCGGTACCCCACCGAGCCTCGCCTTCCTTCATCGCTTGCGGGGAAAGGCGCCCGTCATCCCGAAGCTCGACAGTTCCCTTCCCCCGCGTGCGGAGGAAGTGCCCGACCTCCCGAAGCTCGACAGTTTCCTTCCCCGCGTGCGAGAAGAGGTGCCGACCTCCCGAAGCCCGACAGTTCCCTTCCTCCGCTTGCGGAGGAAGTGCCCGACCTCCTGAAGCTCGACAGTTCCCTTCCCCCGCGTGCGGAGGAAGTGCCCGAAGGGCGGATGGGGGCAACCGCACCCTCAATGCCGCAGGTTCACCTCGGCCACCCGATCGCGGTAGTGCTTCTTCGGATCCATGCCCAGCATCAGCTTCACACCGGCGAGCATCGCGTTTTCGTTCAACCAGATTTCCGCGTGCTCGGCGTCGAAGCGCAGCAGCGCCAGACGCGGATCTTCCATGCCGCCTTCGTACCAGGCCGCCACGTACGGATTCCACAGCCGGTCCACCACCGCGCGGTCGGTATGTTCCATCAACACGCCGTTGATGCTGGCGAACAGATCGTGGCCCTTCGCGCAGAACGTGGCGATGGCGCGCCGCGGCGTGGACACGTGCTGGGCCAGGCGGTTGTCGGTGGTGGTGAAGAACCAGAGCGGACCGTGGCCTTCCTCCTCCAACTGCGCCGTCATCGGCCGGGTGTGTCCGTCCTCGGCGCCTTCCACGCCGAGCATCACGACCATGTCGGACTTCAGCAGTTTCCAGAATTTCTTTTCCAGTTCCTGCGGCGTATGCATGGCGATACTCCCTCCGAGCAGGTGCGTTCACGCTAGCCCCGCGAATGTCACGCCGCCGTCAAGCGAACGTTATCGGCGCGATAGTCGCGTCCGCCAGCGCGCGTGGCCTTCGCCGGCTGTTCACGCCGGCCGGACTAACACGGGCACGTTGTCCCGAACGAGGACTTCGGCCATGCCGGAAGAAAAAACCCGCCGCGCCGTAGAGCGCGACAAGCGCGAAGGCAAGTCGGCCAGCACCCAGGCCGGCGAGTTCGTCCGCGAGGAAATCGAGCACGTCCGCGAAGGCAAGCACGGCGTGCAGAACACGCAGCAGGCCATCGCCATCGGCCTGTCCAAGGCCCGCCGCGCCGGCATCGACGTCGAACCCGGCGACAATGCCTCGCCCGCGGTCAAGAAAAAGGCACGCAAGGACATCGCCAAGGGCAGGAAGAAAACCGCCGCCGCCAAGCGTCCAGCCGCCAAGCGCTCGGCCGGCGCCAGGAAAGCGCTGAAGACCGCCAGCAAGAAGACCGCAAAAAAGGCCGTCAGCCGCACCGCCCTGTCCAAGCAGGCCAGGAAGGCCGCCAGCAAGCGCACCGCCGCCGACCGCTCCGCCGCGGCGAAGAAGGCCGCCCGCACCAAGGGTCCGGCCAAGCGCTCGGCCGCCGCGAAGAAAGCGGCACGCACCCGCGAGAAGGCTTCCTGATCGTGCGGTGGGCCTGGGCCCACCATTGCCCTGCTCGAGGTCCACGGCACCGGGGGTGACGTTCGCAGGAACGCCGGCGCCACGACCGTCCAGCCCGCGATGGTGGGCCCAGGCCCACCCACCTGTGCAGGCGCGGCGCCTGCTCCGCTGCCTTTCTCCCCACCCCGCACCGCCGGGCAAGCCCCACCCCACACGCCCTTCAGCGGGTATAGGCTTGGCCGATATCGCCTGTACGGCCTTCGGGGGAAGGCCGGCGAGGAAGTGGGGCTGGCTGGCCGCGGGCCGCCGGCAGGGATGTTTGAAGGATCAACCGGGGAATGACCATGCATCTGTTTCGTCCGCTCGTCGCGGTCGCCTGCCTGTGGCTGGCCGGCTGCGCGCACAACGCCGCCTATCGCGTGCAGCCGGCCTCGGCCACGCCCTGCCAGGAAACCGAGCAACGCGACTGCCGCGCGGCGATCCGCCATCCGCTGCGCAGCGGACCGGACGGCGCCTACATCACCTACGTGGAGTTCGACGATCAGGGCGCACTGCACGATCGCGCACGCACCCGCCAGGCGCTGGACCTGCTGCGCGAACGCACCCGCCAGCGCGCCACCCTGCTGGTGCTGTTCGCCCACGGCTGGAAGCACAACGCGTCCGTCGGCGACGGAAACGTGCGCGACTTTCAGGCGCTGCTGGTCAAGCTGCGCGCCAACCTGGCCGCCTACGAGGAGAAACACAAGATTGCGCCGGAACAGCGCCGCCAGGTGGAAGGCGTCTACCTGGGCTGGCGCGGCCTGAGCGCGAAATGGGAACCGGCCAAGGAACTGAGCTTCTGGCGGCGCAAGGCCACCGCGCACCGCGTCGGCACCGACGGCGCCATCGAAATCATTTCCGAGCTGTCCGCGCTGCGCTCGCAACCGGCCGCCAACGGCGGGCGGCATGCGCTGGTCGTGGCCGGCCACAGCTTCGGCGGCGCGCTGGTCTACAACGCCACCGAACACCTGCTGATGCGCGAGCTGGTGGAAGCCCAGCAGTGCGTTTCCGCCGCCGACACCGGCGAACCACAACTGAAGATCGCCCCGTTCTCCAATACCCGCGTGGAATCCAACGAGGGCATGGCCTTGCAGGAAGATCGCTGCAAGCCGGTGCCCGCCTCGGTCGCGGACATGATCATCCTGGTCAACCCTGCCTTCGAGAACACCCGCTACGACCCGCTGGAAGCCCGCTCGCGACAGATTCCCTTCGCGCGCGGACAGATGCCGATCCTGGCGGTGTTCATGTCGGAAAAGGACAAGGCCACGCGCTACGCCTTTCCCGCCGGCCGCTTCTTCTCCACCTTCGCCAACCGCTACACCACGCCGGGCCAACGCAAGCGCGACCGGCGGGCGCTGGGCCACCTGGAGGAAAAGTGGACCCACACGCTCGACGTACCGGACCGCACCCGGCAACTGCTGGGCATCCAGAACCTGCTGGGCATGCAGGCACTCAGCCAGGTCGCCAGCGCCATCCGTCCCAACTATCCGGGCTGGGATGATTTCATCTGCGGCAACACAAACGCCTGGAGCCTGGATGGCGTGGAACTCAAACGCTACCGGGCCAACACGCCTGCCCCCGATCCGCATTCCCCGTACATGGTCGTGCGGGTGAAGGGAAAACTGATCAACGGCCACAACGCCATCTGGGGCGAAGCCTTCAACGGCTTCGTGGAGAACCTGGTCACCGCGCGTTTTGCGGGGGGATCGGAGATGCGCTGCCCGCGGAATCAACGTCCGACCCGCGTGCCATAGCCGCCAGCACGCCCGATTGTTTTTGCTGGATGGCCGGCCACCGGGCGACACCGCCGCACGGTGGCCGCATGCCGCTAGCGCGGCTGCCAGGTGGTGTTTTTCACCACGTAATCCAGTTCCTCCACCCATTTCTCCAGCACATAGGCCCACTCGCCGACCGGCGGCGCGGGCTCGTAGCGGTTGGGCAGTTCACTGCGGGAACGGGCCAGCGTGGTGGTCAGGCGGATGCGTTCGCGCAGGCCGTAGAGAAGATGGTAGGCATCCTGGGTAAGCAGATAGCCGGTGCGCTTCTTTTCGCGCGGCGGATGGTGGTTCGAGTGAGTGTGATGGCGATCGTCGCCCATGACAGTGCTCCCTGGCAGTGCGGTGGCCCGCCTGCACGCGCAGGCGGGATGTCGGGAGGCTCGAAACCGCACGAAGACGGCGGGCGTATTCCCCTTGTAGGGTCTTGTATTAGCCGCCCTCCCGACACAGGAAACCTGCGACGGGAAATTATGCCCGAACGTGAGTTCGGGCATAAAAAACCCACCGGTGTATCGGAGGTGGGTACCGCTTCGTGAGGAGTTTCGAGGCTCCGGGGGCGGAGCATGGTCAAATTCCTTGGAGGCGTCAACTAATTTCAGACGCTCTAGAAAGCGAAACGAAACACTTTCGAGCACGCGAGTAAGGACGTATACGCCTTTGCATCGACAATGATCTCAATAATATGTTAATGAATGGCATCGACATTTGTTTAGTAGACAACCCAGTAAAATAAGCAAGTCTTCGCGATTCACCCACATGGACCGACTAACTCCACAACAACGCAGCTGGTTGATGAGCCGCGTCAAATCTCGCGACACTAAAGCCGAACTGGCGGTACGGCGTCTAGTATTCGCTATGGGGTATAGGTATCGTCTACACTGCAAAGACCTGCCCGGAAAGCCAGATCTTGTATTCGCATCCCGACGAAAAGTCCTATTCGTCAATGGATGTTTCTGGCATGGCCATGAAAATTGTAAGTTCGCACGCACGCCTAAGAGCAATGTCGAATTCTGGGAATCCAAGATTGCGTCGAACAGGAATCGAGATCTAAGCAATCTAAGGAAGCTTGCCGAACTTGGGTGGTCGGCAATTACAGTCTGGCAGTGCGAATTGGCAGACGAGCAGAAGATTTCGACTAGAATCCATAAATTCCTTGAGGACTGAACTATCTCCGCATGACCCAACGCGGGCGTGAGTATGTCCGAACAGTAACACACATGCCCCCACAGTTCTAAAAAAGCAGAGCGAATGCTCGCTGAAACATTTTTGCGGCTTTCGTTCAGCGCGAGAAACCGGCAATGGCTCTCAGAAAATGGTTTACGCAGTAAATGATTCTAGAAGCAACCGTTACCAGCATATCCCCAGCACGAGCCCAAGTATCCCGACACTGGAAAGACTAAGAGAATTGGGGTACTGTCAACCACCAGAGGAGACGGCCCCTTGGCCCGATCGACAAACCGTGGGCGAGAGTCTATGCTAGTCCGCTTGTTCAACGGGGATGATTGAATGATGCGGGTTGTTGATTTATTTGCGGGTGTTGGAGGCCTGTCATTGGGCGCAGCTCGCGCTGGATTCCAACTAGGGGCAGCCTTCGAATGGGATGAACAAGCGCTCGCTTACCATGCCCTAAATTTCCCCCAAGTAACGCATTCCAATCGGGATATCGCCACCTTGTCAGGGGAAGACCTGCTGGCAGCGTCAGGCGCGCGAGCCGGCGAGCGAATCGGTCTAATCGGTGGCCCCCCCTGTCAAGGTTTCAGCGACATGGGGAAAAAGGATACTGCGGATCCAAGGAACGAACTTTTGGTTCATTTCTTTCGCTTGGTACGCGAAGTGAATCCGTCGTTCTTTGTGGCCGAGAATGTACCGGGCCTTATGAATGAGCGAAATGCGGCGCTTCTTAGCAAAGCGTTGAGCTTCGTTCCTAAGCACTACAGTGTCTTACCCCCATTCATAGCAAAAGCCTCCGATTATGGCGCTCCGACCATAAGAACCCGCGTCTTTCTGATTGGCTACGACCCAGAACTCGTAGGGCCAATTAGCCCGGCTGACTTTGCTCCACATCAAATGGAGGACGTAAGGGTTGGCCGAGCTCTACTTGGACTTCCTGCTGTGCGTTCCCATTGGGCCACAGAAAGTGAAAGCTGGCGTAAAGTAACTGATTGGGGTGTTGGTCTCTTCGAGGAGCGGCTAAAAAATGCGGTCCCCCAAGGGGCCGGAGATCCGGCGGCGCTTAAAAATCTACGAAATAAAGGATTGGTCTCGGGATTCCTGGGCACTATTCATTCTGAGGAATCTATTCGAAGATTCAAGCTTGTCCGCCCTGGAAAGAGTGATCCGATATCCAAATGCCATCGCCTTAGTAAGGACGGATATTGCCCTACTCTACGTGCCGGCACCGGCCCAGATAGAGGCAGCCATCAAGCTCTCCGCCCTATACATCCGAGCTCACCTCGCGTTATCACACCGAGAGAGGCCGCTAGATTACAGGGATTCCCTGACTGGTTTCAGTTTCATCCCACAAAATGGCACGCATTTCGCCAAATAGGAAACAGCGTCAGTCCAATTGTTGCAGAATTCATATTGAAGGCAATCTACCGTTCTTTTAATTAGTAGCTATATATATGGAGGCTCCATGAACGAGGAAGTCAAAAGGGACAAGAAAATACATGCAACCGCAACAAAGGATTTTTTTGTTACGATGATCACTCGCGACATTACACTTCGCGACTGCATATTCGACCTTCTAGATAACTCGATAGACGGCGCAAGGAGACCTATTGGCAATGCGGTCATTGAGGACTTATCTCCTTACGTGGTTGCGATAAGCTGGGAAAAAGATAGGTTTGAGATCGATGACAATTGCGGCGGGATCCGTCTAACGGACGCCATCGACTATGCGTTTCACTTCGGCCGCAGACCGGACGCTCCCCAGGACGTGAGAGGCGGCATTGGACTTTATGGAATCGGAATGAAGCGCGCGATCTTTAAACTAGGTCGCGATTGCACCGTCTCCAGTCATGCTAGCGATGCATCTTTTAAGGTAATTATCAATGTTTCCACTTGGGAAAAATCCGACGAATGGGATTTCGATTATGAAGACATTGATGTCAAGGAGCCCAAGGGAACTAATATTTCGGTTTCAACCTTAAATCCTGGTGTTGGCGAGGTCCTCAATGACCCATCCTTTGAGAACCAGTTTATAAAAGATATCGCTCGAGATTATGCGTTCTTTATCGCAAAAGGATTGAAGATAACGGTTAATGGAACGACCGTTCCTTCATATCAATATCAGCTCAAGCAATCTGATGTTCTGAAGCCTCATGTTGACTCGTATGTTGATGGGAGAGTACGAGTTCGAATTCTTGCGGGCCTTGCAGACGAGCTTCCCAATGATATTCCGGACGAACTCAAGCCAGATAAGGTCGACCAATACGGCTGGTTTGTCGTTTGCAATGGGCGTGTCGTTCTAGCAGCCAATAAAGGGGAGGATACGATCTGGGGGGTCGATAACTTCAATGTTTGGCACCCTCAGTACAATGGCTTTGCGGGATATGTATTCTTCGAATCCGAAGACCAGCGCGAATTGCCATGGACGACGACCAAAAGAGAGCTTGATGTCGCGAGCCCGCTCTATCGAAGGACTGTCATGCGCATGAAAGCAGTGACAAAAGCATTTACTGATTATACCAATCGAAGAAAGTCAGATCTAAGTACCGCTCGAAACGCCGAAATTCAAAGCAAGAGAATTGATATTCACAAACTTAAAGATAATCAGAATTTGATGTTCCCTGATGTGGAGAAATTAGAGCGCCCTGATTTAATTAATATAAACTACAAGAGAGAACGAAAAGAGATAGAATCTGTCAAAGAATATATCGGCAATGTTGGAATGAGTGCTCGCGACGTTGGCATATTTACGTTTGAGTACTATAAGCGAGTGGAAATGGGGCAATGAGTATTCCTTCATTTCAGCGCTTTGATTATCTTCTTCGCGCAAATAAGGCTATCGAGCGAAAGCTCGTATTTGACGTGATTATGCTAGCCAAGAATGCACTCGCTATTTCTGATTTCTGGTATCTCGGTTTTGGCTCAATGTGGTTCGGCGATTTCAAGATCGCACACCGCCTGCTGAATATAGATGACATGATCTCGATAGAACGAGAAGATCATGCTGATCGTGCAGACTTTAATAAGCCTTTCTCAACCATTTCAGTTGTTCCGGGCGATTGCAATGAGATATTAAAAAGTTCAATATCGCAGAATTTATGGAGCAGGCCAGTTGTTGCGTGGCTAGACTACGATGGGCGACTTGATGATTCTGTTGTTAATGACATTGAAGTCGTCGTAGGAAAGGCTCAACGGAATTCAATTTTCCTAATCACTGTAAATGGAGGCAGAGGCACATATCGCCCTCGTCCTCAGAGTGTCGCGCCTGGAATGCCCACCACGGGATTAGGAGTGGTTGCTGGCTTCCTAGGACAATCATCCATACCCAAAGAGGAAATTTCGAAGCTATTGTCTTCCCATCCCGAAGACATCCTAGAGAAGGATTTTCCTCGTTTTCTCGGCCAATCCATTCTTAATCATATCTGGCACAAGACTTCCTCCCTGTCACGCGAAGACCAAGATGGTCTTATTGGCTTCCAACCTCTCTTCCTAATGCATCATAGAGATGGCGCAGATATGGTGACTGTGGGCGGTGCCATCATTTCTGAATCTGATAGAGACCGTTGGCAGTCGTTGCTGAAGAAGCATGATGCATTGTGCGATGAGAATGCAGATGTTAAGTACTGTGTGATGGATCTCGTCCCCGTAACGCTTAAGGAAAAAATCGTTCTCGACAGACAACTTCCTGATTCGAGAGGTGACGCCGAGTATGTTGAATCGATTAAGCAGGCAGGCGTCCGCCTGCCTGCCGGGGAAGTAGAAAAGTATCGAAAATTTTATCGTCAGTTTCCTGTCTTCATTGAAGCGAACTACTGATTTTCCGCCTTCTGACACAACTTAGTTACAAGAGAAACAGCCCCGCAATGCGGGGCTGTTTCATTACCGAGTCGGACTAAGCCCAACACTCTACTCAAGCAAACGGATCCTGCAACGTCATCGTATGGTCGCGGTCCGGGCCGGTGGAGACGATGGCCAGCGGGCAGCCGGACAGTTCTTCCAGGGCGCGCAGGTAGGCGCGGGCGGCCGGGGGCAGCTTGTCCCATTCGGTGATGCCGTGGGTGGTTTCGGACCAGCCGGGGAATTCCAGGTAGACCGGCTCGCATTCTTCCCAGCCCTGGGCGTCCAGCGGGGCGTACTCGGTTTCCTTGCCGCGGTAGCGGTAGGCGATGCACATCTTCAGCTTTTCCATGCCGTCCAGCACGTCCAGCTTGGTGATGCACAGGCCGGTGATGCCGTTGATGGCCACGGCGCGCTTGAGGGCGACGATGTCGATCCAGCCGCAGCGGCGGGGACGGCCGGTGGAGGCGCCGTATTCCTGGCCGCGGTCGCGGATGCCCTGCCCCACTTCGTCGTCCAGTTCGGTCGGGAACGGGCCGCCGCCCACGCGGGTGGCATACGCCTTGGCGATGCCCAGCACGTAGTCGATGGCGTCCGCGCCCACGCCGCTGCCGGCCAGCGCGCCGCCGACGGTGGTGTTGGAGCTGGTGACGTAGGGATAGGTGCCGTGGTCGATGTCCAGCAGGGCGCCCTGGGCGCCTTCGAACAGCACGCGCTTACCCTGCTTGCGCAGGTCGTGCAGGATGCCGGCCACGTCGGATTTCATGGGCTGGACGTATT
>MTEX01002397.1_pt2 | contig 12702 bp, 11 predicted proteins | sample 1042691 | NCBI WGS metagenome assembly MTEX01 (sample SAMN06185810, study PRJNA358809) | soil metagenome | isolation source: soil biostimulated with molasses as carbon source | place: India | collected 2015-05-23
ACAACAACAAGGGATCACACAAGATATCTCTGTTATTCCTGGACAACCATATACACTAGGTTGGTACTTGAACAAGATGACAAAAGGGGCTGACTCTAACTACCGTTTTTGGATTCAAATTCAAGAGAATAACGGTACTGCTTGGGTTACGACAACGCAAATTGCAGACAACAGTAACACAACAACAAACGGTTTTGAAGCCCGTTACATGACATTCACATCAACGAAAGATGTAGTTAGAATCCGTTTCATCGGGTACCCGCAGGTAGAAGCTATCGTATCAGGGATAATGTTAAACATTGGAGACGTTGCGTTACAATGGACTTTAGCAACAGGAGAACTTTACAACACGAATATCCGAATGAACATCAACGGTATCCGTGTATCTCAGTTAGATAGTAACGGTAGTGAAATTGGTTTCACTCAGATTACACCGTCAGAGTTCGCAGGTTACTACCAAAATAACGGAACATTCGAAAAGGTATTCTACTTGAATGGTGACGAGACTGTAACGAAGAAGCTTCGAGCAACAGACGAGATTACACTAGGAAACATCAAAATCCTTTCTATACAGAGTACGAACTCTACAGGTTGGGCATTCGTATCCAACAAACTTTAATAACGAACGGAGGACACATATATGGCAAGTGGCGGTTTTGATTTATCGACTAGTAATCCCTACGTCAAAGGTAGGGTTAACTGGTCTAGTACGGCAAATACAAACGAAAACTACAGTAACGTGTACGTGGAGATGCGATTCTCCCGTACCAACTCAGGATACACGACTTACGGATCGGGTACATTCGGTATCTATTTAGATGGACAGCAGGTAGTTAATACGACACGATTCAATATCACACAAAACTCTAACACACTAGTTGTAAGTGGTACAGTTCGGGTTAACCACAATGCTGATGGTACAAAGAACTTCCGTATTGGTGGTAGTGGTTACACAGATGTATTCAGTATCAACGATGGTAGTACAATTGCGTACATGGATAACATCCCACGAGCAAGTACTATCTCGTCTAACATTAGTTGGACCGCAGGGGTGAATAGTTTACCTGTAACGATTAACAGGGCATCTAGTGCATTCCAACACTACGTAGAATTACAAGTAAAGAACCCTATTAACGGATCGTGGGCTATTGTAGCTTCACGGTCTGACGTAGGGGACTCAGTAACATTCGACTTCAGTAAAGACGAGACAACAAAAGTCTACCAACAAATAGCAGCCTACGAGCAAACAGAAGCAAAGATTATAGTACATACTTGGAACGGTGGAACTTATGTAGGAAGCAACGAGAGATATGGAACTGTATACGCAGTAGCTACAGGTACTGCTAGTTACAACCAATGGGGTTCATTCGACATTGGACAAAGTATTACAGGTTGGGTCAATAATTATACAAACGGTTTCACTTACAATCTAACAATGAATTTCGGTTCGTTTAGCAGAACTTGGAATAACGTTAGTAGAGATTTTACCTTGTCGTTTAGTACGACTGAGATACAGACGTTGTACGGGCAGGTAACGAACGCTAACAGTAAGACAGGAACTATCACATGTCGAACACTTTATAACGGTGTATATGCGGAAGATGGGGCACCTGTAAGTAACGTTACAACATTCACACTCAATGTAAAGAATAGTGACCCTACCTATGCAGGTGGATTTACTTATCTAGATACTAACTCTGTCACTACTACGCTTACAGGGAACGCCCAGTATATTGTACAAGGCAAGTCTAAGTTACAGATTAAATTACCTGCGACAAATAAAGCAACCGCTAACAACGGAGCTACAATGGTTAGATACGATGTCACAGTCAACGGGGTTACACAGTCTGTAAACTATGCTACAACTGACCTTATAGTTAACTTTAACGAGGTAAATGCGTCTTCAAATACTACTGCTACAGTTACAGCCGTAGACAGTCGAGGTAATAAAACATCTGCATCTTCTGTTATATTAATGTTGCCCTACTCACCACCGAACATTTCTGCTAGTGCCGACCGTTTAAATAACTTTGAGAACTCGACTACGATTAAGTTAAGTGGTTCGTACTCCCCGTTAACTATTGGTACTGCATCTAAGAACTCTATTACTACGGCTAAATACCAATACAGACAGGTAGGTGGAAGCTACAACACAGCAACTAACTTTACGATTTCAGGGACTCCCCCGAACTTCGTTGCCACAAACGCTACCGTTAGCTTAAATAATACACTAGCATGGGAGATATTAATTACAGTTACAGACAAAGTAGGTTCTACAGTAACAACTACAAAAACTGTAGCAGTTGGTACTCCGATATTCTTCATTGATACAGTGAAGAATGCCGTAGGGGTTAACAAATTCCCTGTGAGTGCTGCTAGTGGTCTCGAAATAGCAGGTGACTTGGACGTTGATGGTATACTTAAATTAAAGGCTAACCAGTGGATTGCACAAGGTAAATACAGCTTACATGCCAACGGTGGAGACTTTATGGCAGTTAACTGTATCTATTTTAGCAGCCCAGTACAATCAACAGGTCAAGGATTAAACTTCCTACGACCAGGTAAGACAGCAGGTTCTACAAATGCTGCCGATTACAGTACGTTTGGTATCATGGATTACGCAATGAGAATGAATGACCAAAGTGTATTTTACCAGTTTGCAAATACAGGGAATATTAGAGCAGGTGGGGAAATACACTCAGCATACTCTAACGGTGTTTACATGGATGCTTACGGTAACTTTAAGGGGCAACCAGGGGCGCAAGGTGGAGAGACTTGGGGAGTTATAGATTCACAAAACCGATCTAAACTTGTTTTACCTATAGGTAAAAATGGAGGTAACAACACCTATAGAGCTTACGGAGGTAATCATAGGTTCGAGAAGGATGGTAACTATATCGTTGAGTTCTATTCTGATGGTATTAACAATGTTGCTAACTTCGGTGGAGGTATCTTTAAATGGCAGAAAAACGCAAACATGTTTGAAATTAGGACTTGGGACGATGGTTGGTGGGCTGACTTACGATTAGGGTTCATTACCGCAGATAAAGTAACGACAAGTAACTTAGTGAATAACTCATCTAGAAAGTTAAAAACAGAGATTGAACCGTTAACGGAAGACGCTCTACAAATCATCCTAGATTCAGAGGTATGTACTTACCTGATGAAAGATTCACCTGAACTAGGAAGAAAGGTCGGTCTTATTGCAGAAGACTCTCACGAACTTGTGCAAGAGATGGGCGGTGCGGGTGTTAACAACTACACGATGACCTCTCTATCATGGAAAGCTATCCAGCAACTAGACGAGAAGCTAGAGGTTGTCAAAGACCTAATACTAAATCATATTAAAAAGGAGCAATGACGATGCAATTTCAATCAGTGTACGAAGAAATATTAGTAGCTCAAGGTTTCGATGCGATGATTCAGGATCACAAAAATAAACTCTCTCAAGTACTAGCAGAGAGATTCCAAATGTCCTTTTGGGAGGTAACACCTTCGTTTATCTTGAGTCACCACAAAAAACTTAAAATCCAAGTAATGGATGAAGCTTGCGTTAATGCTATCACGAGAGGGTTTACGTCTACAAATGGTCACAAGTACCGTTTGAACGATGACGACCAAATTAACTTCTTAGGGCAGAAAGACAGACTACGTGATAAGCCTGAAATAGATAAAGTAGCGTGGCGTACAGAAGACGCAGGGTATGTTGAGCATACTAGGGAAGACTGGTTAACGGTACAGGCTGAAGCTTTCGATCATAAATTAGCGCAACTTATGAAGTACAATGAGTACTGTACAACAATATTGAATGCTACAACAGATAAAGAAGTGTTCAATACTAACTGGATTTACTAATATATAATGCAGGAGGAACAGTAATGGAACAACAAAATAAACCGATTAATCCGAAACACATCATTGACGAGCAGAGAGTAGTTATTTTCGATTTAATGCAGGAGAACATTATGCTTAAATCGTACATAGCTCAACTGAAAGAAGAAAAGGCTCAGAGGGAAGTACCAAAAGAGTCCGCACAATCGTAATAGAAAGGTGGATAGACTATGACAAATGAAACGATCCAATCGGCAGATGTCATATTCTATAGACCTAAGAGTTTCATAGGCTGGGTGATTAGTAAAGTTACTAACTCACCCTATAGCCATGTTGCCCTTGCTATCGACTCCAACACATTGATAGAAGCCAACAGGTTTATAAAAACGAGAGTCGTACCTATAGAGTATGACAAAGAAATCACACATATTTATCGGTTAGATAGTTTAACGAAAGAGGAGCAAGATAAAATTGTTTCTATCGCATTAAGCTACGAAGGTACGGATTACGACTATGCTCAGATACTTGAAATGTTTCTACGGATCGTACTGAACCTTAAACGTACTCTATTCAACAATCAAAAGAAACTTACCTGTTCTGAGGTAGTAGATAGCTCTTTCTATAAAGCAGGGATCAAGAGGAAAGATATCGAGTTCCTATACGACATCACTCCTGAAGAGTTATTGCAAAAATACTCACTACATAGAGTCCTTTAAGCCGAGGTTTTCCTCGGCTTTTCTTATATTATAAAAGAGAGGTGATAACACATGGGAATGTCAGATGGTAAAACAGCTTTAACAAGAATTGCTTTCCAAGTGGGAAATAGATTCTTCCGCTTCGCTATCAACCCTGAGAACATGACGTTTGCGAATCCGCATCGTACAACTGCTTTAAAAACAAAAAGTAGAATCGTAATTGAGGATTTCCAAAGCGACATCCCTACTTACACGATTAGTGGTACAACAGGTTTCAATCCTACAGGTAAAGCTGCTGACCGAGGAATTACTAAGATAAAAGAAATGAAAGCCTTTTTAAGAGAGTACGCAGAGACTGGCGGTAATGGTAAGAAATCCGCAGATGACTTTTACTTCCACAACTTCACAAACGATGAAAGCTTCGTGGTTCACTTAGCTCCTGAAGGGGTTACATATACACAAGATGTGAATGCTCCGCTAATGTTCCGATACGAGATTAAGTTCGTAGTACTTAGAAAGTCTACCGATCCTGCCGATGATGATGTTGTGGCACCTGAGATTGGTAACAGATACCCTACCGTTGGAGGAGGTAGCAGTTCAGGAAGCAACCCGAACCAACGTCCTGACACAGATATAAACATAGGTGGTGGAGGTCTTGTATGGCAGCCTAGCCCACTATTCCCTCCAATATCAGGTAGACCAGGTACAGGAGGTAGCGGAGGTGGTTACGATCCGAGTTCAGGTAATGACGACATCTATAACAAAGGTGAAGGAGGAGGTTATGTTCCAGGAACAGGACGTGACCCAGTTAACCCACAACGACCATCTAGCCTATCCTACGATTACGGTATGAGTGGATTAGGTTATAACATTGGTTATTACGGAAGGTGGTATTAAGAGTATGACAATTAGAAAGCCGTTAGACCTTGTTAGATTCATCTCTAGCTTCTCTGTTCTTCCTGATGGTACTATCCCATTGAACGAGATGGGAAGCACTGTACAGTTTGAATCTAGCCTTTACACACCATCGTTTAGTGTATCGGCTCTTGCAAGACTAACATTAGATGATATCAAACAAAACAAAATTGAACTGATAAACGTACCACTAGACCCACGAACAATTGTATCTCAGGTTATGGATAGTGATTTAGCTACGTATAACCCTCGTGTGTACGTTCTAGTGTGTGCCGTAGTGTTAGAGTCCTTTTCACTTCTATATAGCCTAGAAGAGACTCGTACGAGCTTACAATACGTAACAAAGAAAGACATCTTAAAAATAAAGCAGAACATCAACTATATCGCAGATTATTTCGGTACAGAAAGAAAGTACCGTAAGATGATTGAAACTTTACGAGATATCGACATCTCTATCGGTTACTTAGAGAACCAAGTAGAGTCCGTTATGAATAGATGGGTGGTGAGATAATGGCTAAGTTTAAAAGACGAATCATTGCAGAAGGGGACACGATGCAAGCTATCGCACAACAGGAGCTAGGGGATGTAAGCCGTTGGGTAGAGTTAGCAAGATTCAATGACCTACGACACCCGTACATCGTAGATACTGTAGCAGAGAAGTTAAAGAATCCGACCCACCTACTAACTACTGGTGATACTCTATTGATTGAAATTTCAGAGAACTCACAAGAGGATTTAATGAATGCGCTAAACCGTACAACAGATTTCGATAAAGAGGAGCTATACGCAATAGCACTAGGGAAGGATTTAGATGTCATTCCGATTCCGAAACCGTTCGGTAAGACTGGTTGGGATAGTGACATATTCGAAATGAAAGATAATGAAAGAGGAGACGTTGCTACGATCCGTGGAATAGAGAACTTAAAACAATCTCTATACATGAGACTAGTCACACCACTTGGAGGTTATCTAGGATACCCACGATACGGCTCAAGAGTTCACGAGTACTTAGGTAGAAAGAATACAGAAGAGAACGCAATCCTACTGGACATTGAGATTGAAAGAACATTACGTACAGACGGTAGGGTTCGAAGTGTAGAGAAAGTGGGGCACGTTATTGACGGTAACTCCTACTCAACTACTTTCAAAGTATACTCTATCGCACTAGAAGAAGCGTTCTTGTTGGCTCTATCAGGTGAGTTAGGTGTATCAGGTTCATTAGTACTAACAGATAACTTCGTAGACAACATTATACGATAAGGAGGTTTACCCATTGAAATATAAACAAATGACAGCAATCTATGGGAGATTGGTAGACCATACGATTACTAACACAAATAAAATTAATGACTTCTCTATCGGTAGTGCAATCCGAGCAATCTATGAAGCTACTGCTAGGGAGATTGAGCAGTTATACATTTTAACAGAGGAGAACATCCGAGAAGCTATTGCGGCAGGAGTATACTCTTCTTTTGGGTTCCAACGTAAACCTGCACAACGAGCATACGGTAAAGTGCAATTGGTCTTCCACAATGCCGTACAACAGACTTTACCTCTACCAAGGGGTACAAGGTTCACATCAAGTTTAGCAGACTATACGATGACGTATGAGACGGTAGAAGACTACTACGTACCCCAAGGTACAGTTACTGCTGAAGTACAAGTCTTCTGTACAATTTCAGGAGAGATCGGTAACGTACCGAACAACGTAATTGATATTATGATGACTCCATTAGCGAACATCAAGTCCGTAACGAACGCCCAAGCTTTCCAAACAGGACAAGACGAGGAACCACTAGAAGAATTAAAATCTCGTTTCCGTTCTTATATTGAGTCACTGAGTAAAGGTACCATCCCTGCATTAGAGTATGGTACTCGTTCCGTTGCAGAGATTTCAGGTGTATGGATTGATGAGCAAACAGGTATCGTATATGTTTACGCTCACGACCGTAACGGAGACCTACCTGACCTTGTTAGAGACAAAGTTATTGCAACATTACAAAACTACCGAGCAGCAGGAATCCCAGTTGTTGTGCGACCTGTAGTACGTAGAGCAGTGAGCATTGATGTTACAATAGTACTAACAGATAAAATGGCTATCACAAAAGCACTACAAGACAAGATAGCTGCTGAGATTTCAAGATACCTTAACAACATGCAGACTTCACAAAGCGTAATCCTATCTGACCTATCTAGCGTAATTAAAGGTTTGGATAGACGACTAATCTACGATATCACGTTTAACGATCCGAAAGCAAACGTAATCGTAGCAGGTAATGAAGTTGTTCGTGCAGGTACAGTTAAGGTAACTCTAGTATAGGAGGAACTTAAATGTCATTTCTAAAACATCTACATCCAGGATGGAAAATCAGTTTACAAGATAAGACACAAGTGAATGCGGCCATTCTAGATGCAATTGACCAAGAGCTAAAAGTAGCAGAGTCGGATATGATTGCTAGTAAGTTCGATTTATCTTTAGAGAGCGCAACAGGTCAATGGTTAGATGAATACGGAGATGTATTTGGAGTAGTACGACAGGACAACGAGACTGATACGGCTTATAGAGCACGAATCATTCAGTACATCTTGTTAGACCGAGGTACTATTCCTGCTATTAAAAAAGCAATCCTAGCATTCTTAGGAGACCCAAATACATACGTAAACATCTATGAACCATTCAATAATATCTTCTTCTTAAACAAGTCTAAGCTAAACAGTAAGGACTGTCTACTAGGAGAATATTATACAAACGCAGTTATTGATATTTTCTTTGCAAACAACTTCCCAGTAGCCGTTATCGACATCGTTAAGAAGTTCAAACCAGCAGGGGTATCTGTATTCTTGACAAGGCAACCGAAAGCATATAACCCTGCGGTCCAACCGTTTAAAGTAAAACAAGGAACCGATCCTGTAGCCGAAGCAATGAAGATGCAAGCTAATAGGGACAGTACGTACTTGTCAATCGGGGAATCTGCTATAATAGGTTATAAGAGGATTCACAAGATTATGTTAGCACGACCTCTAAAAGATACAGAGAATGTTAACAACCCTCCGTACCCAGTAGTAATGTACGGAAATAAACCATTCGTACTAGTCCCTAGGGACAATGCAGTAGCAGAAGGTGCAAAGTGGTTATACATAAATGTAGCAGTGGAAGACACGGACTTTGTAAACCAGTCCTACTCTAAAACAGGAGTCTACTTTAATCTTGTTCCGAAGGTAAGCAAAAAAGATACACTATTACCTAGTGAAGTGACTAGTGCAGGAGCCTTACTTATCACTGAGACTAAAGACCTACAAGGTCGTAAGCTAGGATTAAAAATGGACGAACAATTCATGATTGAATTTACAGTATAGAAGGAGTGAAACGTTTTGGCAGATATCATTGATTTAAGCGGTAAACCGTATTATGACCGATTCGATGCAAAGAAAGGTCGCTCTAAGGTTCTATTCCATTCCGATAGACCATTACAACAAGCAGAACTAAATGAGATACAATCTATCGCTGAAGATAACTTAAAACGACTTGGGGATCGTGTATTCTCTGATGGTAACATTCAGACGGGTATGGCATTCACGTTTGACAATATGGAAACAAAAACAGAGATTACAGTAGAGGACGGCTTACTTTACCTAGCAGGTAAGATTCGACCATTTAAAAAACAAACAATCCCGTTCACAGGTGTAGGGAGAGAGACGATTGGTGTAAAAGTAGTACAGAAAGTTGTTACGTACAATGACGATCCTACGTTACTAGACCAAACACAGAATGCTCCTAGCTATCTATCACCAGGTGGGGACCGCTTAGAAGAGGAAGTAGTATTAACATATAACGATGATAGTACAACTACGATTTACCGTTTTGATGATGGTAAATTATTCATTGAACCGAACCGTCCTGAGTTCTCAGGTATCATCGAAATGATTGCTCAACGAGACCGTGAGACATTAGGATCATATCAAGCGCAAGGTTTCAATATGTGGACAGAAAAAGGTAGAACTCCTGATACAGTAGACGCTGTAATTGATGCAGGTATTGCCTACGTAAACGGATACCGTATTCATAAGCCTACGGCAACTCGTGTAGCAGTTAAAAAATCTTCTGATTTCCGTACCATCATTCAAGAAGCAAGTACATACAAAGCATCGACAGGTAAGGTTAACGTTGGTAGTATCTTCGTTAAACAAGTTAACAATGTCGTAGGACGTACGTTAAGCCCTGCTGGTGGCGTTCAAGTATCAAAGGGTACGGTAGATAGTCGAGACCCTTTACCAGCTCAATACACGAACGTAGACGCTTCTACTGTGCAAGTATATGTAGGAACTAAAGTATACAAACAAGGAACAGACTACACAATCGTACAAGACAGTGGTATCCAGTACGTAGACTGGAAAGGTACACTTAACGGTGAAGAACCTGCACCAGGTACAACTTACTTCCTGACGTTTGAATACGACCGAGTGATGAAATTAGGTACTGACTACAAAGTAACTAGCACACCATTAGGCGATACGACTCCTGGAGCATCCACTGTCATTGACTTTAACGTTGCAGGTGGAGTGAAACCGAAAGATGGTGGAACAATCCGTGTGGATTACGACTACTACTTATCACGAGAGGACATCATTACACTAGACGTTACAGGGAACTTCACAGTAATCGAGGGGCAGCCTGACCGTGAGGGACTAACAAAGCAACCTGAAAACCGTGACCCACTAACACTGAAAATCGGTAACGTTCACGTATATCCATTCTCAGACTTCGCAGAAGCTAAGAATACGGCAGTTATGCGTTTACGTATGGAAGACTTACAACGTATGAAGACTCGTCTTGAGAACGTTGAGTACAACCAAGCTATGTTAATCCTTGAGAAGCAAGCTACGAAAACAGAAGACCCGTTAACACTACGTGGTGTATTCGCAGACCCATTCACAGACTTCTCTAAAATGGATTCGTCTATCTCGTCTGTAGCTTTCTCATTCGATGACGCTACTATTACGATCCCAACGAAAACTCCCGATGACCAAAAGGTTAAACCTAAGTTCATGGAGAATCAATCCGTAGCGAACTCTTGGGGCCGCTTAGTAACTGCACCGTTCACAGAGATTAAAGAGATTAGCCAACCTCTAGCAACAGAAGCTTGGAACGTTAACCCGTACATGGTATATAACAAGCAAGGTGTATTGAAGTTAACTCCTGAAACGGATAACTGGATTGATGAGCAACGTGTAACATTATACGAAGAAGACCACATCACAACGAACCTAAACCGTTGGTGGATGCACCAAGGAGAGGGAGACCCTTCAGGTGTAGTTAGTGACTGGAACAAAGAGTTAATCGACAAGACGCAACTTGAGGGTGGCGTTCAATGGAATGAATCTTCTATCGGTTGGAGAGAGAAACAAGAAGGATCGTTTTGGTCTTCTGCTCAAACAACTCGTAATGAAGTAATCGAGTACATGCGTCAGATTGAAGTAGCGTTCCAAGCAACAAACTTGAAGCCGAATGAGAATAACTTGTTTATGACATTCGATGGAAATAGAGTTGCCGTTAAACCGTCAGGAGCTACGTTACCAGGTAGTGAAGCAGGTACAGTACGTTCTAACGCACAAGGGGAAGCTTCAGGGACATTCATGATTCCTACAGGTGTAAGAACAGGAACACGAGAAGCTACACTACAGAATGCGAATAACCAAGCTACGACTACGTTCACAGCTCAAGGTTCTGCAAAGATTACTACAGATACAATTACACGTACTCGTGTAACGTTCAACCTGTACGACCCACTTGCACAATCGTTCGCTTTCCCACAAGCTCGTGTAATTACGAGTGTAGGAGTTTACTTTGGTTCTAAGTCTACTAAAGATAATATCATCATGCAAGTTCGTGGATTATCTGATGGTGGTCTACCGAACCGTACAATCTATGCAGAGCGTGTACTAACTCCTGATAAGATTCTTATTTCGGATGATGCTTCTAAAGAGACTCGTATTGCTCTTGACGATCCGTTAATGGTTAAACCAGGGGAGAACTACTGTATCGTATTCATTACGGACAGTGCCGATTATACTATGTGGTGCGCTACAATGGGACAGAAGACATTAGGTACTAACCCACAAACTGTAATCTCTCAGCCGTACGTAAACGGTGTGTTATTCAGTTCTTCAAACGCAGTATCATGGACAGTACACCAAGAGACAGATATGAAGTTTAATATCTACACTGCACAATTCGAAGAGGAAGGTATCATCGAGTTCGATACAATGAAAGATATTGACTCTAACGGTATCCTACTAATGGCTTCTTACTTAACACCTGATAACACAGGTTGTGTATGGGAAGTTAAAATCGTAAATGCTTCGGATGTCGGAACTGTATCTATTGATAGTGTACCGTGGATGCCATTGGTAAACTACGCAGGAATTGAAACTCCATTCGTAGTTGGTCTAGCTAAGTTGCGTGCTAGATTCAAGTCTAACCGATACATCTCTCCAATGCTTGTACTTGATGATTTACTATTCGTAAACTTCGTTAGTGCAACAAAAGGGGAATACGTATCTAAGACGGTTGACCAATCAGCTTCTCCGTTCAATCAGATTACACTATCATATGACTCGGCAGCACCAGCAGGAACTCGTGTTAAACCTTACTACTCGTTAGACCAAGGTGCGACATGGAAAGAGTTCACGAAAGCTCCAACTACTACGAAGAGATCAGCAGAGTTTACTCGTTTCACATTCGTAGAGAAGGTAGCGGATTCTGCAAGAGAGATTTCGGTTAAGTATAAACTGGTACTTGAAGGAGATAACCGATTCGTACGTCCAAGGGTTAGACAGTTAACTGGACTGACTACAGACGCTATCGTATAGGGAGGGAAACTTATGCCGATGGAATATCGTTGTCCAAACTCAGGGGCGTTACTATTTGCCCCTACTTCATCTGAAAAATCTACGATCCAACTTGCTAGAGAAATGAAAGCTAGTAAGGAAGAACTTGATAAGAAACTTGAAGATGTGGATAAGTTAAAAGAGGAATTAACAGACTTGATTGCTAAGGCTAAAGAAGTAAAATAGGCATAAAAAAGAAGAGGTGTTAGCAGCACCTCTTTTTAATTTGCCCGTATTTAATATGTGAGTCCGTATTTGGGAAATGGAAGATAATAAGGACGGTTCTCAATCTCAAAGCTAATTAAACTGTAAATGAACCACGCTTGCTACCTCTCACAGTAACAACCTTAGTATACTTGAACAATGTACAACT
>MTEX01005007.1_pt5 | contig 12606 bp, 11 predicted proteins | sample 1042691 | NCBI WGS metagenome assembly MTEX01 (sample SAMN06185810, study PRJNA358809) | soil metagenome | isolation source: soil biostimulated with molasses as carbon source | place: India | collected 2015-05-23
CAAAGCCTATCGCAGGACAGCTCAGACCCGGCATTTTCTCTTCTACAAGCCCAACCAGGCACTGGCCCGCTGACACTCGCCCAGGCTGGTCACGGGTAATGAGGCGCCTGATCGCACTTTTCCGCCGCTGGCAGGTCTACTCCCTCTTTTGCCGCCAGCAACGATTGCCGGCGTTTTCATTGCTTTGCACGATCCCGGGCCAAAAGCCCCGGGCTTGTGTAGGATGAGCAGCGCAAACCACGACGCTGCCAGTCATAGGGAGATCCACATGCGCGTCCTGTCATCTGTTGCCACCTTGGCGTTGGCCCTGGTCGTCTCGACTGGGGCGCTGGCTGCCACCGGCGAAGAGGCGCAGCTGATCGATTCGATCAATACCTACCGCAGCAAGGCCCAGCCCTGCGGTGGCGAAGCGTCGCTGGAGCTGCCGCCGCTCAACAGCGATACCCGCCTGGCGCTGTCACCGGAAGGCACCCGCGACCTGCAGCAGGCGATGACCCGTGCCGCTTACCCCATGGTCAACGTGCAAGCCATCAGCCTGTCCGGGCCACGCGATGCACGCGCCGCCATGCATGCCATCGAAGAGAGTTTCTGCCAGGTGGTGCTCGACCCGCAGTTCGTCGATATCGGCGTCAGCCAGGAAGGCCGCGAGTGGCGTATCGTGCTGGCGCGGCCGCTGCTCAGTGGCCGCCTGGGCGACTGGCAGGCCGAAGGGCAGAAAGTACTGCAGGAAATCAATGCTGCGCGCAAAGTGCCGCGCCAGTGCGGAGGCCAACCCTTTGCCGCGGCCCCGGCGCTGAGCTGGAGCGGCGTGCTGGCCGGCGTCGCCGCCAACCACACCCGGGCCATGGCCAACCAGAACTTCTTCGACCATATCGACAAGGATGGCCGTACCCCCGGTGACCGGGCCGAACTGGCCGGCTACCTGTACCGGCAGATCGGTGAAAACATCGCTGCAGGGCGTGACACTGCGCACAAGGTGGTCGATGGCTGGCTGGACAGCCCGGGGCATTGCGCCACGCTGATGAACCCGGACTTCCGCGAACTGGGGGCTGCCTACGCGGTGGATCCGAAGAGCGATGCGGGCATCTACTGGACGGGAGTGTTCGGGGCCCCGCAATGAGGCAGGCGGAGATAGCCTGGTTTCAGCCGTTCGGCATGAGGGGCTCAGCTCACATCGTTGTATCCCTCCATGGTCGCGAATACCGGCAGAGCCCGTGCCATTCTCCGCGTCGCCTGCTTCGCGGATAAATCCGCTCCTACAATTGGCGCTAGTTTCTTCTCAACGAGGCTCATCCCGCCATGGCACTCGACACCTGGCTGATCTACCTGCTGGCCAGCATCGGCCTGTCGCTGACCCCTGGCCCCAACAGCCTGCTGGCCCTGAGCCATGGCGCGCTGTATGGGGCGCGGCGGACATTGTTCACCATCATCGGCGGGGTGTTCGGCTTCAGCGCCCTGATCGCCCTGGCCATGTTCGGCCTCAGCGCGTTGCTGCAGGCCTCGGCCTCGGTACTGAGCGTGCTCAAGTGGGTGGGGGGCGTGTACCTGATCTGGCTGGGAATCCAGCTGTGGCGCAGCCCGGGCTTGCACCTTGAGTTGACCGGGCAAAGCGCCCGGCTGGGCAATGCCAGCCTGTTCCGCCAGGGCCTGCTGTCGGCCATGGCCAACCCCAAGGTGCTGTTGTTCTATGGTGCGTTCCTGCCGCAATTCATCGACCCGCAGCGTGGGTTGTTCGCGCAATTCGTGGTCATGGCGGCGACCTTTGCCAGCGTCGAGTTCACGGTCGAGTACCTGTTGGCCCGACTGGCGTTTCGAATCCGCCCCTGGCTGGCCAAGGGCGGCAAAGGCTTCAATCGCTGCTGTGGTAGCCTGTTCGCCCTGATCGGCGTGGCGCTGCCGCTTGGGCGATGAGCCAGGCAGCTTGCGCAGCAGCGCGCGTCGTCCTTCAGTGGCGGCGGGCCTTGGCCAGGAAAATGACCAAGGCTACACCCGGCAACCCAGCCCCCACCCACGCCACACCCTGCCAGCCGAACTGGCTGAACAGCGCGCTGGCGACCGCCGAGCCCAGCGCCCCGCCGAGGAAGATGCTGGTCATGTACACCGCGTTCAAGCGCCCGCGGCTGGCCGGGTCCAGTGCGTAGACCTCGCGCTGGCCAATCACCATGTTCATCTGCACGGCGAAATCCAGCAGCACACCGGTAAGCCCCAGGCCAATCACGCTGTAGCCCGGCGCCGTCAGCCCCAGCAGCAGGGCCGCCGGTGCCAGCAGCAGCGCCAGCAGCGAGCCAGCCCGGGCATGCCCGGCATCGGCCAGGCGACCGGCCAGCGGGGCGGCGACGGCACCCACCGCGCCGACCAGGGCGAATACGGCAATCTGGCTCTGCGACAAGCCATGCTCACCGGCCAAGGCCATCGGCACTGCGGTCCAGTACAGGCTGAACGCCGCGAACATCAACGCCTGGTACAGCGAGCGCTGGCGCAGCAAGGGGTAACGGCGCAGCAGCGTCAGCAGCGACAGCATCAACCCGGCATAGCTGGCCTTGTGCTCGGGGCGGCGCTGCGGCAAGGTCAACGCCAGCAACAGGATGATCGCTAGCATGACCGCGGCGGCGCCGATGAACACTGCACGCCAGCCAAAGTGGTCGGCCACCAGGCTCGACAACGGCCGCGCCAGCAGGATGCCCAGCAGCAGGCCGCCCATGATGTTGCCGACCACGCGCCCACGCTGCTGCTCCGGCGCCAGGTGCGCCGCCAGCGGGATGAGCATCTGCACCGCCACCGAGCTAAAGCCGATCAGCAGTGCGTAGCCCAGGAACAGCTGGCCCTGGCCACTGCGGCTGGTTCCTGCCAGCAGCAGGCTGACCCCGGCCAGTACCGCAGTGGCGACCATCAGCCGGCGGTTTTCCAGCAGGTCGGCCAGCGGCACCAGCAGCAACAGGCCCAAGGCATAGCCCAGTTGGGTGAGCGAGACGATCAGGCTGGCGTGTTCGGTGGACAGCCCAAGGTCGGGGGCAATCAGCCCGACAATGGGCTGGGCATAGTAGATGTTGGCGACAATCGCGCCACAGCAGAACGCCAGCAGTGCGACCAGGGCCCGGCTCAGGCCGGTGGCTGCCGGCTGGGCGGCGGCAAGGGAGGGATTCATGCGAGGTTCCTCGGCAACGGATGGAATATGCCGATCACCTTACCCAGCGGCATCGGCAGCGGGAATCCGGCGCCGGCGCAACGGGCTTTTGCGCGTTGCGCAACGCTAGGCGCGCTGTGCCAGCACAGCTTCGCAAAAGTGGATGAACGCGTTCACCCGCCTGGAGCCACGGTGGTTGGGCAGGTACAGGGCATTGATACTGTCGTTGGCCGCCCCGGGGCTGGCCCGCCAATCGGGGAATAGCCGCTGCAGGCGCCCGGCCGCCACGTCCTCGCGCACCAACCAGTCGGCCAGCAGTGCAATGCCGCTGCCGGCCAACGCGGTCTCGCGCAGCAGGTCGGCATTGGCGCTGCGCAACGGCCCGCTCACTTCCAGCTCCAGGCTCTCCTGCGCCCGGGTCAGGCGCCAGGAGCGGCCTTTCTGACCATAGCGAAAGCGCAGGCAAGCGTGCTCGAGCAGCTGCCGGGGATGCTGCAGCGCATCACGCCCGGCCAGGTAGGCCGGGCTGGCCACCAGCCACCGCTCGAAGCGGCCCAGCTGGCGACACACCAGCTCATCGTTGGGCGAAGGGTCACCCAGGCGGATCGACAGGTCGTAGCGGCCATCAAGCAGGTCATCGAGGCGGTCGCTGAGGTCTATGTCCAGTTCCAGTGCCGGGTGCTGCGCCAGGAACGGCCCCAGGTGCGGGGCGATGACCCGCCTGCCGAATTCCACCGGCAAGCACAGGCGCAGCACGCCGACCGGCTCCTCGCCACGGTCGGCGACGCTGGCGTCGGCCTCGTCCAGTGCCTCGAAAATGCCCCGGGCACGCTCGTAATAGCGGGCCCCGGCCTCGGTCAGGCTGACCTGGCGCGTGGAGCGGTTGAGCAAGGTGGCACCCAGCGCGGTTTCCAGGGCGTCGACCAGGCGCGTCACCGACGAAGTCGCCAGCCCAAGCCTGCGCGCAGCAGCCGAAAAGCCCTGGGCCTCGACGGTGGCCACGAACATCTTCATCGCCAGGAATTTGTCCATCTGCTGCCCGTCTTTCAAATCTCGGAAAGTTCTTACAAACGGCCGGGCAGGTCAAGCAGCGCGGCACCAGGAAATCTCGTCCATAGTGGAACCACTCCCCTTCAAGCGAGGCGTTCCATGACCGTGCACAACCTGCTGACCAACCTACCCGCTTGCGCTGCCAACAGCGCTGAGCGTATCGATGAACTGCTCAGCCGCCCCGGCCTGCGCGTGGAGCGCATTGTTTCCACTGGCCAGGCCAGCCCTTCCGGGTTCTGGTACGACCAGGCCGAAGGCGAATGGGTAGTCCTGCTCAGTGGCGCCGCGGGCCTGCGCTTCGAACATGAGGACTACACCCGCCTGCTGGCACCGGGCGATTGCCTGGACATCCCGGCACACTACCGCCACCGCGTGGAATGGACGGCCCCCGGCACGGCCACCATCTGGCTGGCCGTGTTCTACAGCAGTGTCAGCCCTTGGCCGGCATAGCCCGGCCCTTTCCAAACCAGCGATCTTGGCCGCACGTCACCTTGGCTGCATGAATAGTTTCTTTCTCGCATTTTTAACCACCTGTTCAATACTTTTCGCCACAACTCGGCAAGTTCCTGCCTGCGACAATCAGCCTCACAAAATTATGTACCAACTTGTTAATTAGCAAGCTAAGCGTTTAAACTGCGCGCATTCCACCTGCTGAGATCCCTGGCATGAAAGCAATTCCGCGCGCTTGCGGCGCCTCAAACATCATCCTGGTCGGCCTGGGCGTGATCATCGCCCTGCTTGGCCTCCTCCTGGCTGCGGGCGGCGTCAAGCTGGCCGGCCTGGGCGGTTCCTGGTACTTCCTGATCGGCGGCCTGGCCATGGCCATGGCCGGCGTACTCATCGCACGTCGCAAGCCGGCTGGCGCCTGGCTGTACGCAGCGTTCCTGGTGGGTACTGCGATCTGGGCGCTGGCCGACGCCGGCCTGGTGTTCTGGCCGCTGTTCTCGCGGCTGTTCATGTTCGGCGCCATCGGCCTGGTGGTGGCGCTGGTCTACCCGCTGCTGGCGCGTGCCAACGGCGCCAGCAGCGGCCGTAGTGCCTATGGCGTGGCCGCGGTCATGGCCGTGGCGCTGGTCATCGCCGTCGGCAACATGTTCGTTGCCCACCCCACTGTCGCCCCTGCCGGCAAGGGCCCGGGCATGACTCCGGTGGAAGCCGGCAAGCAGCAGAAGGACTGGGCTCACTACGGCAACAGCGAAGGCGGCAGCCGCTTCGCCGCGCTCGACCAGATCAACCGCGACAATGTCAGCAAGCTGCAGGTGGCCTGGAGCTACCACACCGGTGACGTGGCCATCAGCGACGGCAACGGCGCCGAGGACCAGCTGACCCCGCTGCAGGTCGGCAACAAGGTGTTCATCTGCACCCCGCACAACAACCTGATCGCGCTTGACGCCGACTCCGGCAAGGAACTGTGGAAGAACGAGATCAACGCCCAGTCCAAGGTCTGGCAGCGCTGCCGTGGCATGGCCTATTTCGACGCCAGCGCGCCGATCGCCCAGCCAACCCAGCCGAACAGCACGCCGGTCACCGTCGGTAGCGTGCCGGCCGGTGCCAACTGCCAGCGTCGCCTGCTGACCAACACCATCGATGGCCGCCTGATTGCCGTAGACGCCGACACCGGCGAGTTCTGCCGGGGCTTCGGCGACAACGGCCAAGTCAACCTGATGGCCGGCCTGGGCAACGTACCGGACTCCTACTACCAGCTGTCCTCTGCACCGCTGATGGCCGGCACCACGGTGGTGGTCGGCGGGCGTATCGCCGATAACGTGCAGACCGACATGCCTGGCGGCGTGATCCGTGGTTTCGACGTATTCAGCGGTGAAATGCGCTGGGCCTTCGACCCGGGCAACCCGGACGACCGGCGGGCGCCAGAGGGCGGCAAGACCTACGTGCGCAGCACCCCGAACAGCTGGGCACCGATGTCCTACGACCCGGCGATGAACACCGTGTTCCTGCCGATGGGCTCGTCGTCCACCGATATCTACGGCGTCGAACGCACCCGGCTGGACCACACCTACGGTGCTTCGGTGCTGGCCCTGGACGCCACCACCGGCAACCAGAAGTGGGTGTTCCAGACCGTGCACAACGACCTGTGGGACTTCGACCTGCCGATGCAACCGAGCCTGATCGACTTCACCAAGGACGACGGCCAGTCGGTACCGGCGGTGGTGATCGGCACCAAGGCCGGGCAGATCTACGTGCTCGACCGCGCCACGGGCAAGCCGCTGACCCAGGTCGACGAAGTACCGGTCAAGCCCGGCAATATCCCCAACGAACCCTATTCCCCAACCCAGCCGAAGTCGGTGGGCATGCCGCAGATCGGCGCGCAGACCCTGACCGAATCCGACATGTGGGGCGCTACCCCGTATGACCAGCTGCTGTGCCGTATCGACTTCAAGAAAATGCGTTATGACGGCCTGTACACCGCACCGGGCACCGACCTGGCGCTGAGCTTCCCGGGTTCGCTGGGTGGCATGAACTGGGGCAGCATTTCCACCGACCCGGTGCATGGTTTCATCTTCGTCAACGACATGCGCCTGGGCCTGTGGATCCAGATGATCCCGTCGCAGAACAAGGGCGGTGCCGCCTCCGGCGGCGAGGCGCTGAATACCGGCATGGGCGCCGTACCGCTCAAGGGTACCCCGTATGCGGTGAACAAGAACCGCTTCCTGTCGGTGGCCGGCATTCCGTGCCAGGCGCCGCCATTCGGTACCCTGACCGCCATCGACATGAAAACCCGCCAGGTGGCCTGGCAGGTGCCGGTCGGTACTGTCGAAGACACCGGCCCGCTGGGCATCCGCATGCACCTGCCGATCAAGATCGGCCTGCCGACCCTCGGCGGCACCCTGTCGACCCAAGGCGGCCTGGTGTTCATCGCCGGCACCCAGGACTTCTACCTGCGTGCCTACGACAGCAGCAACGGCAAAGAAATCTGGAAGGCCCGCCTGCCCGTGGGCAGCCAGGGCGGCCCGATGACCTATGTCTCGCCGAAAACCGGCAAGCAATACGTGGTAGTCACGGCTGGCGGCGCGCGCCAGTCGACTGACCGTGGCGACTACGTGATGGCTTACGCGCTGCCGTGACACCGCGTCGCCTGCTTCGCGGGCACGCCCGCTCCCACAGGGCACCAGTGGCCCTGGTGGGACGCGGGCTTGCTTGCGAATACCCCTGGAACACTCACCGAGATTCAGTAATGCCCTGCGTAACCCGCATCACCCCCACCCTGCTGCTGGCGCTGGCCAGCAGCAGCGCCTTGGCCGACGGCGACCTGGCGACCCGCAGCACCCTTACCGGCGACTGGGGCGGCTTGCGCCATCAGTTGGAAGCAGACGGCGTCAGGTTCACTGGCGACTACAGCGGCGAAACCGCCTACAACGCCGATGGCGGCCTGCACCGCTCGGCGCGCTATTCGCAAAACCTGAAACTGGGCGTGCAGTTCGACCTGTCGAAACTGTATGGCCTGGACAACGGCGGCAAGGTCCAGCTGACCATCAACGACCGGCGCGGTAACAGCGCTTCGGAAGACCTGGTGGGCAACCGCCTGCCGATCCAGGAAAACTACGGCGGCCTCTACACCCGCCTGACCGAACTGAGCTACGAGCGCACCCTGTTTACCCCGGCGCTCAACGTCAAGCTTGGCTACATGGCCATGGGCAACGACCTCGGCGGCCTGGACAGCGGCATCCTGTGCAATTTCATGAACGCCGGCTTCTGCGGCCACCCGCTGAACATGTCCGGCGGCAGTGGCTGGACCAATTACCCCAATGCGCACCTGGGCGCACGGGTGAAGTACGACCTGTCGCCGGCCTGGCAACTGCGCGTGGCGGCGTTCAACGTCGACCCCGAGAGCAACGGCAACGCCAGCCGCGCCTGGCACCTGGGGCCCAAGCACACGACGGGCACCGTGGTACCGGTCGAGCTGGTGTACAAGCTGCAGGGCGCGCTGCCTGGCGAGTACAAGCTGGGCTACTACTACGACAGCTCCGATGTGAAGCGCATCGGCAGCCATGAGCAGGTGTCAGGCCGTGGCGGCCACTACCTGCTGGTCGACCAGGCACTGTGGAACGATGAGGGTTCGCCGGGCCGCAGCCTGCATGCCTTCGGCCAGTATTCGGCGTCGAGCAAGGCCGCTTCGCCGTTCACCCGCTGGTATGGTGCCGGCGTGGTGCTGTACCAGCCGTTCGCGGGGCGCCCGAAGGATACCGTGGCGCTGGGCTATGGCCGCGCCGTACCCAACCCGCGCAGCCGCGACGTACTGGAAAATGCCGCGTACAACGCTGGCCAGCCGTTCCCCGATCTCGACAGCGCCGAGCAGTTGATCGAGCTGAGCTATGGCTACCAGGCCACGCCGTGGCTGAACCTGCGCCCGGACGTGCAATACATCATCGAGCCGGGGGCGTTCTCCGGGCAAGCCATCGACAATGCGCTGGTGCTTGGCCTGCAGGTCAAGGCGAGCTTCTGAAGTGCGGGGGCCGCAGTGCGGCCCATTCGCCGGCCACCCTCTCAGGCCTGCCTGAGGTAGTCCACCAGCCTCGACAGCATGGCATCGCAGCCCTGCAGTTGCTCGACACTGACGAACTCATCCGGCTTGTGCCCCTGGTCCATGCTTCCCGGCCCACACACCACGGTCGGGATACCCGCCTGGTCGAACAACCCGCCTTCGGTGCCAAACGCCACCGTAGCGAACGCCTCCGAACCGCTCAGCAACGCCACCAGGCGCGCCGCTTCGCTGTCTGCCGGGGTGGCCAGCCCCGGATAGGCGCTCAACGGTTGCAGGCGTATGGCGCTGGCGGCATTGACCTTGCGCATGCGCGGGAGCAACTCGGCCTCGGCATAGGTTTGCAACTGGTCGGCCACCGCCTGTGCTGCAAACCCCGGCAAAGTGCGTACTTCGAAATCGAACTCGCATTCTGCCGGCACGATGTTCAGCGCCCTGCCGCCCTTGATCACACCGGTCTGCACCGTGGAGAACGGCGGATCGAAGCGCGCGTCGTGATGTTCCGGCAAGGCCAGGGCCTCACCGATATCACCAAGCTTGCCGATCAGCTTCGCCGCATACTCGATGGCGTTCACCCCGTACGGCGCATAGGCCGAATGACAGGCCGCACCCTGCACCTGGCAGCGCATCGCCAGCTTGCCCTTGTGCCCGAGTACCGGCTTGAGTTCGGTGGGCTCGCCAATCAGGCACAGCCGAGGCTTGTGCGGGCGCTGTTCGAGTGCGGCCAACAGCGAGCGCACACCCAGGCAGCCAACTTCCTCGTCATAGGAAAACGCCAGGTGCACTGGCAGGCGCAACGGCTGCGCAACCAACGCCGGCACAGCCGCCAGGACCGAGGCGATGAAGCCCTTCATGTCGGCCGTGCCGCGGCCATACAGGCGACCGTCGCGTTCGCTCAGGGCAAACGGTTCGACGGTCCAGGCCTGGCCGTCGACCGGTACCACATCGGTATGCCCGGACAGCACGATGCCGCCAACGTCCCTCGGCCCGATGGTAGCGAACAGGTTGGCCTTGGTGCCCTCCGGGTTATGGAACAGCTCGCTTTCAACTCCCAGCCCGGCCAGGTAATCGCGGATGAAACCGATCAGCGCCAGGTTGGAGTCCCGGCTGACCGTGGCAAAGCCGATCAGCCGGGCCAGCAGCGTGCGGCTGGCACCTTCACTCATCGCCCGGCACCCCGTAGCTTGGCGCCGCAGTCGGGTTGAGCGCACGGGTGACGTAGTCCTGCATCTGCGGCCGGTACGCCTGCCACAGGCCGTCGAGCACGCCGATCGGGTCGGCGTCGGCCCAATCCACCCGCAGGTCCACCAACGGCCAAGTCAGTTCGCCGGCAATCTTCAACGCTGCCGAATGCACTGGCCCGGCCTCGCCGCCAGCGGCCAGCGCCGCTTGCATGGCCGCCAGCAGGCGATCGGCCAGGTGCCCTTCAGCCTGTTCAAAAGCCTGCACCATCGCCTCGATCACCTGGGGCGAGGCCAGCAGGTTGCCCGCGGCCGCACATTGTTCACCGGCCACGGCGTGATGCGTGCCCAGGGCTTCTTTCCCGGTAAACAGCGCGACCTGGCCGTGGCTGTCGATCACCGTGACCTGGCGGTATTCGCTCCAGCCATTGGCGCTCAGCACCCGGTCCAGGGCTGCGGCGGGTGGCAACTGGCCCTGTTCCAGGGCATCAAGGATCTGCGGCCCCAGCGCCGGCAAGGTGATGTTCTGCGTGGCCACAGCGCCGACGCCGGCCCGCACCCACGGGCAGCGGGCGCCCACCGCGATGCTCGACGAGCTGATGGCGATACCGACCTGCCCGGTTTCCTGACAGCGGCCGATGATGGAGAAAGTCATGTCATGGTTCCTGTTGTGCTGTGCGATGCAGGGCATTCTGGGTGGAACCTTCCGGCAGACGAAACCACCTTTTTCCGAGGGCTTGCAGAGGAAAAAACTAAGGCCAGGCCAAGCCTCCCCAGAATCCCCGCAAATGCTCCTGTACTCAGCCCTGCAGGCCACAGCAACCGGGGCCTTCGCCGTTTTATCGGCAAGCCCCAGCTAAATACTATTTTCGCCGTTTCCACGGCATCCCTAGTCTGGCCCCAGGTAACGGCGGTCCTCCAAACCGACCTGACAAAAACCGCCTGAACAAGGGCTCGGACATGACATTGAACAATCTCGAAATCGACACCCTCGTGGTCGGCGCCGGCCAGGCCGGCGTGGCCATGAGCGAACACCTGAGCAAGCTTGGCGTGCCGCACCTGGTGCTGGAGCGCAAGCGAATCGCCGAGGCCTGGCGCAGTGGCCGCTGGGACTCGCTGGTGGCCAACGGCCCGGCCTGGCACGACCGCTTCCCGGGGCTGGAATTCGACCTCGACGCCGATGCCTTCGCCGGCAAGGAGCAGGTGGCCGACTACTTCGAGCAGTACGTACGCAAGTACAACCTGCCGGTACGCACCGGCATCGAAGTGACCAAGGTAGTGCGCAACAGCGACCGCCCCGGCTTCACCATCGACACCAATCAAGGCGTGATCCGCGCCAACCGCGTGGTCGCTGCCACCGGCCCGTTCCAGAAACCGGTGATCCCGGCGATCGCGCCGCAAGACAGCAGCCTGCACCAGATCCATTCGGCGGCCTATTACAACCCCGCACAATTGCCTGCAGGGGCTGTGCTGGTGGTCGGCGCCGGCTCCTCGGGTGTACAGATCGCCGAAGAACTGATGCGCGCCGGGCGTCAGGTGTACCTGTCGGTCGGTGCCCACGACCGCCCGCCACGTGCCTACCGCAACCGTGACTTCTGCTGGTGGCTGGGAGTGCTGGGTGAATGGGATGCGGAAGTCGCCAAGCCCGGCCGCGAGCATGTGACCATTGCCGTCAGCGGTGCCGGTGGCGGCCATACCGTGGACTTCCGCGCCCTCGCCCACCAAGGCATGACCCTGGTCGGCCTGACCCAGTCGTTCGAAAACGGTGTGGCACGCTTCCAGGACAACCTGGTCGAGAACATCAACCGCGGCGACGAGAACTACCTGGCCCTGCTGGATGCCGCCGATGCCTACGTCCAGCGCAACGGCCTTGACCTGCCGGAAGAGCCCGAAGCCCGTCAACGCCTGGCCGACCCGGAATGCATGCGCAACCCGCTGCTGCAACTGGACCTGGCCAAGGCCGGCGTCACCAGCATCATCTGGGCCACCGGTTACAGCGTCGATTTCAGCTGGCTGCAGGTCGACACCTTCGACGCCAACGGCAAGCCCCAGCACCAGCGCGGCGTGGCCCGCGAGCCGGGCATCTACTTCCTTGGCCTGCCGTGGCTGTCGCGGCGTGGCTCATCGTTCATCTGGGGCGTTTGGCACGACGCCAAGCACGTCGCCGGCCACATCGCCACGCAACGCACCTATAGCGCCTACCGCGACCGCCAGCAACGCGCCGCGGATGAGCAGCAACACCCACCGCTCAGCAACGTCAGCACTTTCGGAGCCCACTGATGCCTACCCATACTCGCATCCGCATGTTCAACACCAAGGCCACCTACCCCAACCAGACCCTGGACAACGACCTGTGCCAGGCGGTGCGTGCCGGTAATACCATCTATGTGCGCGGCCAGGTCGGCACCGACTTCGACGGCAACCTGGTGGGCCTGGGCGACCCGCGCGCGCAGGCCGAGCAGGCGATGAAGAACGTCAAGCAACTGCTTGAAGAGGCCGGCTCGGAGCTGTCGCACATCGTCAAGACCACCACCTACATCACCGACCCGCGCTTTCGCGAGCCGGTGTACAAGGAAGTGGGTAAATGGCTGAAGGGCGTGTTCCCGATTTCCACCGGGCTGGTGGTCGCCGGGTTGGCCCAGGCCGAGTGGCTGATGGAGATCGATGTGATCGCCGTGGTGCCCGACCCCGCCTGAGCGGTTTGACGCGGTCGCTTGTAGGAGCAGCCTTGCGTCGCGATGGGCTGCGCAGCA
>MTEX01001722.1_pt1 | contig 12567 bp, 9 predicted proteins | sample 1042691 | NCBI WGS metagenome assembly MTEX01 (sample SAMN06185810, study PRJNA358809) | soil metagenome | isolation source: soil biostimulated with molasses as carbon source | place: India | collected 2015-05-23
CGAGTGAACCCGCGAAAGCGCCGCTACCGGCAAAACCCCAGCGGGCGGATTCCCGCCATCTCCCCCTGTACAAATCCCGCCAGCGGGCGGAAATCCGCCAGCCTTGCCCAGCCAGATCGCCCCGTCGTTGGGCATTTATCCCCAGCAAATACGGCACCTGCACCCTTGCTGGGCATTTTGGCACCACCCTTGCTATTGATCCTCGCAGAGGCCTGCCCAGGCAGCTCGAACACAACGACAAATCCCTCCAGGTGCAGGAGGGTTAGCGATTCAGGTGCCGCATCGCCCTGGGAAGGGTGAACCGGCACACTTGAGGAAATTTAGCCATGACGACACGTCAGCCGCTGTACAAATCCCTGTATGTCCAGGTGTTGGTCGCCATCACCATCGGCATCCTGCTCGGCCACTATTACCCGGAAACCGGTGTTGCCCTCAAACCCTTGGGTGACGGCTTCGTCAAACTGATCAAGATGGTCATCGCCCCGATCATCTTCTGTACCGTGGTCAGCGGCATCGCCGGCATGCAGAGCATGAAGTCGGTCGGCAAGACGGGCGGTTACGCGCTGCTGTACTTTGAAATCGTCTCCACCATCGCCCTGATCATCGGCCTGGTGGTGGTCAACGTGGTCCAGCCGGGCGCTGGCATGCACATCGACGTCAACACCCTGAACGCCAGCAGCGTGGCTGCCTATGCCGCCGCCGGCGCGCAGCAGACTACCGTCGGCTTCCTGCTCAACGTCATCCCCAACACCGTGGTCGGCGCCTTCGCCAATGGCGACATCCTGCAGGTGCTGATGTTCTCCGTGCTGTTCGGCTTCGCCTTGCACCGCCTGGGCAGCTATGGCAAGCCGGTGCTGGACCTGATCGACCGCTTCGCCCATGTCATGTTCAACATCATCAACATGATCATGAAGCTGGCCCCGGTCGGTGCCTTCGGCGCCATGGCCTTCACCATCGGCCAGTACGGCGTTGGCTCGCTGGTGCAGCTGGGCTACCTGATGGCCTGCTTCTACATCACCTGCCTGCTGTTCGTGCTGGTGGTGCTGGGTGGCATCTGCCGTGCCCATGGTTTCAGCGTGCTCAAGCTGATCCGCTACATCCGTGAAGAACTGCTGATCGTGCTGGGTACTTCCTCTTCGGAATCAGCCCTGCCACGCATGCTGGCCAAGATGGAGCGCCTGGGTGCGAAGAAGTCGGTGGTTGGCCTGGTCATCCCGACCGGTTACTCGTTCAACCTGGACGGCACCTCGATCTACCTGACCATGGCTGCGGTGTTCATTGCCCAGGCCACCGACACCACCATGGACATCACTCACCAGATCACCCTGCTGCTGGTGCTGCTGGTGGCTTCCAAAGGTGCTGCCGGCGTCACCGGTTCGGGCTTCATCGTCCTGGCTGCGACCCTGTCCGCCGTCGGCCACCTGCCGGTTGCCGGCCTGGCGCTGATCCTCGGCATCGACCGCTTCATGTCCGAAGCTCGCGCCCTGACCAACCTGGTGGGCAACGCTGTGGCTACCGTGGTCGTGGCCAAGTGGGTCAAGGAAATGGACAACGACAAGCTGGCCTCGGAGCTGGCCTCCGGTGGTGCGCCGCTGGTCGATAACCGTCCAGCCGACGACCTGGGTGTTGCTGAAGGCCCGGCTCGCTGATCGCGCTGCTGTAAAACCAAAAGGCGACCCTAGGGTCGCCTTTTTCATGCCTGCGCGGCCCCTGTGTAGGAGCGGCCTTGCGTCGCGAAGGGGGGGCGTAGCGCCCCACAAAGGGGCTCCAGCCGGGTCCGAGATCAGGCGGGCACCACCTCCAGCACTCGGATCACCTCCGGCTGCGGGTAATGCCAGCGCACCTGCACATCCCAGAACTTCACCCCATACACCCGCTCTGCCGCGGGCACCTGATAGGCTGGCCGTGGGTCCTGCGCCAGGCATTGCTCGATCAGCTCGACCACCGGCTCACCCAGGCGCAAGGCATGCTCACGGGCCTGGGGCAGGGCATTGTCGCTCCACTGCACGCTGATCGCGGCAGGCGCTTCGCTGGCCATCTGGTTGCTGGCGCCGGCGATGCTGTCGGCGTAGGGCACATAAGGCTTGATGTCCAGCACCGGCGTGCCATCGAGCAGGTCGATCCCGGACAGCAGCAGGCGCCCGGGCTCCACGCCCTCGAGGCGCACCACCGATTGGCCGATGCCATTGGGCCTGTGGGTCGCGCGGGTGGCGAACACACCCATGCTCTTGTTGCCGCCCAGGCGCGGCGGGCGCACCTTCAGGCGTGGCTTGTCCTCCAGCGCCTGGTGGAACAGGAACAGCAGCCAGACATGGCTGACCTGCTCCAGGCCCGCGACCGCATCACCCTGGTCGAACGGCGGCAACAGCTCGAGCACGCCGCGTGCCGCGGGCGCCAGCTGTGGCTGGCGCGGGATGGCGAACTTCTCCTTGAAACAGGAGCGGACGAAACCGACCGGGGCAACCGTATGCTGCATGGCCGCTCAGCCACGTACGCGCAGGGTCAGGCCCTTGAGGAAGTTGCGCAGCAACTGGTCGCCACACGGGCGATAGTTGTCATGGCCGACCTTGCGGAACAGCGCGCTGAGCTCGGGTTTGCTGACCGGGAAGTTGACCGATTTGAGGATGGCATGCAGGTCATCTTCCTTGAGCTCGAAGGCTACCCGCAGCTTCTTCAGGATCAGGTTGTTGGTCACCGGCAGTTCGATCGGCTGCTGCGGGCGGCTGTCATCCTTGCCGCGACGGTGGATCACCAGGCCATCGAGAAAGTGCGCCATGACCCGCTCCGGGCAACGCACGAAGCCTTCCTCGTCTTCCTTCTTCAGGTAGGTGGCCAGCACCAGGGGATGCACGTCGAGGCCGGTTAGCCCGATGATCTCGGCCATCTTGGCGTCGTTCACCTTGAGCATGTAGCGCAGGCTGCGCAGGACGTCGTTGTGGTTCATTGCTGCAGAATCCTGTTCAGGTGCCGCGCTGTGGGCGCGGCGTATTGCTTAGAAACGTTCGGTAGCGGCCAGGTAGCGCCACTGGCCCAGCGGTAGCTTGCCCATCGACACACCGCCCAGGCGGATGCGGCGCATGCTGACCAGCTCCAGGCGCAGGTACGCGCACAGCTCGGCAATCTGTCCTGGCTGCGGGTTCTTCAGGGCCATGCGCAGGTGGGTCTCGTTCTGCCAGCTGGCCTTGGCCCTGGGCAGCTCGCGGTCATTGCGGCTGGCCCCGCGTGCCAGGCGTTCCAGCGCCTGGGGCGTGGTCTCGCCGCGCACTTCAACGATGAACTCCTGCTCCAGGCGGCGCAGGTCGGCGTCGATCTTGCGGGTTACCCGCCAGTCCTGGGTGAATACCTGCAGGCCGCTGGCGCCGGGTTCCAGCGGTGCCACGCAGGCCTGCCGGGCAAAGTGCCCGTGCAGGGCACGTACGCCTTCGCGGTGGGCCGCGCTGAGGTTGCTCATGCTCATCTCGGCGCGGGCGGCTTCGCTGCTTACTCCCGCCGGCTGGTTCAGCAGCAGGGTGACCGGCTCCAGCGTTTCGGCACGGGCGCCAGGCAGCAACTCGACGCGCTGCTGCGCGACCTTGAACTGCGGCTGTTCGACCACCAGGCCATCGACCGTGACCCAGCCGCCTTCGATATACAGCTCGGCCTCGCGGCGGGAACAGCCGAGCTGCTCGATGAGGCGTTTGGACAGGCGGACGGGTTCGGACATGACGGCGTTTTCGCAAAGGCAGGGGAAAGACTGCATTGTACCTGCCTGCGCGGCGCAGGGGCTGGGAATCTGTGTCATTTACGCCGTTTTGCGCAGGCGCATGTGCAACAACGGGTAGGGCTGGCCCAGGCCATCGGTTGCCGAACGGCCAATCACCTCGAAGCCTTCATGCAGGTAGAAGCCCAGGGCCTGTGGGTTCTGTTCGTTGACGTCCAGGCGTTCGGCATTCAGCTCGTCGATGGCATAGTGCAAGAGGCGCTTGCCAACCCCTTTGCCGCGGTAGTCCGGGGCGACGAACAGCATGTCCACGCGGCCGTTGGCGACCCCGGCGAAGCCACAGATGCGTTGGCGATCCTTGCAGCAGACCAGCATCACCGCATCGAGGTAGCGGCGCAGCACGTGTTCGCGCAGCAACTGGATGTAGCCCTCAGGCAGAAAGTCGTGGGTGGCGCGTACCGAGTCTTCCCACACCTGTACCAGTTCGTCGTAGTCCCTCAACCGCGGGGTTTGCAAGGTCATTGTCGAATGCATGGGCAGGATTCCTCGAGGGGCACCCTGACAACATAGCAGGCCAGCCGTCAGTCAGCGCTCACCCGCTGCCCTGATGCAAAAAGGCCCTGCTCCGGCAGCCGGAACAGGGCCTTTTCGTGCTACCGCGGGGTCAGATCGGTTCAGCCCAGAGGTCGTACTCGTCGGCATCCACCACCCGGCAACGCACCTTGTCGCCTGGCTTGAAGCCATGATCGCCGTCGATGAACACGCTGCCGTCGATTTCCGGGGCGTCGAAGAAGCTGCGACCAACCGAGCCCTGTTCTTCGACTTCGTCGATCAGCACGTCGATCTCCTTGCCGATACGCAGTTGCAGGCGGGCAGCACTGATGGCCTGCTGGTGCGCCATGAAGCGGTCCCAACGGTCCTGCTTGACCTCGTCCGGTACTTCTTCCAGGCCCAGGTCGTTGGCCGGTGCGCCTTCCACCGGCGAGTACTGGAAGCAGCCCACACGGTCCAGCTGGGCTTCGCTCAGCCAGTCAAGCAGGTACTGGAAGTCTTCCTCGGTCTCGCCCGGGAAGCCGACGATGAAGGTGGAGCGGATCACCAGCTCCGGGCACTGTTCGCGCCAGTGCTTGATGCGTGCCAGGGTGCGGTCCTCGAAGGCCGGGCGCTTCATGGCCTTGAGCACTTTCGGGCTGGCATGCTGGAACGGGATGTCCAGATACGGCAGGATCTTGCCGGCGGCCATCAGCGGGATCACGTCATCGACGTTCGGGTACGGGTAGACATAATGCAGGCGTACCCAGGCGCCCAGGCTGCTCAGGGCTTCGCACAGCTCGAGCATGCGGGTCTTGACCGGGCGGCCATTCCAGAAGTCGGTCTTGTACTTGACGTCGACGCCGTAGGCGCTGGTGTCCTGGGAAATTACCAGGATCTCCTTGACCCCGGCCTTGACCAGGCGCTCGGCCTCGCTCAGCACTTCACCGACCGGGCGGCTGACCAGTTTGCCGCGCATCGACGGGATGATGCAGAAGCTGCAGCTGTGGTTGCAGCCTTCGGAAATTTTCAGGTACGCATAGTGGCGCGGGGTCAGCTTGACGCCCTGCGGCGGCACCAGGTCGATCAGCGGGTTGTGGTCCTGGCGTGGCGGCACCACTTCGTGCACGGCGTTGACCACCTGCTCGTACTGCTGCGGGCCGGTGACCGACAGCACGCTCGGGTGCACCTCACGGATGCTGCCTTCCTCGACACCCATGCAGCCGGTGACGATGACCTTGCCGTTTTCCTTGATCGCTTCGCCGATCACTTCCAGCGACTCGGCCTTGGCGCTGTCGATGAAGCCGCAGGTGTTGACCACCACCACGTCGGCGTCCTCATAGGTGGGCACGACTTCATAGCCTTCCATGCGCAGCTGGGTCAGGATGCGCTCGGAATCGACCAGGGCTTTCGGGCAACCCAGGCTTACGAAACCTACCTTGGGGGTGGCGGGCGTGGTGGACATGACTAACCTCGGAATTGAATGCAGGTCGCCCGGCCGGAATCGGGGGCGATCTCGACGGGCGCTTTTGGCGCCTCTGATCAAAAAGTGCGCAATTCTAGCGAGCACTGCGTCGCTTGACCAGCAGAAATACGACGAACGCTGCGCTATGCTTCGCGCCATTGCGCCAGGTTGCAGGCCAGCCTGGGCAGGAATTGAGAATACCAAGGTCTACAAGGCCGTCTGCGGGAGTGGTCGATGGTTCAGGCAAGCAGTCACGCCGAGGGCGGGCACGAGGGGAAGCAGGGCGCGACACGGTCGCTGAGCCTGCTGGTGGCAGCGGTCGGGGTGGTTTATGGCGATATCGGTACCAGCCCGTTATATACCCTCAAGGAAGTCTTCACCGGCGGTTACGGGGTGCCGGTCAACCATGACGGCGTGCTGGGGATTCTGTCGCTGATCCTCTGGTCGCTGTTATGGGTGGTGTCGTTCAAGTACGTGATGTTCATCCTGCGTGCCGACAACCAGGGCGAAGGTGGCACCATGGCACTGACCGCATTGGCGCGGCGGGCCACGGCGGCGTACCCGCGGTTGCGCACGCTGATGGTGGTGTGCGGCTTGATTGGGGCTTCGCTGTTCTACGGCGACAGCATGATCACCCCGGCCGTGTCGGTACTCTCGGCGGTGGAAGGCATGGGCCTGGCGTTCGAGGGCATCGACCACTGGGTGGTGCCGATTTCGCTGGTGATACTGGTGGCGCTGTTCCTGGTGCAGAAGCACGGCACCGACAAGATCGGCAAGCTGTTCGGCCCGATCATGGTCACCTGGTTCGTGGCGTTGGGCTCGCTGGGGGTGTATGGCATCTCGCAGAGCCCGGAAGTGCTCAAGGCATTCAACCCGATCTGGGCGGTGAACTTCTTCGTGGTTCACCCCGGCATGGGCGTCGCCATTCTCGGGGCGGTGGTGCTGGCGCTGACCGGTGCCGAGGCGCTGTATGCCGACATGGGCCACTTTGGCCGCAAGCCGATCGCCCGGGCCTGGTTTGCCCTGGTGCTGCCGGGGCTGGTGCTCAACTACTTTGGCCAGGGCGCGTTGCTGCTGCAGGATGCGGAGGCCGCCCGTAACCCGTTCTACCTGCTGGCGCCGGGCTGGGCGCTGCTGCCGATGGTCGGCCTGGCGACCCTGGCCACGGTGATTGCTTCGCAGGCGGTGATCTCCGGGGCGTTTTCCCTGACCCGCCAGGCCATCCAGCTGGGCTATATCCCGCGGATGCAGATCCAGCACACCTCCAGTGACGAACAGGGGCAGATCTACATTGGCGCGATCAACTGGACGTTGATGGTCGGCGTGGTATTGCTGGTGGTTGGTTTCGAGTCGTCTGGCGCCCTGGCGGCGGCCTATGGCGTGGCGGTGACCGGTACCATGCTGATGACCACTATCCTGGTGTCGGCGGTGATGCTGCTGCTGTGGAAGTGGCCGCCGCTGCTGGCAGTGCCGATTCTGCTGGGGTTCCTGCTGGTCGACGGGTTGTTCTTTGCTGCCAACGTGCCGAAGATTGCCCAGGGCGGTGCCTTCCCGGTGCTGGCAGGGGGCGTGCTGTACCTGCTGATGAGTACCTGGAAGCGCGGCAAGCAGATCCTGGTGGAGCGTATCGACGAAGGCGCGCTGCCGCTGCAACTGTTCATCAGCAGTATCCGCATCCAGCCGCCGCACCGGGTCGAAGGCACGGCGGTGTTCCTCACGGCGCGCTCCGATGCCGTGCCCCATGCGCTGTTGCACAACATGCTGCATAACCAGGTGCTGCACAGCCAGGTGGTACTGTTGACGGTGGTCAGCGAGGACCGGCCGCGGGTGCCGGAGCAGGAGCGTTTTGAGGTGGAGGCCTATGGCGACGGGTTCTTCCGCGTGCTGTTGCACTTTGGCTTCATGGATGAACCGGATGTGCCGGCGGCGTTGCGCTTGTGCCACCTGGACGAACTGGACTTCACCCCGATGCGTACCACCTACTTCCTCAGCCGCGAGACGGTGATCGCATCGCGGCTGGAGGGTATGTCGCGCTGGCGCGGCAACCTGTTCGCATTCCTGTTGAAGAACGCCAACGGCAACCTGCGCTTCTTCAACCTGCCGTTGAACCGGGTGATCGAGTTGGGGACCCAGGTCGAGATCTGATTTTCAGGGCAGGCGCGGGCGCTTACGGCGGTAACTGTAGGAGCGGATTTATCCGCGAACAGGCGGCGCGGTGGCTGGCACCGGCTGTGCCGGTGATCGCGGCTGAAGCCGCTCCTACGGGTACGGTGTTCAAACTGTAGGAGCGGATTTATCCGCGAAGCAGGCGGCGCGGTGGCTGGCACCGGCTACGCCAGTGATCGCGGCTTCAGTACCTGTGGGAGCGGGCGTGCCCGCGAATGGGCCTCAGGGGCTATCAGTTCTGTGCAGCCACGTTCGACTTGCCCTGACGCGTCTCGATCTCGCCGATCAGGCGCTTGGCCAGTGCCGGGTAGTTCTCGTCGAAGTGGTGCCCACCCGGCAGCTTCAGACGCTCGCCTACCGCGGTCTTGTCGGTGCAGCCGCTCTCGTCGGTTTCCTCGACGCCGTACACGCACACCACCTTGGACGCCGGCAGCCTGGCCATTTCCGGCCCGGTCGGGGCTTCCTGGCCTTCCTTGCCGAGCCAGCCTTCAACTTCGATCTCGAAGCTGCCACTGCGGGCAAAGGCCAACAGCATCACCGCGTCGATACGCTGCTGGTCCTCGACCGGCAGGCGGTTGTAGATCGCCGGCAGCACGTCGGCACCGAACGAATAGCCGGTCAGCACGAAGCGCTTGGTGCCCCATTTCTGCCGGTAATGCTGCATCAGCTCGGACAGGTCGGCGGCGCTTTGTTCCGGGGTCTTGTGCTGCCAGTAGTAGCGCAGCGTGTCGATGCCTACCACCGGGTAGCCCAGCTTGGCCATTTCCCCGGCCACGTCACGGTCCAGGTCACGCCAGCCGCCATCACCCGAGAGGAACAGGGTGACCGTGTCGGTGGTCTGTCCGGCAGGTACCTCGACCACCGGGATGGCCAAGGCGTTACCGTCGTGGCCGACCAGGGCCTGGGTCAGTTGCGCCTTGAGCACCTGGGGCAGGTGGATGTCGTAGTCGCTGATGCTGGTTTCAGCATTGGCCTGGTCACGCACGAAAGCGGCGCTGGCGTCATCCGGGTTGTCGTTCCAGGCGACATTCCAGTGGCCGTGGGCAGCCGATTTCGGCAGGGACGCCTGGCAGCCGGGTTGTTCCAGGTTGAAGTCCACGGAAATCGCCCGCGCCTTGTCGTCGTTCTGGCTGGCCAGCCAGCGCCAGGCCTGGGCCGCGCCAGGGCCGATACCGGCAACCAGGGTCGGCTTCTGCGGCAGCTGGGCCAGGGCCTGGTCCATGGCTTGCTGCTGCTTGCTGCAGTCATTGGGCGGCAGGATCACCTGCACCAGTTGCGCTTCGCCGGCCTTGGCCAAGTCCAGCAGCTGCTTGTCGGTCAGTGCCTGGTCCTGCGGCACACCGATGGCCACCCGGGCCTTGGGGTGCACGCCTGGCGTCACACGGGTAATCGGCGTGTCATTGATGCTCAGTTGCTCCAGGCGCGCCTCGGGGGCCGGGCGCGTCCACAGCCAGAACGCCAGCGCACCCCCCAGGGCGGCCAGCAGCAGGGGAATCAGCAAGTACAGCCAAAAGCGACGGGTCATCAACGTTTCACCAATCCAGTCAAGCCGCCTGCGATCAGGGCGGCGGTGTCGGCCAGTGCCACCAGCGGGTCAAGCCCGGCCGGCACGGCCATATAGCGGGGTTCCCAGTCCGGTTGGAATTTGTCCTTGAAGCGACGGAGCCCCTGGAAGTTGTACAGCTGCTCGCCGCGGCGGAACACCATCGAACCCAGGCGCTGGGTCAGCGGCGCGCCACGCCGCGGCTGCAGGCCGGAAAGCGGTACCATGCCGAGGCTGAAGCGGGCGTAGTCATGGCTTTTGTAATGCAGGATCAGGCCGATCATCATGAATTCCATGGTCAGCTTCGGCGCCTCGGGGTGTGCGCGCATCAGGTCGAGGCTGGCCAGCTCCTTGCCGTGGGTTTCCAGCAGGTTGGCAAAGGCCACCGGGCGGCCCTGGAAGCGGATCAGGGCAATGCGGAAGTGCTGCAGGTACTCGGGGCTGAAGCGCCCCAGCGAGAAGCCTTTCTCGCGGACGTTCTTGCCGTCGAGCCAGGCATCGGAAATTTCCTTCAGCTCTGCCAGCGGGGCGTGGCCGGGTTCGTGGATTTCCAGGCTCAAACCGTCACGGCTGCCGCGGTTCCAGGTGTAGCGCAGGTCCTTCATCTCCTTGCCCTTGGCTTCCAGGTCGAAACGGCGCAGGTCGACCCGGGCTTCTTCGCCCAGCTTCAGCGCGGTCAGGCCGATGTCCATGTAGAACGGCAGGTTCTCGGCGCGCACCTGGTAGAACACCGGCCGGGCGTGGTGCAGGTCGCACAGGTCACGGAATTGCCAGATCATCTCGGCGCGTTCCTGGGCCGGGCCGATCGGGTCATACAGGGCCACCAGGCTGCGGCCACGGCGCGCGTACATGAGGAAGGCGTTGTCGCCCGGGTGGAACAGCAGCGCCTTGTCGCCGGTCAGGGCCAGGCCGCCATCGGGCTGGTCAGAGGCCAGCAGAATGCGGTTGGCGCGCTGCAGTTCCTGTTCATCGGGCAGGTGGATCACCGGCGGTGCGGTGCGCAGCAGCCAGGTCAGGGCCACGGCCGCCAGCAGCAGTGCGCTACCCATGGCGGCGCGCAGGCCACGTGGCGCGTCGGCATCAAGGGTGAACTGCCACCACAGCTGATGGCTGTAGGGCACATCCTGGTAGGCGAACAGCAACAGCCATACCGATGCCCCGACCACGCAGGCGCTGGCCACCAGGAACACTGGCGAGAACGGCAGTTCCAGCAAGCGGCTGGGGCGATAGAAAGAACGGCGGAACAGGGCGAGCAGGGCGGCGGTGAAGGTCAGCAGGCTGGCTTCTTCCCAGTCGAACCCCTTGAGCAGCGACAGCAGCGCGCCGACCAGCAACAGTACCGTGGTCAGCAGCCAGGCGGCGGACAGGCGTCGACGCAGGCCTTGGGCCAGCAGCAGGCACAGCACGCCGATCAGGCTGGCGCCGAAGTGCGAGGCATCGATCAGGCGGTGCGGCACCAGGAAACCCATGTGCTCCAGGCGCGTGTCGATCTCGGGCGTGGCCCCGGAAAACAGCAGCACCACACCGGAGAGGAATACCAGGATCGACAGAACTGGCGCCGCCAGCCCGGAAGCCGCCTTGATCGCCTGCTGCGCGAACAGCAGGCGCCGGGCTTCGTTGGCCAGCAGCAACACGCAGGCCAGCAGCAGGGGCAGCACGACGTAGATCAGCCGATACAGCAGCAAGGCCGCCGCCAGCGGGGCCGCGCCGAGCTGGTCGGCAAAGGCTGCCAGCAGGATCGCTTCGAATACCCCGACGCCGCCCGGTACGTGGCTGAGCACACCTGCGGCCAGGGCCAGCAGGTACACCAGGACAAAGGCGCCGAACGGCGGGGCTTCGGGTAGCAGCAGATACAGCACGGTAGCAGCCGCAGCGACATCCAGCGCAGTGATCAGCAGTTGCATGGCGGCCAGGCGCGCGCCGGGCAGGCGCAGCGTGCGGCGGCCCAGCTGTACCAGCAGGTTGTCGGCCAAGGGCTGCTCGGCCAGGCGTCGGCGGTACAAGCCGACCACCATTACCCCGCACAGCAGCAGCACGGCGGCGGCAACAGCTGCCAGCAAGCCAGCTGGCAAGCCCAGGGCGGCCGAGGCTGCCGGCAGGTCGGTCAAGGTCGCCAGGGCCGCCAGCGGTGGCAGCGCGCAACCCAGTGACAGGCTGGCGAAGACGGTCATCCGTGCCACTTCGCCTGCGCCCACCCCTTGCCGTGCATACAGGCGGTAGCGCACCGAACCACCGGAAAGCATCGACAGGCCGATGGCGTTGCCGATGGCAAAGGCACTGAAGCCGCCCAGCACCAGGCTGCGCGCCGGCAAATGCACGCCGGCATAGCGGCTGGCCGACCATTCGTAACCCAGCAGGATGACGAAGCCGAGCACGGTGGCCAGCAACGCACCCAGCAATGCCTGGGCTGGCACGCTGAGCATGGCATCGTGCAGGGCATAGATGTCCAGCTCGCTCAGCAGGTGGCGGCAGGCGATCAAGGCCATGGCGAACAATACCAGGGTCACCATCAGGCCAATCGGCTGGCGATAGCGGCTCAGGCGTTCGAGCAAGGGCAGGCGCTGCGCGGCACCGGGCAGTGCCGAGGCGAGCGGTGCCGGCGTTTCGGGATTGTGCGAAGTCATGGATTGCCCCGGGCTGGCAGCGCGAGGAGAACGGAAGAGATGGCCAAGTGATAGTCCCTTAGAAAAACGTATCCAATGTTACTCCGGCCTCCGGCATTTTCAGCGGGCTGGCAGGGTTAAAGATAGTTCATCCTCGGTGCGAACTCTCAAGCTTGCGGGTTGGCGGCAAGACGGGGAAAACGGCAGCGACGAAAAGCAGGGGAGGGAAAAGCAACAAACCCCGCGCTGCTGTTACACAGGCGGGGTTTGTTCTGACGAATATGGTTGCGGGAGCCGGATTTGAACCGACGACCTTCGGGTTATGAGCCCGACGAGCTACCAGGCTGCTCCATCCCGCGTCAGAGGGGCGCATTCTACAGCTTGAGCGGTCGCTGTCAAGGTTTTTGCGTTTCAGGCTAGCGATGCACATTTTCACGGGCAAAGAAAAGGCCACTGTGTCTACAGTGGCCTTTTCTTGAATCTGGTTGCGGGAGCCGGATTTGAACCGACGACCTTCGGGTTATGAGCCCGACGAGCTACCAGGCTGCTCCATCCCGCG
>MTEX01007283.1_pt1 | contig 12492 bp, 8 predicted proteins | sample 1042691 | NCBI WGS metagenome assembly MTEX01 (sample SAMN06185810, study PRJNA358809) | soil metagenome | isolation source: soil biostimulated with molasses as carbon source | place: India | collected 2015-05-23
CCGCTCCCACAGGAATTTCCCTGCCCTAGAGGGTGGCAACTCCTGTGGGAGCGGGCGTGCCCGCGAAAGGGCCGGCAAAACCAGCGCACCCAGCCCAGGTGACACATCAGCCCCCACGGAAATCTGTTACCCGGCCTTGACCGCCGTAACAGTTGCCGAGGCATACGGTAACGAAATTTCGACATTTTCAGCCTGCGAAATTTCCCACGAACGCCTCAAGCCATTGATTTTCCTGGGTTTTCAAAAGTTGGCACGGCACCTGCTATATGTCTGGTACAAGAACAATAACAAGCACTGCAACTCAGAATAAGAACAAGACGAAACGGCTCACGCACAATAAAAACAAGACGGCGGAGGCGCAGCTAACTGATTCTTTTGGAGAGGATGCGTGTTTGGGGCTTGCCCCACAACCAGGCAGAGAACAACAAAAACTGCACTCAAAGCAGCGCCTGAACTGGTTGGATCAACCGATCAACGTGACATCAGCGGCCAAAGCAATCCGTTTGCTCTTAACCCCTGGCTTGGGGGTCGTCCACAAGCTTCGAGATTTGTGGACAGGGCGCTCAACAAAAACAAGAAGCCCAGCAAAAAAACAATAAGAGCACGCAACGACTTCTTGGGGAGCTTAGGCTCCCCTTGTCGTTTCTACCGTTCCGGCAGGCATCCTGCTACCCGCCTACACCATTCCTTGAGTAAATGCTAGAATCCCCGCCCATCATGCGGCCATTCTCCTATTCTTGGCCGAACATTCCTTCAAACAGTGCATCCCATGCTGAAGAAGCTGTTCCAGTCGTTCCGCCCGCCCGTACCGGGCCCGCATCACAGGCGTACCACACCTGAGGTGATCAACAAGAGCCAGCATTCGCTGCAGCGCCACCAGTTCAGCCGCCATGCGGTGAACATCGTGGAACGCCTGCAGAGCGCCGGCTACCAGGCTTACCTGGTCGGTGGCTGTGTCCGCGACCTGATGCTTGGCATCACCCCCAAGGACTTCGACGTCGCCACCAGCGCTACCCCCGAACAGGTCCGTGCCGAATTCCGCAACGCGCGCATCATCGGTCGCCGCTTCAAGCTGGTCCACGTGCATTTCGGCCGTGAGATCATCGAAGTCGCCACCTTCCGCGCCCACCACTCGGAAGACGACCAGGGTGACAGCCACCGCTCGTCGCACAATGCCAGCGGCCGTATCCTGCGTGACAACGTGTACGGCACCCTGGAAGAGGACGCGCAACGCCGCGACTTCACCATCAATGCCCTGTACTACGACCCAGTCAGCGAGCGCATCCTCGACTATGCCAATGGCGTGCACGATATACGTAACCGCCTGCTGCGCCTGATCGGTGACCCGACCCATCGCTACCAGGAAGACCCGGTGCGCATGCTGCGCGCGGTGCGCTTTGCCGCCAAGCTCGACTTCGGTATCGAAAAGCACACTGTCCAGCCGGTGCGCGAACTGGCACCGCTGCTGCGCGAGATTCCGCCGGCGCGCCTGTTCGAGGAGAGCCTCAAGCTGTTCCTCTCCGGCCAGGGCGCCATCGCCTTCGAAATGCTGGTCGACCTGCAGCTGTTCGAACCGCTGTTCCCGGCCAGTGCACATGCCCTGGACGAGCGCCCGACCTACACCCATACCCTGATCAGCCAGGCGCTGCACAACACCGACCTGCGCGTGAAGCAAGGCAAACCGGTAACCCCGGCGTTCCTCTTCGCCGCGCTGCTGTGGCCAGCCCTGCCGGCCCGCGTGCTGCACCTGCAAGCGCAGGGCGTACCGCCCATCCCGGCCATGAACGGTGCAGCCCACGACCTGATCGCCGAGCAATGCGCACGCATCGCCATCCCCAAGCGCTTCACCCTGCCGATCCGCGAGATCTGGGACATGCAGGAACGTCTGCCACGGCGCAGCGGCAAGCGCGCCGATGTCTTGCTGGACAACCCGCGCTTCCGCGCCGGTTACGACTTCCTGCTGCTGCGCGAAAGCGCCGGGGAAGAAACCGACGAACTCGGCCAGTGGTGGACCGACTACCAGGATGCTAACGACAGCGAGCGCCGCGAGATGATCCGCGAGCTGGGCAGCCGTGACGAAGGCACCGGCGCCGGCCCACGTAAACGCAAGCGCAGCGGCGGCAAGCGCAAGCGCGGCGGCGACGAGGCATTCGAGTGACCACCCGCGCCTATATCGGCCTGGGCAGCAACCTGGACGCACCTGCCGAGCAGCTGCGCAATGCCCTGCAGGCACTGGACCAGGTAGAAGGCACGCGCCTGGTGGCGGCCTCGGCCCTCTACACCAGTGACTCGCTGCTGCCAGGGCAACCGCGCTACACCAATGCCGTCGCCGCCGTGGACACCGCCCTGCCGCCCTTGGCCCTGCTCGATGCGCTGCAAGCCATCGAAAATGACCAGGGCCGTGTGCGCTTGGAGCGCTGGGGCCCGCGCACACTAGACCTGGACATTCTGCTGTTCGGCGACCAGGTGCTGGATGAACCGCGCCTGAAGGTGCCGCATTACCACATGCATGCCCGGCCTTTCGTACTGTATCCGCTGGCCGAACTGGTACCGGGCGATTTCCGTCTGGCCGACGGCCGCGCCCTGGCGCAATTGCTCGAAGAGTGCCCGTTCGTCGGCCTCGAACGCCTGTAGACCGGGCGTTCCAGCCGTGTACAGCGGCGCGGTAACGCCAGTAACACCCTGAACGTAACAATGCGGTAACAGGGTGATTGACTTCCCCCACCTCGCTCACGACTATAGGCGTCCCGTGTGGCACCGAAGTGCCGCTACCCGTATTTAGGCCCGGACGGACCTGTGCCCGAACATCACGCGCGATGATGTGCCGCTCCGGAAGATGACTACGCGTTGAATGCAGTCGTTTTTTACAGCGCCTGAACGAGGAATTTCCTACATGCCTGAAGTAACCCTGACCACCCTCAATGGCCTCAAGGCCAAGGGTGAAAAAATCACCATGCTGACCTGCTACGACGCGACCTTCGCCAAGGCCGCCAGCCAGGCCGGTGTCGAAGTGTTGCTGGTGGGTGACTCGCTGGGGATGGTCCTGCAAGGCCACGACAGCACCCTACCGGTAACGACCGCGGACATGGCCTACCACACCGCCAGCGTCAAACGCGGCAATGACGGCGCGCTGATCCTCACCGACCTGCCGTTCATGGCGCATGCCACCCCGGAACAGGCCTTTGCCAACAGTGCCACGCTGATGCAGGCCGGCGCCCACATGGTCAAGATCGAAGGGGCTGCCTGGCTGGCCGAGACCATCCGCCTGCTGGCCGAGCGTGGCGTGCCGGTATGCGCGCACATGGGCTTGACCCCGCAAACCGTCAACGTGCTGGGCGGCTACAAGGTCCAGGGCCGCCAGGAAGCCCAGGCCCGGCAGATGCGTGCCGACGCCATTGCCCTGGAGCAGGCTGGTGCGGCCATGCTGCTGCTCGAATGCGTGCCCAGCGAACTGGCGGCGGAAATCACCAGTGCCGTCGGTATTCCGGTAATCGGTATTGGTGCCGGCAGCGGCACCGATGGCCAGGTGCTGGTCCTGCACGACATGCTCGGCCTGTCGCTGAGCGGTCGCGTACCGAAGTTCGTGAAGAACTTCATGCAAGGCCAGCCGGATATCCACAGCGCCCTCGTCGCCTACGTCGAGGCAGTCAAGCAGGTCAGCTTCCCTGGCAGCGAACACGGGTTCAGTGCATGAATACAGTCAAGACCGTCCGCGAATTGCGTGCCGCCGTTGCCCGCGCCCGGAGTGAAGGCAAGCGCATCGGCTTCGTGCCGACCATGGGCAACCTGCACAGCGGCCACGCGGCCCTGGTAACCAAGGCCGCGCAGCGGGCCGATTTCGTGGTCGCCAGCATCTTCGTCAACCCGCTGCAGTTCGGCGCCAACGAAGACCTCGACAAATACCCGCGCACCCTGGCCGCCGACCAGGAGCGCCTGTTACAGGCCGGCTGCAACCTGTTGTTCGCGCCCACCGTCGACGAAATGTACCCCGACGGCATGAGCGTGCAAACCCGCGTCAGCGTTCCCCAGCTTTCCGAAGGCCTGTGCGGCGCCAGCCGGCCCGGGCATTTCGAAGGCGTGGCTACCGTGGTCACCAAGCTGTTCAACATGGTCCAGCCCGACCTTGCCGTGTTCGGCGAAAAGGACTTCCAGCAGCTGGCGGTGATACGCGCCATGGTGCGCGACCTGAACATGCCGATCCAGGTCATCGGCGAGCCTACCGTGCGTGCCGAAGATGGCCTGGCGCTGTCGTCGCGCAACGGTTACCTGACACCTGAGCAGCGGGCTGCGGCACCGGCGTTGTACCGCACCTTGCAGCATATCGCTGCGGCCATTGGCCGGGGCCAGCGTGATTTCGCGGCGCTGGTTGCCGAAGGTCAGGCGCAACTGACTGCCGCGGGGTTCCGCCCGGACTACCTGGAAGTGCGCCATGCCGTGAGCCTGCGTCCGGCAATGATCGATGACCGCGACCTGGTGGTGATCGCGGCGGCTTACCTGGGCAACACGCGGTTGATCGACAACCTGTACTTGCATGTGGAAGAGAAGACCGCGTAACGGCATGGGCTGCCTTGCAGCCCGTTCACAGGCAAGCCAGCTCCTGCAGGGGCGCAAAACGCCCCAAATTACCTCTGCCATACCCATTCCCTGCCAGTGGCCTTTGCCTATAATGATGCCAGCCTGAACCCGGCAATGACTGCCGTGTCCAAGGCATCACCACGCACCAAGGGAACCCCGCGCAATGGCGTATTACCGTACACCCCACGATGTGACGGCCCTGCCCGCCTGGCAGGCGCTCCAGCAACACCGCGACGCCATGCAAGGCTTCAGCATGCGCGAAGCCTTCGCCGCCGATGCCAAACGTTTCGACCAGTTCTCCCTGAGTTCCTGTGGCCTGTTCCTCGACTACTCGAAGAACCTGATCACCGAACAGACCCGTGACCTGCTGGTGAACCTGGCCGACCAGGTCGGCCTGCAAGATGCCATCAAGTCGATGTTCAGCGGCGAAATCATCAACGCCTCCGAAGGCCGCCCGGTGCTGCACACTGCCCTGCGCCGCCCGGTGGGCGACAAGCTCAGCGTCAACGGCGTGAACGTCATGCCGGAAGTGCACAAGGTGCTCAACCAGATCACCGAACTGGTCGGCCGCATCCATGACGGCCTATGGCGCGGCTACAGCGAGAAGCCGATCACCGACGTGGTCAACATCGGCATCGGTGGTTCGTTCCTCGGCCCCGAACTGGTCTCCGAAGCGCTGCTGCCCTATGCCCAACGCGGCGTGCGCTGCCACTACCTGGCGAACATCGACGGCAGCGAATTCCACGAGCTCTCGGCCAACCTGCGTGCTGAAACCACCCTGTTCATCGTCTCGTCGAAGTCGTTCAACACCCTCGAGACCCTGAAGAACGCCATGGCTGCACGCACCTGGTACCTGGCCCAGGGCGGCTCGGAGGCCGAGCTGTACCGCCACTTCATTGCCGTTTCCAGCAACAAGGCCGCTGCCGTGGCCTTCGGCATCCGCGAAGAGAACATCTTCCCGATGTGGGACTGGGTAGGCGGGCGCTACTCGCTGTGGTCGGCTATCGGCCTGCCGATTGCCCTGGCCATCGGCATGGCCAACTTCAAGGAACTGCTGTCTGGTGCCTACACCATGGACCAGCACTTCCAGACCGCACCGTTCGAAAAGAACATGCCAGTGCTGCTGGCCCTGCTGGGCGTCTGGTATGGCAACTTCTGGGGCGCGAACAGCCACGCGATCCTGCCGTACGACCATTACCTGCGCAACATCACCAAGCACCTGCAACAGCTGGACATGGAGTCCAACGGCAAGAGCGTGCTGCAGGATGGCACCCCGGTGAAGACCGATACCGGCCCGGTGATCTGGGGCGGCGTCGGCTGCAACGGCCAGCACGCCTACCACCAGCTGCTGCACCAGGGCACCCAGCTGATTCCGGCCGACTTCATCGTGCCGGTGGTGAGCTTCAACCCGGTCGCCGACCATCATCAGTGGCTGTACGCCAACTGCCTGTCGCAGAGCCAGGCGCTGATGCTGGGCAAGACCCGCGAGGAAGCCGAGGCCGAGCTGCGCGCCAAGGGCCTGAATGAAGCGGACATCGAGAAGCTGGCACCGCACAAGGTGATCCCGGGCAACCGCCCGAGCAACACCCTGGTGGTGGAACGCATCAGCCCACGCCGTCTGGGCGCCCTGGTGGCGATGTACGAACACAAGGTGTTCGTGCAGAGCGTGATCTGGGGTATCAACGCCTTCGACCAGTGGGGCGTGGAACTGGGCAAGGAGCTGGGCAAGGGCGTTTACCAGCGCTTGGTCGGCAGCCTGGAAGACAGCGCCGAGGACGGCTCCACCCAGGGCCTGATCAACTACTTCCGCGGCCGTCACCGCGGTTGATCCCAACGCCACTCGGTCGCTCCTACAGGGACCAGGCCCATCCTCAGGAACACCACCTGTAGCTACACTGTCCTATCGAATAGCCGTTGCAGTCCATCGCCCCTTACAAGAGCAGGACCACCCGCCATGTTCGATATCCGCAACTACCCGCAGGCCCTGGCTGTCAGCCAGTCCGCCGCACTATCCCCCGACGACTACCGCCGCCTCTACCGCCAGTCAGTCGACGACCCCGACGCCTTCTGGGCCGAACAAGCCCGGCGCCTGGACTGGATCAAGCCCTGGTCGAACGTGCAGCAATGCGACCTGAAGACCGGCCAGGCGCGCTGGTTCGACGGCGGCCAGCTGAATGTCAGCTACAACTGCATCGACCGCCACCTGGCCCGGCGCGGCGACCAGACCGCGTTGCTGTGGGAAGGTGACGACCCCAAGGATGCCAAGGCCATCACCTACCGCGAACTGCACCGTCAGGTCTGCCGCCTGGCCAATGCCCTCAAGGCGCGAGGGGTGAAGAAAGGCGACCGGGTATGTATCTACATGCCGATGATCCCCGAGGCCGCCTTCGCCATGCTCGCCTGCACCCGCATCGGCGCCATCCACTCGGTGGTGTTCGGGGGCTTCTCGCCCGATGCCCTGCGCGACCGCATTCTCGATGCCGACTGCCGCACCGTGATCACCGCTGATGAAGGCGTGCGCGGCGGCAAGCGCATCCCGCTGAAACACAATGTCGACAAGGCTCTGGCCAGTTGCCCTGCAGTCGGCAGCGTGTTCGTGGTACGCCGCACTGGCGCTGATGTCGCCTGGGCCGAAGGCCGCGATCTCTGGTACCACGAGGCGACGGAAAAGGCCGGCGACGATTGCCCTGTCGAGCCGATGGAGGCCGAAGACCCACTGTTCATCCTGTATACCTCCGGCAGCACCGGCAAACCCAAGGGCGTGCTGCATACCACTGGCGGCTACCTGCTGCAGGCCACCCTTACCTTCAAGGTGGTGTTCGACTACCGTGATGGCGAGGTGTTCTGGTGCACTGCCGACGTCGGCTGGGTCACCGGCCACAGCTACATCGTTTATGGCCCGCTGGCCAATGGCGCGATCTCGCTGATGTTCGAAGGGGTGCCCAACTACCCCGACACCTCGCGCTTCTGGCAGGTGGTGGACAAGCACAAGGTGAACATCTTCTACACCGCCCCAACCGCCTTGCGCGCCCTGATGCGCGAAGGCGACGGGCCGCTGCAGGGCACCTCACGCCAGAGCCTGCGCCTGCTCGGCAGCGTCGGCGAACCGATCAACCCGGAAGCCTGGGAATGGTATTTCGAAGCCGTTGGCCAGAAGCGCTGCCCCATCGTCGATACCTGGTGGCAAACCGAAACCGGCGGCATCATGATTACCCCGCTGCCCGGCTCGCAGGTACTCAAGCCCGGCTGCGCCAGCCAGCCCATGTTCGGCGTGCAACCGGTGCTGCTGGATGACAAGGGCAAGCTGATCGAAGGCCCGGGTGCCGGCTTGCTGGTCATCAAGGCCAGCTGGCCAGGGCAGATCCGCAGTGTCTATGGCGACCACCAGCGCATGGTCGACACCTACTTCAAGCCCATGCCCGGCTACTACTTCACCGGCGATGGCGCTCGTCGCGATGCCGATGGCGACTACTGGATCACCGGGCGCATCGACGACGTGATCAATGTTTCCGGGCACCGCATCGGTACCGCCGAGGTGGAAAGCGCATTGGTGCTGCATGACAGCGTTGCCGAAGCGGCCGTGGTTGGTTACCCCCACGACCTCAAGGGCCAGGGGGTGTACGCCTTCGTCACGACGATGAACGGGGTAACACCGGACGAGGCGCTCAAGGCCGAGCTACTGGCTTTGGTCAGCAAGGAAATCGGCAGTTTCGCCAAACCCGAGCTGATCCAGTGGGCCCCGGCACTGCCCAAGACACGCTCAGGCAAGATCATGCGGCGTATACTGCGCAAGATCGCCTGCAACGAGCTGGACAACCTGGGCGATACCTCGACCCTGGCCGACCCCAGCGTGGTGCAGGGCCTGATCGACAAACGCCTCAACCAGTAACCGGCGGCCGCTGTGCGTGGCCGCCCTGCCTCGCAGGTCGCCATGGAAGCCCTTCGCCGCCGCATCGAAACCCAGGTCATGAGCCTTACCGGGCTGGCCCTCGGCCAGCTCGACCTGGAGTCACCCAAGGGCGACCCTGGCCTGTTCGGCCCGCACAGCATCAGCTGGCGAGTGCATGGCGACTTCCCGAGCATGCTGGTCGGTGGCATCAGCGCCCTCATGCTGCAGCTCCTGCACCCGCTGGCCCTGGCCGGGGTGTGGGACCACTCCAATTTCCGTGAAGACCTGCTCGGGCGCCTGCGCCGTACCAGCCAGTTCATTTCCGGCACCACCTTCGGCGCCACCGGCGATGCCGAATGGCTGATCGACAAGGTCCGCACCATCCACCTGCAGGTAACCGGTACCGCGCCGGACGGCCGCCCTTATGCGGCCAGCGACCCGGACTTGCTGACCTGGGTGCATGTGGCCGAAGTCAGCAGCTTCCTGAGTGCCCACCTGCGTTACTGCAACCCGCACCTTGCAGTTGCCGAACAGGACGCCTATTACGCTGAGATCGCGCTGATTGCCGAGCGCCTGGGTGCGCGCAACGTGCCGCGCTCGCGCCAGCAGGTCGAGGATTACCTGCTGCGTATGCGCCCGCAGTTGCTTTGCGATGCCCGCAGCCTCCAGGTGCTCGATATCCTGCTCGAAGCCCCCGCCCCCAGCCGCCTGGCACAGCCGGTGGGCAAGCTGATGCTGCACGCTGGCCTCGACCTGCTACCTGCTTGGGCCCAGGCCATGCTCGGCCTGCAGCACGGCCCGCTGCAGCGGCGCATGATCCGCCTGGGCCTGCGACGCACCGCGCCGCTGCTGCGCTGGGCAATGCGTAACGGCTCGGCGCAGCGGGCGAAACGGCGCATGGGCATCGAATAAGGACAAATGGTCGCCTCAGCGGAACTGATTTAACGTGCCATACTCCAAGCTCTCCTGCTTAGACAGACGAAGCGACACATGTACAAAGGATTGACTCGCGCCGCAGGCGCACTGCTGGCCCTGGTAGCCCTCTACAGCCTTCTTGGCTTTCTCGTCCTTCCCGGTGTCGCGCTGCGCATCGCCAACCAGCAGTTGGCTCAGTATGCGACCGTGCCTGCCCACCTCGAACGAATCGAGCTCAACCCCTTCAGCCTCGAACTGACTGTCTGGGGCCTGCAGATCGGCGAGCCTGGCAAGGAGCAGGTCGGCTTCGACCGGCTGTATGCCAACCTCTCGCTCGACAGCCTGTGGAGCGGCGCACTGCATCTGGAGGCGGTGGAACTGGTCAAGCCGCGCAACGAAGTGCTGTTCGCCAAGGACGGTACGCTCAACCTGACTCGCCTGTTCAAGCTACCCGCCAGCCAGGCCAAGCCCGACGAGCCGCCCAGCGACCCGTTCCCGCTGCGCATCGCCAGCATCAAGCTCAGCGAAGGCTACCTGCACTTCGAAGATCTGCGCCCGAGCGAGCCGATCGAATTCCTCTACGACAACATGAACCTGGAGCTGAAAAACCTCAGCACCTTGCCCAACGACAATGCCGACATGACCTTGGTGGCGAATGGCCCCAATGGCGGGCGCATCGACTGGAAAGGCACACTGAGCCTGGCACCGATCGCCTCCGAGGGCACGCTGAAAATCACCGAAGGCAAGATGAAGGCGTTCTGGCCCTATGTACGCGATGCCGTGCCACTGGCGCTGGAAGAGGGTGTGGTCAGCCTCGATACCCATTACAAGCTCAACCTCGCCAAGCAGACCGAACTGCTGCTGGACAACGCCTCGCTACGTATCGCACCGTTCGCCATCAAGGCGCCGGATGGCCGCCCGCTGGCTCGCCTGGCCAGCCTGGAGGTGAGCGAAACCTCGGTCGACCTGGTCAAGCAGCTGGTCACCGTGGGCAAGATCCGCAGCGAAAAACTGGAGACCTGGGCCGCGCTGGAAAAGGACGGCCAGCTCGACTGGCAGAAGCTGTTCGCCAGCCAGCCGGCCAAGGCCACGCCGAAGGAAAAGGCCGAACCGGCCGCCGCCGAGCCCACCCCCAAGGAACAAGCGGCGCAAGCGCCGAGCAAGCCCTGGCAGGTACTGCTCAAGGACGTACAGCTGCGCAATTACCTGGTGCACCTGGCAGACCGTACGCAGAAAGAGCCGGTGGCCCTCGACGTGGGCCCGCTCAACGCTGACCTGCAAGGCTTCGACAGCCTCAACCAGTCCCCCTTCAGGCTCAAGCTCGACACCGGCGTGGGAAGACAAGGCAAGCTGCAGGCAACCGGCCAGGTCAACCTGGCGCCGATCTGGGCCAAGCTGGACGTCAGCAGCCGCGACATCGACCTGCGCGTAGCGCAGGCCTATATCAGCCCGTTCATCCTGCTGGAACTGCGCAGCGGCATGCTTTCCAGCGACCTCAATGTCGACCTGAAGAACACCGCACCGCTGGCCTTCAGCGTCACCGGCAAGGCACAGGTGAGCCAGCTGCACACCCTCGATACCATCAAGAGCCGCGATTTCGTCAAATGGCAGCAGGTGAATGTCGACGGTCTGTCCTATGTCCATGGCGACGCGCTGTCGATCGACAAGGTCACCCTGCTGCAGCCCTATGCGCGCTTCATCATCAACGAAGACCGCACCACCAACATCAACGACTTGCTGATCCCGCAGCCGGCCGGCGCCCCGAGTTCAGCACCGGCCTCGGCCAAGCCGGCCACTGCCAGCGGCGACAAGCCGTTGGGCATCCACATCGGCCAGATCGACATCAACGACGGTTCGGCCAACTTCGCCGACCTGTCCCTCACACCCAACTTCGCCACCGCCATCCAGCAGCTCAACGGCCGGATCGGCACCATCGACAACCGCAAGCCGGTACCGGCCAAGGTCGATGTGAAGGGTAAGGTCGATCGCTACGCACCGGTCACCATCAAAGGCGCACTCAACCCGTTCAACCCGCTGGCCAGCCTGGACATCGCCACCAGTTTCAGGCGCGTCGAGCTGACCACCCTGACGCCTTATTCTGGCAAGTTCGCCGGTTTCCGCATCCGCAAGGGCCGGCTCAACCTCGACTTGCACTACCTGATCACCAATGGCCAGCTCAAGGCCGAGAACAAGGTGGTGGTAGAACAGCTGCAGTTGGGCGAGAAGGTCGACAGCCCGGATGCAGTGGACCTGCCGATCCGTCTGGCGGTGGCGCTGCTGAAGGATACCGAGGGCAAGATCTCGATCGAGCTGCCGGTGTCCGGCGACCTCAACAACCCACAGTTCAGCATAATGCCGATCGTCTGGCAGACCCTGCGCAACCTGGTGCTGCGCGCAGCACAGGCGCCATTCAAGTTCATTGGCGGGCTGGTGAGCGGCGGTGGCTCCGAGGACCTGGGCAGCGTGGCCTTCGCCCCGGGCTCCAGCGAGCTAGCCCAGGACGCCCAGGCCTCGCTGGACAAGCTGGCTTCGGCGCTGAAGGAACGCCCGGAGCTGCGCCTGGAAATCGAAGGCACCAGCGCCCAGGCCAGCGACGGCCCGCTGATCGCCCAGCAACGGCTGGAACGCGAATACCAGGCTACCTGGTACAAGATCCTGCAACGCCGGGGTGACAAGGTGCCGGCCAATGCGTCCATGCTGGTGGTCGATGAGAGTGACAAACCGGCGATGCTCGAAGGTATCTACCGCAACCGCCTGAAGCAGCAACCACCTGCCGAATGGGAGCAACTGGGCCGCGAAGAGCGCACTGCCAAGTTGCGCGAGGCCGTGATCAAGTCGTGGGCCGAGAGCACTGCGCTGCTACGCACGCTGGGCCAGGAACGGGCCAGCAGCATCAAGGATTACCTGGTCGACAAAGGCCAGCTGGAAGATGACCGGGTGTATTTCATCGATACCAACCTGGGGCAGGCCGAGAGTGATGGGCGGGTGGTAACGCCGATGCACCTGGATGCTGAGTAGATAGCAGCCTGGCCGCGGATCTGTAGGAGCGGCCTTGCGTCGCGAAAGGGCTGCGAAGCGGCCCCAGCCATTGCGTCAGTGCTAGGGACCGGGGG
>MTEX01004760.1_pt1 | contig 12478 bp, 13 predicted proteins | sample 1042691 | NCBI WGS metagenome assembly MTEX01 (sample SAMN06185810, study PRJNA358809) | soil metagenome | isolation source: soil biostimulated with molasses as carbon source | place: India | collected 2015-05-23
TTAACGCTCTGACCGTATTCTTGCCCCCGCCAAAGAAAACAACAATTATCTTCATCCATCTTTAGAATACGTAAAAAGCATCTTTTAGGGAGGCCCCTGACCGTGGATTCGCGCTTTCTGCAAACCTATGTGCATGTCGTGGAGCTGGGTTCCATCGCCCAGGCCGCGCGCCATCAGGGGCTGACTCCCGCCACCGTGCAACAGCGGCTGCGCGCGCTTGAAGCGGACATGGGCAGCGCCTTGATCGCGCGTTCGGGCCGCACCGTCAAACCCACGCAGGCAGGCTTGCGGATCCTCGAACGGGCTCGCGCCATCCTGCGCGACGTGCGCGACCTGCGTTCCGCCGCCTCCGACACTGAACTCCCGGCCGGCCCGTTGCGTCTGGGCGCCACGCCCACCGCACTGACCGGCATCATGCCGCCCGTGCTGAGAACGTGGGTGGCGCGCCATCCCCATATCGAAATCTATATAGAACCCGCGCCCACCACCCTGCTCTATGGCAAGGTGCTGTCCGGCGAACTGGACGGCGCGCTGCTGGTGCATCCCCTGTTCGCCATACCCAAGACCTGCGCCTGGCGCGACCTGCGGCAGGAACCCCTGGTGCTGGTCACGCCAGCCAGCATGAAGGTGCGGGATCCCCTGGAGATCCTCGCGCGCGAACCCTACATCTGCTATGACCGCAGTGTGGTGGGCGGCAAAATGGCCGACGATTATCTGCGCGCGCGCAGCCTGCGGCCGCATGTGAGGTTCGAGCTCGACGGAATCGATTCCATCGCCAAGCTGGTATCGGAGGGATTAGGTGTGGCGCTGCTGCCCGATTGGGCGGCCACGGGCGAGCCGTCGGCGAGCGTCAGGCGTTGGCCCTTGCCGCCGCCCTGCCCGGTGCGCACCGTAGGCGCGATCTGGCTGCGCTCCGGCGTGCGCTCGGCACTGATGCAGGCATTCGTGGAAATGGCCGAGACCCAGCTCGGCCTGGATTGAACGCGAAAGGCCCTTCAGCCCTGGGAAAGCGCGTCCCGGCCGTCGCGCGCCACGACTACGCCGCCCGACACAACCAGGCGGCGCGGCGCCCGTGCGGCCACCGCTTGCGCGATGCAGCTGGCATCGACCAGCACCAGATCTGCGCGCGCCCCCGGCGTCAGCCCATAGTTCGAGAACCCGCAGGCGCGGGCTGCGGCATCGGTCACGCAGTCGAAGGCCCACTCGACTTCATCGTCGCGGCGCAGGTCGTTGCGCAGGCCGATCAACATGGCGCGAGCCAGCATGTCCGGACTGCCATAGGGCGTCCAGGTGTCGCGGATTCCGTCATTGCCGCCGAAGATCGTCACCCCTGCCTCACGGCAGGCTCGCACGGCCGGCACGGGGCGCGACGGCGGCGCCGTGGTCAATAAGGCGACGTCCAACCCGGCCAGCCGACGTAGCAAGCCGTCCAGCCGCTTCGCATCCACGCCGCCCAGACAGAAAGCGTGGCTGATGACGACCTTGCCCTGCATGCCCAGCGCCTGAACGCGGTCCAGGATCAGGTCCAGCGTGAAGGCGCCCAGTTCGCCCGGTTCGTGCAAGTGGATATCGATGGGCTTGCCGTGCTTGTCCGCAATACCGAACAACACATCGAGCGAGCGCGCCGGATCGCGATCGATGGCGGAGGGATCCAGTCCGCCCAGCACATCCGCCCCCTGCCCGAGAGCCTGATCCAGCAACTCGGCCGTGCCTGGCCGGATCAGCAGGCCCGACTGCGGGAAGGCTACGGTCTGGATTTCGACGCGGCCGGCCAGTTCCTGGCGCGTGGCATGCACGCCCTCCAGGTGGCGCAACCCCGCTTCGGTGTCGATATCGACATGCGTGCGGATCCGCGTCGTGCCTTCACGCAGGAAGGCCAGGGCCAGGGCGCGCGAATGGCTGGCGGCGTCATGACCGGTTCGAGCGCGCCAGGCGCGCTCGTTCTCGATGCGGTCGGTCAGCGCCGGCCCCACTTCGTTCACGTACCAGGGAGAATCCCAGGTGGTCTTGTCCAGATGCGTATGGCCTTCAACCAGACCCGGCAGGAGCAAGGCGCCCGCGCCATCCTCCACGGGCGTGCCCGGGTCGGCGGCGAGGCCGGGCCCAATGCGCTGGATACAGCCGCGGCGCACGAGCACGTCCGCCGCGCCGCCTTGCGGCACGCGGACGTTCTTCAACAACAGATCGGTCATGACAGGGTTCCTGGCACCGCGCGCGGCGGGCGGTCGGGCGCCGGCCGGGGGGCAAGCGCCGTCAGGCTCAGACTTGGGGCGGTTCTATCCAGAAAAAGCGTTCGCCCTGGCGGACCATGTCGGCCACGCCTTCGGCGCCGATGCGGTAATCCGTGCCCATCAGCGTGGCGCCGCCATCCTCGTGGATATGGATGATGGCCAGCGGGTCGTTTGCCATGGTGTACCAGTAGTAACCCGGCTTGAGATCATGCAGGTTCGTAGTCATGTTTCGAGTATACAAACATCCCCGCGCCGTATTCAAAAAGACACACAAATCCAGGCCATGCCTGACATGATGAGCGCGAGACGGCATACTTCCCGGTTCCAGGCCCAAACCGCCCGCACCGTTGGCGTGCGTCGACCCGGCTGTCGCCGCATCGGCGCATATGCGTTGATCGTGAGAGGAACCGCGAGCGTATGAAAAGGCAGTCTCTTCAATTCAGCGAGCCGCTTAAACAAGCTGTTTTGGACGGCCGCAAAGTGCAGAGCCGGCGCATCCTGAAGCCGCAACCGACCAAACTGACCACGGTTTGGTATGCCGATGCCGCGGATTCCGGCAGATGGGTGGCCATGGGGCCATCCCTGGATAACCCTTCCGAACTGCGCAAAACCTCCAGCTGGGTCAGATGCCCTTATGGAAAGTCAGGCGATAGCATCGAATTGACCGACGAAGCGGGCGTTCCCTTCGCTACCGCCGTCATTGTGGGCGTGCGCGTGCAACGCCTGCAAACCCTGTCCGAGGCCGATGCCCGCGCCGAAGGTACCCACGCGCTGTATCAAAGCTCCGCCCTGCTCCCTGGCGTGCCGCTGCAGACCGCCTTCGCGTTGACGTGGTGCGAACGCTATGGCGCGCATGCCTGGGCCGCGAACCCCTGGGTATGGGTCGTCGAATTCCGTCGTCAGCAAACGGACGGCGAGCAAGATATCTAGTGCGCGGGCTGCCGGCCCGCCGGGAAAACGGTGCGCCCGCGCAACGCCGTTACGCGGAAACAGGGGCGGATGGTGACCGCCTGTAACCAGGCCGTAAGGCTTCATCCGATTCCAGGCAATTTCAATCCATTTCAATCCTGGCCGTCCCAGAGCGGAGCGGCGCTGCTGCGGGGCAGCAAGAGGCGTGCCCCGTCGGCGGGGGCGGTTGCGGATTGTCGCGATTGACGCCGACCCGTTTACTTCTGGCGGAGCAAAAAGCCCGAAAATGGCATCAACGAATACTCAACTTTGCTGCGTCATGCGGCAGGCAGGTGCAACATGAAAAAATGGCTTATCGCTGGTGCTGGTGCGGCTGGGCTGCTGATCTCCAGCGTCGCCCTGGCTCGTGTGGACGTGGGCATCTCCATCGGCTTGCCCGGTGTCGTGTACCCGGCGCCCGTGTATGTCGCGCCCCAGCCGGTATACGTGCCGCCCCCGCCGCCCGTCTACTACCGCCCGGCGCCGGTTTATGTCGCGCCGCCCGTGGTCTACCCCGCGCCGGTTTATTATCGCGGCGGCGGCCGCTACTATGACCGCGGCTACTATTATGGCCGCGGACGCGGACACGACCACCATCACGGCCGGGGCCGCGGACACGACCGCGATTAAAGCTTGAGGCTGTTGCCGGCCGCCAGCCGGTTAACGCCAGCCCGGAAAAGACAAAGGCCACTCGAAAGAGTGGCCTTTTTTCTGCGGGCAATATCCGGTGCCGCGCGGAAATGTCTCAGGCCGCGGGGGTCTGCACGGGTTTACCGGCCAGCGCGACCGGTTGCTGCGGCGCCTGCCGGGACTTGCCGTCCACCCATCGCGGCGCGGCTTCCTGAACGAGATCGATCCAACGGCGGGGCTCGCTCGACGACCGCCACCAACCATTATGCGGACGCATGGGCAAACTCCGGTTCACCGTTGAAACGCACGCCATTAATGCCATGGAACAACTGCAGGCTTTCCTGCTCGGCTTCGTGCAAAGTCGTGAACGGCGCCTGTCCGGGCACGGTCCAGCATTTTTCCGGTGCGGTGCCGCCGACTCGGCGGGTCCAGATCTGCACACGGTAGCCCTGCTCGTCCTCGCGAGCCACGGAGCATCTCACACGAAAATCTCCAATCATTCTTGAAGTCATGGACAACTCCTTGTTATTTAAGTGAATGAAGCGTGTAGCACACGAGGCATATTGTGCCGCAACTATCCGGCCCTTTTATTGGAATACACAATTTCTCACATCAAAATCAGACACTCTCGCCAGGAGATTAATAGTCTCAGACGACAGGAATATGTACAGATAATAAAAAAAAACGGAGCCCGAAGGCTCCGTCTTTTACTCCGCCAAATGACGGATGGACAGCGAAATCCCGTCAGGCTTGCGCCGCCGGATTCAATACCGTCAAACCGCCCATATAAGGCTGGAGCGCTTGCGGGATAAGCACGCTGCCATCGGCTTGCTGGTGGTTTTCCAGCACGGCGACCAGGGCGCGACCCACGGCCAAACCGGAACCATTGAGCGTGTGGACGTATTCCGGCTTGCCCTGGGCATTACGGAAACGCGCCTGCATGCGACGGGCCTGGAAAGTTTCGCAGTTGGACACCGAGGAAATCTCGCGCCAGGTATTCTGCGCGGGCAGCCACACTTCCAGGTCGTAGGTCTTGGCCGAACCGAATCCCATGTCGCCCGTGCACAGCAGCACCACGCGGTACGGCAGGTTCAGCAGCTGCAGCACGCGCTCGGCATGGCCGACCATTTCTTCCAGCGCCTCGTAGGACTGCTCCGGCTGCGTGATCTGCACCATTTCGACCTTGTCGAACTGGTGCTGGCGGATCATTCCGCGCGTATCGCGGCCGCCGCTACCGGCCTCCGAGCGGAAGCACGGCGTGTGCGCGGTCAGCTTGAGGGGCAGGTCGGCGGCAGCCTGGATGGTGTCGCGGGCCACGCTGGTCAGGGTGATTTCCGACGTCGAGATCAGGTACTGGTCTTCGCGCACGTAAGGCTTGCCCTGATCGTCGACCTTGGGATCGTCGTCGCCGCCGCCCTTGGACACCGCGAACATGTCGTCCTTGAACTTCGGCAGTTGGCCCGTGCCGTACAGCGTCGACGCATTGACGATATAGGGCGTGTAGCACTCGGTATAGCCGTGCGTGCCGGTCTGCAGGTCCAGCATGAACTGCGACAACGCGCGATGCAGGCGCGCGATGGGGCCGCGCATGAACGAAAAGCGGGCGCCGGACAGCTTGGCGGCCATGTCGAAATCCAGCCCCAGGGGTTCGCCAATGGCGACGTGGTCGCGGGCTTCGAACGGCAGGCCGGGCGGGTTGCCATCGGCGCCAGCCTCGCCAGGCAGCCAACGGCGGACTTCGACGTTGTCGTCGGCGGATTCGCCCAGCGGCACGCTGGCGTGCGGCAGGTTGGGCACCGACATCAGCAATTCGTTCAGCGGCTGCTGCAGCCCGGCCAGCTCTTCCTCGAGCTGCTTCAGGCGGACGGGCACAGCCTGCGACTCCGCCATCACGGCGCTGGCATCCTCGCCCTTGGCCTTGAGCTGGCCGATCTGCTTGGCCAGCGCGTTGCGGCGGGCTTGCAGGGACTCGGTTTCGGTCTGGACGGCCTTGCGGCGGGATTCCAGCTCATTGAACCGTTCCGTGTCGAAGGACACGCCACGGCTCTTGAGGCGGTCTACGACGGTTTGCAGGTCTTTGCGCAGCAGTATCGGGTCTAGCATGGTGATATCGGTGAGGTTGCGTGAAGCAACGGGCGTGGCCCGTTACCGTTTTTTGGCGCGTTCCTGAGCGTCCAGCTCGCGCAGGAATGCCAGCTTTTGCTGGATTTTAGCCTCCAGGCCGCGATCGGTCGGCCGATAGAAGGAGGGATTGAGCCCATCGGGGAAATATTGCTCGGCGGCGGCATAGCCGTGAGGCTCGTCGTGCGCGTAGCGATATGCCTTTCCGTGGCCCAGCTGTTTCATCAATTTGGTGGGCGCATTGCGCAGGTGGATCGGCACCGGCGCGCTGCCGTGCTCGGCCGCGAACTTGCGCGCCTGGTTGTAGGCGTTGTAGACGGCGTTCGACTTGGCCGCGCACGCCATGTAGACCACCGCCTGCGCGAGAGCCAGCTCGCCTTCCGGCGAACCCAGGCGCTCGTAGATGTCGGCGCCGTTCACGGCCAGGTCCGTCGCGCGGGGATCGGCCAGGCCGATGTCTTCCACCGCCATGCGAACCAGCCGCCGCGACAGGTATTTGGGATCGGCTCCGCCGTCGATCATGCGGCAGAACCAGTACAGCGCAGCGTCGGGGTTGGAGCCCCGCACCGATTTATGCAGCGCGCTGATCTGGTCATAGAACGCGTCGCCGCCCTTGTCGAAGCGGCGCAGGTTCTGCGACAGCGAAATTTCCAGCCAGGCCGCGTCCACCGTGTCCCGGCCCGCTGCCTGTGCCGACTCGGCCACCACCTCGACCGCGCTGATCAGCCGGCGCGCGTCGCCGTCGGCCCAGGCCGCGAGCTGTTCGCGCGCATCAGGCTCGATGCGGATGCGCTCGCCCTCGTCCAGTCCGTCGTTCAGCGCCTGTTCGGCCCGATCGACCAACTGTTGCAGCTCTTCGGTGGTGAGCGATTGCAGCACATACACGCGCGCCCGCGACAACAATGCCGAATTGACTTCGAACGAGGGGTTTTCGGTGGTGGCGCCGATAAAGGTGAACAGCCCGCTTTCCACATAGGGCAGGAACGCGTCCTGCTGCGCCTTGTTGAAGCGGTGCACTTCGTCGACGAAGAGGATGGTGCGCCGTCCCTGGCCTTGTGCCACCTGGGCCACCGTGACCGCGTCACGGATGTCCTTGACCCCGCCCAGCACCGCCGAGATGGCGATGAACTGGGCATCGAAGCCATCGGCCATCAGGCGCGCCAACGTGGTCTTGCCCACGCCGGGCGGCCCCCAGAAGATCATGGAATGCGGACGCCCCGAATCGAAAGCGACGCGCAGGGGTTTGTCCGGCCCGAGCAGGTGCGACTGCCCGACCACGTCGGACAGCGTGCGCGGGCGCAGCCGCTCGGCCAGGGGCACATAAGGCCGATGCGCAGGATCGGCCGCGAAGAGATCGTTGCTCATTGGCAGCAGATGAGGGGAGACAGCAAGTAAATCAAGTCAGCATTACACCATGCCGCGCGCCCGCCCCGCCCTGCGGAGCCCGGCAACCTAGGCCAGCCCCGGCGGCGCGAAGCGCCGGTTCGCCAGCACCGGCAGCACCTTGCGGGCATGGGCCAGCCGTTCGGGGTCGATATCGGCGAACACCAGCGCCGGGGCCTCGCCCGCGCGCGCCGTCACCACGCCCAACGGGTCCACCACCATGCTGCAACCGATGTTGCGTTCACCGCATTCGCCCGTGGCCGCCACGTAGCAGGTATTTTCCAGCGCGCGCGCCGTGACCAGCACTTCCCAGTGCATTTCCTTCAACGGGCCGCGCACCCAGGCGGCCGGCAGCACCAGCAGATCCGCGCCGTCCAGCGCCAGACGCCGCGCCAACTCGGGAAAGCGCACGTCATAGCAGGTCATCAGGCCGACGCGCAGGCCGCCGATGTCCAGCAAGGGCGGAATGTCGGTGCCGGGCGTGACGTTGGTGGATTCCTTCATGTTGAAGGCGTCGTACAGGTGCAGCTTGCGGTACTGCGACAGGATCTGGCCGTCGCGCAGCGTGACCAGCGTATTCCAGACCCGCCCTTCCCCGGTCGGCACGTGCACGCACATCATCGTCGCCAGCTGCGAACCGCGGCTGGCTTCCCGCAGGCGGCTCATGAAAGGGCCGTCCAGCGGCTGCGCCGCCTTCAGGACAATCTGCGGATCGGTGATATCGCGGGCCAGAATGCCCTCGGGCAAGACCAGCAGGCCGGCGCCGCCCGCTCGGGCGCGCTCCATCAGGTCTATGCAGACCTGGGCGTTTTCTTCCCAGACCCGGCTGACGGCGAACTGGCCCAAAGCAACTTTCAGCATGGCGCTTCCTTGTGTCGGAGGTTTTTCCTATTGTCGCGCCAACCGCCGGCCAGCGCCGACTACGGGAAACTCCTAGCTCCCGCATGTAAATTTCTTTCACGATAATGAAAAAAATCAGATTTGACGTAAATATTTTCCATAGCAGGCGCCCCCATGACGAACCCCTTTTTCCCCGCAGCCGCCCTGGACGTGAACGGCAAAGGCCTGGGCGCCTTTCCGGAATCCTGTACCACCGCCGGCGTGGCCGCGCTGAACTGGAACCTGCTCAATGAGGACGTGAGCCTGCCCGTGGCCGTGCTGTACGAGGCCCGCGTACGCCACAATCTGCAATGGATGCAGCGCTTCATGGAGGCGTACCGCGTCAAGCTGGCCCCGCACGGCAAGACCACGATGAGCCCGGCGCTGTTCCGGCGCCAGATCGAGGGTGGCGCCTGGGGCATCACGCTGGCGACCGCGCCACAGGTCCAGGCAGCGTATCAGCACGGCATCCGCCGGGTCCTGATGGCCAACCAGTTGGTGGGCCGGGCCAACATGGCCATCATCGCGCGCCTGCTGCGCGATCCGGCCTTCACCTTCTTCTGCATCGTGGACTCCCCCGCCAACGCGGCGCAGCTGGGCGCCTACTTCGGCGAACAAGGCCTGATCCTGCCGGTGCTGATCGAATTGGGCCCGCAGGGCGGCCGCACCGGCGTGCGCGACGACGCCCAATTGCAGGCGCTGGTCGCAGAGATCGGCAAATGGCCCGGCCTGGCGCTGGCTGGCATTGAAGTCTACGAAGGCGTGCTGCAGGAAGAAAGCGCGATCCGCGCCTTCCTGCGCCGCGCCACCGACGCCCTGCGCGGCCTGGCAGCCGCCGGCCGCCTGCGCAAGCACGGCCCCGCGCTGATCTCGGGCGCGGGCTCGGCCTGGTTCGACGTGGTCGCCGAGGAATTCTCGCAACTCGACATTGGCGCGCCGCTCGAAATCGTGCTGCGCCCCGGGTGCTACCTGTCGCATGATGTCGGCATCTACCGATCCGCCGCCGAACGCATCAACGCCCACAATCCCGTCGCCCGGCAGATGGAACCCGGCCTGCAGCCCGCCCTGCAGGTCTGGGCCTACGTGCAATCGTTGCCCGAACCGGGCCGCGCCATCGTGGCAATGGGCAAGCGCGACGCGGCCTTCGACGCCGGCCTGCCGACGCCCGCCGCCTTGTTCCGCCCCGGACGCGATACCGCACCCGGCCAGGCTCCCGCCCACTGGAAGCTGAGCGCGATGATGGACCAGCATGCCTTCATGCAGATCGGCGAAGGCGACGATATCCAGGTCGGCGACATGATCGCCTTCGACATTTCCCACCCCTGCCTGACTTTCGACAAGTGGCGCCAGGTGCTGCTGGTGGACGAGCAGTACCGCGTCACCGATGTGGCCGAGACCTTCTTCTGACCTCTGACATCCGATCCGTTTTCTGAACGACCTTGCCCGCCGCGCCGCGCCGGCACGCGGAGGCAGGAAGCATCGCGGGACTCCGGCGCAACAACTCTTATTACTACAAGCAAAACCCGTTTTTGACCCTCTGGAGAGAGAATCATGAACTTCCGTACCTCCCGGCGAGGCGGTGGGCTCAATAGCCTGCTGCTGGCCGGCGCAATTGGCTTGACCGCATTGTCGACCCCCGCCCTCTGTGCCACGCCGGTCAAGGGAGGCACGATCTCGGTCGCCACCATAGGCGAGCCGCCCACGCTGGATCCCATGACCAGCACGGCCGACCTGGTCGGCATCCTGACCCAGCACTTCTTCGAAACGCTGTACACCTTCGACGACAAGTGGAACCTGACCCCGTTGCTGGCCGACAAGCTGCCGGACGTTTCGCCGGACGGCCTGACCTACACCATCCCGCTACGCCAGGGCATCACCTTCCACGACGGTTCCAAGATGGATTCGTCGGACGTGCTCGCCTCGCTCAAGCGCTGGACCGAAACCGCCACGCGCGGCAAGATGGCCGCCAAGATCATTACGGGCATGGAAGCGCCGGATGCCAACACCGTCCGGATCACGCTCAAGCAGCCCTATGCGCCCTTGACTGCCCTGCTGGCCATGAACAACAGCGCTGCGGTCATCATGCCCAAGGGCAAGATTGCTCCGGCCCTGACCGAATTCGTCGGCACAGGTCCGTACCAACTGAAGGCGCGCGTGCCCGACCAGTACATCCAGCTGGTCCGCTTCGAAGGCTACAAGCAGCGCGAAGGCGAGCCCGACGGCTTCGGCGGCGCGCGCAAGCAGTACCTGGATGAAATCCGTTTCGTGCCGGTCAGCAACGCCAACACCCGCGTCGAAAGCGCGGTGGCCGGCCAGTTCGACTATGTCGATTCCTTGCCGGTGGAATCGCTGCCCAAGCTCAAGAACGGCCGTTCCGATCCCGTGATGCTCAAGCCCTTCGGCTGGCCGCGCCTGGTGCTCAACACCAAGCAAGGCATCATGTCCAATCTGGCGGTACGCCAGGCCGTGCAGCTGGCCCTCAACGAAGAGGACATGCTGTACGCCGCGTTCGGCGACAAGAACTTCTACAAGCTCAATGGCGACCTGTATCCCGAGGGCTATCCCTGGGCCACGTCGCTGGGCGGCAAGGTCTACAACAAGGGCGATGCCGCCGGCGCGAAGAAAATGGTGGACGGCGCCAATGTGCAGGACCGCAAGATCCGCATCCTGACCAGCCAGCAATACGAGTTCCACTACAAGATGGCGCTGGTGGCCGCGGAGTACCTGAAGGCCGCCGGCTTTACCGTGGACATGCAGGTGGTGGACTGGGCCACGCTGACGCAGCGCCGCCAGGACCCGGCCTTGTGGGATATCTTCATCACGCACAGCCCGTTCCTGCCCGAACCCGCGCTGATCGACTTCCCGTCCAAGGACGCGCCGGGCTGGTGGGACACGCCGCGCCGCAACCAGACACTGGATGCCTTCAACCAGGCCCGCAGCCAGGAAGAACGCGTCAAGCGCTGGGCTGACGTCCAGCAGGCCGTGTACGACGAAGTGCCCTTTATCAAGGTCGGTGACTTCAACGCCCAGGCCGCCCGCTCGCCGTCGCTGCAAGGCACCAAAGCCGTGCCGTGGCCCTACTTCTGGAACGCCTGGAAGTCCAAGTAAGACAGGGTGTCACGCGGCAGGCGTAGCCGGAACCCAACGGCCTGCCGCGCAACCCATCGGCGCATGCCTGCAAGCGCGCTCGTCATCGAGCGCGCCGCACCCTCCCCACGATACGACGCTTTCTTAGGACATCCATCGTGTTGCGTTATCTCTTAAACCGGCTGGTCGGGCTGGTGGCCGTGATGTTCATCGTCGCGACCATCGTGTTCGTGATCATCCGCGTCACGCCCGGCGACCCGGCGGCCGTGATGCTGGGTCCGCAAGCCAGCCAGCAGGACATCGCCGCGCTGCGCACCCAACTGGGGCTGGATCAGCCTCTGGCCGTGCAATACCTGTCGTGGCTGGGCAAGCTGGCCCAAGGCGACCTGGGCCAATCCATCTTCATGAACAAGCCGGTGTTGTCGGCGCTGGCAGACCGCGCCGAGCCCACGATCCTGCTGACGCTCATGTCGCTCATGATCGCCAGCGCCATCGCGCTACCGGTGGGCATATTGTCGGCGGTCAAGCGCGGCACCACGCTGGACCAGTCGGTGCTGTCTTTCTCGATGTTTACCTCCAGCGTGCCCAGCTTCTGGCTCGGGCTGCTACTGATGCAATTATTCTCGGTAAAGCTGGGATGGCTGCCCGTGGCCGGTTACGGCGGGCCCGATGCCTCGCTCATGACCCGCCTGTCGCACCTGATCCTGCCCGCCGTGGTGCTGGGCCTGGTGAACTCGGCGCTGATCACCCGCTTCATCCGCGCCAGCATGCTGGACGTGCTGCGCGACGACTACGTGCGCACTGCGCGCGCCAAGGGCCTGCCGGAAAGCAAGGTGATCCTGAAGCATGCCGTGCGCAATGCGCTGATCCCGATCTTGACCGTGCTGGGCCTGACCACGGCGCTGCTCATCAGCGGCGCGGTGGTGACTGAAACCGTGTTCGGCCTGCCCGGCGTAGGCAGCCTGGTGGTGTCGGCGGTATTGCGCCGCGACTACCCCGTCATCCAGGGCGCGCTGCTGATCATCGCGGCCATCTACGTCCTGATCAATCTCATCATCGATCTGCTGTACCTGCTGGTCGATCCCCGGGTCCGCTACTGATGATGAATCCCACCCCCGAAGCGCCCGCGGCGCTTCCCCCTCAAGGGGGCGCCGCCTGCGGCCCGGCGAAGCCGGCTCCGCGCGGCCCCGATTCAATGC
>MTEX01010609.1_pt1 | contig 12412 bp, 9 predicted proteins | sample 1042691 | NCBI WGS metagenome assembly MTEX01 (sample SAMN06185810, study PRJNA358809) | soil metagenome | isolation source: soil biostimulated with molasses as carbon source | place: India | collected 2015-05-23
ATAACTTATTTGCAAAAGTCTACTTTAGATTAAGGCTTTGTCCAACCTAATATTTTTATAGACCTTTTCAATAAATTTGCTCACTTTTTAAGTTTATTTACAATTTAGCTGTTAAAAGCTTTTCGTTCAAGCTATACATAGCCTATAACTTAACCAAAAATCAAAATTAATTATAACTTAATATTTCACTATAAAATTAATAAAAAATCAATCATTTGATATTTATAAATATTTTAAATAAAAATAATGAAAATTCAAAAATTAAACTATATTAGTTATAGTTTAGTGTTTATGATTTATTAAAACCAAAAGCTTTAGAAATTTTCATTTATGGAATAAAAGCATCCTAGATAAAAATTCTTAGCTTTTTATTGTTTAAAAAATACATGGAGCTAGAAATGGAATTTATACTCAAACATGTTACAGAATTTCCAGTAACTTTATTTCCTAAAAATTTACACTTGCATCTTCAAAATGAAGGTTTCTTGTTAATTCGTAATTTTTGGGATAAAAACCAAATTGAATACATAAAAAAGAATAAATACTTTAAATACAATGGCATAAACAATCTATTAGATATAGATAAAATTTTGCAGAAAAATTTAATTTTATATAAAGTACAATTAGATTTAATAAGATCAATTAAAACTCATTGTACTTCAGATATTTGTATAAAAAATCTTAATTTTAAAAATACGCCTTATCATACCCAAAAATTTATGAGTTATATTGAAAGACTAAATCCTGAATATTTAAATAACTCTGAAATAGTTTCGTCAGTCCAATGTATAACTAATTTTGATAATTTAAATAGCCTTGATTTTAACTTATTACTAGGAAGTCATAAATGGGAAGATGACTTAAATGCTTTTAGATTTAGCTCTGATTTATCAGTGAAAGCTTCTATAAATTCTACAGATTTAGCCTTCATCTCTACTCAATTACTTTATAAACTTTCATGCAAAACTTAAAAAATAGTTTAAAAATCACAGTAGTTTATAACTTGGAGTAAAAGATATAAACTACCTCATTCATACTAAAAGATTATTTTTAATCTAGACCTAAATAATCTTCTAATTTTTCAAAATTATGTTGCCAAAGTCCACTACCGCTTGATGGAAATACAGATCTAAAACCTATCATCTTTTGAACACGTGCAGGTAATGTTCTGACAATTTCTAAATCAATTGAAAATGCATATGTTTCTTCTGGAGTAAAATAGGCAGGCGTTAATGGCAGTGCTATCCCTCTTCTATATTCAGAATCAGTTTTATTTTCTCCGCCAGAATGAACTACTTTACCATCCCAAATTAACATATCTCCAGCTTTCATAAGTGCAGGGATAGTATCTTCATGTCTAAAACGTTCTTCTTCAGACATTTCAAAGTTATCCCATTCATGACTACCGGGAATTATACGCGTTGCACCATTCTCTTCTGTAAAGTCTGTTAAAGCAATCATGCAATTGGCAGCTACACATGGACCGCTTTTTCCCATTTTAATAAAAGCGGGGAAATTCTCTAAATCTCTATGTAGTTTTTGCGCAACATTTCCGGGTCCAATCTGAATTAATTGTGTTGCCATTAACCACCAATCACCACTTTCCTTTCTAAAAAAATATTCACCTAATGCATGTATCAAATCGTCATTTAATACTTGCTCTCTAAAAGTTTTGCTATGAGTCACTAAATTATTGACTCGAGTAGTTTGATATCCATGGAATTGTTGAATTTGCTCATATCCCTCGCCTTTTTTCGATCCGGGTCCAGTATCAATGACTGGCTGATCAAAATCCAAATTCATTTGTTTCACTTGTTCAGGATTTAAAAACCCTTCAAAAACAACTGCACCATCTTCTTTTAAAATTTCGAAAATTGTTTGTAATTCAAAACTTTTATCTACTCTTCTTAATTGTATAGACATTCAACACTCCTTATCAATTGTTATCACTTTGTGACTAAACTATATACAAAATAGTTTATTGATACAATTAATAATGAATATTCTAAAAAAAAGCAAATTAATCAAAAATAAATATAGTTTTGGTTAGGTCTTTCATTTATTGAACATTGGCAGAGCTATTGTAAAAACACTTCTACTATTTCGGTTTTCATATCTAATTGTGCCCGAGTGAGCTAACACAATGGCTTGCACAACTGCCAGACCTAACCCCGTTCCACCTAAAGCTTTATTTCTAGATTGCTCAACTCTATAAAAAGGATTAAATAATTCTTTTTGATATTCAATGGGAATTCCCGGTCCTTCATCGACTATTTCTAAAATCCATTGTCCTTGTTCAACTGAAGACTTAATGTTTAAATTTCCAGGATTAGAGTATCTAATTGCATTATCAATCAACGCGATTAAGACTTGCTCCATACGTCTTGCATCGCAAGATACAAGATCATTAGAAATGTCGTAATTTATAGTGAAATTTGATTGTCTAAGTTTTTCATCAAACATCCGTATTACTTTTTCAACACATCTCAAAAAGTCAACTGACTCAATATTTAACTTAAGCTGTTTATTTTCAAATAAACTTAATGTCCTCAAGTCTTCTACTAGGTAGGACAGCCCCTCTACTTGATTCAACAAACTTCGAATTAGCTCGGGCTCAGCTTTAAAAACTCCATCTACGATGCCTTGTAATCTACCTTGTAAAATTGTGATGGGTGTTCTTAATTCATGAGCAATAGCAGCATTCCATACTTGTGCATTTTGTACAGAGCTTTCAAGCTTTTGAGCCATATCATTAAAATTTAAAATTAATGTATAAATCTCTGTGGAGTGAACTTTTTGATCATTTGCTCGAGCAGATAAATCACCCTCACTAATTTTATTCGCGGCATCTGCCAATGAATTAATGGGCACAATAAATCTTTTTGCTAACTGCATTCCAATGATTAAAGAAATAATTGAACCACATAAAATGACTATACCTAGCCAAATCCAGTCAACAAGATGAAAATCTGTAAAGTCTCCTTGCAAGGAACTTAATGAAAGCCATCCATGATCAATTGCATAGTTATAAACAACATAGCCTACAAATACAGACAATAAAGTGATGCTCAAATTCACCATACTAAAAGCAATAAAAAATTGCTTATTAATCCCTAATTTATTTTTCATTGTCTTTTCTCAACTTGTAGCATGTTGGATTTCTTCTATCTAATCCTATTATTGTTGGGGATGATCTAATCTATAACCGACACCACGGACATTAATTAGCATGTGTTCAAGCCCGTGCTCTTCTAGTTTTTTTCTTAGTTTACTAACGTGACTATCTACCGTTCTTTCTAAAGCATCACTATCGGGCAAGCATTGATTCATTAACTCACCTCGAGTAAATACTCTGTGCGGCTGATTAATCATTAAAAGTAGTATTTTATATTCAGTTAACGTCAGGTTGAGTAAGATTTTCCTGTCCATCTGATTGATATAAACACTATGAATCTCAGTATCAATTTCAATATTTTTATAATGCAGATTTTTGGTCGCTGTCTGTTTGTTTTGATGGGTTCTTCTTAAAACAGCCTGCACACGTGCAACCACTTCATTCGGGTTAAATGGCTTGACTACGAAATCATCTGCACCGATTCGTAAGGCCATCACTTTATCAATATCCTGATCTAATGCAGTCAGCATAATGACAGGCGTTTGTGCTTTTTGACGAATTTTACTGAGCACTTCCCAACCATTGAGTTCAGGTAATTTAATATCAAGTAAAATCAAATCAATGGGTTGTGATGCATGAATTTCGATTGCCTGCTTACCATTCATTGCCCGAATAACTCGCATGCCTTCACGTTTTAAATATTGTTCAATAATGTCCCCAATATCGTATTCATCTTCTACAACAAGAATTTGTTTATCACGGCAATCAAAAGAAAATGAAGCTTCGAACATAGATAAATCATCGAAAAATTTCAGACAAACGTCATAATACGCTTATTTATGTGCTGATCTCCACACTTTTTCCACATTTCAAAGATCTTGATTACACACTTACCAAAAATAATAACAACATCAAAAACTCCATAGGTTTGGACAGTATGCAAAAGCATCTTTTACTTCCCTTATTTTTATCTATTGGGCTAATCATCCAAGGTTGTAGTTCCGAAGAGGCTAAACAACCGGAAGTCCCACCCGCAAAAGTCAGTGTATTAAGTCTCCAGCCACAATCCGTTAATTTTAGCGAGAACCTTCCAGCTCGCGTTCAAGCCTTCCGTACTGCTGAAATTCGTCCGCAAGTCGGCGGTATTATCGAAAAGGTATTATTTACTCAAGGTAGTGAAGTTAAAGCTGGACAAGCCTTATACAAAATTAACGCTGAAACTTTTCAGGCTGATGTAAACAGCAACAAAGCTTCACTCAATAAAGCCGAAGCTGAAGTCGCACGTCTTAAAGTTCAATTAGAACGTTATGAACAACTTTTACCAAGTAATGCGATTAGTAAACAGGAAGTCAGCAATGCTCAGGCTGAATATCGCCAAGCTTTAGCTGATGTTGCACAAATGAAAGCTTTATTGGCACGCCAAAACCTTAATTTGCAATATGCAACAGTACGCGCACCAATCTCTGGTCGTATTGGGCAATCATTTGTGACCGAAGGTGCTTTAGTCAGCCAAGGTGATACCAATACTTTGGCAACCATACAACAGATTGACAAAGTGTATGTTGATGTAAAGCAATCTATTGGTGAATACGAGCGCTTACAAACGGCATTACAAAATGGCGAATTATCTGCTAATAGCGATAAAACTGTTCGTATTTCTAATAGCCATGGTCAGTTCTACAACGTCAGCGCAAAAATGCTGTTTGAAGATATTAATGTAGATCCGGAAACAGGTGATGTCACCATTCGTATCGTAGTGAACAACCCTGAACGTAAATTGCTTCCTGGAATGTATGTACGTGTCAATATTGACCGAGCATCCGTACCTCAAGCCCTCCTTGTACCTGCCCAAGCAATCCAGCGTAATAACAATGGTGACCCACAGGTTTATGTCATTAATGCTAAAGGTTTGGCAGAGGTTCGTCCGATCGAGCTTGGACAACAATATGAACAGTTCTACTTAGTGAATAAAGGACTCAAAGTAGGTGACAAAGTCATCGTTGAAGGAATTGATCGTATTCAACCGAATCAAAAGCTTGAAATAAGTAAGTGGAAAGCACCCATTACTCAAGGAGCTCAATGATGATGTCACAATTTTTCATTCGTCGCCCCGTATTTGCATGGGTGATTGCGATTTTCATTATTTTGTTTGGATTACTCAGTATTCCCAAACTTCCTATAGCACGCTTCCCTAGTGTTGCGCCTCCACAAGTCACCATTAGTGCTGTCTACCCAGGTGCAACCCCAAAAACGATCAACGATAGTGTCGTTACTCTGATTGAAAGAGAGCTATCCGGCGTTAAAAATTTACTTTATTACAGCGCAACAACAGACACCTCGGGTATGGCTCAAATATCGGCGACCTTTAAACCGGGTACAGATGTCGATATGGCTCAAGTCGATGTGCAAAATAAAATTAAAGCCGTTGAAGCCCGTCTTCCTCAAATTGTTCGTCAGCAAGGTTTACAAGTTGAGGCTTCGTCTTCAGGTTTCTTGATGTTGGTGGGTATTAATTCACCTAGCAATCAATATTCTGAAGTTGACCTGAGCGATTATTTAGTCCGAAATGTAGTTGAAGAATTAAAACGTGTTGAAGGCGTAGGTAAAGTCCAATCATTTGGCGCCGAAAAGGCCATGCGTATTTGGGTAGACCCAAATAAACTAGTTTCATATGGTCTTTCAATTAGTGATGTAAATGCAGCAATTCGTGAAAATAACGTTGAAATCGCTCCCGGACGTTTAGGTGACTTACCTGCTGAGAAAGGACAGCTCATTACAGTTCCACTGTCTGCACAAGGACAGCTGAACAGCGTTGAACAATTCAAAAATATTAGTTTAAAAAGTAAAACTAATGGTAGTGTCATTAGACTTTCTGATGTAGCTAATGTTGAAATTGGTTCCCAAGCCTATAACTTCGCTATTTTAGAAAATGGTAAACCAGCAACGGCAGCAGCAATCCAGCTTAGCCCTGGCGCAAATGCTGTAAAAACGGCTGAAGGTGTCAGAGCCAAAATTGAAGAGTTAAAAGTCAATTTACCGGAAGGTATGCAATTTAGTATCCCTTACGATACTGCTCCATTTGTTAAAATTTCTATTGAAAAAGTAATTCACACGTTAATTGAAGCCATGGTTTTGGTTTTCATTGTGATGTATCTGTTTCTTCATAATGTCCGTTATACGCTTATTCCAGCAATCGTTGCCCCTATTGCATTGCTAGGAACATTCTCTGTGATGTTGCTTGCAGGGTTCTCGATTAACGTGCTCACCATGTTTGGTATGGTGCTCGCCATCGGTATTATCGTCGATGATGCCATTGTGGTCGTAGAGAATGTCGAAAGGATTATGGCGACTGAAGGCTTACCACCTAAAGAAGCGACATCTAAAGCAATGAAGGAAATCACCAGTCCAATTATTGGGATTACCTTGGTACTTGCAGCCGTATTTTTACCAATGGCGTTTGCAAGTGGCTCAGTCGGAATCATTTACAAGCAATTTACGCTCACCATGTCGGTGTCAATCTTGTTCTCGGCATTATTGGCATTGATTTTAACCCCTGCACTCTGCGCGACAATTCTTAAGCCAATTGATGAACACCATCAGAAAAAAGGGTTCTTTGCATGGTTTGATCGTACCTTTGATAACCTTACTAAAAAGTATGAAATCATTCTCTTTAAGGTCATCAAACATACCATACCAATGATGGTGCTATTTATCATTATTACAGTTGCGACTTTTGCCGGAATGAAATTTTGGCCAACCGCATTTATGCCTGAAGAAGATCAAGGTTGGTTTTTAACAACCTTCCAACTTCCATCTGATGCTTCTACTGAACGAACTAAAAGTGTCGTGAAAGAGTTTGAAGCAAGCATACAAGACAATCCGGATGTTAAAAGTAATACGTCAATTTTAGGTTGGGGTTTCGGTGGTTCAGGTCAGAATGTTGCCGTTGCCTTTACAACACTCAAAGATTTCAAAGAAAGAAAATCGTCAGCATCTGAGATGACCAATTCAATTAATGAAACAATGGCTCATAGTAAAGAAGGTTCATCTATGGCCGTTCTACCTCCAGCCATTGATGAGTTAGGCACGTTCTCTGGCTTTAGTCTTCGATTACAAGATCGGGCGAACTTAGGTATGCCTGCATTACTTGCTGCCCAAGATCAATTAATGGCAATGGCAGCCAAAAACAAGAAGTTTTATATGGTTTGGAATGAGGGTTTACCTCAAGGAGACAATATTTCTTTAAAAATTGACCGAGATAAATTAAATGCACTCGGCGTTAAATTTGCCGACGTGTCAGACATCATCTCAACGTCAATGGGTTCAATGTATATCAATGACTTTCCAAACCAAGGTCGTATGCAGCAAGTGATTGTACAAGTCGAAGCAAAATCACGTATGAAATTGCAAGATATTTTGAATCTTAAAGTGATGGGTGCAAGTGGTCAGTTAGTTTCTTTATCGGAAGTTGTGACACCTCAATGGAACAAAGCGCCACAACAATACAACCGCTACAACGGACGTCCATCTTTGAGTATTGCGGGTATTCCTAACTTCGATACTTCATCTGGTGATGCAATGCGTGAAATGGAACAACTCATCGCAAAATTACCAAAAGGGATTGGCTATGAATGGACTGGTATTTCTCTTCAAGAGAAACAATCAGAATCACAAATGGCATTCTTGATTGGTTTGTCGATGCTCGTTGTATTCCTCGTACTTGCAGCGCTTTATGAAAGCTGGTCAATTCCGCTATCGGTTATGCTGGTTGTGCCATTAGGTATTTTTGGAGCGATCATTGCCATTATGACCAAAGGGCTGATGAATGATGTATTTTTCAAAATTGGCCTAATTACGATTATCGGTCTTTCCGCCAAGAATGCGATTTTGATTGTTGAATTCGCCAAGATGCTCAAAGAAGAAGGAATGAGTTTAGTTGAAGCTACTGTTGCCGCAGCCAAACTCCGCTTACGCCCTATTCTGATGACATCGCTTGCCTTTACTTGTGGTGTGGTGCCTTTAGTCATTGCATCAGGAGCTAGTTCTGAAACACAACATGCGCTCGGAACTGGTGTGTTTGGCGGTATGATTTCAGCAACCATTCTAGCAATTTTCTTTGTACCAGTATTCTTCATCTTTGTACTAGGTGCAGCCGAAAAACTGTTTTCTTCCAAACAGAAAGTTAAATCTTAAATGAAATAAAGCAAGGGAAATTAACCTATTTCCCTTGCTCCTCTTATACCTAAATTTATTTTATTATTTGGAGAAAAGCATGTCTAAGTCGGCTGTTTTATCTCGTGGATTTATGATTTCCACCCTCTCGATTACTTTAACTGCATGTATAAGCATGCAATCATCTCAACCCACTGTTAAGTCTAATATTCCACAAAATTTCACCGCAACTTATGCTGGCCCTTCAATTGCTGAAAAGGGATATAAAGCCTTTTTTTCCGATCCTCGTTTATTAGAAGTCATTGAAATAAGCTTGAATAATAATCGCGACTTACGTACAGCAGCGTTAAATATTGAGCGTGCCCAGCAGCAATACCAAATTACCAAATACGACCAACTTCCGACGATTGGTGCGACAGCAAATGCCATTAGGCAAGTTAACCCTTCGGTAAACCCTAACAACCCTTACTCTACGTTTCAGGTGGGTTTAGGTGTAACGGCGTATGAACTTGATTTTTGGGGACGCGTTCAAAGTCTCAAAGATGCAGCATTAAATAATTACTTAGCAACACAAAGTGCTAAAGACTCAACTCAAATTAGTTTGGTGAGCCAAGTTGCACAAGCTTGGTTAAATTATTCTTTTGCTACAGCAAACTTAAATCTTGCGCAGCAAACTTTAAAAGCTCAACTTGATTCGTACAATCTGAATCAAAAGCGTTTTAATGTCGGGATTGATAGCGAAATACCTTTACGCCAAGCCCAAATTTCGGTCGAAACAGCACGTAATGATGTCGCAAACTACAAAACTCAAGTTTCACAAGCACAGAACTTGTTAAATCTTTTGGCCGGACAAGCGATTCCGTCAAACCTGCTTCCAACTCAGTCGGTTAAAACGATTACTCAAGAAAAGAATTTCTCGACTGGTTTAAGTAGCGATTTACTACAAAACCGTCCTGACCTGAAAGTCGCTGAATATCAGCTTCGTGCAGCGGGTGCCAACATCGGTGCGGCAAAAGCTCGTATGTTTCCGACCATTACACTTACGGGTTCAGCTGGATATGCATCGACTGAACTCAAAGATTTATTTAAATCTGGCGGGTTTGCATGGTCAGTTGGCCCTAGCATAGACCTGCCTATTTTTGATTGGGGAACGCGTAAAGCCAATATTAAGGTTTCAGAAATTGACCAAAAAATTGCGCTTTCTGAATATGAAAAAGCGATTCAGGTTTCTTTCCGTGAAGTCAACGATGCCTTAGCAGCCCATGCTCATATTGAAGAACGTTTAAATACCCAGCGCCGTTTAGTCTCTGCAACCGATACCACTTATAAACTTTCTACAGCCCGCTTTAGAGCCGGAATTGATAGTTATTTAACTGTTTTGGATGCCCAGCGTTCTGCATATGCGGCTCAACAAGGTCTACTGATTCTTGAACAAACCAAATTAAATAATCAAATTGAACTCTATAAAGCCTTGGGTGGAGGGTTAAATAAATAACCCATTTTTCATAAATCTTTTAAAGGCTAATTTGCACCCATCATTAGCCTTTAAATTTCATGTTTTTTCTAAAAAAGGACGATTAGAAATTCGTTATTTCGCATCTTTAATTCAGTTGATTTGAATTTTTCGCTGCCTTGCTTACGAGGTCTATTTATGAACATGCTAGTATTTCCACCACGCCAATCCCTGTGTATTCTCAGCCTATTTAGCATTTTAATTACAAGTGGCTGTCAGTTAGTGAGTTTGAAGAAACAAACACTTCACACCACTATTTCTAACGAACGTAATAGTATTCTTACCCAAAAAAAATTAAGTGAAGCCAGTCTAAATGTTTTATATATGTCTGGTATGGATGCAAAAATTTGCATGCAGACTCCAGAAACATGTATTGCTGATTTAGAGAAGATTCCACAGATACAGGGAGAGCAATTTTTATCTACCGCCAGTGAACTCTATCTCTCAAAAGCTTTGGCTCTTTCGGAGTCTTATGATTGCAAAACCAACAATAATGTAAATGCTAAAAATGAAGAAGCAAACAAGGGCGACTGTTTGGAACAAGAACTGCAAGCTTTAGATAAAAGTATTCGCTATAGCTATTCTTATTTATTTAAGTCTCCTCGCGAACCTCAAGATCGTATTTTTGATAACCGACAGGTACAAATTCGAGATTTTTATAATCAAGCACTTAACCAATTAGTGAATGCCTATAGTGAAAAAAAAGCTTCTGCGACAATTCCCTCCGAAATAAAAATTGGTAAAAGTACATATACGATTGATATTGAAGCCTATCAAAAATTACAAGACAAAAAACTTGAGAAATTCACCTCAAGTTACAACATGAATTTTTCCGGTTTAAGAAGCATTAACCGTCGTGATGGTTTTGGCTCAGATTTTGTTGCGGTTTTACACTCTAATGAAGACCCGAACCAAAAAGAGAACCCATATATTCTTGATCCTCTAGCTTACAATTATCCAAATGGCATCAATCCGAATATTCATAAAGCCCATTACCTTGCTTCTACACTGGTAGCCCAACCAAAAAATGAGGTTGCATCCCAAAGCGACATATTAAATAGTCCAGATTTCAAAATAAAAATCTATGACCCTTACAATGTTGAAAAAATTAATGTTGCAGGTAAAGAATACTCACTGGCAGCAAATTTCTCTGCACCTTATGGTTTATGGCTAGCCGAAAATAATCTTGGTGCAGCGGCATATTTAACCTTGATTGACCGTAATCAACGTTTAAACATGCCGCATTTATATATGCTTGAACCCTATAATCCCAATAAAAAAGTGATTGTGTTAGTTCATGGACTTGCCAGTAGTCCTGAAGCATGGATTGCGGTAACCAACGAAATTATGGGAGATAAAACCTTACGCGAGCATTATCAAGTTTGGCAAATATTTTACTCAACCAATATGCCTATTTTAGAAAGTCGTTTTCAAATTTACGCATTACTCAAGCAAGCATTTGGATCTCTTAATCTAGAAGACCCCGCTGCCACTAATGCCGTTTTAATTGGTCACAGCATGGGAGGAATTATTAGCCGACTATTAGTGAGTAATGCCGACATTTCAAAAGAAGCTTTGCCTATGATGAGTCAACATGCACAAGCACGTATGAGAAAACATCCAGTCATTGGTGAACGTTTAAGAATGCAGGCCATTCCAAACTTTGATCGCGTCATTTTCCTTGCTGCCCCTCATCGTGGAACAAGTTATGCAGATCGCTGGTTTACTGTAACAGCACGAAAAATTATTCGATTACCTTCTACTTTTTTAAAAACATTAACCGATACATTGACAAGTTATGATGACGACCTTAAAGACTTTGTAAGAACAATTAATAATCAACTCCAAAATGGACCGAGTGATCTGAGTAATAAATCTGAGTTTATGGAGCTCACCTCAGGCATAACGCCTAAAGAAGGATTAGTTTTCCACTCTATTATGGGCAATATCACAAAAAGCGATGATCCAAACACCATTACAGACGGTATTGTTCCTTATAAAAGTGCTCATTTAGATGGTGCCATTTCAGAAAAAGTCATTAAAGGTGGACATTCAATTCAATTAAAGCCCGAATCAGTCTTAGAACTTCGTCGGATCTTAAGTCAACATTTAATCGATCATGGTTTATATAATTTAAAGAACTAAAAATCAGAAAGCTAAAGTGAAATCACTTTAGCTTTTTTCTCTATTGTTCATTTTCTTCTATGCGTTTACGAATTTCTTCTCGCCATTTTACGGCGTTTTCTTGTTGTTTATTCAGCAGAACACCGAGCATATAAGCGGTCACTGCTGCACCAATTAAAGCAATTCCACTTTCATAAATAATATCAATAACAAATTCTAAAATACCTTCTGACAGAAAATCTAAGCTTCCTGAAAACTTAAGGAATTTAGCAATTGCTACAATTACGATTCCTAATAATGCTCCAGTCCATAAGAATATTTTATGAATATTGATAGGTGCTGTGACTTGGTCAATTTGGTCAGGATATTTTCGGTAGTACTCAATTTCATCCTCTGTCACTTTGGCAGATGACTTAAATAGTAATTTAATAAAAAGTGTATCTTGATCAAGTTTTGAATTTTTCTTCATAGATACCGTACTTTATAAA
>MTEX01011666.1_pt1 | contig 12394 bp, 10 predicted proteins | sample 1042691 | NCBI WGS metagenome assembly MTEX01 (sample SAMN06185810, study PRJNA358809) | soil metagenome | isolation source: soil biostimulated with molasses as carbon source | place: India | collected 2015-05-23
GGCACGCCTTCGTCGAGGCCGATATCGGCCTGTCCGGCGTCAACTTCGCCGCCGCCGACACCGGCACGCTGTGGCTGGTCGAGAACGAGGGCAATGGCCGGCTCTCGACCACCGTGCCGCCGGTGCATATCGCGATCATGGGCATCGAGAAGGTGGTGGCGAGCCTGGACCATATCGTGCCGCTGGCCACGCTGCTGACGCGCTCGGCCACCGGCCAGGCGATCACCACCTATTTCAACCTGATCACCGGCCCCCGTCGCGCCGGCGAGCTCGACGGCCCGCGCGAGATGCACGTGGTGCTGCTCGACAACGGACGCACCCAGGCCTATGCCGACGCGCAATTGCGCGCCACGCTGCAGTGCATCCGCTGCGGCGCCTGCATGAACCACTGCCCGGTCTATACCCGCATCGGCGGGCACGCCTACGGCACCACCTATCCGGGCCCCATCGGCAAGATCATCTCGCCGCATCTGCTGGGACTGGACGCCACCGCCGATCTGCCGACCGCGTCGAGCCTGTGCGGCGCCTGCGGCGAGGTCTGCCCGGTGCGGATTCCGATTCCCCAGTTGCTGATCCGGCTGCGCACCGAGGCCAACCGCAATCCCGACGAGGCGGTACAGCATCCCCTGCGCGGCCAGGGCGCGCGCTACAGCCGCGGCGAACAGCTGATCTGGCGCTTCTGGCGCGGCGCATTTGCGCATCCGCGCCTCTACCGGGTGTTCCGCTGGGCCGCGACGCGGCTGCGCGCGTTCACGCCATCGCGGCAGATGGGGTGGACCGATCATCGAGAGCCCTTGCGGCCGGCGGCGCGCAGCCTCGCCGATCTGCTGCGCGAGCGCGGGCAACCCGAATAGCAAGCGCTCTGCCCACCAACGTCTGTCGTCCCCGCGCAGGCGGGGATCCAGCGGCTTCCGAAGACGCCGGATTCCCGCGTTCGCGGGAACGACGCGATGGTGACCGAGACGTGCTCGGCCACTTCGCCAAATCCAATTTCCCTTTCTAGACTCGCATCCCTCGGAGGAGACCGATATGCAAACCTGGCAACAGGTCTATACGCCGCTTGGCAGCCTGTGGCTGTCCTCGCTGGCGGCCGCCATTCCCATCCTGTTCTTCTTCGTCGCGCTGGCGCTGCTGCGCATGAAGGGCCATGTGGCCGCCGCGATCACGCTGGCGCTCGCGCTGGCCGTGGCCATTGCAGGCTATGGCATGCCCGTGCCGCAGGCGCTCGCCTCGGCGGGCTACGGCTTCCTGTACGGCCTGTGGCCGATCGCCTGGATCATCGTCACCGCGGTGTTCCTGTACAAGATCGTCGTCAAGACCGGCCAGTTCGACGTGATCCGCGCTTCGGTGCTGGCGATCACCGATGACCAGCGTCTGCAGGTGCTGCTGATCGGCTTTGCCTTCGGTGCCTTCCTCGAAGGCGCGGCCGGTTTTGGCGCGCCCGTGGCGATCACCGCCGCGTTGCTGGTCGGCCTGGGCTTCAATCCGCTCTACGCCGCGGGTCTGTGCCTGATCGCCAATACCGCGCCGGTGGCCTTCGGCGCGATGGGCATCCCGATCATCGTGGCCGGACAGGTCACCGGCATCGACCCCTTCCATATCGGCGCGATGGCCGGCAGGCAATTGCCGCTGCTGTCGCTGGCGGTGCCGTTCTGGCTGGTGTTCATGATGGACGGCGTCAAGGGTGTGCGCGAGACCTGGCCGGCCGCGCTGGTCACCGGCGGCAGCTTTGCCGTGACGCAGTACTTCACCGCCAACCATATCGGTCCCGAACTGCCCGACATCACCTCGGCCCTGGTCAGCCTGGTGTCGCTGTCGGCCTTCCTGAAGGTCTGGCAACCGCGCAGCGCGGCTCGCGCCGCCGGCGCGTCGCTGCGTGCCGGCCACGGTGGCGCCGCTGCGCTTGGCGGCTTCGGCGATATGGGCGGTTTCCCTGCGATCGGCACGGCGAACGAGCGCAACGCGCGCAAGGCTTCGCCGTACACCCTTGCCCAGACGGTGCGCGCCTGGGCGCCGTTCGGCATCCTGACCGCCATCGTCACGGTGTGGAGCCTGCAGCCGTTCAAGGCGCTGTTCGCGCCGGGCGGCGCGCTGGCGGGCACGGTGCTGAAGTTTTCGGTGCCGTGGCTCGACAAGCTGGTCGTCAAGACCGCGCCGATCGTCGCCGAGCCCAAGGCCTACGACGCGGTGCTGAAGATCGACCTGCTGTCCGCCGTCGGCACCGCGATCCTGCTGACCGCGCTGATCTCCGCCGTGTTGCTGCGCATGTCGCCGCGCGCGTTGCTGGCGACCTTCGGCGAGACGCTGCTCGAGCTGCGCCGGCCGATCCTGTCGATCGGACTGGTGCTGGCCTTCGCCTTCGTCGCCAACTACTCGGGCATGTCGTCGACGCTGGCGTTGCTGCTGGCCGGCACCGGCGCGGCCTTCCCGTTCTTCTCGCCGTTCCTGGGCTGGCTGGGCGTCTTCCTGACCGGCTCCGACACCTCGTCGAACGCGCTGTTCTGCTCGCTGCAGAGCACGACCGCGCATCAGATCGGCGTCTCGGACACGCTGCTGGTGGCCGCCAATACCACCGGCGGCGTGACCGGCAAGATGATCTCGCCGCAGTCGATCGCGGTGGCCTGTGCGGCAACCGGACTGGTCGGCCGCGAGTCGGAGCTGTTCCGCTTCACGGTCAAGCACAGCCTGCTGTTCGCGGTGATCGTCGGGATCATCACGATGGTGCAGGCGTATTGGCTGACGGGGATGATTCCTGGTTGATCGCCAGGCGAGCGCGGGGCGTCGCGCCAGCGAAGGGAATGTGTCGGGATCGTGTGCACGCTCTTCGATGGACGTCGGAAAAAAGCGAAAGCCGGGCAAATCCTGAGGTGGGATAGTGCGGCATCAGTCGAGTGGTGTGGCGGCAAGGACGTTGATCCTTGTCCCACGCCTCGCCGACCGATGCCGCCCTTCTTATCTCGATGGACGAAGACCATGATCACCACCCCGGACCCGAACGTTACCGATCACGATGCGATGCAAGCCGCCCCCCCTCGCCCCAAGCCCCATCGACGCCGCGACGACGCGCTGTCCCGACACGACGCGCTTCAACTGATCCGCAAGCAGGTGGGGGTAATCATTCCCCCGTGGGGCGTGTTCTCGTCCGTCGGCAGTGGGATCGCGCTCGTCATCTCGGTGATGAGCTTCCAAAGCTCCAACATGCAAGACAAGGTCGACAAGAACACCGCACCGTTGCAGGCCCAGCTTATCGAAATGGACAAGCGGCTGACGGGCCGGCTCGATGCAGTCGACAAGAGGCTGGATCGCTTCGGCGCCAGACTTGACGCAGTGGAAGCCCGGCTGGGCGCGCTCGAGGTTCGAGTCGGCGCAATCGATATGCGCCTCCAACAAGTGGACGCCAAGCTCGACCGCCTGCTCAGCAAATAGTTGCCTCGGGCCATTCGCATGACGGCGGATGGCCAATCCTGCCGCGTTGCGCTACGCCACCGTCGCGTAAGCCAACGTCTTCGGCGTCTTGACGATGACCTCCGGCCGCTCGCCCACGATCACCGTATCGTCGAGGCGGAAGCCGCCGAGTCCATAGACATAAAGACCCGGCTCGGCGGAATACACCTCCCCTGCCAGCAGCGGCCGCGTATTGAACGCCATGTCCTCCGGATACTCATGCAGCATCAGGCCAACGGCATGGCCGGTCCGGTGAAAGACGTATTGCGCGCAGTCGGCCCGCTCGATCACCTGCAATGCCGCGGCATCCATGTCGCAGACGCGTTTGCCCAGCACCGCCGCCTCGACCGCGGCATCGGTGGCTTCGGCCGCGACGGAATACAGGCGCGCCTGCTGGTCCGTCGGCTTGCCGCAGAACCAGGTCCGTTCGTTCTCGACGTATAGTCCATTCAAACGCGGCAGCACCAGGTTGACGATGGTGTCGCCCGCCGAAATGCGCGCGCCGCAGGCCGCGCCGTCGCCATGCGGGGAGGCGGAGGCGGGGCCGGACAGCGTCCAGCACTTCAGGATGTCGAAGTCCTCGCCGGGGAAGCGGCGCGCGGCTTCCTCGACCATCAGGGCCGCCATCGCGTGATCGAGCTCCTGGACCAGCCGACCGGCGCGAATGTTCTCGCGGTACCGGTCCTGCACCCAGTCCGTCAGTGCGCCGAGTTCGCGCATGACCTGCTGTTCCTCGGCATGCTTGACCCACCGCAGGCTGCGCATCTCGCCCATCGCGGGCCGCAGCGTCATCTCAGGCAGATAGCGCTGCGCCGCCGTCAGAATGGGATGCGCGACATCGACGGCGATGCGGGACATGCCCAGTCCCTTTTCGGCCAGCAGTCCCGCAACCACTTCGGGCAGCTGCGGCACCAACGCCAGGCGATTGGAGACGCGCGGATGCTCGGAGTAATAGGTGATATCCGACAACCACACCTTGCCCTTTTCGGTGGCGAAGCGCATATGGTTGGTGGACAGCTCGTTCATCACCGCGAAGGTATCGCCGTTGCGCGTAACGACCACGAAGACCGGCCGCTCCCATGGCCATACGTCCAGCTGGAAGTTGGTCGCGAATTGAAAGAAGTCGGGCGTGCCGAAGACGAGCGCATCGACGCGCAGTCGGTCCATCAGCTTGCGCATCGACGCGAGGCGATATTCGTGGACGGCTTTTGTCAGATGAGGCATGGCGTCGTGATCAGAGAGAAATGCCGAGTTTGCGGATGACCGGGCCCCAGGCTTCAGAGTCGCGCTTCATGTAGCGCTCGACCTCCGTTGAGGGTCCCTTGATCGGTTCGAGGAACTGGAACGCCAGCTTCTCCTTCAATTGCGGGTCGTCCAGTGCCTGATTGATGTCGGCGTTGATCTTTTGCACCAGCGCCGCCGGCGTGCCGGTCTTGGCGACGATGGCGTACCAGCCCGGCACCGCGACGTCATAGCCCAGCTCCTTGAAGGTCGGCACGTTGGGCAACGCGGCGAGACGCTTGTCGCCGGTGACGGCGAGCGGCACCAGCTTCTGCCCGACGATGTTTGCGTGCACGCCGGCCACCACGTTCATCATCACCGGCGTCTGGCCGTTCATCAGGCTGGTGGCGCCGCCCGGCCCATTGAACGGAACGTGCTGCAGCTTGATTCCCGCCTTTTCGGCGACCAGTTCCATTGCCAGATGCGTGGAATTGCCGACGCCGCCCGACGCGAAGCTGATCTCGCCCGGACGCGCCTTCGCCATCTGCACGAACTCCTGCAAGGTCTTGACCTTCAGCGACGGCGCCGCGACGAAGACGAACGGCGAGTTCGCCAGCATGGCAACGCCCACCAGATCCTTCGACGGGTTGTACGGCAGCTTCGGATACAGATGCGGGTTGAAGCTCAGGTTCGACACGCCGGCAAAGAACAGCGTGTAGCCGTCGGCGGGCTGCGACAGCACGTAGTTGATTGCCAGCGCGCCGTTGGCGCCCGGCTTGTTTTCCACCACCACCGCCTGCTTCCAGGCATGTCCCAGCCGTTCCGCCAGCGCCCGCGCCAGCACGTCGTTGCCCGTTCCGCCGGCCTGGGGCACCACCAGCCGGACCGGCCTCGAGGGATAGTTTTCCGCCTGCGCGATACCGGGCAGCGTGGCGGCCAGCACTGCGCCCGCAGTCCAGCCCAAAAGTGTTCGCCGTTTCATTCCTGCACTCACCGTTTCGTCGATTCGTCCCGCTCGGGATGTCGTTCGGCCGCCGCAGCCGTCGGCCGAATCGAGTCGCAATGTACCATGTGGTACATGGATCGGTGTAGCGAGGGTATACGCGAACAATCGCGCGAAGAATCGCGCGGATTCCAGCGCGGATTCCAGCGCGGATTACGGCGCGAACTCAGCGGCTGGAATGCAGGGAAAGCAAGGGTAGTCGGCGGATCATCGCTGGCGCGGCCGCGTCATCATTTCGGCGAAATATTCGATCGCGGCGGTGGTGCCCTTGCGATCGCCGGTGGTGACCAGATCGAGCAGCAGCCCGCGGATCGTCGCCACTTCGACGCGGGCCAGAAGCTTCGCTTCGCTTCGGCTCATGCCGAGGCTGCGTTCGAAGCGTTCGGCCAGCATGCCGGTCCAGCTGCCGATGACATCCTCGAGAAAGCCGCTGAAGCGTTCGCGGTCGCGAATGGCACGGCCGTAGATCTCGAACACCAGCTGCATGATCGGCAGGTAGTTCGATGCCGAGTATCGTTGCCAGGCGGCAACCAGCGCTGACTTCGGATCCGTGCCTTCGGCCAGCGCATGATGTCTCGCCTGCTGTTCGGCATGGCGGATGCGATGCAGCAGCGCCTGCCAGAAGCCGTCCGCCGAGCCGAAGTAGTAGATCAGCATGCGGTGGCTGGTGCCCAGGGCCTCGGCCACGCTGCGCAGCGACAGGTCGCCAAGGCCATGGGTCAGCACGTGTTCGGTGGCCGCGTCGAGGAGTTGAAGGGCTTGCTCGCTGTTCGCGCGTGCGCTGGCGTCGGGCTTCTTGGTCGGCATGGGTGGCGGTCGGTATGCGGGACAACGACGCGAGGGCGTCGCGAACCGCGATTCTAGCCGCGGTCCGCCTCGCTACCGGCCAAAATTCCGGCACTGTGCGCCAGCGCGCAAGCCAGCGGAACGGTCCGGCCTGTCCGCTCAGGCCTGGACGATCGGCTCGAACCCGCCATAGATCATCCGCTGACCGTCGAACGGCATGTTCTGCATGTCGTTCGCCAGCCGCGGATCGGCCATTGCAGCCTTCATTCCTTCGTCCCGCTTCTCGCGCGACGGCCACTCGATCCACGAGAACACCACGGACTCGTCGTCCTTGCGCTGCACCGCCATCGTGAACGACGTGACCTTGCCCTCGGGCACATCGTCGCCCCAGCATTCGAACACCCGGAGGGCGCCGTACTCCTTGAACACGTGCGCGGCCTTTTGCGCCATTTCGCGGTAGGCCTCGCGGTTGGCGGTGGGCACGGCAATGACAAAACCGTCGACATAGGACATGGTGGTCTCCTTGGGAATCGATCGGCACCGGCGGTCGGGTCTGCGCCAGCTGGCGCTGCCTCACGCTCGGAATGCGTCTCGTTACCATAGCCCAAGATCCGCCATGTCCAAAGTGGACAGCAGGCTAGCCCTCCCCCTCCCGCGGTAGGAAGGCGTCTCCCTCGGCCAGCGGCGCGAAACGATAGGTCGCCGGCGTGCGCGACAGCTTCACAGGCGCGCCCAAACCCCGGTAGCCGCCTTCCATCTCGACCACCATCTCGCGATGCGCGGTGTGCGGATGCTGCAAGGCATCGGGCACCGACAACACCGGAGCGCAGGGCACGCCGGCCTGCACCAGCGTATCCGCCAGCGCCTTGCCGTCGCGCGTGCTCAACTGCGCCTCCAGCTCGGCCTTCAGCGCGGACCGATTGACCGAGCGTGCCCCGGCCGTCGCATAGCGCGCGTCGTCGGCCAGCGCGGGCACGCCAAGCTGCTCGCACAGGATGCGGAACTGCCGGTCGTTGCCGACCGCCAGGAAGATCGGATCGGTGGCGGTCGCCACCGTGTCGTACGGATAGATGTTTGGATGGGCATTGCCCGTGCGCTGCGGCGCCTTGCCGCTCATGAACCAGTTGGCCGCGTGCGGATGCAGCAGCGACAGGCCCGAGTCATACAGCGCGGCCTCGACGAACTGGCCGCGGCCGCTGCGCTCCCGTTCCTGCAACGCCAGCAGCACGCCCAGCGCGGCGTTCAGCCCGGTCACCATGTCGACCACGGGCAAGCCGACGCGCAGCGCCTCGCCGTCCGCCTCGCCGTTGATGCTCATGATGCCTGCCATCGCCTGGATCGCGGCATCGTAGCCCGGCAGGCCGCCCAGCGGACCGTCGGCGCCGAAGCCCGACACACGGCAGTGCACCAGGCGCGGGAAGCGCACCGACAGCGCCTCGTAGCCCAGGCCCCATTTCTCCATGGTGCCCGTCTTGAAGTTCTCGATCAGCACATCGGCGTCGGCCAGCAGCGCGAGCAATACCTCGCGCTCGGACGGCGCCGCCAGATCGAGCCGCATCACGCGCTTGTTGCGATTCAGGCCAAAGTAGTAGGAAGCCACGCCGTCCTTGAACGGCGGGCCCCAGGTCCGCGTGTCGTCGCCCTGCGGCGGCTCGATCTTCAGCACATCGGCGCCGTGGTCGCCGAGGATCTGCCCGCAGTAAGGGCCGCCCAGGATGCGCGACAGGTCGACCACCCGGATGCCGGCGAGCGCGCCGGTGCTTGCTTGCGTCATCGAATTTCCCTGGCTCGTTGCCATCGTCGGCATCGTCGTCGATTCCGGTCAGTCGAGCTGCGCACCGGACTTCTGCACCACCGCGCGCCACTTGCCGACCTCGGCCTTGATAAAGCCGCCCAGTTGCTCGGGCTTGGTCGACGGTGCGAACTCGAGCCCCTGTCCCTGCAGCGTCTTGCGGACCTCCGGCTGCTTCAGTGCGTCCGCAAAGGCCGAATTCAGCTTGCCGATGGCCTCTTTCGGCGTGCCGGCCGGTGCGACCACGCCGAAGAACACCGATACGTCGAAGCCGGCGACGCCCTGCTCGGCAACCGTCGGCACATCGGGCAGCGCCTGCGACCGCTCGCTGGTCGTCACGCCGAGCGCGCGCAGCTTGCCGCTCTTGATGAAGGGCAGCGCGGTCAGCACGTCGGTAAAGGTCATGCTGACCTGGCCGCCCAGCAGATCGTTCAGCGCCGGACCGGTGCCCTTGTACGGAATGTGCTGGAAATCGGTGCCCGCCAGGTTGTTGAACAGCACGCCGGCCAGGTGCGATGAGGCGCCGTTGCCCGACGAGGCATAGGTCAGCTTGCCGGGATTGGCCTTGGCATAGGCGATCAGCTCCCGGACGTTCTTCGCCGGCACCGACGGATTGACGACCAGCACATTCGGCAGATGGCCGATCTGGATCACCGGCGTGAAGCTCTGGATCGGGTCGTAGTTGATCTTGCGATAGAGGCTGACGTTGATCGCCAGCGGCGCCGACGTGCCGAACATCAGCGTGTAGCCGTCGGGCTCGGCGCGCGCGACGGCTTCCGCGCCGATATTGCCGCCGGCGCCGGCGCGGTTCTCGACCACCACCGGCTGCCCGAGCGTGTTCTTCAGCGAGGCCGCCAGCGTGCGCGCCATCGCGTCGGTCGGACCGCCCGGCGGGTAGGTCACCACCATCATGATCGGCTTGGACGGATAGTCCTTCTGCGCGAAGGCGGGCGCGATGCCGGCGCACAGCGTCAGCGTGGAAACGGCGGCGATCGCCGCGATGCGTTGCCAGGGGGTCATCTCATGTCTCCTTGTCGGGCCATGCGCCGTCGGGATTCATCGTCCCGGGCGCTTGTGGGGTTGCTTGTTCGGTTGCTTGTTGCGTGGCTTGTCGCGTTGCTCATTGCGCAGGACCGGCCGCGACGGCATGCGCCTCGCCGCGGGTAGGTCCGCGTGTCTTCAGAACAGGTCGACCTGATCGACCTCGCCGGCAGGCTGCACCGCGCCTTCGGCCGGGGGTGCCACGGTGTCGGCCAGCCAATCGGGTTCGGCGCCGCCCGCCAGTGGGTCGCGCGGCAGCACACGGTGGATCAGCACCAGCTGGGCCAGACGCATGCGGCGCACCGAGCCGATGCGTCCCGCTTCCCAGGCCATCGCCACCGCGCTGGTCACGTGGTACAGCGCGGATGCGGCCTGGCGCGCGAGCACATCGCCCGCGGCATCGGCCTGGGCGGCGTCGGCCGCCAGCGTGCAGGCTCGTTCCAGCGCGCCTTCGAACGCCACACGGGCATTGGCGTGCAGCGGCGTCTGCGCCAACAGCTGCTGTAGATGGGCCCGCAGCACTGGCAGTGCACCCTCGCGCCGGATCGCCCGCAGCACGTCGAGCGCGACGATATTGCTGGTGCCCTCCCAGATCGAGCCCAGGTGGGCGTCGCGCACCAGCCGTGGGTCGCTCCATTCCTCGATGTAGCCACAGCCCCCGCGGATCTCCATCGCATCGCCGGTGACCTTGCGCGCGTCGCGGCAGGCGCGAAACTTGATCAGCGGCGTCAGGATGCGCATCAGCGGATAGGCCTCGGTCTCGCCCGCATCGGCCCGGCGCAGCGCCTCGGCAGTCTGGAACACCATCGTGCGGGCCTGCTCGGTCGGCAGCGTCAGCTTCAGTAACTGGCGGCGCATCAGGGGCATGTCGATCAGCCGCTTGCCGAACGCACGGCGCTCCCGCGCGATGAACAGTCCTTCTGACAACGCCCGGCGCATCAGTCCGGCGGCGCGCACGCCGTTGGACAGCCGCGAATTGTTGATCATGTCCGCCATCTGCACGAAGCCGCGTCCCGGCTCGCCGACCAGCCATGCGTGCGCGCCTTCGAGGCGGATCTCGCCGCTCGCCATCGAGCGCGTGCCGAGCTTGTCCTTCAAGCGGATGATCCGATAGTGGTTCGGGCTGCCATCGGCGAGCCGGCGCGGCAGCAGGAACAGCGACACGCCCTTGATGCCGTCCGGCGCACCGTCCGGACGCGCCAGCACCATCGCCAGCTCGGCATCGGGATTCGAGCAGAACCACTTGTCGCCGGTCAGGCGCCAGCCGCCCTGCGCCTGCGGATCGGGGATCGCGCGCGTGGCGGTGGCCGCCACATCGGAGCCCGCGCCCTGTTCGGTCATGAACATCGCGCCCTGGTACAGGTCCTCGAACACCTGCGTGGTCAGGTTCGGCAGGAAGCGCTCGACCAGCGCAGGATCGCCGAACTTGCGCAGCGTGCGCGTCAGCGAATCGGTCATCGACAGCGGGCAGCACAGGCCGAACTCCGCCTGCACGAACAGATAGGTCAGCGCGTACTTGGCCGCCGCCGGCATCGCCTGCGGCCAGCCCAGCACGCCGCCGCGATGCGATACCGCCGCCAGCCCGAACTCGGCAAAGGCCACGCGTTCGAGCTCGACATAGGCAGGATGCTTGTCGATGCGCTGCGCATCGATGCCGGTGCGCGTGCGGTGCGTCAGCGTGGGCGGATGGTGGTCGGCGGTATTGGCCAGTGCATCGAGCACGCCGCCGGCCAGCGCGCCCATGCGATCCAGATGCGGCAACAGATGCTGGTACAGGTCCGCCGGCAGATACAGCGGCAGCAGCGCGCGCAGATCGGGATCGCTGGCAAATAGATTGACGCCATGCTGATCGGGCACCGGATGCAGCGGCGGCGTCGCCGCGACGTCGGGTTGCGATGAAACGTCCTGACGGACGGCGCTGGTCGGCATGCTTGTCTCCTCTTCCCACTTGTCGATGTGCGGCCGGGAACGAGCCCGCCGGATGGTGGAATCTTCGAGGAAACCGCGATTTGCGTCCAATACCAAGAATGGCTTGGACGATATGTTTTTTATATCGATGCCGGGACAGTCCGGCGGCTGCCGAGATGACGGCTCGAGACGGCATTCCTCTCGGCATTCCTCTCGGCATCCATCGCTGCATTCATCGCTGCATACGTACCGCCGGATCGCCGAGGACCACGTAGTTGCGCGCATCGTCGCGCATCACCCAGCGCTGCGCGAGCTCGCGCTCCGGCACCATGGCGCCTGCCTGACGTTCGCGCAGCAGGTCCGCCAACTCGGTACTGAGCGCGGCCCAGCGCAGATTGAAGCGGTCGGTCGCATGACCGATACGATCGCCGCGCATCAGGCTGCCGATCACGTCGCGAAAGCCCTGGGTCTGCGGCGCGGCCCGTGTGTTCTGGAAGCTGTATGCCCAAGCGCGGTCGACATGCCCAAGCACCGCCAGCGCGCCACCGTCCGGATGCGCCAGCAGCCGCTGCGGCAGCCGTGCGGTACGGCAAGCCTGCGCAATGCGCACTGGGGCCTGCGCCTGCACGAAGTCGTCGAACTCGGGTACCCCCGCACCGTAGCAGGCGAAACAGAAGTAGATCATGCCGTGGCAATGGATGTCCTCTGGCAGATCGTCGGCGCCAAACCAGTGATCGGGCCCGATCGCCCCGTAGCCCTGCCAGTCCTGGCAGACGATGGCGCCTTGCGTACCGGCCTGGCGCGGATCATCCGCGCGCAGGCTGACGCCGTGCGTGCCGGTGAACAGCAGCGCCGGTGCGCCGTCCGTCAGCTTGCCGCGCAGGATCTCGCGCAGCGCCGCCTTGGTGGCGGCTTCGGCAAGCACCGGATGGAAGGCCATGTCGGGGCGCCGCCCCAGCGTCTCGGCCAGCGGGCCGACCAGTTGGCGCGTCAGCAGGCGGGTAGCACGGTCGAAATCGTGGCAGGTCGCGAACAACACGCTGCCCGGTAGGGTAGCCCTGGCATGGTTCGCCGCTTCCCATGCCGCGACGCTGTCCGCATAGTGGCGCAGCTCATCGGGCGCGGCGAAATCCAGGCGGCCGACCGCCCAGTACAGGTCCAGCGTGTATTGGAACGCGTAGGGAATCTGCTGCGGCGAG
>MTEX01013929.1_pt2 | contig 12393 bp, 13 predicted proteins | sample 1042691 | NCBI WGS metagenome assembly MTEX01 (sample SAMN06185810, study PRJNA358809) | soil metagenome | isolation source: soil biostimulated with molasses as carbon source | place: India | collected 2015-05-23
CAGGACGAACGCCTTCTCGAACAATTCGCAATCGCGCGCGCCGCCTTCTACGCTGAGACGGATTGGGCCCTGGACATCAGCGAAGCCAAGCTGCTGGGCCTGCGCTGCGAAGGCGTGCCCCTGCACCTGATCCGGCGCGATCCGCACACGCAAGTCATCGTCGACAAGCAGGGCTGCTACCCCGGATACCAGGCCCTGGGCGCGGACTTCGCCAAGGCATTCCCGGGCACCGCCAGCGTCCTGCAAAGCTTCGACGAATCTCCCCAGCAGTCCATCCTGCTCACGGCATCGCTGGCCGCGCCCAAGGCACGGCGGGACGAAGAGAAAGGCGCAATCACGGAACTCCGCGCGCTGGGATTCGTGGAAGAGGGCGCGACGCCGGCAGGCGCATAGGCTGCAATCAGCGCGCTATCGAAAGTACGGCGCAAGCCAGAACCACGCCGCAATACTTATCCCCACCCAGAGCAACACGATCATCACCGCCCCGCCCAGGCTGCGCGGTCTCTTGCCCTGCGACTGCATCCAGGCATCCGCCTGGCTCCGGCATTCCTGCAGCACGTCCGGCGGCAACAGCTTGATGGCCAGCCAGATCAGGCCGGGCAATAGCAACACGTCATCGACGTATCCCAGCACGGGGATGAAGTCGGGGATCAGGTCGATGGGACTGAGCGCGTAGGCCACCACGAACAGGCCCAGCGCCTTGGCGTACCAGGGCGTGCGAGCGTGCTTGCCGGCAAACCATAGCGTCAGGCCGTCACGCTTGATGCGTTTGGCCCAGGTTTTCAGGCGGTCGCTGAGGTTCATGGTGGGAGTGGGTCTCGTGCTGCATATCCGCGAATGCGGGGCCTCACGAAATCATAGTCTGACACCGTGACGCGCATCCCATTCTGAACGCCCAGACGACTACCGGTTCGCGCCGATGTTTGTCCCCAACCCCGCCAGCGCAGGCGGCTTCATCGTTGAGCGGGCGCCTACTGCAACGACGCCGGCGCGTCGTGCAATACGCCGCAAGGGTCCGCATCCGCGCCGCAAGCCCGCGCCTGCTCCAGCATGGCGTCCGTCAAGGTCCCCAGGTGGTCGCATAAGCCTTCCACCCCGCCCATCAACGCCGCCACCGTCCACGCGTCTAGCGGCTGCCCACCGGTCGCGTCCGGCTCGGACGCGCTGTTGCCCACCATGCGGGCCAGGGCCGCGATGGCGTAGCGGGCTCGGTCGATTTGGTAGAGAGGGGATAGGGGGATCAGGCCGTGCTCGGGGTCGGCGTCGACGGACCAGGGGTTTTGGGTGAGGGGGTGGGATTGCATGGACTTCCTCCGACGATGTGGGAAATCCGACGATTTACCGGCTTCCAAACCGGGCTACCGTTGTGGCGGTAGTGGAGGGAGTATATGAGAGGAGGTCTGGGGTTATCTGTGGGGTGAATGACAAGTTTGCCATCGGGCAATGCTGTACCTACCCTGGCTAGGTCTCTGCTTTCGGCCAAGGGCTGACTGTTGGCCCGCCCTTGCGTCCGACTGCATCGAGCTTATCGGACCGATAGGCACGACGAACATCCCCTTGTCGAAACCAAGTGTGTCCCAGAATAAACGATGTCAGACTACAATTTTGGCAGTTATGTATTAAGAAATTTTAGTCGAGCACCTTTTCTACACACGGCCTCCACATTGCGGTGGCCGCTTCGCTCCAATGAATGGCCGTTGAGACGGTCTCCGCCAATTCTCAGCTTCGGAGCGACGCTCCGTTATTCGTATTATTTTAGATCTATGTTTTCATCAAAAATTGCGACAAAAGAATTAGATAAGCGGATTGCTGCCTTTCGCGAGCGCGCTGAAAGGGGCATCGACAAAAAAGAATGCATCGGTGCAGTATCTGAGATCTTTGGAGACGTCTATTCGTTTCCCACAGAATTAACACGCTACGGTGCGGGCGGCACGTTCTATCGTGCTAGAGCGATACCAGATGATGATCATATAATTCCTTTGCGAACAATGATGCAGATTGGTGACGCATGGGAACCACCGTCTCGCGTGGTGACAACTCCAGGACGGCTCAACGCGGAAAATCAAAGTATTTTGTACTGTGCCGAAGAGCCGCAAGTGGCAATCGACGAGGCTAGAGCAAGAGGGAATCGGCGCACCGCCATTATCGTGTATCGGTCAGTGCGCCCGCTTTTGATTGCGTCGATCGGGGATTACGAAAATTCGGGTTTGCCTAAGGATCCGAGAACAAAGTTATTCTTTTCTTTTTTGAACCATGAATTCTCGAAGGTCATTTCACCCGGCCGCGAGGCGCGTTACACCATTACCCGTACAATCGCGGAAACGTTTTTCAACTACCCAGAACAAGACGCGTGGCGTTATCGCTCCGTGCAATCGAACAAGAAGTTTAACGTAGCATTTCTTCCTGGGAAACAGAGGACCTGCCTAACGTTGACGGGCGTAATGATCTGCAGAACGACGCCAGGCCCCAAAAGGAGTTTATTGGTGGACTGTGTTGTGAGTTTCGATGAAATTTCCGGCGAAGCTAGATATCACGCGTTAGGTTCAGAGATGCAGCGGAAAATTTTTCCCAGCATCAGAAATTGAGTGGGCTCTACCGGAGCCAGCAGGTGGCAGCGGCCTCGGCTGTAAAAAGGGTCAGACTACAATTATTCTAGCTAGACCCTCGATAAGAGTAAGTGTCAGACTACAATTTCGGCCCATTACATGCTATGTAACTGTAGTCCGGCATCTTATTCAAGGCCTGCCAGCTACCAAGGTCTCTAAAGCAGGTGCGACGTGCAACCTCGGTAACTCCCCCCCACCTTCCTTGTTCATTTTGGATATGACCGAAGAACGACTGGAAATTCACTACCACCTACTCGACGGCGCCCACTCCATGGACGCACAGGTACGAAACAAGTGCGAGGCTGAACTGCTCGCGCTTATTCGCCACCTTGCTTTTGAGCTTGGTGTAGACATTGTTCTGGAAACCTCGGCATACAAGGAAGGGGGACTAAAGGAAGTCTGGAGATTTCTGCTAGACCCCAAGAACGCGAATGCGATTGGGGTAGCAGCATTACTGCTAACTTTGGTCCAGATCTCCATTTCACTACTTGCTCTGCCGGCATCTCCTGATAAGGAGCAGGAGAACTTAACCAAACAGCTAACCAAGTTGAGTATCGAGGAAAAGAAGCTGCAGATTCAACAGCTACGTAAGGAGGCAGAGCAAGGGCAACCCTCAGAGGATACTGTGCGCCAGGTGGTCAACGATTTCAACCACGACTACAAGGTTGTGACTCGCCGTTCCAACTTCTATAGGCAGCTAATGCTGTACCCGAAAGTGTTCGCAGTCGGCTTCGGACGCCTTCCCGCTGGCGAGGCATCTCCATACGAAGAAGTACTGACGGAGCGAAGCGACTTTCCACGATTCATCATAAGTACGGGCAAACTCCCTGAGCTAGTCAGTGACGAGGCATTGATTGAGATTGTGGCTCCGGTCATCACTGGCGGGAACATGCATTGGAAGGGGCTGCACGCTGGCGAAGACATCAGCTTCGCAATGCGAGACGTAGCGTTTAAGGAGTCGGTGTCAAACCGCACCGTGAGCTTTCGACATGGCGACGCTATCGTTTGCGTGCTTCACACAGAGCGTAAGCTAGACCCCACCGGGGAGGTTGTCGTGACAGGACACTATGTCTCTCTGGTTTATGAAAAGATGAGTGCGACCGGCATGCCAATCGTGACGTCGCAGGGTCGAAAAAAGCGGTTTGAGGACAAGCACTCCAATGCACAGGGAAGCCTAGCTTTGCCGCCTCAAGAGTAGCTAAGATCGCGGGCAGATGATGGGTATCAGACTACGATTCTCCATCATCAGGGCGATCGTTTATGACAATGCTGCTTCGCTCTCTCCGATTGCCCCTAGTGCAATGCTCCAACACAGACCGATCTTGGATACAAGGTGTCAGACTACATTTTCGTCACCCATACAGCGCGAAACTGTAGTCTGAGACCATATACTGATTAGGGTTGTTCTTCCACAAAAACTGCCTGAGGAAAATAAATGGCCAATCTGCCATACGTAACTGCTGTTGGTAACATTGAAAAGGCTCTCAAGGGCATCAAGTCGGCTGCAACGCCAGAGGCTGTGAGCCAGGACTTCGTCAAGACGATCCTTGGAATCAAAGGGGGATCGGGTAATCAGATGACTGCATACTTAAAGAAGATCGGGTTTGCAGCAGCTGATGGCACTCCGACGGAACTATATAAGAAGTTCAGGAACCCGGCCACTGAGGGGTGGGCAGCGGCCCAAGCTTTGAAAATCGGATACGCTCCTCTGTACACTCGGAACGAGTACATGCACCGCCTCGGTGATGACGAGCTCAAGGGACTGATCTACGAAGAAACAGGGGCTGGGCAGGACTCAAGCTCAGTGCCTTTGATTCTGTCCTCAATCAAGCAGATCAAGAAGCTCGCTAAGTGGGATGGCATACCACGTGAGGAAACGGTTGAGCGTATCGATCCGGAGCCGGAATCCCTGCCAGCAGCGCGGACATCATTCCCCAACGGTTCAACAGGGATGGCCACGCAGGGACTTGGACTGAATTTGGGATACACCATCAACCTGAACCTGCCTGCCACCTCGGATCCTGCAGTGTTCAATGCAATCTTTCGCGCGCTGAAGGAAAATCTTCTGAGGAACTCCAATGACTAGCCTTGCCGACTCAATTCGGTCTTTCGGGATGTCTGGCCTCCTCATATGTGATGAGCTACGACAAATCGAACAGAGCTTTGGGATTGAGCTGCACCATTCACCTAAGACCGAAGCCGCAAGCGCCGTCGCCTACTACCCGCAGTTTGAGCAGAGCGTGCGCCACGAAGCAGCCGAGATGTCTGAAAACTACGAGGTCTTCTACTGTCTCGAGCAGGCAATACGAAAACTTATTACTGAAACTCTCGAAGAAGCTGAAGGGGCGGATTGGTGGAATAGCACGCGCATTCTGCCTGACATCAAGGCCGACGTGGCTTCACTCGTTAAGCGGGAGCGCGACAACGGTGTGACGCCGCGATCAGACAATATGATCGACTACACCACGTTCGGCCAGCTCTCCGGAATGATCACGTCCAATTGGGACCTTTTCGAGCCAACTTTGAAGAGTAAGCGAGGGGTTGAGCGCGTAATGGCCAACTTGAATCTGATTCGTGGGCCGATCGCCCATTGCTGCCCGATGCAGGAAGACGAAGAAGACAGATTGAAGTTGGCTGTGAAGGACTGGTTTCGAATGATCGGCTAGTACCCAGGAGCCGCGGCGCTGTCGAATTGACCGATCTAGACGGACCTCCATCGCAGGGTTCCTATGCCCGCCGTTTACCTGCCATCTGCGAAGTTGGGCGACTGCTTTTCATTTTGGGCGTTGCCCCCTGGCCGAAAGCAGCCCTTGCCCACTAGTGCAACGCCGCCATGACAAGGTGTCCAGACTGCAATTCTTCATCGTTGGAAAATGGTGTCAGACTACAATTTAATTGCTGCCTGATATTGCTTTATGAAAAAAACTATCTGGAATCTGTTACGCGCTCGAATCTCTACCTCGCCGTTGCACACATCCTCCGTCGAGCCACGAGCGCAGCTCGATCCAGTTAGTGGGCGTATGGAACTCGCCAGCCTGCCGCTAGGTCGTGAAGCAATCGTACCCACAAAGGTTTACGTAGATCCTTTCTGGGCAATCTGGGAGCTTCAATATGCCAACGCATCGCGACAGTACATGTGTGTCAGTCAAGGCGCCGTAGACGATCATTTCGTCGTGCACGTGGGCACCAACGCGTTTCACCGCCTATGGCTAGAAACGACCTTGCGCGGCAATGGTCGCAACGCACCATGTCCCTTACGAGAGCATATGTGCCGGGATTACAAGTTCTCGCGAGCTGAATTGGGGTTTTCTCACGGTATCGACAACCCCGTCCCCATAGCAGAGGTCTCAGGGTACCGCGATGGGTCAGGAATCAATGTCGCGTTTATCAATGGCGTAACGCGAAGCCTTTGGCTCATCGCAAACGGTGTCGCGTCATTCCCGGTTAAATGCTACTCACAGGAAGAGGCAAACCTCATCCATGCTGCTGCCGGATGCGCTGAAGCTCCCGTCATGTTGAAAGAGATTTTCGCAGGGGTTGAGATACCGCAGCCCGAGCGGCAACGAATCCCTAGACCCGTATTAAATGAAGCGAGTAGACGTCTCTGACGCCCGTGGAGCCGTGGGCAGGCACCGGGCCGGGCGCTTCCCACAAGCCCGTCAATTAGGCTTCAATTCAATATCCCGAGCCATCCCCGCAAGAAATACAGTGTCAGACTTCAATTTCGCTGGAATTGTAGGTTGACACCATTTCCTCAAAGCGTCTGTCCAGATGCGACTCCAGCCCCAGGCCATAGGTCAGCCCCAGCGCGGCCTCATCGAGCGCCACTTTCTTTTCCGCCACGACCTGCCCCAGCAGCCCGCGCCCCGTCTGCGAGGGAAACACCAGGCAGTTGTCGGACACGTAGGCCAGGCGGGCTTTGGCTTGCTGGAGCGCGTAGGTCAGGGAACGCCCGTCTATCCAGACGTCTCCGCTATCCGGCGTGATGGCTCCGGCGATGAGGTTCAGGAAGGTGGATTTGCCGGTGCTGTCTTCTTCGCATAGCCCCACGCACCCGGGCGTGAAGCAGTGGGCCAGGCCCTGGAGGACGAGGTAGTCGCCGTAGCGTTTGCTGAGATTGTCGAGTCGAGCACGGCGGGGCGTTTACGCAGGAACAGGAGGCGGGACTGGAAGCGGCGGCGCTCGCTATGCAATAATTGATAACGATTCCCATTCATTGATAGCCCACGCCGTGGACTCGACACGCGATAGCCGGTTTTCCACCATTTATAAGAACGACCACCCGTGGCTGGAGCGGCGGCTGCGCAATGGCTTGCGCAATCGCGAGGACGCGGAGGATGTGGCGGGCGAGGCGTTTACGCAGTTGCTGTGTCTGCCGGCGCTGGAGCAGTTGAACGAGCCGCGGGCCATGCTGGTCACGATCGCCCGGCGCATCACGTGGCGGCTGTGGCGGCGGCGGGAGCTGGAGCAGGCCTGGCTGGAGATGTTGCGCTTGCAGCCGGAGCTGCTGGAGCCGTCCGCCGAGGAACGGGTGCAGACCTTGCAGGCCTTGCAGGTGCTGGACACGGCGCTAGACGGGCTGTCTGCCAAGGGCAGGATGGCGTTTCTGTATAGCCAGCTCGACGGCCTGACGCATGTGGAGATTGCGGCGCGGCTGAAGGTGTCGCCGACCATGGTGCGCAAGTACGTCGTGCAGGCTTTGCGCCGTTGCTGCGAGGTGTTTGGGGTATGACGGCCTGGGATGCGCGCACCCGCGAGGCGGCAATTGAATGGCAGGTCTGTTTGTCCAGCGGGCAGGCCAGCGATGCGGACCGCGCGGCGTTTGACCGGTGGCTGGCGGAGAGCCCGAGCCATGGCGCGGCGTGGCAGCGGCTGAACGCGGCGCTGAACGGTACGTTGCATGCGCTGCGGCCGGGGTTGCTGGCCGATGGCGATGCGCTGCGGCGTTCGCTGGTGGGGCCGCAGTTGGCGCAGCGCCGGCGGCTGGGGAAGCTGGCGCTGGCGGGTGGGGCGCTACTGTTGGGCGCCGGCGTAGCGGACCGCTATGTGCCCTTGCAATCTTTGGCGGCGGGCTATGTGACCCGCACCGGCGAGCGCCGGCGGGTGGCTTTGCCGGACGGCAACACGATGGAGCTGGATGCGCGCAGCGCGGCGTCGTGGGAGGGGCCGCAGGTGGTGCGGGTGTCGGCCGGGGCGGCGATTTTTGAGGTGGGGGGCAGCCAGGGGTTGCAGCTGCGGCTGCCGCAAGGCGAGGTCAGGCTTGCCCAGGGGCGCGCTATGGTGCGCTGCGGGGCCGGGCGCAGTTTCTGCCTGGCCTTGAGCGGGGCCGCCGAGGTCACCACGCTGGCGGGTGTGCGCCAACCCTTGGCGCCGGGGCAGAGCGTGTGGTTCGATGCGCGGCAGGTGGATGCGGTGCAGAACGGCCAGCAACACGCCGCCGCTTGGCAGAACGGCGAGCTGGAAGTCCATGACGAGCCGCTGCAAACCGTGGTGGATGCGCTGGCCCGGTACCGGCCGGGCTGGCTGCGGATGTCGCCGCAGGCGGCGCGGCTGCGCGTGACGGGGCTGTTTCCGCTGGACGACGGCGACCGGGCGCTGGCGGCACTCACCAACACCTTGCCTATCCGGGTGCAGCGGTTGAGCCGTTGGTACGTGATGATCGATCTGGCCTGAACTTTTTTGCGCGCCGGGTGTTTTTTTGCCAGCGCCGATGCACATACAGGGAACGCGTGCTCACGCATCCACGGAGTGTTCCATGCTTTCCCTCAGGTTTCCGGCCGCCTGCGTCATCGCGGCCGCCGCCAGCGTCGCCCATGCCCAGGCGCTGCGCCAATATGATTTGCCCGCGGGCCGGCTGGATGTGGCGCTGACCCAGATCGCGCGCATCGCGGGCGCGGTGATCTCGTTTCGGGCGGATCTGGTGGCGGGCAAGTCCGCGCCGGCCGTCTCCGGCCAGTTGTCCTTGGAAGAAGCCACCGCTCGCGCACTGGCCGGAAGCGGGTTGGAGCTGCGGCGCACGCCGGATGGCAGCCTGACGGTGGCGCCCGCCAGCACGACGACGCTCTCGCCGGTGACGGTCGAGGCGGCCACGCTGGGCGTGACGGAGGGCACCCATTCCTACACCACGCCGGTCATGTCCACGGCCACCAAGTTCGCGCTGTCTCCGCGCGAGACGCCGCAGTCGGTCAGCGTGGTGACGCGCCAGCAGATCGAGGACCGGGGGTTTCAGTCGCTGGACGATGTGGCGCGCGATACGACCGGGCTGACCACGCGCCAGATCGGCGGCGGGGAACGCACGCAGTTCTTCTCTCGCGGTTTCGAGATCAGTTCGTTCCTGGCTGACGGGGTGCCGCTGGGCTACGACTACGACACGCAGGGCGTGGCGACGCTGGCCATGTACGATCACGTCGAGGTGCTGCGCGGCGCGGCCGGGATGATGACGGGGGCCGGCAATCCCTCGGGCACGATCAACCTGGTGCGCAAGCGCGCCACGGCGGTGCCGCAGTTCTCGGTGACGGCCAGCGCCGGCAGTTGGGACAATTACCGGGGCGAAGTGGACGGCTCGGGCCCGCTGAACGAGGCCGGCACCTTGCGCGCCCGGGGCGTGGTGGCCTATCAGGATTCGAATACCTTCAAGAAGGCGTACGAGCACCAGCGCCAGCTTTTCTACGGCACCATCGAAGCCGATCTCACGGCCAACACCACGCTCAGCATCGGCGGCTATTACAACCGGGAAGACAACCCGGGCGCGGACTGGAATGGGCTGCCCACGCGCCGGGACGGCAGCTTCTATGACTTCAATCGCTCGATCCGCTTGTCGCCGGACTGGGCCTATTGGAACAAGGAAAACACCAGCTTCTTCGCCGAGCTCGATCACCGTTTCGAGAACGGCTGGTCCGGCAAGCTCACCGCCCGCACGTTGCGCGCCAAGATGAACATGCTGGGCAGCTATCTGTACCCCCTGGAAGACTCGACATTCTTCGGGCAGGGCCTGGGCCAGTATGCCTATGACAAGACCCAGTACAGCGTGGACGGTTATCTGAGCGGCCCCTTCACGCTGCTGGGGCGCACGCATGAACTGGTGCTGGGCGGCAGCTTCCTGAAGAACGAGGACGACGACGGCCCCGGCGGCTGGCCCTTGGACTACAACATGACGGTCGACCCGGAACACTGGGACTCCAGCGCCGTGGAGAAGCCTGCGTTCGTCTACCCCTGGTCGCGCAAGGGATACCAGCGCCAGATGAGCGGCTACGCTACCACCCGCCTGAGCCTTGCCGATCCGCTGACGCTGATGCTGGGCGCGCGGCTGGACTGGTATGAATACGACATGACGCTGAAGTCCGGCGACTACGTCAGCCCGCCCGCGGCCTACAAGGTCAACCACGAACTGACACCCTACGCGGGCCTGATCTACGACCTGGACCGCCACCATTCCGTCTACACCAGCTGGACCAGCGTGTTCCAGCCGCAAAACTACCAATCAGCCAGCGGCGCCCCGCTGGATCCGGTCATCGGCACCAATCTGGAAGCAGGCATCAAAGGCGAGTATTACGACGGCCGGCTCAACGCCAGCGCGGCGGTGTTCCAGATCCGCCAACGCAACCGTCCGGTTGCGTTGGCCACGTCCGCGTGCGGCCCGGGGGTGATCGAATGCTATGCGCCGTCGGGCAAGGTGCAAAGCCGGGGGGTGGAGTTCGAAGTGGCGGGCGCGATCACGCCGGGCTGGCAGGTGTCGGGCGGCTATACGTACAACCAGTCCAAGTACCTGGAGGATTCGGGCAGCCTGCGCGCGGGCGCGGCCTACGACACGCAAACCCCGCGCCATCTGTTCAAGCTCTCGACCATGTACACCTTGCCCGGCGCGCTGAATGCGTGGCGGGTAGGCGGGGCGGTGCGCGTGCAAAGCGCGATCAGCTTGCCCGCCTACAACGTGCGCCAGCCCGGCTACAGCGTGTGGGATGCGGTGGTGGCGTATCGGGCGTCGCCGAATCTGGATCTGCGGTTGAATGTGTACAACCTGTTCGACAAGTATTACTACCAGGCGATCGGCAGCAACCAGGACAATAATCACTTCGGCGCGCCGCGGTCGTTTTTGTTGACGGCGAAGTACGCGTTCTAGGGACTGGGGGCGATGCCGACATCCCGGGGTGCCGGATGATTGGGTCGAAATCAGCTCACAATCAGACCATTTCAGCTCACTAAAGCCCATGGATGGCTAATTTCATGAGCTGATTGCTGCTAAATTGAGCTGATTCGACCTGGCTTGGGCACATCATGACCGTCCCCGAAGACATACTCCAGATGCTCCGCACCCGACGGCGGGACGCGCGTCCGTGGCTCAGTTCCAGCGAACTGGCCAACGGAATCGACACAAGCTGGTCCACGGTGAAGCGCCAACTGGACGTCTTGCTCAAAACCGGCATGGTGCAACGCGTTGGGCGCGGCCGAGCTACACGCTACCGGATCGCGGACCCAACGTCCGCCGGGGCGCTCCCGACAGCCAGCATCGTCACACGGCTGGCTGAGCCGGCGCCAGACGCCGGCGGAATGATCTGGTCCGAACCCGGGCAAGCGCTGCTCGCCCACCTCCGGCAACCGTTGGCGTCACGCGCGCCAGTCGGCTACCAGCGCAGCTTCGTGGATGAATACGTGCCGAACCACAGTTCCCTGCTGCCTCCCGCCTTGGCCCAGAGCCTGGCCGACGAGGGCCGCATGCAGGGCCAGCAGCCTGCCGGTACCTACGCGCGCCGCGTGCTGGAGCCGTTGCTGCTCGACCTGTCCTGGTCGTCTTCGCGGCTGGAAGGCAACCGGTATTCGCTGCTGGCCACGCAAGAACTCTTCCAGCGCGGCACGGCGGACAATGATCTGGACGCCGTGATGCTACTCAACCACAAGGCCGCCATCGAGTTCATGGTCGACGCGGTGCCCGTGTATGGCCTGGCGTCCGCCATCGTCGGCAACCTGCACGCGATCCTGATGCAGAACCTGTTGGCCGACGCCGAAAGCCTGGGCCGCATCCGCCAGACCGTAGTCAACATCCGCGACACGACCTACCTGCCCATCCAGGCGCCCTTGCTGCTGCGGGAAATGTTCGACCGCATCGTTGAAAAGGCGCGGCTGATCAAGAACCCCGTGGAAGCGGCGTTCTTTCTTTGGGTGAACCTTGCCTACTTACAACCTTTCGAAGACGGCAACAAGCGTACCAGTCGCCTGTCCGCCAATATCCCACTGATGCTCTACAACTGCGCACCGCTGTCCTTCCTGGACGTGGACGCGCAGGATTATGCCTACGCCATGATGGGCGTCTACGAACGCTGCGACGTGGCGCTGGCAGCGGACCTGTTCATCTGGGTCTATCGGCGCTCGATCCGGAAGTACGCCATTCAACTCGACGCGGCGGGCGTGCCGGATCCCGTGCGGCTGCGATTCCGCGAAAAGCTGAACGAAGCGATCGGCCGGGTAGTGCGTGCGCGGCAGACCGCCGATGCTGCGCTGGCGGCCCTGGCCTTGTCTGAAGACGATGCGCGCGTGTTTCGCCCGATGTTGGCGGAGGAGTTGCGGGTGCTGGATCTGTACAACTGCGCGCGGTATCGATTGGCGATGGACCAAGTGCAGGAATGGATCGAGGCGGGGCGGCCGCAGTAGGCACGCATTTGCGTTGTCAATCACGCGTCCGATTAGCGTTTGCCGAGATTGTCGAGGCGTAGCAAGCGCGGTCGATTTGGCGCCCGCGAAACCCTATGAAGACATCAGGACGGGCGCTTCCCGCAGACCGGTCAGTTGGGCT
>MTEX01002499.1_pt2 | contig 12391 bp, 10 predicted proteins | sample 1042691 | NCBI WGS metagenome assembly MTEX01 (sample SAMN06185810, study PRJNA358809) | soil metagenome | isolation source: soil biostimulated with molasses as carbon source | place: India | collected 2015-05-23
AGGTGATGCCGTCGGCAGTGTTCGAGGTGCCGAAGACGACCGTCTTGGCAGCCTGGGCGATCGGGTCGGCGGCCTGGGCCGAGTTCGACAGCGTCGGGCCGAAGACCATCAGGACGTTGTCCTTGAAGATCAGTTTCTTGAAGACGTTGATCGCTTCTTCTTTCTTGCCTTGTTCGTCCTCGACCACGAGCACGATCTTGTTGCCGTTGATGCCGCCGGCGGCGTTGATTTCATCAGCAGCAAGCTGGAAACCGTTGCGGATCGACACGCCGTACTGGGCGGCGCCGCCGGACAGGGCTTCCGCCACACCGATCTTGATGTCGGCCGCATGGGCAGCCGGGACGATACCGGCGGCGATCAGCGCGGCCAGCAGCTTCTTGGTCTTGGATTGCATGGTTGTTACCACCTTAAAGTCTGTCTCGGAATATTGGTAATCCGGGCTGATGTAATCCTGCCGGATTGACGACGAACGCCGCCTAAAGGCGCCGTGTTTGCGCGTCAAGACCCGGGATATTACTCCTTTGTATCAGGCGGATACTCGAACGCCATTCAACAAAAGCCTACAAACCGCCCATTTTTTTGTAAAAAACGTGTGGTTACTAGCAAAAACCCTAACGCTGGCCGAATGATATTCGGCAGGCGTAAGTGTCCTACGTTCTGGCCGATAACGCCACGCCCAGATACTGGTCGTAGGCGCTTTCGGTCAAACGGAACCATGGCATCTCCCTGTCGCGAAAACCCATGTAACTATCGTGCATCGCCTTGAATCTGGGGTCTTTGGCGCCCAAGTCCTTGTAGACTTGCTGCGTAGCCTCGAATGCCAGATCCATGATGGATCGCGGAAATGCGCGGACTTGCGCGCCATTAGCCGTCAATTGAGCCAGCGCCGCCGAGTTGCGGGCGTCATAGCGGGCGATGGTGGCGGCGTGCGCAGCCTGCGCGGCGGCCTCGACAAGGGCCTGATAATTCTTAGGCAGCGCGTTCCAGGCCTCGTCATTGATATAAAGCGACAGCTGTTCGCCGGGGGCCCACCAGCCCGGTGCGTAGTAATACTTAGCAACCTTATTCAGGCCCAGCTTGTCGTCGTCGTACGGCCCCGCGCCGGCCACCGCTTGCAGGCCGTCCTTCTCGAAGGCCTCAGTCAGTTTGGCCAGGTCCGCCTGCTGTGGCGCGACACCCAGTTTGGCCAGCACGTCGCCCGCCAAGCCGCCGACGCGCATTTTCAGGTCCTTCAGGTCGCCGGCGCGCTTGATTTCCTTATTGAACCAACCCCCCATCTGGGCACCGGTGTTGCCTAGCGGAAAGTTGATGATTTTTTCCGGTTTGAAGAGCTCGCGGGTGAGCCGCAGGCCGCCGCCTTCGCTCATCCAGGCGTTCATCTGCCTTGCGTTCAACCCGAAGGGCACGGCAGCGTCGAAGCAGAAGACGGGATTCTTGGCGTAGTAGGCGCGGGACGAAGCATGACCGCATTCCACCTTCTTGGTGGACACCGCTTCCATCAGGTCCGCGGCGGGCACGATGTCGCCCTCGGGGAAGTGGCGGATGTTGAATTTCCCGCCGGTGGCTTCCGAGACAAATTTACAGAAGCTTTCGCCCGCTCCGATGCGCAGGTCCAGGGTGCTGGGGAAGCCGGAAGACAGGCGCCAGCTCAGTGAGGGCATGTCCTGCGCGAACGCGGGCGCGCTGACTGCGGCGCCGGTAGCGACGGCGCCGAGACCGGCGTGCTTCAAGAACGAACGTCGTTGCATCTCTTTGCTCCTTTACAGCAACACCTGGGACATCAAGCGATACCCGCCGGATATTACACGCTGATATCGGCCTGCCTTGCCACACTATCAGGTAAGGGATTGCAAAGACCGGAACGACTGCGGCGATCCGGTAGCCGGCCGCGGCGCATGGGCCGCAGCCACCCGGAGGATCAGGTTCCGGCGATCGCCATTTGCTCGATCAGGATCGAGCCGGTGGTCTTGGTGCCGCGGGAAATCGTGTCGGCGCCGACCGCCACGATCTGCTTGAACATGTCATTCAGGTTGCCCGCGATCGTGACTTCCTGCACGGCGTGCTGGATCTGGCCGTTTTCCACCCAATAGCCGAACGCGCCGCGCGAGTAGTCGCCCGTCACGTAGTTCACGCCCTGGCCGATGAGTTCGGTGACGAGAAAGCCCGTGCCCATCTTCTTGAGCATGGCTTCGAAGTCGTCACCCCGGCGGGTCAAGGTGGAGCTGAACACCAGATTATGCGACCCGCCCGCATTGCCGGTGGTCGTCAGGCCCAGCTTGCGGGCAGTGTAGGAAGAGAGGAAGTAGCCTTCCAGCACGCCGGCCGACACCACGCTGCGGCGGCGCGTGCGCACGCCTTCGTCGTCAAAGGGCGAGCTGCCCATGGCGCCGGGGATATGCGGATCCTCGGTGAGGTTGATGTGTTCGGGAAAAATGGGCTTGCCCAGCGAGTCCAGCAGGAAACTGGCCTTGCGGTACAGCGCGCCGCCGTTGGCCGCCTGGGTCAGGGCGCCAACCAGCCCCAGCGCCAGCGGCGCTTCGAACAGGACGGGAAATTTGCCGGTGCGGATGCGGCGGGCCGACAGACGCGAGAGCGTGCGCTCGGCGGCGTAGCGGCCGATTGCTTCGGGCGAGGCCAGCTTGGCCGGATCGCGCTCGGAGCTATACCAATAGTCCCGCTGCATGCCGTTGCCGCGGCCGGCGATGGGCGCCACCGACAAGCTGTGGCGCGAATAGGGGTAGCCGCCCAGGAAGCCGCGCGTGTTGCCCATCACGAACTGGCCTTCGTAGGTGCCCACGGTCGCGCCATCGGTGTTGGTGATGCGCGGATCGACCTCGCGGGCAGCACGCTCGGCGCGCAGCGCCAGCTCCGCGGCTTCTTCGGTGGACACGCCCCACGCGCGGTGCAAGTCCAGATTGGGGAATTCAGTGGCCAGTTGATCGGCGTCGGGCAGGCCGGCGGCCGGATCGGCGGCGGTATGGCGCGCGATGTGCCAGGCGGCTTCCACCGTCTGGCGCAGCGCCGCTTCGGAAAAATCGGAGGTGGAGGCGGAGCCGCGGCTCTGGCCGGCGTAGACCGTCAGGTCCAGCGAGCGGTCGCGCGTCTGTTCGACGGTTTCAATGTCGTTCTTGCGGACGGAGACCGACAGGCCCAGGCTTTCCGAGACTTCCGCCGCGGCGTCGGAGGCGCCGATCTGGCGCGCATAGGCGAGGGTTTGTTCGACGAGTTCGGAAAAACGCGCGTGATTCGCCGCCAGCGGCAAGGATGAGGAGGATTTAACCATTGCTGTCCAATTTGCAGAGACGGTTATCATAGCCAAGTCTGTCATTGCGCAGTTTTCCATGAATTCCCATACTGAAGAAGAATCCGTCGACGACGGTTACGACGAGAACGGCTACGACCGCCCCAGCAAGTCCCAGATCAAGCGCGAGATGCACGCCCTGCTGGACCTGGGCAAGCAGCTGATCGAACTGTCCCCCGAACGTCTCAAGCAGCTGCCCCTGGAAGAACGCCTCTATGAGGCGATCCGCATGGCGCAGCGCACCACCGGGCGCGAAGGCAAGCGGCGCCAGGTTCACTTCGTGGGCAAGCTGATGCGCGACGCGCCGGCCGACGAAATCCGCGCCCAGCTCGATATCTGGGAAAACGGTTCGCGCGAGGAAACCGCCGCCATGCACCGGCTGGAAACGCTGCGCGACCGCCTGCTCGACGACGACGATGCCCTGACGCGGTTGCTCAATAGCAATCCGCAGGCCGACGTCCAGCAACTGCGCGCCTTGATCCGCGCCGCCCGCAAGGAAAAGCTGGCCAACGCCGCCCTGCTGCAAGGCCAGGAGCCGCAGAAGAAGCATTACCGTGCGCTGTTCCAGGCCCTGAAGACCCTTACCCTCTGATTCACCACCCTCCGTCCATGAACGCTCCGACCGACCTGCTCGATTGCATCGAGATCGAAACCGCTCCCAACCCCACGCATGCCGTGATCTGGCTGCACGGCCTGGGCGCCGACGGCAACGACTTCGCGCCCATCGTGCCGGAGCTGGACCTGCCGGCCGGCGTGTCGGTGCGCTTCGTTTTCCCGAACGCGCCGGTGCAGCGCGTGACGATCAATAACGGCATGGCGATGCGCTCCTGGTACGACATCCTGGTCATGGACCTGGTGCGCGTCGAGGACGGCCGGGGCATCCGCGCCTCGGAGGCCCAGATCCACAAGCTGATCGCGCGCGAGAACGCCCGCGGCATCCCCACGTCGAAAATCGTGCTGGCGGGCTTTTCGCAGGGCTGCGCCATGACCCTGCATACGGGCATCCGCCTGCCGGAAAAGCTGGCGGGCATGATGGGCTTGTCGGGCTATCTGCCGCTGCTGGACACGGCCGAGGCCGAGCGCAACAGCGCCAATCAGGACACGCCCATCTTCCTGGCTCACGGCCAATACGACCCGGTGGTGTCGCTGCCGCGCGCCCAGGCCTCGCTGGCCGAGCTGCAGCGGCTGGGTTACGACGTGCAATGGCACACCTACCCGATGCCGCACTCGGTCTGCGCCGAGGAAGTGGCGGATATCTCCAAGTTCCTGAAGCAAGTCCTGGTCTGAAGACCATGCGGGGCCGCGCCCGGCGGCCCTGATCGCGGCAGAGGGGCGCGCCGCGCCCTGCCCGCCCACTCGCAGGCCCTGGCGGCCTGCGATTTCATTTTGTATACCAACTGATATTCCAGTCTGGAATTTTCCTAGGCTGCCTTTCCTGCGTCCATAGAGAAAAACGCCAACTTCAAAAAGCTTGTCGCCCATTTGCATTGAATATAGTATTCGATCCAAGCCTTACCGGCCCGGGCGTGCAGTTCGGGCTTCCCTGTTGTTGCAGTCGAGTCGATCCATCCCATTGGCCGTGTTGCGCCGGGTTTCGGCGTGGCATTCAAGACGCAGGAGAAAGTCCCGTGAAATTCTTGCCATCGCCCCGTCTGGCGGCAGCGGCGCTGCTAGCGTTGCTCGCCCCCCTGGCCGCCCAGGCCGAAGCCCTCAATCCCCCGGTGAAGATCCGCTACGAAGAAGTCGTGCGGTCCATTCTTTACGTGCCCAAGTACGTGGCCCTGTCGCAGGGTTACTTCAAGGACGCCGGCCTGGACGTGTCCATGAAGACCTCGCAAGGCACCGACAAGGGCATGACCGCCCTGCTGTCCGGCAGCGCCGACATCGTGCTGATCGGGCCCGAGGCCTCCATCTACGTCCACAACAGCGAATCCCCGGTCAAGCCCAAGATCTTCGCAGGGCTGACCGCCACCGACGGGTTTTTCCTGCTGGCGCGCAAGCCGGTGGAGAAGTTCGACTGGTCCATGCTCAAGGGCAAGGAAGTGATCGGTTTCCGTCCGGGATCCAACCCCATCGTGTTCCTGGAAACGGCGTTGCGCAAGCACGGCGTGGATCCGCAAAAGGACGTAAAGCTGCTGAACAACATCGGCATTCCAGCGCGCGCAGGCGCGTGGATGGCAGGCCAAGGGGAGTACGGCATTTTTCTTGAACCCGAGGCCGGCGAGCTGGTGCGCAATGGCAAGGGGTACATCGTCGCGTCCGTGGGCCACGAAGTCGGCCAGGTGGACTACACCGTATTCACCGCCACCGATAAATACATCCGCGACAACCCCAAGGTCATCCAGGCCTGGACCAACGTGGTGGCGCGCGCCGAGAAGTACGTAAAGGACACTCCCGCCGCCACGCTGACCCCGCAGATCATGAGCTACTTCCCCGGTATGGACCAGGCCGCCGTGACCGAGGCCATCGAACGCTACAAGCAATACCAGATCTGGAAAACCACGCCGTTGGTGACGGCGGAAGCCATGAACCAGTTGCAGGACATGCTGATCGCCAGCGCGGTCATGAAGGACAGCGCCCGCGTGAAGTACGAAGACGTGGTGGTGGCCGACTTCGCCAAGAAGGCCCAATGATGGGAGCCGTCATCCACAACCTGAAGCCGGATACCGCCACGGCGAAGATCGAACTGCGCGAGGTCTGTCTTTCGTACTTTACGCAGGAAGGCGAGACCGAAGCACTGTCGAACGTGTCCTTCACGCTGGCGGCGGGCGAATTCGTCAGCCTGATCGGGCAAAGCGGCTGCGGCAAGAGCACACTGCTGTCCCTGATCGCCGGCCTGATTCCGCCCACCTCGGGCGCCGTGATGATAGATGGCCAGGCCGTAACCAAGCCGAATCCTCGCATCGGCTACATGCTGCAGCAGGACTATCTGTTCGAGTGGCGCACCATCCTGGACAACGTGATGCTGGGCGCCGAGATCCAGGGGCGGCGCGATGCGCGCAGCGAAGCCCGCGCCGTGCACCTGCTGGAGAAATGCGGCTTGGGCGCTTTCCTGTCGCATACGCCGCGCCAGCTGTCGGGCGGCATGCGGCAACGCGCCGCGTTGGCTCGCACGCTGGTCACCGAACCCGACGTCATCCTGCTGGACGAGCCCTTCTCCGCGCTGGATTCGCAGACGCGGCTGGCGATCTCCGATGAAGTGGTGGACATTCTGCGGCGCGAGGGCAAGACGGTGGTGCTGGTCACCCACGACATCGGCGAAGCCATCGCCATGACGGATCGCGTGATCGTGCTGTCGCGCCGGCCCGGCCGCCTGAAAAGCCAATACCGCATCCACTATGGCGACGGCCAGGCCAGGCCCACGCCATTCCAGGCGCGTTCGCGGCCGGAATTCAATACCTACTTCAAACAGCTATGGGACGAGCTGGACGTCCACGTGGAGGGTTGACCATGAACGCGCCCATCGCCAACACCGTACCGCTACGCGCCGTGCGCGCGCCCAGCGAGAAGTACCTGAACTATCTGCGGCGCGACCGCGCCCGCCGCAGGCACATCCGCATCGCGCAGGCCCTGCTGCTGGCCGTCTTCCTGAGCGCCTGGGAAATCCTGCCGCGCATGCACATCCTCAACCCCTTGCTGACGAGCTATCCCAGCGCGCTATGGCCCACGTTCATTGAACTGTGGAACAACGGCAACCTGGGCAAGCACATCATGACCACGCTCAGCGCCACGCTCGTGGGCTTTGGCCTGAGCATGGTGATCGGCATCGTGGTGGCGGCCGCGCTGTGGTGGTCCGACTTCCTCTACAAGGTGCTGGACCCCTTCCTGGTGGTGGCCAACGCCATGCCCAAGATCGCCTTCGTGCCGATCTTCTACCTGTGGCTGGGTTCGGATTACGCGGTGTACGGCATGGCCGTCGCCATCGCGGTCTTCGTGACCATCATGGTGGTTTACGCGGGCTTTCGCGGCATAGACCTGAACAAGGTGAAGCTGGCCCACACCTTCGGCGCCAGCCGCTGGCAGGTGCTGACCAAGGTGGTGCTGCCGGGCAGCGTCCCCACGCTGATCGCTGCCGTAAAGATGAACATCGGCCTGGCGCTGGTGGGGGTCATCGTGGGCGAATTCCAGTCGGCGGACTCCGGCCTGGGCTTTCTCATCATGAACGGCAGCCAGGTGTTCAAGCTGAACATCGTCATGACCGCCATCGCCATACTGGCCGTGATCTCCAGCGTGATGTACCTGATCGTCTACCGCATCGAGGCCGCCATCGCGCGGCGCTACGGATAAGGAACCGCCATGGAATTCCCGCAATGGGTAAAGGACCGCGTGATCGCCCGCCAGGGCTGTCTGCATCCCTATGACGAGCTGCCCGCCGCGCGTCTGGCCGTGGTGGTGGTGGACATGCAGCAGTACTTCACCCTGCCGGGCTACCAGGGCGAATGCGCCCCCGCGCGCGAGATCATCGCCCCCATCAACCGCCTGTGCGACGCGGTGCGCGCCGCCGGCGGCACCATCGTGTGGGTGCAGACCGCCTCGGACAACGCCGATTCGTTCTGGTCCCACCACCATGGCGTGATGTTGACGCCGGAGCGCAGCGCCCGGCGCCTGGAAACGCTGCGGCGCGACGCTCCCGGCTACGCGCTGCACCACGACCTGCATGCGCACGACGCGGACCTGCGGGTGACCAAACGCTTCTACAGCGCGATGGCGCCCGGTTCGTCCGAGCTGGAGCCGCTATTGCGCGGGCGCGGCGTGGACACGCTGTTGATCGCGGGCACCGTCACCAATGTGTGCTGTGAATCCACCGCCCGCGATGCGATGATGCGGGACTTCCGCACCATCATGGTGGATGACGCGCTGGCTGCGGTCACGCCGGCCGAACACGAAAACGCGCTGCATGGCTGGATGCTGTTCTTTGGCGACGTGCTGTCGGTGGACGAATCGATCGCGCGCTTAAAGCCCGTCCAGGCGGCCAGGAAGACCGCCTGAACGAACGTCCCGGACCTGGCAGGATCAGGACAGGTTCAGCCAGACCCGGCGCATCGTCGGGTCTTCCGGATCCGCGTCGTTGGTGAAGCCCAGGCTGGTCATCAGCGCCAGCATGGGCCGGTTGGTCGACAGCACCAGGCCATCGATGTATTCCAGCCCCTGCTCGCGCGCCGCGTCGATCAGCGCCGACATCAATTGGCGGCCCAGTCCGCGCCGCTGCCAGTCGTCGCCAATCACCAGCGCATACTCCGCCCCCCGGCCGTCGGGATTGCGCAGGTAGTGGGCAAAGCCCACCAGCACCTCCCGAGGATGGCCGCGGTTGGCCGGATTCGGCACCTGCGTGGCGGCCACCAGGGCCAGCTCGCGGTGATAGTCCACCTGCGTATAGCGCGACACCATGCGCGGCGTCAGCTCGCGCATCATGGACACAAAGCGCATGTAGCGCGAACGCTCGGACAAGCCTCGGATGAATTCCTGCAGCGGCTCGGCGTCCTCGGGCCGGATCGGGCGCAACACCCAGGGTATGCCGTCCGCGAAACGCCGCACCTGCACCAGCCGCGCTGGATAGGGATGGATCGCCATGTGGGGGTAGCCCGCTGTCTGTGGCGATTCACAACCCGGCTTTTCGGTCAGGGTCATGCGCAGGCCGCCGGCGCGCAAATGCGTTTCGCCGGCGTATAGAGGATCGATGTCCAGGGACTCGATATCGGGCAGTTCCGACACCAGTTCTGACACCAGCACTACCGCCTGCTGCAGCGCCTCGGCGGCCATATGGCCGATGCGCGGCGCCAGCACCCGGCGCCACAGCCGGCTGCGCTCGATCAGTTGGCGGGCCAGGAAGCCGTTGAGCGGCGGCAGGTCCATGCCACGGTCGGACAGGGACAGCACCGCGTCCGGGCCGCCCGCGCCGAAGCGGATGACCGGGCCGAATTGCGGATCGCGCCGCACCCGGATCGCCATGGGGCGGGATTCCGGCTCGGCCGCGGCCACGTCCATCGGCGTGTCGCGCAGCGGCACGTAGAACAGGGCCAGCAGGCTGCGGATCTCGGCGGTGTTCAATTCGCGCCGGCACTCGGCGCGCACGCGCGCCAGGATCTCGCGCGCGGCCGCCAGGTCCGGCACGTGGCTGGCCGGCTCCGGCGGCTGCGTCTGCAGCAGCAGTTGCTGGTTGTAGTGGTGGGTCGCGAGCACGCCGAAAGCGTCCGCAGCCGACTCAGGCGTGCGGAATGCCGACGTGCCCGCGTCGTCCAGCATGCGCCGCAGCGGCCGCATGCCGGCGTCGCCCATGAAACACGTCACGACGGGCTTTTTCGCCTTGGGGGCAATCTGCGCCAGTTCACGCGCCACGGCCTGCATGTCGGCCAGCGCGTCGGGCGCCAGCAGCACCAGCACACCGTCCACACCGTTATCGTCCAGCACGGCGTCCAGCATGGCCCGTATGCGTTCCGGCGTCAGCGGCGTAAACGTGATGACCGGGTTGGCGGTGGCGGCGTCCGGCTCCAGCATGGCCGCCAGCGCGCGCTGGGTCGCGGGGGCCAGTTCCGCACGCAGCACGGCGGCGTCGGGACCGATCAAGTCCATCGCCAATTGGGGAGGACCGCTGCCGTTGGAAATCAGCGCCACGCGCCGGCCCTTGGGGCGCCGCGTGTAGCCCAGCACCTTCACCGCCGAGAACAACTGCACGAAGTAGCGCACGCGGACCGCGCCGGCGCGGCGCAAGGCCGCGTCGAAGATGGCGTCGCCGCTGTCGGTATCGGACCGGCCGGCCTTCAACACAATCACGGGCTTGACCGAGGCCGCCGCGCGCAGGGTGCTCATGAATTCGCGGGCTGGACCCACGTCTTCCAGATAGAGCACGATGCTGTCCGTGCGCGGATCGCTGGCCAGGTAGTCCAGCACCTTGGACAGGCCCACCACGGCTTCGTCGCCCAGCGACACGGCGGTGGAGAAACCGATGTGCACGTCCTCGGCCCAGTCCATGACCGCGGCCATGATGGAGCGAGACTGCGCCAGCAACGCCACGCGGCCGGCGCGCGCCAGCACCGGGTGCTGGCTCAGGTTCAGGCCTGCGTGCGGACGCTGGGCGCCAAAGGAGCGCGGCCCCAGCAATTCGCAGCGGTTTTCCTCGGCCCAGGCACGGCAGAGCGCCAGCGTGCCGCGCGGGTAGGGATCGGGCAATTCATGCGGCAGCAGGATTACGGAGCGCGGCGCCAGGGATGACAGCCGGCGCAGCGTTTCCGGCAGGACGGCGGGCGATACGCAAACCAGGGCCAGATCAGGCCGTTCGCCCTTGGCCAGGCCTTGCAGCGTATCCGGCAGATCCGGCGCGGCGCCGACCTCGCAGGCGACGACCGTGGTCTTGCCCTTGAGCGCGGGGGGCAGCGAAGCCGCCGCCGGCAGCGGCCGGTCGGCGACGATCACCAGCGAGGCGGGCTCGAACATCGGGGCGAGAGCGTGTCGCAACATGGTGTTAGCAGGCCCTAATCTAAAATACCCTTCATCGTAACAAGACAATCCCGCTCTACGTTTGACGCGGGCCCAGCCTGACGCCGTTTTGTGGCGCCGCAGCCGCTATCATTGCCACCTATGACTTCCAACGCCTCTTCTCCCATTCGTACCCGTTTCGCGCCCTCGCCCACGGGTTTCCTGCATCTGGGCGGCGCCCGCACCGCGCTGTTCTCCTGGGCCTTCGCGCGCCACCACAAGGGCACGTTCGTGCTGCGCATCGAAGACACGGACGTCGAACGCTCCACGCCGGAAGCGGTGCAGGCCATCCTGGACAGCATGGACTGGCTGGGCATGCAGCCCGATGAAGGTCCCTTCTATCAGATGCAGCGCATGGACCGCTACCGTGAAGTGGTTGCGCAGATGCTGGCCGCCGGCACCGCCTACCACTGCTACAGCTCGCCCGAGGAAGTGGAAGCCATGCGCGAAGCCGCCCGCGCCCGCGGCGACAAGCCGCGTTACGACGGCACCTGGCGCCCCGAACCCGGCAAGACCCTGCCGGCCATCCCGGAAGGCCGCAAGCCCGTGGTGCGCTTCAAGAACCCCCAGGAAGGCGCGACCTCCTGGAACGACATGGTCAAGGGCACGATCAGCTTCGACAACACCGAACTCGACGACCTGATCATCGCGCGCCCGGACGGCACGCCCACCTACAACTTCTGCGTCGTGGTCGACGACTGGGACATGGGCATCACCCACGTGCTGCGCGGCGATGACCACGTCAACAATACCCCGCGCCAGATCAACATCCTGCGCGCGCTGGGCGCCACCCTGCCCGAATACGGCCACGTGCCCATGATTCTGGGCCCGGACGGCGAAAAGCTGTCCAAGCGCCATGGCGCCGTCAACGTCATGGAGTACGACAATGAGGGTTACCTGCCCGAGGCCATGGTCAACTACCTGGCGCGCCTGGGTTGGAGCCATGGCGACGACGAACTTTTCTCGCGCGAACAGCTGGTGTCGTGGTTCGACACCAAGCATCTGTCCAAATCGGCCTCGCAGTGGGATCCGAAGAAGCTGAACTGGGTCAACGCCCACTACATCAAGCAGATGGACAACGCGGAACTGGCCGAACGCGTGGCGCCGCGCGTGGCGAACCGCGGCGGCCATCCGGAAAAGATCGACCTGCCGGGCGTCATGGGCCTCTTGAAAGATCGCGCCGAAACGCTCGAACAACTGGCCGACGGCGCCATGCTGTTCTGCGCCGAATTCAAGGGCGCGCCCGCCGACCTGGCCGAGCAGCACCTGACCGCCCCGGCGCGTGAAGCCTTGGCCGACTTTGCCCAGCGCGCCCAGGACGCCGACTGGAGCCGCGAAGCCCTGTCCGCCCTGATCAAGGCCGTGCTGGCCGACCGTGGCATGAAGATGCCCCAGCTGGCCATTCCCCTGCGCGTCGCGGTAACCGGCCAGACCCAGACCCCCGCCGTCGACGCCGTGCTGGCCTTGCTGGGCAAGCAAACGGTGCTCAAGCGCCTGGCAGCGATCTGACCGCCGCTTTCCCAAACGCACCGCGGGCCTTGCTCATTCCTGGATGAGCAAGGCCCGCAGTGTTTTTCAGCGAAGCTTCTTGGTGTGCGGACAGGCCCTAGGCCTGCT
>MTEX01003701.1_pt4 | contig 12379 bp, 10 predicted proteins | sample 1042691 | NCBI WGS metagenome assembly MTEX01 (sample SAMN06185810, study PRJNA358809) | soil metagenome | isolation source: soil biostimulated with molasses as carbon source | place: India | collected 2015-05-23
TGCAAGCTCAATAGATTTGACATCGTATACCATATAGAATCCGTTCTTGACTCTTCGTGATGTTGCATCAAAAATGAAAGATTGTGAGATAGTAGAATCAGGAGCTAGGATCGTAAGTCTGTCTCGGAATGCTACTTGGTAGTCTCTATCAGGAGTACCAATGGCAGTACCTGAGTCCAGTAATCCTAAGTCTCCGTTAAATACACCCTTCTCTTGGGACTGGACGATAATACCTATCTTTTTTCCAGGTAAGTACGCGATCCCACGACCATGACACACCTTACATGATTGATTCGGTTGTCGTGTTGCTTTATCTCGACAAGGGCATAGATAAGACTTTTCCCAAAGAGCAGGAAGGGACATAGCATCAACGTGGATATCTAACATCTCGGTACGCAGTGCGGCCGTAGACATCGTTTGGAGCATGGATGGTTTTTCTGCCATTGTCTATCCCTCCTTAAATAATTCCTAAGTTCATTCCGTAGTAAGCACGTAGACCTTTTGTTAACTCTTCTATATCTCTATCAATCTGTAGGATTTCGGCAGAAGCTCCACCGTACATAGCAGATTGAGTAGTATCAATACTTTGCGATACACCGTCAATAGACATAGACATGTTTGCGATACCAGGACCGATGATTAAGCGACCCCATTGTTGGAATACTTCTTTTAAAGCGTGCTTAATGATTAGTGTCCATAAGTCAGGGTGCATCTCCCAAGCTTCTGATACCCCGCTACGTTTAGGTGGTAGTAATCCTGCCACGTACTCTACGTGGAACATTTGTGGTGCGTAGTTGTTGTTACCTACTAAGTTCGGTACACCTGTAATCATTGGATAACCTGTGTATGCTTGAGAAAGGTTTAACCCTTGTCCTTGTTCCGATAACATAAGAGTAGGTAGCATTTCAATATGACCAGGTAATTTGTTTACTCTCCACCACTTCGTAGGATAGTTGAAGATAGTACCTCCACCGTACTCTAGCACAATCTTTTCCAACTGTATGATTGGTCTACGATGTGCCTGTACGAACATAAAGCTCTCGAAGTCATTACGGTGGAAATCATGATGTTCTTTTACGAATCGAGGAAGGATAACAATATCTAACTGCTTCTCTACTTGTGATACTGCTTGCTCTATCTTCGCTTTGTAGAATGCATCAGGTAGGTACTCCCCAGTTCTCGGATCGGTAACGTCAATACCGAAGTGGTTAATCTTTACTGCGTCTACAGTTAAACCATAGTCTGCTAGTGTGTAACTATCCACTTTGTCAAGGTCTACCATTTTCTCATTATTATGTTGGTACTGATTACCTTCGTACGGGTTATTAATCACGACCAATCACCTTTACCTTTCTATTCTTCTTCTTTTTTAGCAGTAGCTTTAGCCTTTGCAGGAGCTTTCTTTACTTCCTTCTTCGGCTCTGCCTTTGGCTCTACGTAGTTGAATCCAGGTAACGCTCCAATTTCTTTTTGTTGCTCTACAGTTAATTCATCTGTTTGACCCTTTTCATCGAAAGTGATATCTCCATAGACTGTAGCTACCAGTTTATTTGCTAAACGTTCATTTACTAACATAATATCTCTCCTATTCTAGTTAAATAAAAAAGGGACAGAATTTTCGTCTGTCCCTATTCAGTTTTCTATTCAGTTGTTACGTACCTAACTCGGTCTTACTAGTAAGTTAGAGTAACGTCAGCAGCTAATGCAGGGATGTATTTAACGTTCTTAATACGAACCCATTTCTTAGGAGCGTATAATGCTAAAGCTCCGTACCATAGGACTGTGAACGTGTAAGTAGCGTTCATTTGCGCTAATGGTAAACGCATCATTGGTAGTAACTCTAGTAAGCTAAGAACGTTTTGGTTCATTTCTCCAACGAATACATCAGTTGTTTCAGGGATGATTTCGTTACGATCCACGAATGTGATAACGTTTAACTCGTTAGCTTTAGATACTGGAATACGTGCGATTTGGAAGTAGTGACCAGTCTCAACACCTTGACGGTAAACAACTACGAATTGTGGTTGTGCTTGATAGATTGGTTGTAATTCGATTTCTAATGTTACAGAGTCATTTAGGTTAGTGATTGTTGCAGTAACTGCATCAGACGCTACAGACTCAGCTTCGTTAGAGAATACTACTACCTTGTATGATAGAGCACCTTTATCTGCAAGACGGAATGTTCCTTTATCATTTGCTTTAACTGTTGCTTTCACACCTTTTGCAGGAAGTGGAGCATTAGCTTGTGGTAAACGGTTTTCAACTAATACGTTGTCGTTCTCCATGATAGTAGAACCGTGTAAGTTGATAGCACCACGAGCAGATAAGAATTGGTTGATAGTGAAACCAGTTGAGAATCCACCTGCGTTAGACGGTTGAATTACACGTTGACGGTCTAATAGGTTGTTCGTGAACTCAGCTTGCACCCCAATTGGCATAAACGCATCTGTAGCTTTACCGTAACCTTTACCTACGATTACAGCCGCTTTGTTAAGCACTGCTTCAGATAGAGACTCACCTTGTAAGTCGATTACGTTTGTTTTTTGGTCGATAAGTTTGTGTAAACCATCGAACTCGATACCTGATTGTTGGTCAGAATCTGCTGATAGAGAAGCGTCTCCGTAGAAGATAGCCCACTCGATACTCTTCGCAATTACAGAGATAGCATCTTCTGTAAGGATAGTCATAGGATCAGAAATGTTGTTCACTAAACCAGCAGCGATAGATTGTTGCTTAGTATCACTTAGGAACTTCATTTGTACAGTCTTTTGACGGATGTTAGGATCGTTAATGCTTGCTACACCAATCTCACTAACGAAACGGCTGTGACCTGTACGTCCGTGTTGGTTAAACACTGCATACTTTGCAACTGTATTCGTGATTTGTTGTTTAGCAATTAATGGGTAAATCGTGAAGTCTGAGTTATCCCAAGTTAACATCTTAACTTCGTCTTGCAGGTACTCACGTCTTAAAGCCGCTGCATCAGTCTGTGTATCTGGCGTGATGCCTACCCCAGTTGTAAACGATTTTTGTAGCTCTGCGATTTTGTCTTCAGCCGCTTGAGGTAATTTCATAACTTCAGGCTCTGCTTGTACTTGTTTGTCTTTATTTAATTCAGCACCCATGTATGTATCTTCCTTTCTCGTTTTATCTATTTTAGTTTAATAGTTACCTATGTTTGTCCACCTAAAAGGATAAACATAGACGGGCTAGGAGGAGGAACCCGTCTATGTTAAAAGCTCTGTTCGGCTTTCATGTTGTTAATATAACACTTCATACTGAATTTTCTTAATTTCCGTAAAAATTATAGATTTGTTCAGCAAGTTTTGTATCGCTACCTGTAGGTTGTCCACGTTTTATACGGTGAACGGCACTACGGATATTGTCTTTTGCACTCTCTGTAAGTTCAGAAGACTTCTCTTCGTAGTAACGCATCATCTTACCTACGTGGTCTTTCGGATTAAACGGTACTACTTCTTCTTCCTCTACTTGTGGCTCTTGTCCTTCGATTTCAGGAACACCGTTAGATTTAGAAACGTACTCTACTGCTTTACCGTCTAACTCTTCTTCCTCAGGTTGTTCAGCAGACTTAGCTACCTCTTCTTCTACTTCTGTAACCTCTGCTTCTTCAGTAGTAGGTTCTTCCGCAGGAGTTTCTGATTTAGCTACTTGTTCCTCTTGCATTAGAGAGTTAACTACTTCTACCACACTAGCTAAAGTTGCTTTAATCTCTGCAAGTTCACTTGGTAGAGTACCTAGTGATTTATGGATCGCTTGGAATGCCTTTAAGATGTCGTCTGTGCCGATTTCTTCCGATTTCGATACTGGTTCTTCTTTAGGTTCCTCAGCTTTTGGTTCCTCTGCAACTGGTTCCACTACTGGCTCCTCTTTAACAGGTTCAACCGCTTCAGGCTCTACAACTGGTGCTACCTTTGGTTCTACTTCAGGCTCCTCAGCTTTAGGTTCTTCTTTCGGTTCCTCTTTAACAGGTTCTTCCACTACTGGTTCTTCTTTCACAGGTTCAACTGTTTCAGGTTCTGATACAGGTGCTTTCGGCTCCTCTACTGTAACCTCTTTTTCCTTTTCAGACTTTTCTAATTGTTCTAAGTCTTCAGTTAATTTAGCAAAAGTTTGTTTCGCACTCATTTGTTAAACTCCCTTCAGTTTAAATATCTTCTTTAGCCATTTGAGATAGTTGTTCTAATTTCTCTTTAGCTTCTGCCCTTGAGTATCCTTTCGAAATCTGTAAGAATAGGATCGCAGTCTCGGGTGTGTATCTTTCCATTGCGTCTAGATAGTTTCCAACTTCTCCCCATACATTCTTAAACTCGGATTCGTCTTCTTTTTTCAATGACCAAGATAAGTTGTATAAGCTTCGTGCTAGACTATCAGGACTAATAGCAGCAACTCCTGTACTCTCCTCAGGTGTGATTGCGTAACCTACCATGAAACTTTTCATGAAAGCGTCCCATGTAGCGTGAGGGTTAGCAGGGTTTGTTGTAACTGCCACATTCGTGATGTATGTACTTTTAATAATCCTTGGATCGGATTTGTCTCTTGCTTTAGCGTAACCTTCGATAGAGAATCCAATCTTTCTATCAATGCCTGATTTCTGAATGCTATTAGCTAGATTCCAAATACTTCTTGCATATGGATTATCTTTGTATAACTTACCCTCTACGAATAAGCCGATATCATCTACATGTGTACCTTCAGTAGGAACACCAACCTTGTATTCTTCACCTTGGAAGTGTTCATAGTTTAGATACCCGTGAGTGATGAAATGACTAATATCAATTCCCTTCGGATCAATAATGTCATCCTGTAAGTCAAGGTCAGGCGTTGTAGCGTAACCTTTAAGGCACCACGCTTTACCTGTTGGGTCTTCGTTACTCTTACTAATAGATTCGTCAAGGTCAATTGGAACGAATAAATTAACCTTACCTGTTATGGGGTTAACAGCTTGCATCTAGGTATCCTCCCCTCTAAGTGGTATATGCCTGTAAAGTATACCGACTTTACAAGCACGTTTTGATGCTATTAATATAACAGAAGTACCACTCTATTGAGGATTATTTACCTTTACCGCCTTGTTTTCCTGAGTTCGTGTTCTTCGCACCCTTCACCTGACCATCTTTGCCTACCCCTTTGTTGTGAGTACCTTTCCCGTTAACGTTATCCGAATTACCGTTCAGTCCTTTTTGTTCTGCTTGGGACTTCTCTTCTTTCGGAGTCTGTTCTTTATTTCCTGGTACTTGTCCATTCGGAGTCATAGCCATTTGTTGTTTCATCATCTCTTCTTGCATGATTTGTCCTAGACGTTGTACGTGTACACCGTTTAAAATAGTGTCGCCACCTTGGATAGGAGGAAGTCCTAACTCATTACGTACATCATTAATTGTAAGACCAATCTCTGCCTTAGCTGCTAAGATTTCGATAATCTCACGTTCTGTTTGTACGTCCCCACCAACGAAACTAAATAAATAACGATCCCCGAATTGGCTCACGATATATTTGTTGATTGCATCTTCGATGAACTTCAGTAAAGGTTCTAGACCTTTATCTTTAGAGCTACGGTGCTTTTCCTTCGTGCTACCCTCGTTTAGAGAGTTACCACTACTCCCTGTAGCTCCCCCTCTATTCGGGAAGTTAATCTCAGATGGGTCGATAGCGTAGATAGAGCAACATACGTTAATCAGGTAGTTCAACCATTTCTCGAACTCCATGTCTCTTGATGATTGAGTCATGTTAACGAACTTAACGTCCTCTGCCGAGATAACAGGAATTTTCCAAGCCCCGTTGATCCCACTGAACATTGCGGTCCATTCACGTCTGAATGCTTGTAACGCTTGGTTAGATTGGTCTTGACCAGTTTTGATATGTAATAGACCTCGTGTTGTACCACCTTGAGCAAAGTAACGAGCGTTAAATAGCTCTGTATTCTCGTGGTACTGTAAGTGGTTCATAGCAACCTCTAACTCAGAGTATCCGTAGCGGCCGACTGTAATATCGGTTCTCGGATTGTGCACCTCCCAAGCCATTTCGTTTGCTTTAAATTCTGCTACTTTTCTACGTTCTAAAATCTGTACATACTTAGTAGCGTTCTTACCTTTCGGTTCATGACCTTTTTCATCTACTGCTACGTAAATCGTAGATGCATCGACCGCTTTAAATCGGTTCAACTGACCTTGCTTATCATAGATAAGTTCAAAGTTAATCTTGTCATATACCAGTCGGTCTCGAACGAGTTTCTTTACGAACGAACGTAGATTGTCTCTCGTGTAGTCATCGTGACTCTTACCTGTATGTTGCAGGAAGTCCTCGATACGTTCCATACGGGCAATGTCATGTGACGAAGGTGTATCTAATGGATTCTTTAAACGAACTTCGTATCCGATCCCTCTATCACTATGTCTTGCAGGAGTACAGAATAACGATACTTGGTTTACACGAGTATTAATAATTGCATTAAGGATGATGTTCTTTCTTGACCATATCTTTAATGTCTCTAGTAAATTATGGTTCCCTCTTGAAGAAGGAGCTTCTTTGTAATCAGGGTTCATCGACATACTTCCTAAAAGAGGTTCCTCGTATGCCTTGGCTCTACCTTGGCCGCCTGATTTACTTTTCTGTATCTGTTCATCTTCTAAGTGTTTGATAGCCAGTAGGAAATTGTCATCTACTTTTCTGATACTCTCAGGTGGCGTACCATTACCTTGACGATTGAACCAGTCTAATACACTCATTCATGTCACCTCAGTTTATTTACAAGTTATGTTTTGTATTCAACGGGGTTTCGTGAGTTGTCCTCGTGGTACTCAAATACTTTACGACTGTTCAATACGTTATCATAAGTATCCTTGACTAACTCGTTATGCTTGTTCAATAGAAGCACTTGGTCATCATCGGTTAAATCAATAATCAACCGTTTATCACCTTCGATAACAGAGTAAACGGACACATTGGTACCACCTAGTGACTTATAATAGCTAATGACTTCCAACCATGTGTAGTTATGGTTCAGAAGTTGTTTCGCTTTCTTCCATTTCGTATCTTTGCTGAATAAACTCACATAGCTCACGCCCTTAGATATAATATAAGACTACATAGTCGTAATTTAATAAATACGAAGTACGTAACGTGTATCTTAATTATATCACAGTAGCTAGATACGACCTCCGCTAGAGACCGTTACAAAAAGAAAAAGACTCCACTAGGAAGTCTTTAATTTACTTTGTTATATGCTCCTGCGTCAGATACTTTTGCAGTCGGCACCGATCCGTTAAACTCTATCTTGTTGTACGAACTTGTATTTGTGAATTGAACGAATGCACCTGTATTTGGTATTAAGTGTGTATCCCATAACATACCTTCGAATCGGTTTTGTTGTCCGTTAACTTTGAAGATTAGTTGCGTAGCTGCCGATGGTTGGATTTGAAGACCAGTGAACATATTTCCACTGCATTCATTTGGGATCGTTTCAGATGATTCAATTACAATCATTTCAACGCAGTCGTCAAATGAGATATCTTTAAATCTATTTGCGTTAACCCACGACATACCTGTAGTTGGTTTCGTTGCTTTCAGTTCTATACCTCTTCGTAATCCGACCATCTTAATATCGAAGAAGTTTACGAATGATACCTCATGTCCAGTTCCACCTGAGAAGCAAGAGATACCTACTCCTTTGTACGATCCTGACCAGTTTACAATTACACCGTTCTTAATAGATGTTCGGTTCCATGTGTTATAGAACTTGTTCTTCCCATCTAAGTAGAATACGGCAGAATCAAATGTCGGATCGTCAATAGCGATGTAAGGATTTGTTACAGATGCATTTAGTTCTAGTTCTAGCACACGTACATTGCCACCTACAACTAGCTTTGTTCCGTACCCGAACAGTAACTCTACATTCTTCTTAACAATAATCGGTGCAGTAATGTAATAGTCCTTGAACTCCTCTAGTTGTACTGTCTTATCTGTTGTACTGGCACTTGCGGCATTGATTGCGTTCTGAATCTGTTCTGCGTGTGTTGCTCCACTAAAAGATTTTACTTGTAACATCAGACTCCACCTTTCACATTGTAGGTTATAGCCAGTATAATATAGAACTTATGCACACGAAAAGGACTCCACGAGGGAGTCCTATCTAATCTATTTGCCACCACACCAGCCACCAGGCACCTACGGAGACCACAAATGAACTCTCGCAAACCTTTTTACAGTGGATTTTATCGACCTTTACGGGCTAGTCTCTCTTGTGGAGACTCATCTTGCCCTCTTTGACCTGTACAACTCATTACCTTTGAACGCATAAGAACTTTTAACTTGTCAACCTTTGAAACATTAGCTCTGAGCTTCTTACACCTGTTGTACCCCCTCTCTTCTCGGAGGGTACTATCATATGTATTTCAGCACCATTTTGGCTGTACGTAAGGTTTGACTTTAGTCAAACGGTTCTTGTTCTCACTATATCGTTAGTAAGGGACGCATTTGGTTGGTAAGTGTCGGTGTGTCAGCAAAGGCTTGTCCCTCTCAAAGAGAGGGAGTTAACCTACTATTTCACTTCGAACTCGATGTCCGTACGAGCGTTGATTTCAGATAGTGAAGCATCAACATCTAACTCGAATGAGCTAATGTCCTCTTCCATCTGTTCAATCACTTTACGGATACCGATAGGATCAACTAGATTTGGTTTGTAGCGTGACTCTGCATTTTTTACAATGCGAGCGTGGTCAGCGTCATCAACCTTACGGTCTTTGCCACCTTCCTCTTCTAAAACCTTATCAATTCGAGCGTCTAACACTTGTTGTTGAGCAGCTACACGTCTAGTAACTTCACTGAACTGCGATTGCAGTTGTTGTAAAAGTACTTTCTCATGAACAATTGAATCCTTACGGTCAATTGCTTCTGCAACTGTCATCGACTTACCTGCTACAGTAACCTTAGTTACTGCATTAGACTGGATAATCGCAGCTTTAATTGCATTTCTGCGTTTAATTAAGTCCGTAGCAGAGTCGAAACGTCCTTGAGCGTATGAAGAAAACTCATCAGGTGTTTTGAATCCTTGTGGAGCACCCTTGTCACCTACGTAGAAAGATACGAAAGGTTGTTGAGTGGCACGAGTAATACGATTACCTAAAGTTTTTAACTCCATTAAACCACGTTGAACTGACATTGTTTCCATTTCAATTCCCCCTATTAAATTATCATTTTTAAAATCTAGTAATTCGATACGGTTAGATGGGATTGAACCATCGACCTTGGGCTTATGAGACCCACACTCTACCACTGAGCTATAACCGTATATTTGGCAGGGGAGGGAGGAATCGAACCTCTTAGCGGTGGTTTTGGAGACCACTGACTCACCTCTCGTCTTTAAGCTTCTCTCCCCCATGTTGGTGTCAGAGGTGGGAGTCGAACCCACAATCCCGAAGGCACGGCATTCTAAGTGCCGCATGTATACCAGTTCCAACACTCTGACATAACAAATGGTACTAGTGACAGGATTTGAACCTGTGACCAATGCCTTATCAAGACACTGCTCTACCTGACTGAGCTACACTAGTATAATATGGTATCGGAAGAGGGAGTCGAACCCTCACGCCCCAAGGAGCAACGGATTTTAAGTCCGTTATGTCTACCAATTCCAACATTCCGATATATGGTGGGAATGGAAGGATTCGAACCTCCACAGTCTTACGACCACTGATTTACAGTCAGCTTATCTCTCCAATGATAGCACGCCCATATTTTGGTGGATAGAGTTGGGAACGATCCAACCTCTAGTGGGTTTCAACCACTCGCTAATCCGTCTCAGCTATCTATCCATATTGTGTAAGGTTGCCAGCCCATATCAAACGCTCATCCCCCATCATCACCTACAATGAGCACCCATCGTGAAAAACCTAAACATAAACAAAATGCAGATGGCAGGGATCGAACCTGCGTGACCTCCGCCCCAAACGGAGTGACTGACCTCTAGCCTACATCTACGTAATATAATTGGTGGGTCACAGAGGACTCGAACCTCCAACCTCGGAGTTAAAAGCTCCTTGCTCTAACCAATTAAGCTAATGACCCATTAAGCTAGGTGTATATAACCTGGATACTTCCACACCCGAAAGTTTTAACCTACTCAGGACGCATCCCGTAGGAGGAATCAATTAAATTATCAGCATGACAGGATTCGAACCTGCGAATGAACGATTCACAGTCGTCCGTGTTAAGCCACTTCACCACACACTGGAAACTAAGTCTAATAAGTGGTCACGTTAACCATTGTAGGCTATTAGGCTTAGTTTCCAAGGTGTGACCTTGGATATACTTCGGTGGAAGGGGTCGAACCTCCAAACTTCAGGGTCAAAGCCTGACGACTTTACCAGTTTGTCCACACCGAAATGTTTAACCTGTAATCATTGTATCATAGTCTGTAACTTGATGCAAGTATATAATTAAAGTTTTTTAATTCTTTTTATATTTTCCGTAACCGTCAGGGTTTAAAGTTAACTGACTCTTGACTGTAATCACTTCAGAAGGTATTTCATATATACCACCATCTATCGTGTATACGAAGAGTATATCACAAGTAGAATTATCAAAAGGTCGTATCTTACTACCTGACGAACCTCCACCTGAGTTCTTTAGTTCTACTTTAAAGTTACCACTGCGATGTCTAGAACTTGCTGTCTTAACAGATACTCGTTTTAACGATCCATCTATGTCTACAACTAAATCATATTTTTGTGTATCATTCAACGGGATCATGATAGGAACCATGTTCATCGAATAATACGCAATTGCTTGTCCTAATCCAATATTACCTTGATGAGATTTATAAGGACTATTCCATGCTTGCATAATATCCTCTCCTTATAGTTAGTAAGGAGAAACGGTAGGAGCTTACCCTACTCATGCGTATTTTCTCATTATGGTAGAGGGTGAGGGACTTGAACCCCCATCGGTTTTACCCTACTACGGTTTTCAAGACCGCTTTCTTACCAATTAGAATAACCCTCCATGTAACACCCCCTGTAGGATTTGAACCCACGATCTTCGGGATAGAAGCCCGTTGCCTTAGTCCACTTGGCTAAAGGGGTAAAGAAAAGACGGGTTTTACCGTTGCCCCGTCACAACGCATGGCTCATACGTCCATAGACTAGCTCGAATAGCTAGGTGATAATTCCTGTTTTGGGCACGGATATACAGGAAACCATTGTGCGCCCCTTGGGAGGATCGAACTCCCGATACGTAGGACATAATCCTACTGCCTTAACCGCTTGGCTAAAGGGATTTATAGCGCATGTGGGTTTCGAACCCACGCATCCTCGGTAGAAAGCCGAGTGTGTTAAACCTCTTCACCAATGCGCCACGATAGGATACAGGTTCGTTGCGTTTTTTAGGTTGGACACCTGAGAACAGAAAACTTTCTTAATGGTATATTTGGATTAGGGCACTACCCTTGCCTACCATATAGAAAGAAACATATTAAGTCCGATACGAGGATAACGGGATTCGAACCCGTGCTACTTGATAGACAGTCAAGTGTGTTTACCGCTACACTATATCCCCATGAATGGTGCCGACTGTAGGAATCGAACCCACGACCTACTGCTTACAAGGCAGTCGCTCTAACCAACTGAGCTAAGAAGGCATAAATTGGAGGGACATGTCGGAATCGAACCGACCTCGCTTGGTTGGAAGCCAAGAATAATAGCCAATATACCAATGCCCCATTTGGCTCAGAATCCGAGGAATCGAACCTCAGCCCTGTAAGTCTATTGAGTAGTTTTACCTAGGATATTGACTAGACAACATCCTATACAGGGTTGATACTTCAGGAGGTCATCACGGTAGCTAATCCGCTTGTTTCAACCTGTCCTATCACCTAAATCCGCATTATGGCGTGCTAGGTAGGAATCGAACCTACGACACAGTGGTTAACAGCCACCAGCTCTACCGACTGAGCTACAAGCACGTTATAGAATATATTATAACATAAATTCATTATAACATAGTAGTAAGAGGATGGAGGGATTTGAACCCTCGAACAACAGGGTTGCAGTCTGTGCCGTTAAGCCGCTTCGGTACATCCCCACAATTAATATGGAAAGGAAGGGACTCGAACCCCCGCTACCTTTACAGGTACTATTAGTTTAGCAAACTAACCTCTTCACCGACTTGAGTACCTTTCCGTAATAAAAAGTTACATAACCTATAAATGAAAATCGGAGGAGAAACATCTATAGGTTATGTGATAGTTAGAAAATTTAGGAGCTAAAGTGTACTTCACCTTTCCACAGGATCGTTACACGCCCCCTAACCAATAAGGAGTGGTTGAACTTACTAAATATCAAAGCCTATACATAGTATATCATAG
>MTEX01008015.1_pt2 | contig 12377 bp, 10 predicted proteins | sample 1042691 | NCBI WGS metagenome assembly MTEX01 (sample SAMN06185810, study PRJNA358809) | soil metagenome | isolation source: soil biostimulated with molasses as carbon source | place: India | collected 2015-05-23
TCAGCGCGGTCAGCACCTTGTTGCGCTTGAAGCTGCGCAGGGCGAGCTGGAAGTAGTAACCGAACATGGTCAGCTCCTCAGGCCTGGGCGGGAGCGAGGTTGACGTCCAGGCCCACCGTGGAAATCAATCGCGGTTCGGTGGTCAGGTCGGTGGCGGCCCCGTCGACGATGTGCACGTTGCGCTGCGCGCGCGCGGCCAGTTCCGGATCGTGGGTGACCATGATGATGGTGGTGCCCTGGCTGTTGATTTCCTCCAGCAGCTCCATCACCCCGCGCGCCATCTGCGAGTCCAGGTTGCCGGTCGGTTCGTCGGCCAGCAGGATCTTCGGCGTGCCGGCCAGGGCGCGCGCGATGGCCGCGCGCTGCTGCTGGCCGCCCGACAGTTCGGAAGGATAGTGCTTCATGCGCGAGCCCAGGCCGACCCGGGTCAGGGCGTCCTCGATGCGCTGCTTGCGATCGGCGGCGCTCATGCCGCGATAGCGCAGCGGCACGTCGACGTTGTCGAACAGGTTCAGGTCCGGAATCAGGTTGAAACTCTGGAAGATGAAGCCGATCTTCTGGTTGCGCAGCTTGCTGCGCGCATCATCCGACAGCCCGCTCACGTCCTGGCCGTCCAGCGTGTACTGGCCGCCGGTGAAGGTCTCCAGCAGGCCGGCGATGTTGAGGAACGTGGTCTTGCCCGAGCCCGACGGGCCGGTCACCGCCACGAACTCGCCTTCGCGGACGTGCAGGTCGAGGGAGCGCAGCGCATGCGTCTCCACCTGGGAAGTGCGGTAGACCTTGGAAACCGAACGCATCTCGAGCATGGCGAAGTCCTTCTGGTGGGTGCGGAGCATGGAAGTCTGGAAAGGGAAACTGCGGGAATTCGGATGGAAAAGGCGGACAACGGAAGCGCCGGCCCGGCCGATCAGTTGATCGAGACGCGCTCGGCGTCGCCGAACTGATCGCTGCCGGAAACCACGACCTTGTCGCCCGGTTGCAGGCCGCTGATGACCTCCACCGCGCTCAGGCTGCTGACGCCCAGCTGCACCGGCCGGCGCACCGCCGAGCTGCCATCCATCACGTAGGCGTAGCGGCCGCCGGACTGTTCGACGAACGGACCGCGTTCGACCATCAGCACGTTGCGGCGGGTGTCCATCAGGATGCGCGCGCTCATGCGCTGGCTCTGGCGCAGGCCCGGCGGTTGCTTGTCGCTGAAGCGGATGCGCGCGGTGACCTCGCCGTTCACCACTTCCGGCGACACCGCCGAGATCTCGCCCGGGAACGGCTGGCCGTTGCTGGTCAACTGCGCCGGCATGCCGATCGCCAAATCGCGGGCGAAACTTTCCGGCACCTTGATCTCCACTTCGAACTTGGACAGATCCACCACGCTCATCACCGGCGCGTTGATCGCCACGTTCGAGCGCTGCACCGCCTGTATCTGGCCGACCTGGCCATCGAACGGCGAGCGCAGGGTCAGCGCGTCGACCTGGCGCTGCACCTCGGCCACGATGGCCCGCTGGCGTTCGGCCAGCAACTGCTTGTTGCGCGCGTCCAGGCTGGCGCCCTGGCCCTGCAGGTTGACGTCCTTGCGGGCGTGCTCCATCGCGATTTCGGTCTTGCGCAGATCGTCCTTGGCCTTGGCCACGTCGATCTGCGGCACCGCGCCGCCGTTGAAGCCGCGCTCGTAGCGCTCCAGGTCGCGCTGGGCGGCCTGGCGATCGATCTCGGCCTGGTCCAGCGCCTTCTGCGCATTGGCGCGGGTCACCGCCGCGTCCAGGGTCGCGCGGCTGGCCTCGGCTTCCAGACCGGCCAGCGTCGCCTGTTCCTGGGCCAGCTTGCTGCGCAGCTCCGGGCTGTCGATTTCGGCCAGCACCTGGCCCTTGCTCACCTTGTCGCCGGCCACCACCTTCAGGGTCACCACGCCACCGGCGATGGCGTACAGGGTGGGGCTGTTGGAGGCGATGAGCCGGCCGTCGGCGGAGATGTCCCGCACCAGATCGCCGCGCTTGACCTCGGCAATGCGGACCCGCGCGCCGTCGAAGGAACGGCTGCCGCCCACCCAGCCGCGAACGGCGAACACGATGACCAGCAGCAGGGCCAGGCCGCCGGCCGCCGGCAACAGCCAGCGCTTCCAGGCCGGTGCGGTGGTCGCGGCGGGGCCGGCATTCAGGGGGCGGTCTTGCGCGGAGGTGTCCCGAATCATCGATGGCATGCGTTTATGGAGAAGACGCCTCGTCAATGCAGAATGCGTGCCAAACGCAACTGATTGATTGAAAAGGGGGAGAGGGGCGTCGGAACCGTGTCCGGGTGTCCGCGGACACCGGCGCGGACACTGTCCGTTCCGTCCACCCCCATTACAATCGGGACTCGTTTTGACTCAGGTGGACAAGACTCTATGTGCGGGATTGTGGGAGCGATCGCCGATCGCGACGTGGTACCGGTACTCATCGAGGGACTGAAGCGGCTGGAATACCGCGGCTACGATTCCGCCGGCATCGCCGTGGTCGAGCAGAAGGACGTGCGCCGGGTGCGTCGCACCGGCCGCGTGTCGGAAATGGAAAACGCCGCCGCCGCCGAGGGCTTCAACGCCAACCTGGGCATCGGCCATACCCGCTGGGCCACCCACGGCGGCGTCACCGAGGCCAATGCCCATCCGCACATCAGCCACGGCGTGGCGCTGGTGCACAACGGCATCATCGAGAACCACGAGGAGCAGCGCGAGAAACTGCGCGCGCTGGGCTACGAATTCGAGTCGCAGACCGACACCGAAGTCATCGCCCACCTGATGCACCATCACCTCAAGGGCGGTGACGACCTGCTGACCGCGCTGCAACGCACGGTCAAGGAACTCACCGGCGCCTACGCGCTGGCCGTGGTCAGCCGCAAGGAACCCGAGCGCATGGTTTGCGCCCGCATGGGCTGCCCGCTGCTGATCGGCCTGGGCGAGGGCGAGAACTTCATCGCCTCGGACGTGTCGGCCATCGTCCAGGCGACCCGCCGGGTGATTTTCCTGGAAGAAGGCGACACCGCCGAGGTCACCCGCCAGGCCGTGCGCGTGTTCGACGGCAACGACCGCCCGGTCGAACGCGACGTGCACGTGTCCGACGTGTCGCTGGCCTCGCTGGAACTGGGCCCGTACCGGCACTTCATGCAGAAGGAGATCCACGAGCAGCCGCGCGCCATCGCCGACACCATCGAAGCGGTCGTCGACGGCGGCTTCCAGCCCACGCTGTTCGGCGCCAACGCCGAAGCGGTGCTGAAGGACATCGAGGGCGTGCAAATCCTGGCCTGCGGCACCAGCTACTACGCGGGCATGACCGCGCGCTACTGGATCGAATCCATCGCCGGCCTGCCGTGCAGCGTGGAAATCGCCAGCGAGTACCGTTACCGCGCCGCCTACGCCAATCCGAAGCACCTCATCGTCACCATCTCCCAGTCCGGCGAAACCCTGGACACGATGGAAGCCCTGAAGTACGCCAGGTCGCTGGGCCACAGGCACAGCCTGTCGATCTGCAACGTGCCGGAGAGCGCCATCCCGCGCGCCAGCGAACTGGTCTGCTACACCCGCGCCGGCGCGGAAATCGGCGTGGCCTCCACCAAGGCCTTCACCACCCAGCTCGCCGCGCTGTTCCAGCTCACCGTGGTGCTGGGCAAGCTGCACGGCAAGATCACCCCGGAGCAGGAAGCCGATTACCTGGAACAGCTGCGCCACCTGCCCGGCAGCGTGCAGTACGCACTCAACCTGGAACCGCAGATCGCCGCCTGGGCCGAGCGCTTCGCGCCCAAGTCCGACGCGCTGTTCCTTGGCCGCGGCCTGCACTATCCGATCGCGCTGGAAGGCGCGCTCAAGCTCAAGGAAATCTCCTACATCCACGCCGAGGCCTATCCGGCCGGCGAACTCAAGCACGGTCCGCTGGCGCTGGTGGATGCCGACATGCCGGTCGTCGTCATCGCCCCCAACGACGCCCTGCTGGAAAAGGTCAAATCCAACATGCAGGAAGTCCGCGCCCGCGGCGGCGAACTGTTCGTGTTCGCCGATCAGGACAGCAACTTCACCGAATCCGAAGGCGTGCACGTCATCCGCACCCCGCGCCACACCGGCGTGCTGAGCCCGGTGGTGCACACGATTCCGGTCCAACTGCTCGCGTACCACACCGCACTGGCACGCGGCACGGACGTGGACAAGCCCCGCAACCTGGCGAAATCGGTGACGGTGGAGTGATCAACGACGAGGGCCGCGAAAGCGGCCCTCGTCGGTTTCCGGCCCAAGGCCGGCGCATCAGGGAGGAAAGCGGATCAGGGTTCAGGCCAACACGGTATCCGTCCTGTTCGACGGATGCCCCGCCGTGTCGGGATCCTTTAATCTTGCGCCGGCAAGGCACGTCGAGCCGGTCGCGTCGAAATGAAGCACTGCGGTGGAACTGCCCCTCGAGAAGGCATCACCGGACGTCGGATTCGAGTCGTGCGCCAGTGGCGGCAGGATCACGGCGCCATCCCGCGCAGCACCCTCACGCAATCAAGCGTCGTGGCGTCTCATGCCGGCCCTGTGCATCGCGTGGCGCAACCGCCCACACCTTTGCGACTTCCCGTACCGCGCGCACCAGATCTTCCTCCGGCTTCGCATACGGGATCCGCAGCCAGCCATCGGCGCCGCCTTCCACGCTGAAGACGGGGCCAGGCGCGAGGTGGATGCCGTTGCGTTCCATGTCGGCGCACAGGCGGGTGGCGCTGCCCTGCGGCAATTGCACCCACAGGGTGAGGCCGCCGGTGGGGACGCGGAAGCGCCAGGCGGGCAGATGTTCGCGCAAGGCCGCCACCAGCGCGTCGCGGCGCTGGCGCAGTTGTTCGCGGCGATGGGCGAGGACGCCGGGTTGGGCCAGCAGTTCGGCCACCACCAGTTGATCGAACAGCGAACTGCCCAGATCGAACTGCACGCGCGCGTTGATCAGGCGGCCGACAAGATCGCGCGGCGCGCGGATCCAGCCGACCCGCAGGCCGCCCCAGAACATCTTCGACGCACTGCCCACGGTGACGGCATCCGTGGCAAGCGTGGCGAAGGGCGCGGGCATCCGTGCCTCCGACAGCGCGGTGGCCTGCAGGGTTTCGTCCACGATGGCGGTGGTGCGGGCCTGTCGCAGCGCGCCCGCGTAGCGTTCGCGCATCGCATCGTCCATCAGGAAACCGGTGGGATTCTGGAAGTCGGGAATCAGGTAGGCCAGGTGCGGCGAGGTCTGTCGCAGCGTGGCTTCGATGCCGGACAGGTCCCAGCCTTCCGTGCCCAGCGGATCGGCGAGCGGCGAACTGATCAGTTTGGCGCCGCCCAGGCGCAGCGCCTCGATGGCGTTGGAATACACCGGCGATTCGAGCATCACCCGATCGCCCGGCCGTGAGAGCGCGCGCGCGACGATGGCCAGCGCCGAGAGCGCACCGGCGGTGACGATGATCTGCTCGGGCGTGGTCGGCAGTCCACGCTGCGCGTAGGACGCGGCGATCGCTGATCGCAGGTGCGGCAGGCCGGAAGGCAGGTAGCCGTCGCTGCCGAGATAGGAAGGTAACGCCGCCAGCGCGCGTTCGTACGCCGCGGCCACGCCGGGCGTCGCCGCGCCGGCCGCGCAGTTGAGATCGAGGCTGCCTTCGAGCGAATGGCCGCTGCCCAGCGAATGCAGTGCGTGATCGTGCGCGCGGCGGCGTTCCAGCGGCACCGTCGCGTAGGTGCCCGCGCCCTGCCGCGCGGTGGCGAAGCCGGCGGCGATCAGATCCGCGTACGCACGGGTGACGGTGTTGCGCGAGACGCCCAGGGCGAGGGTGAGCGCGCGTTCGCTGGGCAGGCGGGTGCCCAGCGGGATGCGGCCGTCGCCGATCAACTCCTGCAGCGCCTGGCGCAGGCCGCGATAGGCGGGGGAGCGGTTGAAGTCGCCGACCAGGGCGGCGAGGCGTTCGGGAGCCAGTGCGCGATTCATGGGGCCACTATCGCACGATTGGATCTATCGAAAAGAGCCAATTTGCCTCAAGGTGGCCCCATGGCAACGCTCTCCCCCGCTTCGGGCCTGTCCAATCTCGGCCCCCTCGCGCAGCTCAAGGCCGGGCGCCTGCCCGAGCGGCTGTTCCGTCTCCTTGTCGGCCTGGGCTTGTACGGCCTGGCCATCGCGTTGATGGTGAAAGGCGCGATTGGCGCTTCGCCGTGGGATGTATTCCATCTGGGCCTGTCGCTGCACCTGCCGGTGTCGTTCGGCGTGGTGATGATCATCACCGCCGTGGTGGTGTTGCTGGGATGGATTCCGCTGCGGCAGATGCCGGGCCTGGGCACGGTGGCGAACAGCCTGCTGCTGGGGCCGTTCGCCGATATCGGCCTGGCGATGCTCGGCGCGCCGGAAAGCCTGTGGCTGCGCATCGCCTACATGCTGGGCGGCGTGGTGATCTGCGCGTTCGCCACCGCCCTGTACGTCGGCGCGCAACTGGGACCGGGGCCGCGCGACGGCCTGATGACCGGCCTGTCCCGGCGTACCGGCTGGTCGATCCGCAGGGTGCGCACGCTCATCGAAGTCACCGTGCTCGTCGCCGGCGTACTGCTGGGTGGCGTCGCCGGCGTGGGCACGGTGATCTTCGCCCTGGGCGTCGGCCCGCTCACCCAGTTCTTCCTGCGCTATCTGGTGGTGCGGCTGGACGAGCCCGGCGCGCGCGCGGCGCTGCCGGAGGAAGCCTGATGGACGCCGACGTACTGCGTTACAGCGCCTTCACCACGGATCCGGCCGGTGGCAATCCGGCCGGCGTCGTGCTGGATGCGCGCGGCATGCCGGAAGCGGACATGCAGCGCATCGCCGCCGAGGTGGGCTATTCGGAAACCGCCTTCCTGTTGCCGCGCGAGGATGGCACGTTCGACGTGCGCTACTTCAGTCCGCTGGCCGAGGTGCCGTTCTGCGGACACGCCACCATCGCCGCGACCGTGGCGCATGCGAGGGTCCACGGTGCCGGCGAAAAACATCTGCATACGCGCGCAGGTCCGGTGCGCGTGGTGGTCGACGCTCAAGGGCGCGCCACCCTGATCAGTGTCGAGCCGCGCGTGGCGACGCTGGACGACGATGATCTCGATCGGATTCTGGCCACGCTGCGCTGGCGCCGCGACGAACTCGATCCCGCGTTTCCGCCCGCGGTCGCCTATGCCGGCGCCTGGCACCCGATCAGCGCCGCGGCGACGCGCGATCGCCTCGCCGATCTGGACTACGACTTCGATGCGCTGGCCGCGCTGATGGCGTTGCGCGGCTGGACCACGGTGAGCCTGATCCGGCGCGAGCATGCCGACGTTTTCCACGCCCGCAATCCCTTCCCGCCGGGCGGCGTGATCGAGGATCCCGCGACCGGCGCCGCGGCCGCCGCGCTCGGCGCCTATCTCGCCAGCCGCGAAGCCTTGCCCCCAACGCGGCGTTTCATGGTCCGGCAGGGCGAGGATCTCGGTCGTCCCAGCCAGATCGAGGTGACCGTGCCCGCCGATGTTCGCGAAGGCGTGCGGGTGAGCGGGTGCGCCGTGGAGATCGACGGCTGACCTGCGCGAATCCGGATCGCGATGCGGTGCGCGCGCAGCGACGGCGTCCGTGACAAGTGGAGATCCGGCATAAGCTCATGCGTCCCGGCCATCACCGCGACCGGCTGCTTGCCGGTATCGTGGGCGTCCTGTCCGGGAAAACCCGCCCCGCGTCCGCGGTGGCGTCGAAGCGGGTGATGCGGGCCGGCGTTCCGGTCCGGCAAACGGTGGCACCGGCATGGCTTCGCGGTGCGTCGCGCGCGGTCCCCGGCATGATTCCTGTCCCGGCTTCCGCATGTCGAACGTCTTTCTTCCGGCCGTGCTGGCCGCTGCGTTGTCTCTCCCACCAGCGGCCAGTGCGGCCGACCCCGCGCACCGCCATGCGCGATCGCGCGATGCTTCGGCCGACAGGTGGATCCGGACGGAGCCGCCGCGTTGACGCGCGCCAGCGGAATCATCGCGCCGGGATGCGCGAAATCGCCGGCACGGCCATTTGACAGCCGGCGAGGACAGGCTATCGTGGCGCTCCCCACCGCGTCCCGGCCGGCTTCGGCGGACTTCCCTGGTTCCACGTTTCCGCAGGCCGGCGAGTGTGCCGCCGCCAGATCGCCCGATCCATGATCCAGTTCAAGAACATCGGCAAGTCCTATGCCACCGCCGCGGGCGAGACCGTGGCGCTGCGACCGCTGGATCTGGAGATCCGGCAGGGCGAGATCTTCGGCATCATCGGCCAGTCCGGCGCCGGCAAGTCCACCCTGCTGAGGTTGATCAACGGCCTGGAGCGGCCCTCGCAGGGACAGGTGCTGGTGGACGGGCAGGACATCGCGGCGCTGCCGGATCCGGAACTGCGCGCCGCGCGCCGCCGCATCGGCATGATCTTCCAGCACTTCAACCTGCTGTCCTCGCAGATGGTGGCGAACAATGTCGCGTTCCCGCTGCAACTGGCCGGCATGAAGCGCGCGGACATCGATCAGCGAGTGGCGCAGTTGCTGGATCGCGTCGGCCTGCGTGCGCTGGCGGATCGCTATCCGGCGCAGCTTTCCGGCGGGCAGAAGCAGCGCGTGGGCATCGCGCGCGCGCTGGCCACCCAGCCGCAACTGCTGCTGTGCGACGAGGCCACCAGCGCGCTCGACCCACAGACGACCCAATCGATCCTGCGCCTGCTGGCGGACCTGAACCGCGAGCTCGGCCTGACCATCGTGCTGATCACGCACGAGATGGAAGTGGTGCGCAGCATCTGCCATCGCGTCGCGGTGCTGGATGCCGGGCGACTGGTGGAAAGCGGACCGGTGACGCAGGTGTTCCTGCATCCGGCCCACCCGACCACGCGGCAGTTCGTGGTCGATGCCGAACACCTGGACGAGGACGAGCAGCATCGCGCGCTGGAAGCGGTGCCCGGCCGCATCCTGCGCCTGACCTTCCTCGGCAGCGACACCTACCGGCCGTTGCTCGGCCAGGTCGCGCGCCAGACCGGCGTGGACTACACCATCCTGGGTGGCCGGATCGGCCGCATCCGCGACACGCCCTACGGACAGCTCACCATCGCCCTGACCGAAGGCGATGCCGCCGCCGCCGTCGCCCGCCTGGAGCAGGCTGGCGTGCATGTCGAGGTGCTGCGCGCATGATCACGACCGCGACCGTGCTGGGACTGGATCCGGCGAAGTGGAGCGAAGTGCTGGTGGCGACCGGCGATACGCTGCTGATGCTGGCGGGCGCGCTGCCGCTGACGCTGCTGCTGGGCCTGCCGCTGGGCGTGCTGCTGTTCCTCAGCGACGCGCGCCAACGGCTGGAGAACCGCTGGCTGCATGGCGCGCTGGCGCTGCTGGTCAACCTGGTGCGCTCGGCGCCCTTCATCATCCTGATGATCGTGCTGATTCCGGTGACGCTGCGCCTGATGGGCACCTCGCTGGGCGTGCGCGGCGCGATCCTGCCGCTGGTGGTGGGCGCGGTGCCGTTCTACGCGCGCCTGGTCGAGACCGCGCTGCGCGAAGTCCACCCGGGCGTGATCGAGGCCAGCGAGGCGATGGGCGCGACCACCGGGCAATTGATCCGCCGGGTACTGCTGCCCGAAGCGATGCCGGGCCTGCTGGCCGGCGCGACGGTGACCGCGGTGGCATTGATCGGATTCACCGCGATGGGCGGCGCGATCGGCTCGGGCGGCCTGGGCGATCTGGCGTACCGCGACGGCTACCTGCGCTCGCAGACCTCGGTGGCGGTGGTCACCGTGGCGCTGCTGCTGATCATCGTCCAGATCCTGCAGTGGCTGGGCGACCGCCTGGTCCGCCACTTCAACCGCCGCTGATCCTCCTTTCCTCCTCCCGGATATTCCCATGAAGAAGTTGCTGCTTCCCTTGTCGCTGCTGCTGCTGGCCCTGGCGGGCTGCAAGCCGGCGGCGAAATCCGACGACACCCTCACCATCGCCGCCACCGCCGTGCCGCACGCGGAGATCCTCGAGGTGGTCAAGCCGCTGCTGGCCAGGGAAGGCGTCAAGCTGGAAGTGCGGGTGTTCAACGACTACGTGCAGCCCAACGATCAGGTGGTGCAGGGGCTGATCGACGTGAACTACTTCCAGACCGAACCCTACCTCAAGGCCTACAACCGGGACCGCGGCACCAAGCTGGAGACTTACATCGGCGTGCACATCGAGCCGTTCGGTGCGTACTCGCGGCGCTACAAGTCGCTGGACGCCTTGCCAGCCGGCGCCGACGTGGTCATTCCCAACGATCCCAGCAACAACAGCCGCGCGCTGATCCTGCTGCACCGCGCCGGCGTCATCCAGCTCAAGGATCCGGGCAACCAGATGGCGACCCTGCGCGACATCGTCGCCAACCCGAAGCAGCTCAAGTTCCGCGAACTGGACGCCGCCATGCTGCCGCGCGTGCTGGATCAGGTCGACCTGGCGCTGATCAACACCAACTACGCGCTGGACGCCGGCCTGCAGCCGACCCGCGACGCCCTTGCCATCGAGGATGCGAAATCGCCGTACGTGAACTTCCTGGTCGGTCGCCCGGATCTGCGCGACGACCCGCGGGTGAAGAAGCTGGAAGCCGCGCTGACCAGCCCCGCCGTGCGCGACTTCATCCAGAAGAAATACCAGGGCGCGGTGCTGCCGGCATTCTGAGCGTGCGTGCGGGTGGCTCCGGCTCCGTCACGGGAGAAGACAGTTGCCGACGGAAGGCAGTCGCGAATGAACAAGGGCACCGCCTTGAACTGGGCGCGCATTACCCGGTATGCGGTCCTGATGTTCCTTGCCCATTTCTCCATCGGCCTGCTGGAGGGCATATTCGTGGCCGGCACATCCGACAGGGAAACGGCGTTCCGTGAGCTCGCCACCAGCCTGGCAGTCACCTCGCTGGCTGACATCGCATTGTTCACGCGGCTGGCCTATCGCCAGCGTGAGCGGCGGGTACAGCATGCAGCGCTCGTGTTCCTGTTCATGCTCGGTATCGCACGAACGTTCAGCGCGCTGATCTCGCTGTCGCTGCCGTCCGAACACTCCCCGCCGCTGCTCCTCCTGGGATTGTCTGCCTCCGTGCTGTCGATGCTGTCTGGAACATGGCTTGGGTACGCCGCAAGCCTTCGCCGCGCCACAGAGGGCTAGCCGCCTGCCGCTGCCGCGGCGCGCCCGCGGCAGCGGGATACTGCTTCACACCCGGCCGAACACCAGCGTGGCGTTGGTGCCGCCGAAGCCGAAGCTGTTGGACATGACCGTGTCCAGCCTGGCATCGCGGCTCTCGCGCACGATGGGGAATCCCTCGGCGCGGGGATCGGGCGTGTCGATGTTCGCCGAGCCGGCGATGAAACCGTCGCGCATCATCAGCAGGCAGTAGATCGCCTCGTGCACGCTGGCCGCGCCGAGCGAATGGCCGGACAGCGCTTTGGTCGAGGACAGCGGCGGCGTCGCGTCGCCGAACACGCTGCGCACCGCCTCCAGTTCGATCATGTCGCCCAGCGGCGTCGAAGTGCCGTGCGTGTTGAGGTAGTCGATCGGCGCGTCCACGCCTTCCATCGCCATCCGCATGCAGCGCACCGCGCCCTCGCCGGAAGGTGCGACCATGTCGGCGCCGTCGGAGGTCACGCCGTAGCCGAGCAGTTCGGCGTGGATGCGCGCGCCGCGATTCACCGCGTGGTCGTAGTCTTCCAGCACCAGCATGCCGCCGCCGCCGGCAATGACGAAACCATCGCGATCGGCGTCATACGGACGCGAGGCGCGGGTCGGATCCTCGTTGCGCTGGCTGGAAAGGGCACCCATCGCGTCGAACATCATGGTCAACGCCCAGTGCAGTTCCTCGCCGCCGCCGGCGAACACGACGTCCTGGCGGCCGGCGCGGATCAGATCCGCCGCCGCGCCGATGCAATGCGCGGAGGTCGCGCACGCGGCGGACAGCGAATAGCTCACGCCCTTGATCCTGTATGCCGTGGCCAGCGTGGCGGACACGGTGGAGCACATCGTGCGCGGCACCATGTATGGGCCGACCTTGCGGATGCCACGCTGGCGCAGCAGGTCCGCGGCTTCGATCTGCCATTCGGCCGAACCGCCGCCGGAGCCGGCAATCAGGCCGGTGCGCGGCTGGCTGACCAGGCTTTCGTCCAGTCCGGCGTCGGCGATCGCGTCGCGCATCGCCAGGTAGGCGTAGGCGGCGGCATCGCCCATGAAGCGCTTCTGCTTGCGATCGATCTGCGCGTCCAGATCCAGTTCCGGCGCGCCGCCGATCTGGCTGCGGAAACCGAGTTCGGCGTACTCCGGCAGGTGGCGGATGCCGGAGCGGCCCTCGCGCAGCGCGGCGGACACGGTGTCGGAGTCGTTGCCCAGGCAGGAAGTGATGCCCAGGCCGGTGATGACGACGCGGCGCATGCTCAGAAACTCTCCGTGGA
>MTEX01008113.1_pt1 | contig 12363 bp, 8 predicted proteins | sample 1042691 | NCBI WGS metagenome assembly MTEX01 (sample SAMN06185810, study PRJNA358809) | soil metagenome | isolation source: soil biostimulated with molasses as carbon source | place: India | collected 2015-05-23
AACATCAAGGAGCCGCCACCCGCTCCACCTCCCACGCCCGCGGCTTCTTGACCGCCCAAGGCTGATACCCCCTGATATCCGACCGATAAGCCCCGATATCCAGCCCGTTATACAAAGGGATGCTAGGCACATCCGCCAGGAACAGCTTGTGCAGCTGATCAAACGAAGCTTGCCGCTTCGCATGATCCGTATCCGACGACGCCGCTTCGATCAGTTTCACGGCTTCCGGGTTGTCCCAGACTTTGCGCGGCTGCTTTGCCTTGTCCCCGGTGACCATCTCGTAGTTCAGCGCCGCATCCAGCCGCGCCGAGTAGGGGAACGTCATCATCTGATAAGTACCCGCGTTGTAACGATCCAGCTGCGTCGCCCATTCCACCACGGACAATTGCGCCTTGATGCCCACCGCCTGCAGCATCGCCTGGATGATGACGGCCGAGTTATACGATTGCGGATAGCGCTTGGTGGTCAGGATCGTCAGCTCCTGCCCTTTGTAGCCGGCCTCGCCCAGCAGCTTCTGCGCCAGCGCCGGGTCGTAGTTCCAGCCCTGTTTTTGCGCTGCATCGTGATAAGGCGAGACCAGCGGCACGATGGAGTTGTTGGGCTGGGCCAGGCCTTCGGTCACTGCCGCGGCCAGCTGCGCATAATCGATGGCATGCGCCAGCGCCTGGCGCATCTTGGCGTTCGACAGGACCGGGTCCTTGGTCTGTATCAGCAGCGCGGTCATGCTCATTACCGGCGCATGCGCCACTTTGACATTGGGCGTGCCTTGCAGCACCGGCACGTCGCTATTGGATACGTCCTCGATGATGTCGATGTTGCCGCGTTGCAAGGCTGCCTTGGCGGTGGAATCGTCCGGCACGATCAGGAAACGCACCTCGTCCACCAGCGGCCGCTTCGAACCCGTATAGCCGTCGCGTTTGCCGTCCAGGTTGGAATAGCCCGCGAACCTGGTCAGGCGCACGTACTCGCCGCGCTTCCATTCCGCCAGCTCGAAGGGGCCCGTGCCGATGGGTTTGTCCCAAGTGCCGTCCGCGCGCACCGAATCCTTGGACAGGATCCCCGTGCCGCCGCAGTCGGCGCGAGCCAGCGTCGCCAGGAACAGGCTGCTGGGCTTTTCGATGTGGTAGACAACGGTCTGCGCATCGGGCGTCTCAACACCCGTTACCTTGACCGTGCCGCGTCCATCGAATTCGCTGGCGCAGCGCCAGCCCGAATTGGCCGCGGTGTAGTGCTGCCAGGTCCAAAGCACGTCGGCCGATGTCATCGGCTTGCCGTTATGGAACTTGACGCCTTCGCGCAGCTTGAAGGTATAGGTCTTGCCGTCGGCGCTGATGTCCACCGACTTGGCCAGCAGGGGGCGCACTTCCGCGTCCTCGCCATAGGCCACCAGTCCTTCCACGATGTGCAGCACTACCGCGTCGCTGTTGCTGTCGCGGTTGACGCCGGGCTCGGTGGAGCGGATGTCGGCCGTGAACGAAATGCGCAGCGGCGGGGCGGATTGCGCCCACGCCGTGCCCGCCATGGCGCCCAGCGCCAGCGTAACCGCGGCGCCCAACAGATGTTTTTTCATCGATACGTCTTCCTGGATAGCGTTGGCGCGCGCCGCTTCAGGCGGCGGCCAGCAGTTCGGGTTCGGCGTTCAGGCTGTAGCGGGTGAAGCTGCGATTCAGCGCCGGCAGGGGCGCGACTTCCATCAGCCCGGCCTCCGGCTCCATGATGACCATCGCGACCGTGGCGGACAGGTTGTCATGGCTGCCAGGACGCGGCGGACGGCAGACGGAGTAGGGCGAGCCGAAGTCGTCGAACAAGGCGCGCTTGAGGTCTTCGCGCGTCAGCTTGGTCTGCTCGTTCAGCAACCGGCGCACGCGCCAATCGCGATAGGCGCTTTCCGGCGTGCTGGCGCGGCCCGTATCGCGCAGCTTCGTCAGGGCCACTTCGCTGACCCAATGGTTGGCGTGGACGATCAGGTCATCGCTGCCTGGATAGATGGGGAAGGCTTCGTCGGTGGTGCACTCATAGTCCACGCCGAAGCCCGCGGCCATGCCGATCATGATGTTGTTGGAGCAGGACTTGGGCGTGGTCGCCACTGCCTTGATGGCCAGCGCAAAATGTTCCTGTTCCAGCACCTTGCGGCGGATCAGCGACAGCGGCACGCCCAACTGGCGGAAATCGCGGTCGGATTCCAGGTAGTTGGCGGTAATGGAGACGCCGGCGCTGTTCAGGCCGCTGCGCGCCAGGCCGCCCGCTTCGACGAAGGTGAGGATGTCCGGGCCGTTGTCGTTGCGCACCCGCAGCACGATGGCAGTCTCGGCGCATTCCGCGCGCCAATCCCAGTTCTGCCCATGGATCAGGCGGCCGTTGGCGGAGCGCGTCGGCAGGATCAGCGCGCCGGTGCAGCCGTCGCCGGGCTCCAGTTCGGCGGCTTTTTTCTTCTCGGCGCGAGCCTTGGCGATGACTTCGGTGCGGGCGTTGACCATCACGATGTCTTCGAAGGACACATCCGCGCCGGCGGCGATGCCGCGCATTTCTTCCAGGTAATGCGGCGCGAAGTTCTCGATCTCGCGGGCGAAGCCGTTGATGAGCGCGGTGCGCGCCATGGCGTCATAGCCCAGGTCGACCAGCGTTTGGCCATACATCCTGGCGCTCTTGCGCACGCGGTCGGCGGCTTGCTGGCCATACGAGCGGCCGCGGGCTTCGGGCGCGCCCGAAACCGATACGAAGGGAAATTGGGTGATCTGGGTCATGGACATGGGCCGGCGCCGGGCGCCGTGCAATCGGTGGGTGAAAATCTGAATCGGAAATTCCGTGGCGAAAAAATGTTAGCTTATTTTGGCGCCAATATTGCTCAGGGTTTACCAGTGCAGTGGGACTGCCGCCTTGGGTTCAGCGCGCTGGCGCGTGGGCGGCGGCCAGTTCCGAGCAGGTTTTGAACGCGGCGCCCGCGGCACGAAAGCGCTCCAGCAACTGTTCCACCTTTTGCAGCCGCGCGGCGCGCCCGACGCCGTTGTCCGCGCGCGGGTGCAGGGTCAGGCAGGCATAGCCTTCGGCGGCAAGCAGCGCATCGCCCTGTTCCACCCAGTGCGCGTAGGCGCGGTCCTGGGTGACGCGGCGGCTGAAGTGCGTCGCGTCGCACAGGCCTTCGCTCCAAGGCAGTTCCACCATGCCGGCGCCGCCGTCCGCGTCCAGCGCATAGGGAGCGTCGTCGTCGATCGCGCTGCTGTCGTAGCGATAGCCAAGTTGGCGCAGCAGGGGCACGGTGTTGGCGCTGAACGCGCCAGGGTAGCGGAAGCCTTGCGGCGCTGAGCCTATCAGCTCCGCCAATCGGTCCCGCGCCCGTTCCAGCACCTCGCCTTCGCGCGCGCCCAACGAAGGCAGGTCTTCGAAAGCATTGCCTTGTGACGCGGCCTCGTGGCCGTCGTGCAGGCTTTGTTCCAAGAGATCGCGGCAGCGTTCGGCTTCGAACACCGGCCAGAACAGCGTCGCGCGGATGCCTTGGCGCCGCAGCATGTCCAGCAAGCGAGCCAGTCCGCCGCCATAGGTGTAGCGGCCATGCGCGTCGCGGCCGTGCAGCGAGGTTTCGGGTTGGGTCGCGGCTTCGGGGCCGATGCCCTGCACGTTGATGGTGACCAATACGGTTTTGTCGGCGCTCATGCGCTTCTCCAGGCGTCGGGACGGGCAAGGCAGTGACGCGCCAATGCTTCCAGCGTCATGACGTGCACATCGGGCTGGGCGGCCACATAGGCAAGAAAGCGGTCCAGCGCGGCGGCGCGGGCGGGTGTGCCGGAACCGCCGGCGGCCTTGGGGTGCACGGTCAGGTGCACATAGCCTTCGGCCTGGCGCAGCGCCTCGAATTCCTGCACCCAGTTGTCATAGGCTTCAGCTGCCAGGCTGTGGCCCGAGAAATAGAAGGGGTAATCGTCCAGCGACACGGTGTTGTTGGGCAGCATGACGAAATCCGCCATGTCCGCGGGCACGTAGGGACGGTCCTGGTCTTTTTCGCTGGCGTCGTAGCAGTACCCCAGTCTCCGCAGCGCGGGCAGGGTGCGATGGCTCTTGCGGCCGGAGGGCGAACACCAGCCTGCCGGCGTCACACCCAGCTCGCGTTGGATGATGCGGTGGGTCTTTTCCAGCAGGGCCGGCTCGTCCTCGCCCAGATCCCAGGCTTCGTGCAGATAGCCGTGCGCCGCGATCTCATGGCCTGCGTCCAGGATGTCGTGGAAGGTGGCGGGGTAGTGCTCGACGTCGTAGCCGCAGGCAAAGAATGTAGCTGGCATGCCGTGGCGCGCCAGGATTTCCAGATGCCTGGGGACGCCGCGCCGTATCGCATAGCGGCCAGCGGTATGCGGTCCGGCCGGGAACTGCTTGCGGCCGACCTCCACAGCCGGGCCGTCCACGTGTACGGTGACGCAAACCACCGCGCGCACCGTGGCAGCGCCCGGCGCGCGCAGACCTTGCGCGCGCAACTCGCCGTCCAGCGGCAGCCAGGGGTTGGCTTGCGCGTCCAGCGGGACGCCATAGGGTAGTCGTTGCATCAGGTGGCCTTGATGTTCGCGTTCTTGATCAGCGCGCGCCACTTCTCGCTTTCTGTGGCGACGAACCGGCCCAGCTCTTGAGGCGTGCTGCCATGCAGTTCCAGCCCGTTCTTGGTCAGTTGCGCCATGGCCGGCTGCTTGAGCGCGCTTTGCACGGCGCCATTGAGCGTCTGGATGACGGAAGCGGGTGTGCCAGCGGGCACGAATACGCCGTTCCAGCCTATGGCCTGATACCCGGGGAAGCCCGACTCCGCGACGGTCGGCACGTCGGGCAGGGCCTGTGCGCGCTGGGCCGAGGTGACCGCCAGCGGCCGCGATTTGCCGCCCTGGATGAATTGCTGCTGGTTGATCACCACGTCCATCAGGATGGGGAATTGTCCGCCCAGGAAGTCATTGACCGCCGCCGCCGCGCCCTTGTAAGGCACGCCGGGCAGGTCCAGGCCCGCCGTCGCCTTGAGCAGTTCCATGGCCAGGTGCGCGGAGCTGCCGTTCTGCGTAATGCCGTAGAAGTACTTGCCCGGATTGGCCTTGATGATGCTCACCAGCTCCTGCAGGGTGCGGGCGGGAAACGACGGATGCACCACCAGCACGTTGTTGTAGTAGCAGACCATGGATACCGGCTCGAAATCCCTGACGGGGTCGTAGCCGATGTTTTCGTACAGGCTCTGGTTCACCGTGTGAGTGCCGGTGGATCCGAGGGCGATGGTGTAGCCGTCCGGCGCGGACCTTGCTGCTTGCTGAGTGCCGATGTTGCCCGCGGCGCCGCCTTTGTTGATGACCACCACGCTTTGCTTGAGCGCTTCGCCGATGCCTTGGGCCAGGGGCCGCGCCACCAGGTCGGTGCCGCCGCCGGCCGGGAAGGGCACGATGAACTGCAGGGCACGTTCGGCCGGATAACCGGTTGCCCAGGCGCGGCCAGGACGGGTCAGGGCCGCGGCGGCCAGCGTGGCGGCCGATGCGCCCAGGAAATGCCGGCGACTGACGCCGCTTTTGGTACTGAATGACTGTTTCATGGATGTTCCCCTCGGTGTTATTGCCCGTGCAAGCCGGTTTTCCTATCAAGCAGGTAGGTTCGTGAATATCATTATTCGATAAAAAATTAATTTATCCAATTATTTTTTATCTATAAATGATAAAAATACGAAAAATGATAGGTATGAACTTGTAGGTTTGCGAGGGGCGATAGCCTTGTTCAATGATGCATGCGGGAGTCCCCGGACCCGTGTGATACGCTGCGCCCGATCCCGCGTTGTTCCCGCGTTGTTCCCGACCACGACCGCCATGTCCACCCTGAAGCGAGCCCTCGCGATTCTTGACCTCTTCAGCCTCGAAACCCCGGTGTTGTCGGCGGAAGAAATCATTTCGCGCCTGTCGTATTCGGCGCCTACGGGCTATCGCTACATCCGCGACCTGACGGACCTGGGCTATCTGCTGCGCGTGACGGGCGAGGGCTACAAGCTGGGGCCACGCATCATCGAACTGGACCACCTCATCATCGACGGCGATCCGGTGCTGGGCGTGGCGCGGCCGATCATGCGCGAGGTGGTGGACCAGGTGGGCGGGGACGTGCTGCTCAGCGTGATCCACGGCCTGCGCATTCTCAACATCCACCACGAGCGCGGGCCGGACGAACTGGGCATTCCGCACGGCCGCGGGCGCGCCCATCCTCTGTTTCGCGGCGCCACGGCCAAGACCATCGTGGCCTTCCTGCCGCGCAAGGATCAGCGCCGCCTGTACGACGCGCATGCGGACGAAATCCGCGACCTCGGCCTGGGCGGGACGCAGGCCGAGTTCACCGGCTATCTGGACAGGATCCGGGTACAGGGGTTCTATCTTGGGGTAGGCGAGATATCGCCAGAGCGGGCGGGCATCGCGGTGCCGGTGTTCCAGGAAGACCGTCGCGTATTCGGCGCGTTGACCGTCACCTTTCTTGCCACCCGGCTCAACACCATCGCGCAGGACAAGACCGCGTCCCTGCTGCAGTCCGCCGCCCGCCGCATCGAATCCCTGGCGCTGGCTACCCGCATGAAGGAACTGGCCCCCGCGCCATGAGCGCGAAGGCTTGCTCGCCAGGCCGCCATCGTTACAGTCGCGCGCGGCCCCGCGCGTCTATTGCAGTGCCGCGTCTGCCGGTGATCCCATCGCCTGGAACAGCGCGGCCGTTTCCGTCAGGCGGGCGCTGGCGTATTCGATCTCGCGCAAGCGCGCCGCCACGTAGTGCTGTTCGGCCGCATACTCGGTATAGGGTGCCAGTGCGCCCAGCCGTACGCGGCTGGCGGTGTTGCGGTAGGACTGCTCCGCGGCGCGGCGCGAGGCTTCGGCCGAGGCCAACGCCTGCCCGTCGGCGTCCAGTCGCGATAGCGTGTCGGCCACATCACGAAAGGCTGTCAGCACGGTCTGCTTGTATTGCAGCAAGGCGGCCTCGTAGCGCTCCTTGGCCGCGTCACGTTCAGCCAGCAACGCCCCGCCATGGAAAATGGGTTGCGTGAGCGATGCGCCGATCGCCCAGATGGCACCTGCGCCAGACATTGCCGCCGGCCAGTTGAAACCGCCCTTGCCCATGGACGCGGACAGCGACAGGCTGGGAAACAGCTGCGCGGTGGCGACGCCCACGTCGGCCGCGGCGGCCTGCACCACCGCGTCGGCGAACAAGATGTCCGGACGCGCGGCCAGCAGTTCGGACGGCACCACCACCGGTACCTGCTCGGGCACGGCCAACAGGCTGAAAGCCAGGTCGGGCGGCGCCTGATCGGGATTGCGGCCCAACAGCACCGCCAGCGCATGCCGCGTGGCATGCCAGCGGGCGCGCAGGCCCGGCAGGGACGCTTCCAGCGTGGCGGCGTCCTGGTCCGCGTCCAGGGCATCGTTCTGCGATGCCGAACCCAGTTCGTAGCGGCGCTGCGTATCGCGCGCCACCTGCCGCGCCAGCACCACCTGCTTTTCAGTCAGCGCGACGCGCTCCGCCAACGCGGCGGCTGTGATGGCTCCCGTCACGATGTTGCTGGCCAGCGAACGGCGCGCCGATTCCAGCTGGAAGGCCTGTTGCTCGACCTGCGCCGCCAGCGAGTCATTGGCGAAGCGCGCCGCGCCAAACAGGTCCAGGTCGTACTTGGCGTGGATCTGGCCGGTGAACACGTTGTATTGCGCGGTCGGTTCGGGCAGGTTCGGCATGGTCAGCGCGCGCCGGCGGGAGACATCCGCGCCCGCATCCACCGAAGGCAGCAAGGACGAATTCACCTGGCCGCGCAGTTGCTCGCGCGCGCCTGCCAGGTTGCGTTCGGCGGCCGCCAGGTCCGGACTGTTGGCCAGGCCTTCGGCCACCAGCGCGTTCAGGGCGTCCGAGCCATAGCGCTTCCACCATTGCGGCACGGGCCGTGCGCCTTGTTCGAAGCGCTGCGCCACGCCTTGGGCGTTGGCGCTCGCGGCGGGCGTGGCTTCCACGCCATATTGCGCCGGTGGCGCGACGGCAGGCGGCTTGCTGCTGGGCGCGAAGGCGCAGGCGCCCAGCGCCAGCGTCAACGGCAGGACGGCCAGGTGTCGTGGAAATCTGCGCATCGTCATGCTCCCCTTTCCGCCGTGTCGCCGGCGTTGGCGCCAGGCGGCACGCCTTCGGGCTCGTCGCGTTCGTCGTGGCGGACGCGGAACCACGCCGCGTATAGCGCTGGCAGGAAGAACAGCGTCAGCACGGTGGCGATCGTGATGCCGCCCATGAGGGCGGTGGCCATGGGGCCGAAGAAGTTGCTGCGCAAGAGCGGAATCAGGGCCAGCACGGCGGCGGCGGCGGTCAAGGTGATCGGCCGGAAGCGCCGCACGGTGGCGCCGACGATGGCGTCCACGCGCTTGTGGCCGGCGCCGATGTCCTGCTCGATCTGATCCACCAGAATGACAGAGTTGCGCATGATGATGCCGAACATCGCGATCACGCCCAGCATGGCGACGAAGCCGAATGGCTTGCCGAACAGCAGCAATGCGGCAACCACGCCGATCAATCCCAGCGGCGCGGTCAGCACGACCATCAGCACGCGGGCGAAGCTCTGCAGCTGCAGCATAAGCAGGGTCAGCACGGCGACGGCCATCAGCGGCATCTGGGCATTGATGGAGGACTGCCCCTTGGCGCTTTCCTCGACCGGACCGCCCACGTCAATGCGATAGCCGACCGGTAATCCGCTGCGCAATGTGTTGAGCTTGGCGTCGATGGCGCGGGTCACGTCTATGCCCTGCGCGCCGGCGGCGACGTCCGCCTGCACCGTAATGGTGGGCTGGCGGTCGCGTTCCCAGATGACCCCGTACTCCAGCCCGTAGCGCAGGTGGCCCAGGCTGCCCAGCGGCACCGCGCCGTTGGGCGTGGGCATGGCCAGGGTGGTCAGGCGCGCGGGGTCGATCCGCTCTTCCTGCGGCGCGCGCAGGCTGACGGTGATGAGCTTGTCGCGTTCGCGGTATTGCGTGACGGCATAGCCCGACAGCGTCATGGCGAGGAAATCCGACACGTCACTGGCACTGACACCCAGTTCGCGCGCCTTCTGCTGGTCGATCTCAAAACGCACCGAGCGTTCGGAGGGTTCGTCCCAGTCGAACTGCACATTGGTCGAGCGGGGATCGGCGCGTACTTCGGCCGCCACTTGCTCGGCCACGGCCCGCACGTCCGCAATCTTGTCGCCGCTGACGCGGAATTGCACCTGGAAGCCCACCGGTGGACCGTTCTCCAGGCGGGACAGGCGGCTGCGGATGGCCGGGAACTGCTCGCGCAGCACGGGTTGCAGCCATTGGGCAAGCTTCTCGCGGTCTTCGACGGAATGCGTGGTGATGACCAATTGGGCGAAGTTCGGCGTGGCCAGCTGCTGGTCCAGCGGCAGGTAGAAGCGCGGTGCGCCCGTGCCGACGAAGCTGACCGAATGATCGATCTCGGGGCGGCCCTCCAAGACCTTTTCCAGGCGTTCGACCTGGCGCAGCGTGGCCGCGAACGAGGCGCCTTCCTGCAGGCGCACGTCCACCAAAAGTTCGCTGCGGTCGGAGCTGGGGAAGAACTGCTGGGGCACGAAGCGGAAGCAGGCCATGGACACCACGAACACCAGCACCGTGCCACCCAGCACCAGGTAGCGGCGGTCCACGCACCAGCCCACCCAGCCGCGCAAGCGCTGGTAGAAGCGGGTGTCGTAGATGTCGTGCTCGTGGTCGTCCGGCAGATGCGCTTCGCGCTTGCGCTCGGGCAGCATGCGGTAGCCCAGCAGCGGAATCAGCACGACGGCGGCGAACCACGAGGTGATCAGCGCGATGGCGGACACCTGGAAGATGGAACGCGTGTACTCGCCGGTGCTGGACTTGGCCAGCGCGATAGGCAGAAAGCCCGCCACCGTGACCAGGGTGCCCGTCAGCATGGGAAAGGCGGTGCTGGTATAGGCAAACGCGGCGGCCCGCGCGCGGCTCCAGCCCTGTTCCAGCTTCACGGCCATCATTTCCACGGCGATGATGGCGTCGTCCACCAGCAGGCCCAACGCCAGCACCAGCGTGCCCAGCGATACCTTGTGCAGCCCGATGCCGAACATGTCCATGAACAGCGCCGTGACCGCCAGCACCACCGGTATCGAAATGACCACCACCATGCCGGTGCGCAAGCCCAGCGACACCAGGCTCACGGCCAGCACGATGGCGACTGCCTCGGCCACGGATCGCAGGAAGTCGTCCACCGAGTGCGACACGGCCTTGGGCATGCTGGAGACTTCCTTCAGCATCAGGCCGGCGGGCAGCTGGGCCTTGAGCTCATCGAACTTGGCGCCCAGCGCGCGGCCCAGGTGCACGACGTCGCGCCCCGGCTGCATCGTGATGCCTATGCCCAGCACGGGGCCGCCACCCAGGCGCATCTGTTCGACGGTCGGGTCCTGGTAGCCGCGGCGGATGGTGGCGATATCGCCCAGCCGGATCGATTTGCCGTTGATCCGGATCAATGTGTCCGCCAGGGCCTGGCTGTTGGCGTACTGGCCGGTAGGCCGTACGAAGATGCGGTCGTCGGCGGTCGTCAACGTGCCTGCGTTGGCTACCGCGTTCTGCCCATTGATGGCTTGCGCGATCTGCTGCGGAGACACGCCCAGCCGCGTCAGCTGAGTGTTGGAAATGTCGATGTAGATATGCTCGGGCTGATCCCCGAAGTAATCCACCTTGGCCACGCCCGGTACGCGCAGCAGCACGGTGCGCAGGCGGTCGGCATAGTCGCGCAGCTGGGCGGGCGAAAACCCGTCGCCTTGCAGGGTGTAGATGTTGGTGTAGACGTCGCCGAACTCGTCATTGAAGAACGGGCCTTGCACGCCCGGGGGCAGGGTGGCCGAAATGTCACCGACCTTCTTGCGCACCTGGTACCACTGCTCGGCCACGGTGCTGGCGGGCGCGGAGTCCTTCATGGTGTAGAAAATCAGGGATTCGCCGGGCCGCGAATAACTGCGCATGAAGTCCGTGTTGGGGGCTTCCTGCAGCTTCTTGGCGATGCGGTCGGTGACCTGCTCCTGCACCTGTTGCGCGGTGGCGCCAGGCCAGAGCGTCTTGATGACCATGACGCGGAAGGTGAAGGGCGGATCTTCGGACTGCGCCAGTTTCGAGTAGGACAGCACCCCGAATAGCGTGATCAGCGTGATGATGAAAATGACCAGCGGCTGGTGCCGCAGCGCCCAGGCCGACAGGTTGAATCGGCCTTCCTCGTCGCGGCGTCCCTGGGCCACGGCATCCGGTTGAGTGCCGTTCATGAGGCAAAGTCCTCGGGATGCAACGGCGGCACGGCGCGGACTTTTTCGCCCGCGGCTACTGCATGCACGCCCTGCCACACCACGCGCTCGCCGGCCTGCAGGCCTTTGGACAGGGTGACGGTGCGGGCGTCGTAGCGCAGCACTTCGACCCGGCGCAATTCCAGCGTGTCGTCGCCTGCCTTGACGATCCACACCGCGGGGGCGGATCCGTCGTGGAACAGCGCGGTCGCGGGCACGGTATAGGTAGCCAGGCCTTCGCCGGAACGGTTGTCGAAGCTGATGTTGGCCGTCATGCCCAGGCGCACATCCGGCGTGGGGGCTTCCAGCGTGAGCTTGGCGCGGTAGGTGCGGCTTTGCGGATCCGCGGCAGGCGCAATCTCGCGCAGCACCGCGGCAAACGTCTGGCCGGGCAGGGGGCCGAGGCTGACGCTGGCGCGCTGGCCGATGGACAGCCCCGCAAGCACGCTTTCCGGAACGTCGCAGATCGCGTCGATGTCGCCGGACCAGGCCAGACTGTAGACCGGCTCGCCCGCGGCCACGTTCTGTCCGGTGTCCGCCTGTTCGGCGGTGATGACACCGGCATGGTCAGCCTGCAAAGCGGTGTACTTCAGCTGGTCGGCCGCCAGCGCCGCCTGTTGTTGCGCCTGGTCGCGTTGCGCCAGCGCCGCGGCGTAGGCGTTGCGCGTCTGCTCCAGCTGGGTCGCCGCGATCAGGTTTTCGCGGGCCTGGGCGCGATCGCGGTCCAGTTGCTGACGCGCGTAGTCCAGCTGGTGCTGGGCGGCCGTCAACTGCGCGCGGGCGCTTGCCGCGTTTTTGGCGGCGTCGGCCGGATCCAGTCGCGCAACGATCTGGCCGGGGGCGACGGCATCGCCCAGCCGGACCTGGCGTTCGATGATCTTGCCGCTCACCCGGAATGACAGCGGGGTGCTGTAGCGCGCCTGCACTTCGCCCGGCAACGTCCAGGCCGGCAGGCGTTCGTCCGCATGGGCCGGCATGGCGACCACGGGCCGCGGCGCGGGCGGCGGCGGCTCGTTGCGGCCGCAGCCTGCGATCAGCAACGCAATGGCCGCGGTAGCCGACAGCGACAGCAGGCGCGGCCA
>MTEX01010917.1_pt1 | contig 12356 bp, 9 predicted proteins | sample 1042691 | NCBI WGS metagenome assembly MTEX01 (sample SAMN06185810, study PRJNA358809) | soil metagenome | isolation source: soil biostimulated with molasses as carbon source | place: India | collected 2015-05-23
TTCATTATTTAAAGGGGCAGCTCGATCGCCTGCGCAGTGGCCTGTTGCCTGAGGAAGACGAGGAAGGACTGTCACACCTTGATCGCTTTAAAGCTTATCTGCAATCGGGTACCGCCAGCCCAGCGGGAGAGTTTGCATCAACAGCGATAACCTCTTTTAAGCTCGCGTTTCAGTATGCAGAAAACCTATTCACTTCAGGAAGTGATCCCGCTGAACATCTGGAGTTTTTACGCCAGCAAGGTACTGTCAGCAAGGTTAGGTTACAAACACATTTTAAAACAGAGTTTGAGCCAACCCTCTGCTACTTATCTTTGAGTCTGCAATTTGATACCGCTTGCAGCGCGGAAGAATTGCAGCAAATGTTTGCGCTGTTGCCTGACAGTTGCTTATTGCAGATAGAGGAAATGCCACCGGCGGCTAAACTGCCTGCTCCGGCTGAAGAAGTTGTAGTGCAACAGCTGCAAAGTCAAGCAGAGCCAGTGCCAGATGTGGCTACCGATAGAGCACGAATCGCAGTCAGAGCAACTAACTCAGATGGACTTTTTCTGCGGGTTGAGTCAAAAAAGCTCGACAATCTGATCAATATTATTGGCGAATTAGTAACGCAGAGTGCCAGCGCAGAATTACAGCTGAGCCAGAACCGCGCTGCAGAAGTTGTTGAAACCTTTGCCAGCATGCAACTGTTATTAAGTGATCTGCGCGATTTGGCACTATCAATGCGAATGCTGCCGGTTGCCGATAGTTTTGCCAGATTAAAACTCCTGGCTGAGGAGCTTGGAAGAACGCTGCAAAAAGAAGTGGTATTGCAGATAGCAGGCGGAGAAACTGAACTGGACAAGGGAATGCTGGATCGGCTGGCCGAACCACTACTACATCTGGTTCGAAACGCCGTCGACCATGGTATCGAGACGCCGGAGCAACGGATAAAAGCAGGAAAAAATCCGGTTGGGCAACTTAGGTTGCAGGCGGCATACGAAGCGGGAGTCGTATTGATCAGACTCAGTGACGACGGCGCGGGTATTGCGGCAGAGCAAGTCCGAAACAAGGCCCTTGCCTCTGGGTTAATTACCGCTGAGCAACAGCTTGATGAAGCTGAACTCTATCAACTTTTATTTCAACCCGGCTTTTCGACCGCCAGGAATATTTCTAACGTCTCCGGGCGGGGTGTAGGACTTGATGTGGTAAAGCGCGCGATCGATATGTTGCGCGGTAAAATCTATATTTCTTCGCGCCCCGGGCAAGGCTCGGTGTTTGAAATCAGGGTACCTATGACCCTGAGTATTATCGAAGGTTTCAGATGCAGTGTTGGCAAGTTAACGCTGATAGTGCCGCATAGTATGGTCGAAGAATGTCTGGATTATGAAAAACAGCGGTTTCACTATCAGGGTGCGCTACTGGCTATCCGCGATGACTTTGTCCCGGTGATTTCGTTGGCTGGATTGTTGCAACAGCAGGTTGAACCCCAACAGCAGAAAAACTTATTGGTGGTGCGCTTCGGCGCAGAGCGTGCGGCTTTGGTTGTTAATGATTTATTTGGAGAGTATTCAACAGTGGTTAAGCCTGTTCATCCTTTACTGCGCTCAATTGAGGCAATTAGCGGTTCTACCTTACTGCACGACGGTACTATCGGTTTTGTGCTTGATATTGCTGCACTATTTAAAATGGCCAGCGTAATTGAACGGCAAAACCTGGCTAAAAAGTGTCTGCAGGAGGGCTGAGATGAGTAAACTGGCAACTCAGGAAAGCGGGCAACAATTTTTAACTTTCTGCTTGCAGCAGGATACTTATGCGGTAGATACGGATTTTGTCAGGGAGATTTCGGAGTTCAGAACGGTAACTCAGGTACCTCTGATGCCTGATTTTGTATTCGGTGTCTACAATTTGCGCGGTGAAGTTGTACCTGTCATTGATTTAGCCGTGCGATTTGGGCGGGGGAACACCGAAATCAGCAGACAAAGCTGTTTACTAGTGTTGGATATTCCATTTGAAGGTGGCATTGCAACGCTCGGTGTGCTGGTGGATAGGGTTGAAGATGTGTTGGAAATTGCAGCATCGGATATTGAGCCTGCACCGAGTTTTGGGGCTAAGCTACATTCCCATTTTATCCGGGGAGTAGCAAGAATAGCGGATCAATTGGTGATCTTATTAAAGGCAGAGCAGGTGCTGTCGATTGATGAGATGTCATCTCTGATAAAACATATGAATCAGTAAACGCAGTCGGAGCGCTCTGATGTTAAATAAAATGAAAGTGGTTACCCGTTTATCTATTATGGCAGTTACGCTGATTACGATCTTTATGATTGGAGGCTTGGGTGCCATTTGGTCTTCGTATCAATCGAGTCAGCGTTTGGCGTCTTTGTACAGCAATCAAGTTATGCCTCTAAAGCAGCTTTCCCGTATTTCGACGCTGTATTTTTCTGCTCTGGTAAACAATAGTTACCGGGTGAATAGTGGAACTATGAGTTTTCAGGATGGCTTAGCGGCGGTCTCTACAGCACGGCTTGAGATCAATACGCTCTGGCAGTCTTATCTGAGTACCGAATTAACCGCTGAAGAAACTTTGCTACTCGAAGATCTAAAGCCTTTGATGGTAACAGCGGACTCAGCCGCGGAAACCCTGCAATCGATACTGGAGCGTGCGGATAATGATGCTCTGGGCCTCTTTATCAGCACTAAATTACAGCAAGAGCTGCTGCCCGCGGTACTCAAACTAGAGAGCTTGTTTGATATTTTAGTGATGATCACTGAACGAACCTACCTTGAGTCTGAGCAAAGTTTTTATGATTCACTAAAAGTGGAAGCGGCTTTATTGTTGTTTAGTATCTTGTTCAGCATCGCTATTGGCTTTTTAATCAGTCGCAGTATTTTGCAGCAACTGGGGGGAGAGCTTGGCTATACCCAGCAGATTGTGCGCCGGGTTGCTGAGGGCGATTTTACGGTCGACGTGAAGTTAAAAGCTAACGATAACAGCAGTATGCTGTTTACGGTAAGGCAGATGGTGACCAAACTGGCACAGATGATCAATGATGTGCGCTCAACTGCTGATACCTTGTCTTCTGCGTCAGAGCAAATGAATGCCACGGCGCAATCTCTGAGTCAGGCCGCGACTGAACAGGCAGCCAGTGTCGAAGAAACCTCGGCCACCATGGAACAGATGTCGGCTACGATTCAACAAAACCATGACAATGCCATTGTTACCGAGGAAACTGCCACCCTGACGGCTACCGATACCATAAAAACGGCTGAGGCGGTGCAGCAAACTTTAGCCGCGATGCGTGATATTGCGGAGAAGGTGTCGGTGATTGATGATATTGCCTATCAAACCAACATTCTGGCGTTAAACGCGGCTATTGAAGCCGGACGGGCGGGTGAGCATGGCCGCGGCTTCGCGGTGGTAGCAGCGGAAGTTCGAAAGCTGGCAAGTCGTTCTCAGGTATCGGCCAAGGAAATTGGTAAGTTAGCGACGGATTCGGTACTCCAGGCAGAAAAAACCAGTGCTACTCTCGAGGCCCTGGTGCCACAAATTCGGAAAACCGCTGCACTGGTACAAGAGATCGCTGCGGCCAGTGCCGAACAGGCCAGAGGCAGTGCTGAAGTCAATATCTCCGTATTACAGATATCTGAGGCGACCCAGCAAAATGCCGCTGCTGCTGAGCAGCTCTCTGCCACGGCTGAGGAGTTGACGCAACAGGCAGTACAACTTCAAGAGATGATGCACTTTTTTAAGCTCAATCTGCAGCAAAGGGAGCGGGTGGTGACAGAGCTACAACCTCTGACAACCGCGTCCCGGCTAAAAAGTACCACAACTGTAGCAGATAGTTTTTCTGGCGAGCGATTCAGATAGTGAAGCCGTTGCCGCTGTTTGAACCTGAGCGTTTATCTGAAGCATCTTTTCAGCAGATTGCGCTCTGGCTTTATCAGCAAACCGGCATCACTTTGACATCTCAAAAGAAAATGTTGGTGAGCGGTCGTTTGTTGCATCGGGTTCGTTCATTACGCTTGGCCAGTTATGAAGATTACTTCAAGCGAGTTCAGGCTGACCAGGCTGAAGCACAGCTGGCGATTAACCTGCTAACGACAAATGAAACCTACTTTTTTCGTGAAGAAGCGCACTTTGCTTTGTTGCGTAGCTTAGTGTTAGAAAAGGCGCTGCCGGCCAATCTCAGAGTATGGAGTGCCGCCTGTGCTACCGGAGAGGAGCCATACAGTATAGCGCTGATTTTGGCGAATTTACTCGGGTTGCCCGGTTCTTGGCAGGTTGATGCCAGCGATATCAACACTGATGTTCTGGCTTGGGCAATGAAAGGAATTTATCCATTAGCGCGTTCCAGCAGGATCCCCAGTGAAATGCTGCGTCAGTTCTGTTTAAAAGGTCATGGTAAAGACGAAGGCTTTTTCTGCATCGATCAGCCCGTGCGCAATAAAATTAATTTTCAGCACTGGAATTTATTGATCCCGAAAGAAGGCGCCGCTCAATACGATCTGATTTTTTTACGTAATGTGCTGATTTATTTTGACCATGGGGTCAAACGCAAAGTATTAAGCCATCTCTGCCGCCAACTTAAGACCGGTGGTTTTTTGTTTATCGGACACGCTGAGTCGATCCATGGTTTGCACTCGCAACTGGAAGTGGTACAGCCGGGGTGTTATCGGAGAAAAGTTCAGCATGGTAATGGATTGAATAGGCCGGTCGAATGATAAAAGTGATGATCGTCGATGATTCGGCGCTGGTCAGGCAAGTCCTGACAGAAATATTAAGTATGCCATCTGATATTGAGGTTATTGCAACGGCCTCCGATCCGGTGTTTGCTGAGAAAAAAATCCAGCAGCAGAAACCTGATGTCATCGTCCTCGATTTAGAAATGCCGAGAATGGACGGCATCACCTTTTTGAAAAAACTGATGCAGGATAATCCGATACCGGTGGTGATCTGTGCGTCGCTGAGTGTACAGGCTACACGCCGGACCATGGATGCGTTAGCGGCTGGGGCTATTGCCGTGGTCGCTAAACCGGCGCAGGAACTAAAACAAGCGTTACCCGGTATTTCGCAGCAGCTGGTGCAGGCGATCCGGGCGGCCGTCAAAAGCCATCCCAGGTTTATGCTATCTGCTCCGGACACCGTGCGGACAGAAACTCATTTACCTGCTGCGACAAAACAAATCGCCTGGGAACTGGTATTAATAGGCGCGTCAACGGGGGGCACTCAGGCAATAGAGAATATCTTACGGCAACTGCCCGGAGATTGTCCTGGGATCGTGGTTGTGCAGCATATGCCGGCCGGTTTTACCGCAGCCTTCGCGGAGCGACTCAATACCCTGTATCACCTCGAAGTTCAGGAAGCCTATTCCGGTGCCAGAGTGCAGCGTGGGCGCATTTTAATTGCTCCCGGGGGGAAACAACTGAGCGTACAGCGGGACGCGCAGGGCTATTTTACCGAAGTTCGGGTCGCACCTCCGGTAAACCGTCATTGTCCTTCGGTTGACGTGATGTTTGATTCAGCTTCGGCGTTTAAATCTGATAGAATAGCGGCAATCTTGCTGACAGGTATGGGTAGTGATGGCGCCAAGGGTTTGCTATCACTGCGTCAGGCCAAAAGTATCACTTTTGCTCAGGATGAGCAAAGTTGTGTGGTCTTTGGTATGCCAAAAGAAGCTGTTAAGTTGGGGGCAGTTTGTTACCAACTTCCACTCGATTCGGTCGCTCAGGCAATCGCTGGCGATTTGAGTGGTGCAGTACCGTTATTGTCACCAGTTTGATTATGACAAAGCCAAGGAAATTAATGGATAAGATGGCATCTGAGACTCCTAAGATAACATTAGAGAGTCGCTTGGTCCTCGGTTGGCGGCGTTTGGCTATTTTGCCAATTGCCTTAGTATTATTGCTGTTTGTGGTAATGAATTATCTATCCAGCCAATATCGCGCTTCAGTCGCTTCAGCCCTGTTAAACAAGCAACTCGCCGAGATGGTTAGCGAGCGAAATCAACTGGAAAGCCGGCAACTGAATCAGTTGTTTAATGAAGTGGTCAAAGCCGCTTATTTAATGCAGCAAGAGCATCAGCGGGTGCTAAAAAGTGCTCAGACTGATGACTATATGCGCCCGCCAGAGTCGATGACAGCGATTGGTGAGAATGGTACATCGGTGTATCAGGACGTTGCGGGCTTAGTGTTTTTACAAGATGCTGGCCCACTATCTGCTCAACAACAACGTTTGGCAGTGCAGACCGCCAGTTTACAAGCGCTGTATCAGAGCATAGTGCAGCTTAACAGCGCCGTTGCTCAGATCTATTTTATTAGCACCGATGGTTTTGGTCGGATCTATCCGTTCCGCTCGCAACTACCGGAGTCAATCCGTGCGGCTTCTGCAAAGGGGCCGCATCCGTTTTTTGAATTGGTTTCCAAACAGCCGCCGCAAGCCGGTCATGTGTGGACTCAATTTTACAACGATGCTACAGGTTTGGGATGGGTTATCTCTGTGGTGGTACCCGTATATCTGGAGCAACAGCTTGCAGGTGTAATAGGTATTGATATTCCTCTACAGTTCCTGTTAGCACAGAGTGAGCAGCAGGCCGGCACGCAAACCTTGCTGTTAGATGTGGATAAAAAATTGCTTTTTGTCTCCGACAAACTTGCTGAGCTCGCAATAAACCAGTTGCCAGATACAGAAGCACCGGATGTTGCGCCTTTATCAGAGCTTTCGCCAGGGCGCTTACTGAGCTTAACAGACAGTGCGTTGGGAACTGAATTGACGCGAGTACTATCGGCCGGCACTCAACCCGGACTGCTCCAGCTAGGCGGTGCGGAATATGTGGTATCAGTCAGTGAACAGCCGGAAGGCCGCTTGCAGTTGTTGACGTTACGCCCCACAGCCGAGATCAGAGAAGTGACGCGGCGCGTTGAGCATAAAGATTGGCAGCTTTTGCTCGCTTCAACCTTAATTTTGCTGTTGGTCTCAGTGTTAGTATTACGCGCTATTCTAAATCGCTTAACGCGATCGGCGACAGCTATCAGTTCGCCAATTGTTAGGTTATCTGAGGAATCAGGTCGATTAGCACGGCATAACGGGCCAATACAAGCTATTAATATTGATACCAATATTCATGAGCTTACTGTTTTGGTTTCAAACCTGAATTTGATGACCAGCAGGTTAGCTGATAAAGCTAAACGGCTGCATGAGGCTGACTTAACAAAACAATTATTGGAAGAAAAAGCCAGGATGTATCAGATGATGGCCAACACTGATGCGCTGACCGGGATGAATAATCGTAAGTTTGTCGATAGCTTATTCCGCCATGAAGCTATCCGCGCCAGTCGCAATAACACAGCGCTTAGCGTAATGTTGTTGGATATTGATTTCTTCAAAAAAATCAATGATACCTATGGTCATCAGACTGGCGATCAGGTTTTAAAGCGGGTTGCTAAAGCATTGAAGTCGTCAGTACGGGCGATTGATACGGTCGGACGCTGGGGTGGCGAAGAATTTATCCTGGTATGTCCGGATACCGCCTTGGCTCCGGCACTAGAGCTGGCAGAGAAAGTGCGGCTGCAGATAGAACAGCTACCTTTTGAAGGCGGACTGAGAGTCACGGCTTCTATTGGCGTTACCCAGTATCAGCCGGGAGAGCGTACCGAAAGGGCGATTGCCAGAGCGGATAACAGCTTGTATCGGGCCAAGCATAATGGTCGCAACAGGGTTGAGTGCTATACTGTTGAAGAACAGGAGGTTTTATGAGTAAATCTTTCTTAGTGATTGATGATAGTAAAGTATCAAGAATGTTTATTCGTCGGTTTATTTCGGAGTTAAAGCCCGATTGGCAGTTAAGCGAAGCGGCTAATGGTAGCGAGGCGTTACAGCTGGTTGCACAGAATAATTTTGATTTTATTTCAATTGATTATAATATGCCTGACATGAATGGCTTAGAGCTTAGCCAGGCGATCCGGGAGCTGCAACCTGATAGTTTTATCGGGTTGGTGACCGCCAATATTCAGAAAAGTACCGAGCTTGCAGCCCAACAGCTGGGGTTGAATTACTACAAAAAGCCAGTGACAGAGGAAATGGTACGACTTTTGGTTACAGACGCGGAGAACCACCATGGCTAATTTTAATGAGCTGCAGCAAGATGCGCTGTGTGAGATCTTTAATATTAGTGTCAGCCAAGCTGCAGCCTCACTGAGTGAAATCGTGCGGGATGCGGTAGAGCTGTCTGTACCTAAAGTTGAAGTATGTGCTGCAGATCATGCAAAGCAATATTTCGGTGACAGTTACAAAATTTGTGGTATTGCACAGCGCTTTTATGGTGACTTTGCCGGTAAAGCAATACTACTTTTCCCGGAAAATCGAAGTCTGGAACTGGTACGGCTGATGGTTGGACTCGATTTACCGCTTGATGAGCTAACCGACATGGAGCAGGATGCGCTGATCGAGATTGGCAATATCGTGATCAACGCTTGCATGGCGTCGCTTGCAGATATGTTTCATCAGCATTTTGACTGTGACATACCACAAATTATTGTCGGTAACAGCGACGCTGTGTTAAATGGCTACGATGAAAATACCTCTCTTATCATCATCAGAATCAAATTTACGATATCTTCAAAAGATTTAGAGGGTTATATCGTGTTTATGGTAAATGCAAAATCGATGGATGCGTTGGAAGTATCAGTGAATAAATTCTTGAACGAGGCGGCAGGTTAATTAAAGGCAGCAGCTATTAACTGTTGCTGTTAGTTATCAGGAAGCTGGACTTATTTAAAGAATGGAACGAGCCCAATCATAACACGCAATTAATACCAAATCGTAATGTGCTATCATCCTGAGCCGATTCAATTGGTCTTAGGCTATTGCTATATCTCTGTAACATCCTACCGTTAACTCACCGCTCTCCGTCGATTCCCGTGATCTGATCGTCAACTTGGTTCATACTGCAAATAACACGCTTATAATCAAAAAATTAAAAGGAAATGGCAACATGATGGGCCGTGGCATCTATCTGTATTGGCTGGCGCTAACGATATCAGGCTTATTGGTACCGGCTGTTGCCGATGAGGCGGTACCGGTACAGGTTGTTCAACCGCAACAACAGGGGTTAGCCGAGCAGCTGCAGTTAAGCGGCAGTCTGACGGCGCAGCAAAATGCCCAGTTGTCGAGCCGCACTGCCGGCCTGGTGGCTGAATTGCTGGTGGATGCCGGCACTGAGGTCAAGGCCGGGCAGCCGCTGTTAAAGTTAGATCCGGCGCTGGCTGAGCATGAATTGGCACAACAGCTTGCCGCGGTTAATGCGGCCCGGGTTATGCTAGCCGAGCGCCAACGTCTGGTAGCCGAAGCAGAACAACTAACCACGCAACAACTGTTTCCGCAAACCGAGCTGGCAATTCGGCGCGCCCAATTGGCTGAGGCCGAAGCCCTGCTGCAACAAGCCAATGCCCGCTTAGCGCAGCAACGGGAAATTATCAGCCGGCATACCTTAACCGCACCTTTTGCCGGTGTGATTGCACGGCGCGATACTGATCTGGGCGAGTGGCTGGCATTAGGCGCACCGGTGTTTCAACTGGTCAGTCTATCGCCGTTGTTACTGGATATTCAGGTGCCGCAAGAATATTTTGCCAATCTTGCTAATTTGCGCCGCATCGAGGTGCGCTCGGATCTGGCGCCGCAGCAGGTGCTGAGCGGTCGGTTACTGGCCACAGTGCCGGTGGGCGACAGTAATGCCCGCAGCTTTCTGGCCCGCCTTGAAGTGACTACTGCCGATACACCCTTACTGCCCGGCACCTCAGCCCGGGCGACCTTATATTTTGAACGTGAAGACAGCCAGGTCCTGGTGGTGCCACCCGATGCATTGTTACGTCATCCGGATGGTAACTTCAGCGTCTTTGCGATCCGCGATAATCAGGCTGAACGCTTTAATGTGCAGCTTGGCCGCAGCAGTGAGCGCGGTGTGGAAATTTTATCAGGTTTACCTGCCGGTTTACCGGTGGTGGTGCGGGGTAATGAGACCTTGCGCGCTGGCCAGCAGGTACGGATCCTGAATCTTACGTCAGCTGGTGCCAACCGTCAGGGAGCAAACTGATGCTGGATGCAGGTATTCGTCGCGGTACCATCCTGACGGTAGCCGTATTAATGGTGTGTGTACTGGGGATAGTGGCAGCGCTGCGTATACCGGTGCAAATGATCCCTGATCTGGAAGTACGCACTATCAGTGTGGTAACCGGTTGGCCCGGGGCGACGCCGCAGGATGTCGAAAAAGAGATCCTGATTGAGCAGGAGCGGTATTTACGCACCCTGCCAAATCTGAAACGCATGGTGTCACGCGCCAGTACCGGCTCGGCGCAAATTGAGCTGGAATTCCCGTTTGGCGTCGATGTTAATGAAGCGCTGATCCGGGTCAGCAATGCGTTAAGTCAGGTTTCGTCCTATCCGGAGAATGTCGATCAGCCGCGGCTGTTCAGCAGTTCTTTTTCCAATAACGCCTTTATGTACTTCCGACTAATGCCACTGGCCGGTAATCCACTGAACCTTGATATGGATATGCTGCGCGATTATGCGGAGGATTTTGTCCGGCCGCAGATGGAGCGCGTGCCCGGGGTATCGGAAGTCGGGGTAAGTGGGGGGGCCGAGCGGCAAATCCAGGTCTTGGTCGATCCGGCGCGACTGGCGCAGCGTGGCATTAGTTTAACCCAGGTGCGCGATACGATCCGTGCCCGCAACCGTGACAGCTCAGCGGGGGATATTGATAGCGGTAAAAGGCGCTATTTGTTGCGGGTAGTCGGGCGTTTTGAACAACTGTCTGAGCTGGAAAATCTGATCCTGACACAGCAGGGCGATAATCAGGTACGTCTGAAAGATGTGGCGACTTTGGTGCTGGATCACTTTGAAGTGCGGGAGTTGTCGTTTGCCGATGGTGAGCAAACTCTCGGCTTGTCGGTGCGGCGCGAACCCGGCTCAAATGTGATTGCCATCAAAGAGGCGATGTTGCAGGTCGTGGCACAGATTAACCGCGATATGCTGGCAAGCAATGGTTTGCAACTGATGCTAATCAGCGATGATGTGCGCTATGTCGAAGACTCTATTCGCAATGTTTGGGTTAACCTGGCGCTGGGGGCCGCGCTGGCTACCGGGGTGATGTATCTGTTTTTACGCTCGGGCAGCGCAACCCTGGTTGGCGTGATTGGCGTGCCAATCTGTACTATTGCCGCCTTTATTGGTTTGCTCGCCTTTGGCCGCACCATTAACGTGATTTCACTGGCCGGTATTGCCTTTGCTATTGGTATGACGCTGGATAACACCATCGTGGTGCTGGAGAGTATCGAGCAGGCGAAACAGCGTGGTCTGGACCGGATTGAGGCCGCGATCCGTGGCGTGCGTGATGTCTGGCCGGCGGTGCTGGCATCCACTTTGACTACCGTGCTGGTTTTTATGCCAATTCTGTTTATTGAGCAGGAAGCCGGTCAGCTGTATTCGGATATCGCCATTGCTATCGCGGCGGCGATTACTGCTTCTATGCTGGTGGCGGTCTTTGTGGTACCGCCGGCGATTGCCCGTTTAGGGTTTCGTGGCAATGGTGTTAACACCGCTCCGGAGGGGGTTACAGGCTCGCCAGTAGTAACAGGCGTGATTCTGCCGCTGGTGGCGAAATTATTGTATTCAACGCTGGCCCGGCGGTTAGTGCTGAGCCTGACGGTCATTCTGACACTGGGTGCGGCCTGGATATTTTTGCCACCGGCAGAATATTTACCTGAGGGTGAGGAGCCGAAAGCCTTTTCGTCAATGATTGCGCCGCCCGGTTATAACTTATCGGAAATGGCACAGATCGCAGCAGAGCTGAAAACACTATTAACCGCTCAGGTTAATGCCGATCCGACAGCCTTTGATCGGGGCGATACGGCGATGCCGCCGCTGAAGTACTACTCATTAAGTGTCTCAGTCGGCCGGATCCGGGTGTTAAGTGAGCCGGTGCGGCCGCAGGATATTACGCCGATGATGGATGCGATGACGGCATTATTCCGCCAGTATCCGGGGATGCGGGCGTTTTCATCACGTGGGTCGATTATCAGTAGCAATGACGGTGGTACCCGGGCGGTCGCACTGGATATTTCCGGGCCGGATCTGGCCAGCTTGTATGCTACGGCCGATGCTGCCTATGTTGCCGCCGCTGAGTTATTTGACCGGCCACAACTTAACTCTGAACCGGCTTCGTTGTCACTGGATCAGCCACTGATAGAAATCCGGCCTAACTGGCAGCGCCTGGCTGAGCTGGATTTTAGTGCCGCCGACTTTGGCTACGCGGTGTCGGCGCTGAGTGACGGCGCCTTTGTCGATGAGTTCTTTTTAGCCGATGATAAGGTCGATATCTTTTTATTTA
>MTEX01009084.1_pt3 | contig 12348 bp, 8 predicted proteins | sample 1042691 | NCBI WGS metagenome assembly MTEX01 (sample SAMN06185810, study PRJNA358809) | soil metagenome | isolation source: soil biostimulated with molasses as carbon source | place: India | collected 2015-05-23
CGGCAGGTGTTCAGCCTGCGTCACCAGCCTTCGCACCTGCCGGTGCAAACGGACTGCGACATTGACGATGCCCTGAAAGACACCATCGACCAGTGGCAGACCTTCGCGGCCCGCTGTCCCGAGGTCGGCCCCTACAGCGCCCTGGTGCGCCGTTCACTGCTGACCCTCAAGGCCATGACCTACGCCCCCACCGGCGGCATCGTCGCGGCGGTCACCAGCTCGCTGCCCGAGCGCATCGGCCACGAACGCAACTGGGACTACCGCTTCTGCTGGCTGCGCGACGCCACCATGACCCTGCTGGCGTTCATGAACCTGGGCTACTTCGACGAAGCCCAGGCCTGGCGTGAATGGCTGCTGCGCTCGGTGGCCGGCAACCCCGAACAGATGCAGATCATGTATGGCCTGGCCGGTGAGCGCGACCTGCAGGAATACACCCTGCCGTGGCTGGCCGGCTACGAGCATTCGCAGCCCGTGCGCGTGGGCAATGCGGCGTCGACGCAGACGCAGCTCGACATCTACGGTGAACTCGCCGATGCCATGGCCCAGGCAATCAAGGGCGGCTTGCCGCGCCACCCACGCAGCGCCGCCATCGCCCGGCTGATCCTGCCTTACCTCGAACGCATCTGGCGCGAGCCGGACGAAGGCATCTGGGAGGTGCGCGGTGGCCGCCAGCAGTTCGTGCATTCCAAGGTCATGGCCTGGGTGGCCTTCGACCGTGCCGCGGGGCTGGCCGACACCACCGAGGAAGGCCGCGAGCGTGGCCAGCATTATCGCCAGGTGGCTGAGCAGATTCGCCGCGAAGTGTGCGAGCAGGGCCTGGACGCCAGCGGCCAGTTCTTTGTCCAGGCCTATGGCTCGAGCGAAATGGACGCCAGCTTGTTGCAGATCGCCCTGACCGGCTTCCTGCCGGTGGATGACCCGCGCTTTTTGCGCACCCTGGAGCAGATCGAACAGCGCCTGCTGAAGCATGGCCTGCTGCTGCGCTACGACAGCGACAGCTGCAGCGATGGCCTCACGCCCGGCGAGGGCACCTTCCTGGTGTGTTCGTTCTGGCTGGCCGATGTGTATGTGCTGCTGGGCCGCCAGGTCGAGGCCCAGACCCTGTATCAACGCCTGACCGGCCTGTGCAACGACCTCGGCCTTTTGGCCGAGCAGTACGACCCGGTTGGCCAGCGCATGCTCGGCAACTTCCCGCAGGCATTCAGCCATATCGGCATCATCAATACCGCGCTGAACCTGCACCGGGCCCAGTGCCCGGTACGGGACCGGGCGACCCGGCGTTGAACTACAGGCGACTGGCATGCAGCTGCGGGGTGGCTAGAGCAGACCCCAACTTTTCAGAAAGAACCGTGTCATACCGGCAAAAGGGCGGTCTGCATCGGCCTGGGTTCGGATGCGCAGCAGGAAATCACGCTGGCGCTCGGCAGCAAAGTTACCTTCCTGAAAAAGTAATACCAGCGTCTCCAGCGTTTCGTAGGCATTCCAGCGCAGGCGCAGCAATTCCTGGCGGTTCAACCCGAGCACGTCCTCTGCAGCCTTCACCGCTCTGCTGGATTGACTGGATCCGGTTATGCCAACCAACCAGACTTCGCGTGTTTCCGGGATGGCTTTCCAGGCAAAGAACTGTTCAGGGTCGGCGACGTAGGGGTTGATGAGTTCAGCATCTTCCTTGGCGTAGAGCAGGGCCACTGCAGCATCCGTGGTGGTGACTGGGTCGGGGCAAATAGTCTGCAGCAAGGATTTCAGCTCTGCGCCGTCGCTGGGTAGGGTCAACGGCACCGCAGGCGGCGCGAGCCTTGGGCCCTGCACCGGGAACGTATCGCCTTTATAGGTCTGGTTGCAGATCTGGCAGCTGAAGGTGTAGTTGTCGTAGCAGTACGCCAGCCACCAGTACTGGCTTTTGGGTCGAAAGTGTTCGACGTCGCCATGCGCTACCACGCCAGTGTCCGCTTCACAGTAGATGCACTTGTTGCAGGACTCGACCTTGAGTTGCGGCTTGGCGCGGCCCCAGACCTGACGGTTCTTCGGTCTGAAATTGACCGTTCCCGTATGGCCGTCGTCCTGGTAGTACTGCACCAGGTTGTTGAGTTTGGTTTCCAGCTGAGTCCCGGTAAAGCCCTTCAGTTTTGCGGCAGAGCGAGTGCGCGAAACCTTGATCATGGCTCGCTCTCTAGGTTTTTTGTGATGGCGGTGAGTTTGTCTGGCGATATCTTGGTTTTGCGCTTGTTTTCGAGCAGTGCAGATTTGAGGCTGAGGATCAACTCGGCTTGCTCTTTCGCATAGTGCGGCATGACGTCCCATTCGGGGGCATCGTTCAAGATTGCCTGCAGCGCTTTCATTTGCGCTGCTTCTTGCTTGTTGAGCGACTCTTTAAGGCAGAGTTCTCTGACTGCGTTGCGAGCCTTTTCGATTTCGACTGATTCCAGCGAGTCCAAACCGAACATAGGGCTCATCAGCAGTTGATGAAGCATCATCTTGCGCGGTTCACCGATGAACGGAACCAGCGTCGGCGTTGCCTCTGCACCTTCCCGTCGGATGACATAGAGCTCGCCTTCACCGCTCTGTTGTGCCGTGAGTGCCGAGTGCGTGGTGGCAATGAACTGGAAGTTCGGCAGGGTGCTGGAGAGAAACTCAACCAGATGACGCCGCCACACCGGATGCAGGTGCAGATCGATTTCGTCGATAAGCAGCACCCCGCGCGTGCTGAGTGGGTTCTTGCGGTCGGGAAAGGTTTCGGTGATCCGGTATAGCAGGTCGCCACACCAGGCGGCCATGTTCTGGTAGCCGTCGGAAAGCTGGTTGAGTGGTATTTCGCCATCCACCGTGTCGAAAATGATCTGCCGCGTGGCCCGATCGATTCGCGAGAACTGCATGCCGGGCAGAAGCTTGTCCAGCGCTTCGTTGACCGCGCCCATCATCGACGACAGGCCTTTGCGGTAATCGAGGTCCATCACCCACTGTTCAAGTGACACCAGGCTCGCGTCTGGTGAAAACATCGTCGCCATACCTTGCGCCCGTGGTACCCGTGAGCGTTCATCGGGGAAGGTGGAGCGCATGTTGAGCACCGGTGGCCGACGGGAAACACCGTAGGCCAGGACAAAGTAGTTGCGATCAGCTTTGGCAATCGCGGCATCCAGCGCTTCCAGCGAGTCATGGTTGTTCGCAAAGATCTTGCGGATCCCGTCACCACGGTTGATTTCCAGCGCTATCTCTCGGGTTTCGCCCTTGGCGGTAACCAGTGTTCCTTCTATACGGCATTTCTTTGCGCCATTCCTGATCCACGCATCAGGGTCGCCGAGCAGTTCAGGAAGGGCATCGCTGCCTGCCAGCAGCAATGCAATGGCTCGCAGCACCGAGCTTTTGCCGCAGCCGTTTTCTCCGAGTAGCAAGGTCCAGCGACGCGTTCCGCCGGCACTGGCATGGAAGTCCAGGTCCAGGGACTTGATCGAACGGACATCGCGCAACGCGATTCGCACCAGATACATCGTGAGGTCCTTCCAGTTCTGTAGGCGTATCAGTCATCTTGAAAGGCGACTGTCTGTTGGCGAGGGGGCTTGGGCAATGATCAACGTCATGCCTGTCAGCAATCAAGGTGGCGCTCATTTTAGCAGTTGCGAGAAGCTACCCGAACCGAGTATCAAGGCTATTCACACAGAGCCTAGGCTCTGTACGAAAAGCCTTGATACTTGTTCATGCTGCGTTGAAAACAGCCTCGGAATGCTCATGTACTCCAGTACACTCCGCTTCCTCGGCTGTTTTCGCCTTGCCTGACCTGCGTCTCAAGACTTTTCGTACAGAGCCTAGCGCAAACACCATTCGGCACGGAGCACCCATGGGTATTCGCGGTACAGATCGGCAGAGCGGCAACATCGAGTTCAATGTCAGCGTCATCGACCCGGACGGCTATGAACTGGCGGTGTGGACGGCCCAAGCCTGATGGCCAACCACAAGATCGAAATTCGCCGGCGCAACATCGGCAAGATCCTACAGGCGGCGGAAAAGGTATTTGCTGAAAAGGGCTACGGCGCCACCTCGATGGGCGATATTGCCGAGCAGGCCGAGTTGCCGCGTTCCAACCTGCATTATTACTTCAGCACCAAGGACGACCTGTTCCGCGCGGTGTTGCAGGATCTGCTGGAGGTGTGGAAACAGGACGCGCTGTGCTTCGAGAACTTCGACGACCCGCGCGTGGTATTGACCAGTTATATCCGCGCCAAGATGGGCCATTCACGCTCACGCCCGCTGGGTTCGAAGATCTGGGCCGAGGAGATGCTGCACGGGGCGCCGGTGCTGGGGGCGGACCTGGCGGAAAGCCTGGTGCCCTGGGCCAAACTGAAGGAGGCCAAGATCCGTCGCTGGGTGGAGGAGGGCCGCATTCTGGCGGTGGAGCCTTCGGCGCTGCTGTACATGATCTGGGCCTCGACCCAGCACTATGCCGACTTTGGCTACCAGGTCGAGCTGCTCAATGGTGGCGAGGTGTTGTCGGACATGGCGTTCGAGAATGCGGTGCAGACGGTGACTTGCGTGATTCTGCGGGGGATCGGGCTAGAACCTTGATGGGCAAAGCCTGGTTTGCGCCGCTCCTACAGGTACGGCGCCAACTGTAGGAGCGGATTTATCCGCGATGCAGGCGACGCGTTGGCTGGCACCGGCTATGCCGGTGATCGCGGCTGAAGCCGCTCCTACACTGATTGCGTCAGTCGATCGGGTAGTAATCCGCTTCAACTGGCCTCGCGGTAGGGGTTGCGTGGGTCCTGCGTCCAGTTCAGGTACGGCTTGCCGGTATCCTGCGCCACCATGTCGATGCAGCCTTCCACCGGGCAGGTGATCTGGCACAGGTTGCAACCCACGCATTCCTCCTCCACCACGCTGTAGGCATGCGTGCCATCTGCCTTCAGCGTGCTGGCAATGGCCTGGTGCGAGGTGTCCTCGCAGGCAATATGGCAGCGCCCGCAGCCGATGCATGCCTGTTGGTTGATATGCGCCACCGACTTGTAGTTCATGTCCAGGTACTTCCAGTCGGTGGTATGCGCCACCGCCTGGCCACGGAAGGCCTCGATGTGGCCATGCCCATGCTGGTCCATCCAGCGTGCCAGGCCGTCCTTCATGTCCTCGACGATGCGGAAGCCATGCAGCATCGCCGCCGTGCACACCTGCACCGCGCCACTGCCCAAGGCGATGAATTCGGCGGCATCGCGCCAGTTGCCGATGCCGCCGATGCCGCAGATCGGCAAGCCACGGGTTTGCACGTCGCGGGCGATTTCCGCCACCATGTTCAGGGCGATCGGCTTGACTGCCGAACCGCAGTAGCCGCCATGGGTGCTCTGGTCGCCGACGATGGGGTGGGCGACCATGCGCTCCAGGTCGACACTGGTGATCGAGTTGATGGTGTTGATCAACGACACTGCATCGGCCCCGCCACGGTGCGCGGCGCGGGCCGACTGGCGGATGTCGGTGATATTCGGCGTGAGCTTGACGATCACTGGCAGCGCGCAATACGTCTTGCACCAGCGGGTGACCATCTCCACGTACTCCGGCACCTGGCCCACTGCCGCGCCCATGCCGCGCTCCGGCATGCCGTGCGGGCAGCCGAAGTTCAGCTCGATGCCATCAGCCCCGGTGGCTTCCACCAGCGGCAGGATGAACTTCCATGAGTCTTCCACGCACGGCACCATCAGCGACACGATCAGCGCGCGGTCGGGCCAGTCCTTCTTCACTTGGGTGATTTCGCGCAGGTTGACCTCCAGCGAACGGTCGGTGATCAACTCGATGTTGTTGATCCCCTGCACCTGGCGATTCGGGCCATAGTGCGCCGAGTAGCGCGACGACACGTTGACCGCCGCCGGGTCCTCGCCGAGGGTCTTCCACACCACGCCGCCCCAGCCGGCCTCGAAGGCGCGCACGACGTTGTAGGCCTTGTCGGTTGGCGGTGCGGAGGCCAGCCAGAATGGGTTGGGTGCCTTGATACCGGCAAATTCGATCGACAGGTCGGCCATTTATGCTGCCTCCACATTGAGCATGAGTTGGGCATGGATGGCTTCGGCGGCCAGCTTGCCGTGTTGTACGGCCTGGACGGTCAGGTCCTGGCCCAGGGCGGTGCAGTCGCCACCGGCGTAAATGCCCGGCAGGCTGGTCTGCATGTTTGCATCGACCCGAATGCGCTCGCCGTCGCGGGCCAGTTGCGCTGCCAGCGGGTCGCCGAGGCTGCTGTCGTCGAAGCGCTGGCCGATGGCCTTGAAGATGGCATCGGCGGCCAGCTCGAAGGTTTCGCCGCTGTCGCGCAGGCGGCCGTCAGCCAGCTCGGTGCGGGCAAAGCGCATGCCGCGCACCTTGCCGCTGGCATCCAGCAGCACGGCATCGGGGCGCGCCCAGGTATGCAGGCGTACCTGGTTGGCCTTGGCGATGTCCTGTTCGTGCTCGGTGGCGCCCATGTCGGCGTGGCCGCGGCGGTACACCAGGTTGACATCGCGGGCGCCCAGGCGGCTCATCTGCACCGCCATGTCGATCGCAGTGTTGCCGGCACCGATCACCAGGCAGCGGTCGGCCAGTGGCAGTTGGCTCAGGTCATCGGCCTGGCGCAATTCGCGGATGTATTCGGTGGCGGCGAGCAGGCCGGGGGCTTCTTCAGCGGCCAGGCCCAGCTGGCGCACGGCATTCAGGCCGAGGCCGAGGAACACCGCGTCATACTGGTCGCGCAGCTCGCCCAGGCTGAGGTTGCCACCCAGGCGCTGGCCATGCCGAATCTCGATGCCACCGATGCCCAGCAGGAACTCCACTTCACGTTGGGCGAAGTCATCTACCAGCTTGTAGCGGGCAATACCGTATTCGTTCAGGCCGCCGGCCTTGTCGCAAGCTTCGAACACCACCACGTCATGCCCGTGCATGGCCAGGCGATGGGCGCAGGCCAGCCCGGCCGGGCCGGCGCCGACCACGGCGATGCGCTTGCCGGTGGCTGGCGAACGCTGGAACGGGTGCGCGGTGAAATGCGCATTGTCCAGGGCATAGCGTTGCAGCTGGCCGATCAGCACCGGTGCGCATTCCTGCGCATTGTTGCGCACGCAGGCTTGCTGGCAGAGGATTTCGGTGGGGCAGACGCGGGCGCAGCTGCCGCCGAGGATATTGGCCGAAAGGATGCGTTCGGCGGCGCCTTGCAGGTTGTCGTCACTGATGCGGTGGATGAACGACGGGATGTCGATTTCGCTGGGGCAGGCGTTGACGCAGGGCGCGTCGTAACAGTACAGGCAGCGCGCGCTTTCGACGGCGGCCTGGCGCGGGGTGAGGGGTGGGGCCAGGTCGCTGAAGCGCTCGGCCAGCTGGTCGGCACCGGCCCGGGGGCGCGGCAAGTGGTTCAGGGCGTCGATCACGGTTGTAGCCTCTCTATTTTTTTTGGATGCAGGCAACAAGGATTGCGGTGGTTTCCTGGGCCGCTGCGCGTCCCATCGCGACACAACGCCGCTCCTGCAAGGAACCGCGCACGCCTGTAGGAGCGGCCTTGTGTCGCGATGGGCTGCGCAGCAGCCGCAATGGCTTCAGCGCTGCACGGGCGTCGGGCGCTGCACTTCGGCCCTGCGCTCGAGTACCTCATACACCGACGGATACGCCGGCCGTTCCACATAGCGCCCCGCGCCCGCTTCTGCGCGCAGGTCGCCATCAGCCCAGCGCAGCTTGCCCTGGCTGATGGTGTGGCTGGGAATGCCGCGCACAGTGCGGCCCTCGAAGATGTTGAAGTCCACCTGCTGATGGTGGGTCTTGGCCGAGATGGTGCGGGTACCTTGCGGGTCCCACAGCACCAGGTCGGCGTCGGCGCCAACGCGAATGGCACCTTTGCGCGGGAACAGGTTGAAGATCTTTGCCGTGTTGGTGGAGGTCAGCGCGACGAACTCATGCATCGACAGGCGCCCGCTGTTGACCCCGGCATCCCACAGCACCGCCATGCGGTCCTCGATGCCGGCCGTACCATTGGGGATCCGGCTGAAATCATCCCGGCCCATGGCTTTCTGCTCGGCGCAGAAACAGCAGTGGTCAGTGGCGGTGGTGTGCAGGTTGCCCGACTGCAGGCCGCGCCACAGCGCTTCCTGATGTTCGCGCGGGCGGAACGGTGGGCTCATCACATAGCCTGCGGCGGTGGCCCAGTCCGGGTCGCGGTAGACGCTGTCATCCAGCAGCAGGTGGCCGGGCAGCACCTCGCCATAGACCGGCTGGCCCTTGCCGCGGGCATAGGCGATTTCATCCAGCGCTTCGCGGCTGGAAACGTGCACCAGGTACAGCGGTGTACCGAGGGTTTCGGCAATGCGGATGGCGCGGCTGGCGGCCTCGCCCTCGACTTGCGAGGGGCGCGACAACGGGTGCGCTTCCGGCCCGGTCAGGCCCTGGGCCAGCAGTTTTTTCTGCAGGTGGTACACCAGCTCGCCGTTCTCGGCATGCACGGTGGGCACCGCACCCAGTTGCAGGCAGCGCTCGAAGCTGGCCACCAGGGTGTCGTCGGCGGCCATGATGGCGTTCTTGTAGGCCATGAAGTGCTTGAAGCTGTTCACCCCATGTTTGGCTACCAGTTCGCCCATCTCTTCGGCCACCTGCTCGCTCCACCAGGTGATGGCCACGTGGAAGCCATAGTCGCTGGCGCTTTTCTGCGCCCAGCCACGCCAGGTGTGGTAAGCCTCCAGCAACGATTGCTGCGGGTTGGGGATGACGAAGTCGATGATCGAGGTGGTGCCCCCGGCCAGGCCGGCGGCGGTGCCGCTGAAGAAGTCCTCGCTGGCCACGGTGCCCATGAACGGCAACTGCATGTGCGTGTGCGGGTCGATACCGCCGGGCATCAGGTAACGGCCGCTGCCGTCGAGGATCTCGCAGCCGGTGGGCGGCTCGAGGTTCTGACCGATGGCGCGGATCAGGCCATCGGCACACAGGACATCGGCGGGGTAACTTTCTTCGTGGGTGACCACGGTGGCGCCACGGATCAACAGGGACATGCCGTCTTCCTCGCAGGCTGACCGGTCTGGGCCGGTTCTTGGAATTGTCGGGGGCAGGCGAGCAGGGCGGTTAATCCTGTCATGCCTGACAAGATTCGAGGCTAGATGCAGATCCTGGATTCGGCAAGAAAATTTTCCCATGATTTTCATGGTTTTTAACTCACTGAAAATAAACGATTAATTCAGCTTGTTGTGCTGGCGGCGGGGCTTTCGGGAAGGTTGTCTGACTTGACAAGATGAAAAACTGGTCGAGATTTTCAAGCACATAAAGCGTGTACTCCGGCCGTCGGATCGACCCGATGAGCGAAGAACTAGAAGAACATCTGGAGAAGCCTCCCATGCAGCAGAGCAGATCGGAAGTGGTCGAGCAGGATGGCCTGTTCGAGTTGGCCGAGGGCAGCGATGTCCTCGACAGCCCACGCTACAACCACGATATCGCCCCGACCAAGGTGCACCAGCGCACCTGGAACAAATGGCACATCACCGCCCTGTGGGTGGGCATGTCCATCTGCGTACCCACCTACACCCTCGGCGGCGTGCTCACCGCCTACTTCGGCCTCAGCGTGGGCGAGGCCTTGCTGGCGATCCTGCTGGCCAACCTGATCGTGCTGATCCCGCTCACCCTCAACGCCTTTCCCGGCACCAAGTACGGCATCCCGTTCCCGGTGCTGCTGCGCTCGTCGTTCGGCGTCCTCGGCTCCAACGTACCGTGCCTGATCCGGGCGGTGGTTGCCTGTGGCTGGTTCGGCATCCAGACCCTGTTCGGTGGCCTGGCCATCCACCTGTTCCTTGGCTCGGTGTTCGACGGCTGGAAGGCCTTGGGCGGTACCGGCGAGGTGATCGGCTTCATGCTCTTCTGGTGCCTGAACCTGTGGGTAGTGCTGCGCGGCGCCGAGTCGATCAAATGGCTGGAAACGCTGTCGGCACCGCTGCTGGTGGCGGTGGGCGTCGGCCTGCTGTTCTGGGCCCTGCCGCACATGTCGATGACCGAGTTGCTGGCCCAGCCGGCCAAGCGCCCGGCCGACGCGAACGTGCTCGGCTACTTCTGCGCCGGGCTCACCGCCATGGTCGGCTTCTGGGCCACGCTGTCGCTGAACATCCCCGACTTCAGCCGCTACGCCCGCAGCCAGAAGGACCAGATTCTCGGGCAGATCTTCGGCCTGCCGCTGACCATGTTCCTGTTCGCCGCCCTGGGCGTGGTGCTGACCGCCGCCTCGGCGTCGCTGGTAGGCGAGACCGTGGCCGACCCGGTCAGCCTGATCGGCAAGATCCACAGCCCGTTCTGGGTGGCCCTGGCCATGGCCTTGATCGTCATCGCCACGCTGTCGACCAACACCGCAGCGAACATCGTGTCGCCGACCAACGACTTCCAGAACATCGCCCCGCGCCTGATCGGGCGCAGCCGCGCGGTGTGGCTGACCGGCTTCATTGGCCTGGCACTGATGGGCCATGAATTGCTCAAGAAGCTGGGCTGGATCGTTTCCGACCTGAGCCTGGAGAGCGTCTATTCCAACTGGTTGCTGGGCTACTCCAGCCTGCTCGGGCCGATCGCCGGGATCATGGTGGTGGACTACTTCCTGGTCCGCCGGCAACAGCTGGACCTGGCCGGGTTGTACCGCGACGACGTGTACCCGGCCTGGAACTGGGCTGGTTTTGCCGCCTTTGCGTTGCCGGTGGGGTTGACCGTGATGGCTATCGGTAACAGCAGTTTCAGCTGGTTCTACGACTATGGCTGGTTCACCGGCTCGCTGCTGGGTGGGGGGCTTTATTACGTGCTCGCCGGGGTGCTGGCGCGCAGCCCGGCGCGGGTGGCCAAGCCTTTGCCGTGAGGCCGCGTCTGCTGCTTCGCGGGCGCGCCCGCTGCCACAGCAGCAGGTTTCGCAGCGTGTTGGTGGGCGCGGGTTCACTCGCGCAGAGGCCGGCACGGACAACAACAACGCCTGAAGGAGAAACCCGTGACCCCAGTCCAAGAGATCCTCAATACCAGCGCCCGGCACATCGACAGCGCCCGTCTGTGGCAATCGCTGATGGACCTGGCGCGCCTCGGTGCCACTGCCAAGGGCGGTGTCTGCCGGCTGGCGCTCACCGACCTTGACCGCCAGGCTCGCGACCTGTTCGTGCAATGGTGCCAAGCCGCCGGCTGTACGGTGAGCATCGACGCGGTCGGTAATATCTTCGCCCGGCGCCCGGGGCGTAACCCCAAGCTGCCGCCGGTGATGACCGGCAGCCATATCGACACCCAGCCCACCGGTGGCAAGTTCGATGGCTGCTTCGGGGTCATGGCAGGGCTGGAGGTGATCCGTACCCTCAACGACCTGGGCGTGGACACCGAAGCACCGCTGGAAGTGGTGGTGTGGACCAACGAGGAGGGCTCGCGCTTTGCCCCGTGCATGATGGGCTCGGGCGTATTCGCCGGCAAGTTCACCCTGGAGGAAACCCTGGCCAAGCGTGATGCCCAGGGCGTCAGTGTCGGCGAGGCGCTGAACGCCATCGGCTACGCCGGCCCGCGCGCGGTGCAGGGCCACCCGGTGGGGGCCTATTTCGAAGCGCACATCGAGCAAGGGCCGATCCTCGAGGACCAGGCCAAGACCATCGGCGTGGTACTGGGTGCCCTTGGCCAGAAGTGGTTCGACCTGACCCTGCGCGGCGTCGAAGCGCATGCCGGCCCGACCCCCATGCACCTGCGCAAGGACGCCCTGGTCGGTGCTGCCGCCGTGGTCGAAGCGGTCAACCGCGCCGCCCTCGGCCACCAGCCGCACGCCTGTGGCACGGTGGGTTGCCTGCAGGCCTACCCCGGCTCGCGCAACGTGATCCCCGGCGAAGTGCGCATGACCCTGGACTTCCGCCACCTGCAAGGTGAGCAACTGGATGCGATGATCAGTGAAGTGCGTGCGGTGATCGAGGCGACCTGCGCCAAGCACGGCTTGAGCCACACGCTGGTGCCGACGGCGGACTTCCCGGCGTTGTACTTCGACAAGGGCTGTGTCGATGCCGTGCGCGAGTCGGCCAAGGCGCTGGGCTTGCCGCACATGGACATCGTCAGCGGGGCAGGGCACGACGCGATCTTCCTTGCCGAGATGGGGCCGGCGGGGATGATTTTCGTGCCGTGCGAGAACGGCATCAGCCATAACGAAATCGAGAACGCCACCCCCGAGGACCTGGCCGCGGGCTGCGCGGTGTTGCTGCGGGCGATGCTGGCGGCGTCGGAGGCGATTGCCAGCGGACGCCTGGCGGCCTAGTACCGTCAGTATCAGGAGTACGCGCTTTTTGTAGGAGCGGCCTTGTGTCGCGATCGGGCTGCGCAGCAGCCCCAGGATCCTGAAGTGGAAGCAGGCACCGCCGGGGCCGCTTTGCGGCCCTTTCGCGACACAAGGCCGCT
>MTEX01013581.1_pt1 | contig 12326 bp, 7 predicted proteins | sample 1042691 | NCBI WGS metagenome assembly MTEX01 (sample SAMN06185810, study PRJNA358809) | soil metagenome | isolation source: soil biostimulated with molasses as carbon source | place: India | collected 2015-05-23
CGCCCAAGCGCCTGAGGTCCTGATCAGCGAAGTCGGCCCGCGCGACGGCCTGCAATCGGTCAAGACAACGATGCCGACAGCGGACAAGCTGCGCTGGATCGATGCACTGGTCGCGGCCGGCGTGCGCGAGATCGAAGTCGCTTCTTTCGTGCCGGCGCGCCTGCTGCCCCAGATGGCGGACGCCGCCGAAGTGGTGCGCCATGCGCTGCGCCACGAAGGGCTGACGGTCATGGCCCTGGTGCCCAATCTGCGCGGCGCGGAGGCGGCGCTGCGGGCTGGCGTGCACAAACTCACCATGCCGGTCTCGGCCAGCCGCGAGCATTCGCTGGCCAATGTGCGCAAGACGCCCGAGGCGATGGTGGATGAGGTGCGCGCGATCGCCCGGCTTCGTGACGAGCTGGCTCCCGGGGTGAAGCTTGAGGCTGGCATTTCGACGGCCTTCGGCTGCACGCTGCAGGGCAAGGTGCCGGAGGACGACGTCATCCGCCTGGCCGCGCTATGCGTTGCCGCGGGCGCGGACGAATCCGGGCTGTCGGACACCGTGGGCTATGCCAACCCCGCGCAGGTGCGCCGGTTGTTCCGCCGCTTGCGGCTTGAACTGGGAGAAAAGGCCGGCGCGGCCCACATGCACAACACGCGCGGCCTGGGCCTGGCCAATTGCCTGGCGGCATGGGAGGAAGGCGTGCACACGTTCGACAGCTCACTGGGCGGACTGGGCGGCTGCCCCTATGCGCCGGGCGCTTCGGGCAACGTTGTGACTGAAGACCTCGTGTTCATGTTCGAGGCCATGGGCGTGCGTACCGGCATAGACCTGGGTGACATCGTGGCCGCGCGCGCGCCGCTGGCCGCTGGCCTGCCGGGCGAGCCGCTGTATGGCATGACCCCGGACGCCGGCTTGCCCAAAGGATTCGTTCCGCAGCCTTGACGGCTCGTCGGCCCGCAGGCCAGGAACCACAGGGCGTTCGCCAGGAGGGCGCCTTGCCCGAAACGCGCGGCGGTACCGGCTTCCCCGGGCCGGCCGTCACTTGCAGAAGAAGCACACTCATGTCCAAGCAACGCCTTCCCTACGAACACATCCGTGTCGTCGAATTCACCCACATGGTCATGGGCCCCACCTGCGGCATGTTGCTGGCCGACCTGGGCGCGGAAGTCATCAAGATCGAACCCGTGGGGGGCGACAGCACGCGCCGCTTGCTGGGGTCGGGAGCGGGCTTCTTCCCCATGTTCAACCGCAACAAGAAGAGCATCGCCCTGGACCTCAAGCAACCCGAAGGAATCGAAGCGGCGTTGCGCCTGATCGATTCCGCCGACATCGTCAGCGAGAACTTCAAGGCGGGCGTCATGGAGAAGCTGGGTCTGGACTATGCCACGCTCAAGCAGCGCAATCCCCGCCTCATCTACGTGAGCCACAAGGGTTTCCTGCCCGGTCCTTACGAGCACCGGACGGCGCTGGACGAGGTCGTCCAGATGATGGGCGGCCTGGCCTACATGACGGGCCGGCCCGGCGATCCGTTGCGCGCGGGGGCCAGCGTCAACGACATCATGGGCGGCATGTTCGGGGCCATCGGCGCCATGGCGGCGCTGGCCCAGCGCGAGCAGACAGGCGTGGGCACGGAGGTGCAGGCCTCGCTGTTCGAGAACAACGTATTCCTGGTGGGCCAGCACATGATGCAGTACGCCGTCACCGGCCGCGCGGCCGCTCCCATGCCCAGCCGGATTTCAGCCTGGGCCATCTACGACGTGTTCACCGTCAAAGGCGGCGAGCAGATCTTCCTGGCAGTGGTGAGCGACAAGCAGTGGGGCATCTTCTGCCGCGCCTTCGGCCTGGCCGAGCTGCTGGCCGACCCCCGCCTGGCCAGCAACAACGACCGTGTGCAGGCGCGCGATTGGCTGATGCCGCAATTGCGTTCGCACCTCGCGGACCGCGGCGCGGACGAGCTCGCGGCGGTGTTCGAACGCGAAGGGCTGCCGTTCGCCCCGATCACGCGGCCCGAGCAGTTGTTCGAGGATCCGCATCTTGCGGCGACGGGCGGCCTGGCGCCCATCACCCTGGAAGACGGACGCCAATCCCGCGTGCCGCTCGCTCCTTTCACGCTGGGTGGCGTCCAGCCCGGAATACGCCTGCAGCCGCCTGCGGTGGGCGAACACACCGACGCGCTGCTGCGCGGCGTCGGCTATCGCGACGATGAAATCGCGGCCTTGAAAGCAAGGCAAATTACACAAGGAGACTAACCATGATCACGCTATCCCGCCGCGCCTTCCTGGGCGCCGCGCTTTGCGTCGCGGCCATGCCGCTGCGCGCCCAGACGGCGCGCGCCTATCCGGACGGCCGGCCCGTGCGCCTCATCGTTCCCTATACGCCTGGCGGCGGCACGGACTCGGTGGCGCGCGCCATTGCGGCCAAGGTCACGGCAATGGCCGGGTGGTCGGTCGTGGTGGAAAACCGACCGGGCGCGGGCGGCAACATCGGCATGGATTTCGTGGCCAAGGCCAAGCCTGACGGTTTCATGCTGGGTCTGGGGCAAACCGCCAACCTGGCCATCAATCCCGCCCTGATGCCGCAGATTCCCTTTGACGCCGAAAAGGACTTTGCCGCGGTGTCGTTGATCGCCTCGCTGCCGGTGGTGCTGGTGGTCAAGGCCGATGCGCGCTGGCAGACCCTGGCCGATCTGATCAAAGACGCGCGCGCCGAACCCGGCGCCATCAAGCAGGCCCTGGCGGGTTCCGGCACGGTGGGCCATCTGGCCGGCGAACTGCTCGCCTATCAAGGCAAGTTCCAGGTGCTGAACGTGCCTTATCGTGGCGCGGCGCCCGCGCTCAATGATCTTCTGGGCGGCAACACCGACTATATGTTCGCCACGCCGCAGGCCGCGCAGGAAATGCTCAAGGGCAAGGTCTTGCGGCCCTTGGCCGTCAGTTCCCGCGCGCGCCTGGCCATCCTTCCAGACGTGCCCACCGTGGCCGAATCCGGCTACGAGGGATTCGAGGCGCTGGACTGGAAGGCGCTGGTTGCGCCGGCAGGCACGCCGCCCGAGGTAGTCAAAGCCATCAATGCGGTCGTGGAAAAAGTGCTGGCCGATCCGGCCACCGTGGCCATGTTCACCGCCGAAGGCAGCACGGCCATGGGCGGATCGCCGGAGTCCGCGCAGCGCTACATCCTGGACGAGCAGAAAAAATGGGCGCGCCTGATACGCGAAGCCGGGATCCAGACAGCGGCATGAGGCGGGCGCTCACGGCGGCGGATATCCTTCACGTCCGGGTTTCGCCGCCTTCCATTTCAACCGCAGCCGTTCCAGCGCCAAATACACGATAGGCGTCGTGTACAGGGTCAGGAACTGGCTGATCATCAGGCCGCCGACAATAGCGACGCCCAGCGGCCGGCGCAGCTCCGAGCCTTCGCCCATGCCCAGCACCAAGGGCAGGGCGCCCAGCAGGCCGGCCAGATTGGTCATGACGATGGGCCGCAACCGCAGCATGGCGGCGCGGTGGATGGCCTGCTCGGGCGTCAACCCTTCGCGCCGTTCCAGGCTGAGCGCGAAGTCGATCATCAAGATGGCGTTTTTCATGACGATGCCCACCAGCAGGAACAAGCCCAGCAGCGCAATCAGCGTGAATTCGATTCCGGCCAGCCGCAGCGCCAGCAGCGCGCCGACGCCGGCGGACGGGAGGGTGGACAGGATCGTCAGCGGATGCAGCGGGCTTTCGTACAGAATGCCCAGCACCAGGTAGATCGCCACCAGCACCGCCAGGATCAGCCAGGGCTGGTCCTGCAGGCTCTGCTGGAAGTTGCGCGCGTCGCCGCCCAGGCGGGTCTGGATGTGCGATGGCACCATCAGCTTGGCCATGGCGGCGTCTATGGCGGCCAGGCCCTGTTCCAGCGATACGCCCTCGGCCAGGGAAAAGCCCACCCCCACGGCCGCAAACAGGCCGTCGTGGAACACGCGGTCGTTCACCAACCCATAGTCGTAGGTGGCGAAGGCCGTCAGCGGCACGCGAGTGCCGTCCGCAGCCACTACCTGCACCTGCTCCAGCACTTCGGGATCCTCGGTGTAGCGCGGATCCAGTTCCAGGACCACGCGGTACTGGTTCATCGCGTCATAAAGCGTGGCAACCTGGCGCTGGCTGAAGGAGTTGCTGAGCACGCTGCTGATGGTGCCCATGTCCACGCCCAGGCGCTGCGCGGCGGCGCGGTCGATATCGATAACCACCTGCTGGGTCGCGCCATCGCCCTCCGCGTCCACGTCGCGCAGTTCCGGTATCTCCTGCATGGCCTTGGAGATCTTGCGGGACCATTGCCGCAGCGCCGGCACGTCGCTGGCCATGATGGCCAGTTCGTGGTCGCCGGAGTTGCCGAACCCGCCTGGCATGCGCAGATCCTGGTCGACATTCAGGAAGAACATGCCGCCGGGGACCGGGGGCGCGTTCGAGCGCAGCCAGTTGATGACTTGCGTCGATGATTCCTTGCGCTCGGCGGCGGGCTTCAGGCGGATGAGGAACAGCGAGTTGCTGATGCCCAGGCTGCCGCCGTTGTAGCCGATGACGTCCTGCACGGCGGGGTGCTTGAGCACCAGTTGGCGGTACATGTCGATCTTGGGCTGCATGACCTGGAACGAAAAGCCGTCGTCGCCACGCACGAATCCCATGAGCTGGCCGGTATCCTGCACCGGCAGGAATCCCTTGGGCGCCTGCGCGTACAGGTGGACCGTCAGCCCGACGACGCCCGCCAGCAGCAAGAGCGTCAACCGGGCATGGCCCAGCACGCGCCACAGCGTATCGCCGTACCAGGCATGGATGCGGCCGAAGACCGCCTGCATGCGCGAGGGACGCCGATCTGGCTCGGAAGCCGCGGGGCCCGGGGGTTTCAGCCATCGGGCGCACAGACTGGGAATAATGGCGACCGACACCACGAGGGAAATGACGGTCGCGGCGACCAAGGTGATCGAGAACTCGCGAAACAGCCGTTCGACCAGGCCGCCCATGAACAGGATGGACACGAAGACCACGCTAAGCGCTACGGTCATGGCCACCAGCGTGAATCCGACTTCGCGCACGCCGCGCAGCGCGGCCTTGCGTGGCGACAGGCCGCGCTCGATGTGGCGGGAAATGTTCTCCAGCACCACGATGGCGTCATCGACCACCAGGCCGGCTGCAACAATCAGCGCCATCAGGGACAGGTTGTTCAGCGAAAAGCCCCACAGGTACATGACGGCGAAGGTGGCGATCAGGCACACCGGGATGGCCACGCTGGGTATGGCCGCCGCCCGCGCATTGCCCAGGAACACCCACACCACCAGGATCACCAGCGCCGTGGCGAGGGCAAGGGTGATGTGCGCTTCGCGCAGCGTCGCGTTGATGCCGGGCGAGCGGTCCAGCGCCACCGTCAGGTCCACATCGGCCGGCATCAGCGCGCGCAGGCCGGGCAAGGCCTGGTTGATCGCGGCTATGGTCTCGATGATGTTCGAGCCGGGCTGGCGGCTGATGGTCAAGACCACAGCCGGGTTGCGATTGTGAAAGCCGCTGCTGTAGCGGTTTTCTACCGAGTCGCTCACCCGCGCCACCTGCGACAGCCTGATCACCGCGCCATCCTGGTGGCGCACGATCAGGCTTTCGTAGTCGCGCGCGGCGCGGGGTTGTTCGGGCGTGCCGACTTCCCAGCGCCGGCTGGCGGAATCCAGCTGGCCCTGCGGCGACATCGGCGCGGCGTCGGCGATGGCGCGGCGCACGTCGTCCAGTGCCATGCCGTAGTGCGCCAGGGCATTGGAGTTGACCTGCACGCGCACGGCAGGCAGTGAACTGCCGCCCATGGTTACTTCGCCCACGCCATTGATCTGCGAAATCTTTTGCGCCAGCACGGTCGAACCCAGGTCGTAAAGTTCGCCCGCGGGCCGGGTAGCGGAGCTCAGCGCCAACGCCATGATGGGCGCCTGGGAGGGATTGACCTTGCGGTAGCCGGGATTGCCCGGCATGCCGGCAGGCAGTTCCGCGCGCGCGGCATTGATGGCCGCCTGCACGTCGCGGGCGGCCTCGTTGATGTCGCGGTCCAGATCGAATTGCAGCTGTACGCGGGTGGCGCCCTGGTTGCTGGACGAGGTCATCGAACTGACGCCTGCGATGCTGCCCAGCGCCCGCTCCAATGGCGCGGCCACGGTGCTGGCCATGCTTTCGGGACTGGCGCCTGGCAATTCTGCCCGCACTTCGATGGTGGGGAAGTCGACCTGGGGCAGCGGCGCCACGGGCAGCAGCCGCCATGCGACCGCGCCCAGCAGCGTCAGCGCAATCGCCAGGAAGATGCAGGCGGTGGGACGGTGCAGCAGGGCGCGGATCATGGCGCGGGGCCTTCAACCCCGGGCTTGGTGCAGGCTGGGCGCCGCTGGCCCAGGCGATGGAAGAACAGATATACGGCGGGCGTGGTGAAAAGCGTCAGCACCTGACTGACCAGCAACCCGCCCACCATGACCCAGCCTAGCGGCTGACGCAATTCCGCGCCCGAACCTGTGGCCAGCATCAGGGGCAGCGCGCCGAACAGCGCGGCGAGCGTAGTCATGAGTATGGGCCGCAGGCGCAGCAGGGCGGCTTCGCGAATAGCGGCCTGCGGCGCCAGGCCGCGCGAACGTTCGGCTTCCAGCGCAAAGTCCACCATCATGATGCCGTTCTTCTTCACCAGTCCGATCAGCAGGATGATGCCGATGACTGCAATCAGGTCCAGCGGCCGTCCCGTGAGCAGCAGCGCCAGCAGCGCGCCGACCGCGGCCGAGGGCAGGGTGGACAGGATGGTGACCGGGTGGATGGCGCTTTCATACAGCATGCCCAGCACCAGGTACATAGTGACCACGGCGGCCAGCATCAGCCACAGTGTGTTCGACAACGAGGCCTGGAAGGCCGCCGCGGCGCCTTGCAGCCGCAGCTCCACGCTGGCTGGCATGCCGATCTCCTGCCGTGCCGACTCGATGGCGGCGATGGCGGCGCCCAACGAACCGCCCGCGGGCAGGTTGAACGACAGGTTGACCGCGGGAAACTGCGACAGGTGGTTGACGGCCAGCGGCACCGCGCGTTCGCTGACGGTGGCCAGGGCGGACAGCGGGATCGCTTGCCCGTCTTCGGATTGCAGATGGATGCGTTCCAGGGCGTCGGGGTTCAGCGCCAGCTTGCGATCCACTTCCAGCACGACCCGGTACTGGTTGGACTGCGTGAACAGCGTGGCGACCTGGCGCTGGCCGAAGGCGTTGTAGAGCGTCTGCGCGACGTCGTCCATCGTTACGCCCAGCCGGGCCGCGGCGTCCCGCGAGACCTGCAGGTATGCCTGGCGTCCGTCGCCTTGCAGGTCCGTGGATATGCCGGCCAGTTCGGGCGCCCGGTCCAGCCGAGCGGTCAGTGCATTGCTCCAGCGGGTCAGCAGCTCGCTGTCTGGCGAGGTCAGCGTGAATTGATACTGGCCGCGGCTGACGCGGTCTTCGATGTTGAGCTCCTGCACCGGCTGCAGGAACAGCGAAATGCCCTGGACTTCGCGGGCGCGCGCATCCAGCCGCGCCATGATGTCCGCCAGCGGCGCGCTGCGCTCGGACCAGGGCTTCAGGTTGATCAGCAGCCGGCCCGTGTTCAGCGTGGTGTTCATGGCGTCAATCCCGATGAAGGACGACAGGCTCGCCACATCCGGGTCCGCCAGCAGCGTTTCGGCGATTGCCTGCTGGCGCCGGGACATGGCGTCGAACGAGGTGCTTTGGGAGGACTGCGTCACGCCTTGCAGCGTGCCGCCGTCCTGCGTCGGGAAAAAGCCTTTGGGTACGGCCACGTAAAGCAGGGCGGTCAGCGCCACGGTCGCCAGCATCACCGCCAGCGTCAGGCGCTGATGGCGCAAGGTCAGGTCCAGCCAGCCGGCATAGCGCGCCTGGACGCGGTCCAGCAGCCCGGGCCGCGACGGTTCGTGCGCGGGCAGCAGCCGGGCGCACATCATGGGCGTAAGCGTCAGCGACACCGCCAGCGATATCAGGATGGCGACCGCCAGCGTGACGGCGAATTCGCGGAACAGCCGGCCGACCACGTCCTCCATGAACAACAGCGGAATCAGCACCGCGATGAGCGACAGCGTCAGGGACACCAGGGTAAAGCCGATCTGGCCGGCGCCCTTGAGCGCCGCCGACATGGGACTGTGTCCCTGTTCGCGGTAGCGCGCGATGTTCTCCAGCATCACGATCGCATCGTCAACCACGAAGCCCGCGCCGATGGTCAGCGCCATCAGCGTCAGGTTGTTGGTGGAGAACCCCGCCAGATGCATGAAGCCGAAGGTGCCGATCAGCGACAGCGGCACGGCCAGGCTGGGAATCAGCGTGGCGGGCAGGTTGCGCAGGAACAGGAACGTCACCAGCACGACCAGGCCCACGGCGAACGCCAGTTCCCATTGCACGCCCCGTACCGAGGCGCGGATGCTCTCGGTGCGGTCGGTCAGCACCCGGACCTGCGCGGCCGCGGGCAGGCTGGCGGTCAGTTGGGGCAACAGGGCCTTGACCTGGTCGGCCACCGCGATGACGTTGGCGCCGGGCTGGCGCTGGATGTTGACCAGCACGGCCGGCTGCTTGTCCACCCATGCGGCCAGGTAACGGTCCTCGGCGCCGTCCTCGACCGTGGCGATCTGGCCCAGCCGCACCGGCGCGCCATTGCGCCATGCCACGATCAGTTCGCGGTACTCCTCGGCGCTTTGCAACTGGTCGTTCGCATCCATGATGACCGAGCGCACCGGGCCGTCAAAGCTGCCCTTGGGCTGGTTTGAGTTGGCCTTGCTGATGGCTTCCTGCACGTCTGCCAGTTGCAAGCCCCGCGCGGCCAGTGCCATCGGATTGACCTGCACCCGCACCGCCGGCCGCTGGCCGCCGGCCAGGCTGACCATGCCCACGCCGGATAACTGGGACAGGCGTTGCGTCATGCGCGTGTCGACCAGGTCATAGACCTGCGGCAGGGGCAGGGAATCGGAAGTGACCGCCAGCGTCAGGATGGGCACGTCCGCGGGGTTGACTTTGCGGTACACGGGCGGCGTCGGCAGATCGTTGGGCAGCAAGGCCCCGCTGGCGCTGATGGCGGCCTGGACCTCCTGCTCGGCCACGCCCAGCGAGACGTCCAGCGAGAACTGGAGGGTGATCACCGAGATGCCGCTGCCACTGGTGGACGACATCTGCTTGAGGCCCGGTATCTGCCCAAACCGACGTTCCAGCGGGGCGGTGACGGTGCGCGCCGTGACATTGGGACTGGCGCCGGGATATTGCGTCGTCACCTGGATGATGGGGTAGTCCACCTGCGGCAGCGCCGCCACGGGCAACATGCGCCATGCCAGAATCCCGGACAGCAGCAGGGCGATCATCAGGAAGGACGTGGCGACGGGGCGCAGGATGAAGGGGCGCGACAGGCTCATGGATTTTGCTGCTCGACAATTTGCACATCGCGGCCGTCATGCAGGCGGTCCACGCCTTCGACCACCACGCGTTCGCCTTCGGCCAAGCCCGCCTGCACCACGATGCGCCCGGCGTTGGCGGGGCCCAGGGTCAGGACGCGGCGGCTGGCGCGCAGGTCCTCGCCGATCACGAACACGAATGCGCCTTCGGATCCGTACTGCACCGCGGCCGTGGGGATGGAAATGACCCTGTCCTGTTGCACGACGGCCAGGCGGATATTCACGAATTGGTTCGGAAACAGCGATTCGTCGGCATTGGCGAAGCGCGCGCGCAGGCGCACGGTGCCGCTGGCCGCCTGGATACGGTTGTCCAGCGCTTCCAGCGTGCCCTCGGCCAGCAACTGGCGATCGTCCGCGTCCCAGGCTTGCACGCGCAGCGCGGCATTCTTGGCCTGGGCCTGGCGCAGGATATCCAGGCGCGTCTCGGACAGGCTGAACAGGGCTGAAATCGGCCGGGTCTGGACCAGCGTGGTCAAACCGTTGGCGTCGTCCGCGCGCACGTGGTTGCCGGCGTCGACTCGGCGCAGGCCAATGCGGCCGGCGTGGGGCGCAACGATGCGCGTATGCTCCAGCAGACGCCGGGCGTCGGCCACCTGGGCCTGGTTGCGTTGCCGCTGCGCGGCATACGCGCGCACTTGAGCTTCGGCGGTATCCAGTTGCTGGCCCGCCACCGCTTCCTGGCGCGCCAGTTTGCGGTAGCGCTGCAGATCGGCCTCGGCGTTCTCCAAGAGCGCCTGGGTGCGCGCGAGTTCGCCCTCGGCGGCGGCCAGCGCCGCAAGGTAGGGGCGCGCATCGATCTCCGCAAGCAACTGGCCGCGTGTGACGGCCTGGCCTTCGGTGAAATGCAGCTTGAGCAATTCGCCATCCACCTGGCTGCGCAGGATCACCTGCGCGAGCGGCGTGATGGTTCCGAGCGCATGCAGGTCGCGCTGTAGCGGACCAGCACTGGCGGCTGCGACCGCGACGGCTACCGGCATCTGCCCATACTCGGGCGGGCGCGCGGCGGGGGAACCCTTGGATCCGGCATACAAGAACGCCAGAACGATCAAGGCCGTCGATGCGAGGACGACGACGAGGACGATCAGGCGTTTGCGTGGAAAGTGAGGGCCCGTGGAAAGGGGCAGGGACATCGGGACTGCCAGGCGGTGGGGGTTGCGGACAGTCCGGATTCTATATGAATAATAACTATTCGCGTTTTTGCGTAAGCGAAATGTCAGGAAGGACAAGACCCCGATCAGGGTCCGCAGCAGTTCCCCGGGTATTCGACGCGCGGCGCTCCGGCATAGGCCGCGAACACCAGCGGATTCCGCTGGGCCACCGCGGTATGGGATAGCACCAGATCCTCCAGCTTGGACCAGGGAAAGTTGCTGCCCGGGTCGGAACGGCGATTCGGGTCCAGCTTGGCGTGCGAAATGACATGCTTCAGGTTGGGGTACTTGCTCCAGGCATAGGTAATGATCTGGGCAGTCGCCTCGACTTGCCAATCCGAATAGGGGTCCTTGTAGTTCTGGACGTCCTGGGTGTTGACGATCTCGATGCCCAGGCTGCGGTTATTGACGTTGGGACCCTGGCCCAGGTGCGGCCGGTAGTCGACGTCCCCGACGTGAAATGCCGCCTTGGCTTCGGCGACCACGGACCAGACGAAGTGGCCATGCTGAGGTTCGTCTTCATCCGGGACGATCCAATGGGCGCTCGCCTTTCTGGCCTTCCAATTATCGATGGCGTGCTGCGTGGCGTAACCCGCCGTGGCGTGAACCACGATTGTGTCGATCACCGCGAAGACGTCCGCCCCGCGCGACCGCGAGCGGTTCGCGGTCAGCCAGCCGAATTCAGGGTGCACCTCCTCGTTCAGCGGACTGAATGACGGGCGCTTTTCGGCCGGAAGGAGGAAATGGAAATTCTTGGGGTTCATGGAACACCTCCTGAGTCCTCATGGGTACTGCGGGGAGGGCGCCTGCGGCAGCTTGATCGACAGCACGGTGGCCCCGGAACCGCTGCCAGTGACTTTTGCAGCACTGGCCAGGCCGGGCAATACTCCAAATCGAGTATCCGCCTGCGTGGGATTCGGGCTAGGGATTCCCTGCCTGCCCGGCAAAGCGTTTCTTTGCCTTACTTGCTGCGGTAGTTATTGGCTTCGCGTTCACCCGCCCACTTGCGCAGCGCGGCGATGAACTCGGGGCATACGTTGCCGTCCACCTGGCTATCGATGATGACGCTGTTCTGCATGCGCATCACCACGGTGCATTCGTAAACCTGGGTGCGGTTGTTGTAATAGCCATGGTTGGTGTTTTGGAACACGGGGGTGGCGGCGCTGGTCGATGTGGCCGGAATCATGCCCACCACCTGTTGCGAAGTCCCGGTAGAGACCCATTCGGTATAGGGCGCCGTCTGGTAGTCGGACCAGATCAGCTCCATGGTGTTGCCGACCCCACGCTTTTTCGACGGTTCGCCCAGCGCCGTGATGGCGTCGGCGACCGGCCGGCCCTTCATGTTCTTGGCCACGTTTACGCTGGGCGAGAACGACAGCCCGGACGAGAAGATATTGGTCAGCGAGGGCAGCGTGGAACTGCCGCCCGTGGGCATCGGCGCGCAGCCGGCCAAGGCGGCCGTGGCCAGCGACACCGGCAAGGCACGGGCCAGCAACCAGGTCGAACGGAGTCGCGATTTATTCATGCTGAGCCCAAGCTCCCTCAAAGATCCGGCGTGCCGCAACATAATTCAGCGGCCGCAAGATTTTGTCTTGTTTTAGTTTCTGCCAGTAACGATACGTATCGTCGAACCTGGGGGCTGCCGAAGACGGCGGACCACCACTCGCCAGCGCATTGTGCCGAGCCGAGAGGCGGCAATGGTACCGAAAAAATAGTGGCGCATCAGCTTTTGGCGCGTG
>MTEX01007643.1_pt3 | contig 12324 bp, 10 predicted proteins | sample 1042691 | NCBI WGS metagenome assembly MTEX01 (sample SAMN06185810, study PRJNA358809) | soil metagenome | isolation source: soil biostimulated with molasses as carbon source | place: India | collected 2015-05-23
CGCGTCGCCCGTCGGCCTGCAGCCTTGCCGGCGCACCGCTTTCACCTTCTCCGGCCCGCAGGACATGGACTTTTCACATTGGCCGGCAGTGGTGGGAGTCGACGAAAGCTTTTACTTCAAGCCCGACGCGGGGCAGTTGCTGGGCTCGCCGGCCAACGCCGATCCAGTCCCGGCCCACGACGTGGTGCCGGAGGAGCTGGACGTCGCTACCGGCATTTACCGCATCGAAACCGCCACCTCGCTCACCATCCGCCGTCCCAAGCACACGTGGGCCGGCCTGCGCTCCTTTGTGCGCGACGGCGATTTCGTCGTCGGGTGGGACGCCGATGCGCCCGCTTTCTTCTGGCTGGCGGCACAAGGCGGCTATGGTATCCAGACGGCCGCGGCGACCTCCGAACTGGCTGCTGCCCTGCTCACGCGCCAACCGGTGCCCGCCCATCTGCATGCGCACGGCGTGGACGCCGAAGCCGTGCGTCCCGCGCGCCTGCGCTGACCCCTCCCCTTGCCTCCCGAGAGCCCATCATGACTTCCATCGTCCGCTACCCCAGCCCTCTTCCCCTGCCGTTCTCCCGCGCCACCCAGGCCGGCGGCTTCCTGTTCCTGTCGGGCCAGATTCCGATGGACGCCAACGGCCAGGTCGTGCGCGGCGACATCACCGTCCAGACCCATGCCGCTATCGAGCGCATCAAGGAAACGCTGGCCCTGACGGGCGCCACGCTCAAGGACGTCGTGCGCGTGACGGTATGGCTGTCGGACCTGGCGCTGTTCGCGCAATTCAACGACGCCTACCGCAGCCACTTTTCGTCTGACTTCCCCTCTCGTTCGACGGTCGAGGCCAAGCTCGCCTTGGACGTGGACGTGGAAATCGAAGTGCAGGCCTGGCTGGGCGCGGCGGCGGGCCACGGCGGCTTCACGCCCGGCCCTGTGTCCGAAGCCTGAGCCCGCGCCGCGGGCTTGTTCGATCGCTTGACATCGCCAGGCCCCGGCGCCAGGCGGTGCGGCCTTTCCCTCGCGCTCGCGGCAACGCCTGCGCCCCCTGTGCACATCTTTACGCGGAGCGGCAGCATGAAAATTTTTTCCGGGTCCCTGGCGACCGAGACGAACACCTTCTCTCCCATCCCGACCGGGCTGTCCGCCTATCGGGCGCGTGGCTACTATCCCGCGGGCCAGCACCCGGACCGCATGCAGATGTTCTCCGGGCCGCTGTGGGCGGCGCGCCAGCGCGCGCAAGGCAAGAACTGGACCCTGATCGAAGGCCTGACCGCCGGCGCCACGCCGGCCGGCATCACCACGCGCCACGCCTATGAGACCCTGCGCGACGAACTGCTGGAAGACCTGAAGCGCGCGGGCAAGGTCGACATCGCGTTGTTCGGCCTGCACGGCGCCATGGTGGCAGACGGCTATGACGATTGCGAAGGCGACCTGCTGCGCCGGGCGCGCGAGATCGTCGGTCCCGACGCCGTGATCGGCGCCGAGCTGGACCCGCATTGCCACATGACGGCCGACATGATGGAAAGCGCCGACTTCCTGGTCTGCTTCAAGGAATATCCACACACCGACATCCTGGAACGCGCCTACGACCTGGTGGACCTGTGCGTAGCGCGCGCCGAAGGCCGCATCAAGCCCGCGCGCGCCGTGTACGACTGCGAGATGATCTCCATCATGCACACCAGCCGCGAACCGATGCGCGGCTTCGTGGACCGCCTGCTTGCCATGGAAGGCAAGGAAGGCGTGCTGTCCGTATCCATTGCACATGGCTTCCCCTGGGGCGACACGCCCGACATGGGTTCCAAGGTGCTGGTCTACACGGATGGCGACCAGGCGCAGGCCGATGCCCTGGCGCGCGCGCTGGGCGAAGAGATCATCGGTTTTCGCGACCAGTTGGCGCCGCCCTACCCCGGCGCCGACGAAGCGCTGGACCAGGCGCTGGCACTGAACGACTTCCCCGTGGTCCTGGCCGACTCCGCCGATAACGCGGGCGGCGGCGCGCCCAGCGACGCCACTTTCATCCTGGAGCGCGTGCTGGCGCGCGGCATCACCGATGTGGCGACTGGTCCGTTCTGGGACCCGGTGGCCGTGCAGCTGTGTTTCGAGGCCGGCGAAGGCGCGCGCATCCAGCTGCGCATCGGCGGCAAGGTAGCGCCCGTATCCGGCCAGCCGCTGGACCTGGACTGCGAGATCGTGGCGCTCAAGCGCGACGCCATCATGACCGGGCTGGCCGGCACGCCAGCGCTGCTGGGCGACGTGGCCGTCGTGCGCAGCCAGGGCGTGACCATCGCGCTGACCACCAACCGGACCCAGGCCATGGGCACCGACCTGTTCACACAGTTCGGCGTGGACCTGCAGGCCATGAAACTCATCATCGTGAAGTCGTCGCAGCATTTCTACGCCTCGTACTCGAAGGTCGGCCGCCACGTCATCTATGTGGAAACGCCGGGCGCCATCACGCAAAACTACAACGCGCTGCCTTACACCAAGCGCAAATTGCCGAAGTGGCCATTCACGGCCTGAGGCGCCATCCATCGCCGCCCGGCATGGACACGGGAACAACCTAGGGGATAACAATGATCAGACGTTTCAGTTTGCTGGGCGCAGCCGCCCTGCTGGCCATGGGGGCCGCCACGGGCGCGTTCGCGCAGACCAAGACCCTGCGCCTGGTTCCGCATGCGGACCTCAAGACGCTCGACCCGCTCTTCAACACGGCCTACATCACGCGCAACCACGGCTACATGGTGTTCGACACCCTGTTCTCGCAGGATAGCCGCGGCCAGGTCAAGCCGCAGATGGTGGACAGCTGGACCGCCTCGGAAGACGGCAAGAGCTGGAGTTTCACGCTGCGTCCCGGCCTGAAATTCAACGACGGCACGCCGGTCAAGGCCGAGGACTGCGTGGCGTCGATCCAGCGCTGGGCCAAAAAGGACACCCTGGGCCAGGCTTTGATGGCCGCGGGCGCCGAATTCGCGGTTACGGGCGACAACAGCTTCACGCTCACGCTCAAGGAACCTTTCGGCCTCGTGCTGGATGCCTTGTCCAAGCCTTCGGGCATGCCGCCCTTCATCATGCCCAAGCGCCTGGCCGTGACGGATCCGAACACCCAGGTCACCGAGATGGTCGGCTCGGGCCCCTTCCTGTTCAAGCGCGACGAATGGGTGCCCGGCAACAAGGTCGTCTATGTGAAGAACCCGGCCTACGTGCCGCGCGCCGAGCCCGCGGATGGCCTGGCAGGCGGCAAGAACGTCAAGGTTGACCGCGTCGAATGGGTCTACATCCCGGATGGCAACACGGCCACCGCTGCCCTGATGAACGGCGAAGTCGACATGATCGAACAGACCACGCCGGACTTCCTGCCTGTACTGGAAAGCAACAAGGACATCACCCTGAACACGTCGGTGGCGACGCAGGGCATGGTCATTCTCAATTCGCTGCATCCGCCGTTCGACAACCCGCTCGCCCGCCAGGCGCTGTACCACCTGGTGAACCAGAAAGAAATGCTGTCGGCCATGGGCTATCCGGAAAAATACCGCGTGGACTATTGCCCCAGCCTCTTTGTCTGCGGCTCGCCCCTGGCCAGCGACGCCGGCGCCGCACCCTATGCCAAGACCGATCCGGCGCGTGCCAAGCAGCTGCTGCAGGAAGCCGGATACAAGGGCGAGAAGGTTGTGGTCCTGTACCCGACGGACCACCTGAGCGCACCCGCCGTCATGGTGCTGACGCAGAACATGAAAAAGGCCGGCATCAACGTCGACCTGCAGTCCATGGACTGGGCTTCGCTGGCTGGACGCCGCCTGAAGAAGGATCCTCCCGCGCAAGGCGGCTGGAACGTGTTCCTCACCTGGGGCGGCTATTACGACGCCAGCACGCCGGTGACCAACCCCTGGATGTCCGCCGCCTGCGGCAACAGCCTGCCGGGCTGGCCCTGCGACAAGGAGCTCGATGCATTGCGCACCAGCTGGATCCGCGAGACCGACGCAGCCAAGCGCAAGGACATCGCCGCGCAGATGCAGGCGCGCGCCTACCAGACCGTGCCTTATGTCATGTGGGGCGAATTCAAGCCCGTGTCCGCGTTCCGCGGCCTCGCGCATACCGAGCTGCTGAAGACCGGCATCCCGGTGATGTGGAACATCGAGAAGCAGTAAGGCACGTGCCGGGCGCCGCGCGCGCCCGGCCGCAAGCCGGGGGAAAACAGCGTGAAATACATACTGCGCCGCATCGCGGCCGTCATTCCTGTCATGGCCGTGGTCGCGGTCGTGGTGTTCCTGCTGATCCACCTGTCGCCAGGTGATCCCGCAGCCGTGATCGCGGGCGACAACGCCACCGCAGACGACGTGGAGAAGATCCGCCAGAACCTGGGCCTGGACAAACCGCTGCTACAGCAGTTCGGGATCTGGGTCAGCCATATCGCCACGGGCGATCTGGGTACCTCGATCTCCACGCAGATGCCTGTCTCGCAACTGATCGGCCAGCGCATGGGGCCGACGCTGTCCATTGCCATCTTCACCATGCTCTTCGCGGTGATCGCGGCGATTCCGCTGGGCGTGCTGGCGGCCTGGCACGCCGGACGCTGGCTGGACCGGCTGGTCATGATCGGCGCGGTCTGCGCGTTTTCGGTGCCGGTGTTCCTGATCGGCTACAGCCTCGTCTACGGATTTTCCATCAAGCTGGGCTGGCTGCCGGTGCAAGGCTACAAGCCGCTGGCGGACGGCGTGGCGCCCTATCTGCGCCATCTGGTGCTGCCCTGCCTGTCCCTGGGCCTCGTTTACATGGCGCTGCTGACACGCATGACGCGCGCCACCATGCTGGAAGCCTTGTCCGAGGACTACATCCGCACCGCCCGCGCCAAGGGCCTGGCAGCGGGGCCCATCGTCTGGCATGCGCTGAAGAATGCCGCCAATCCCATCGTCACCACGATCGGCGTGGGCGTGGCCCTGCTGATCGGCGGCGTCGTGGTCACGGAAACCGTGTTCGCCATACCCGGCCTCGGCCGGCTGACCATCGACGCCGTGCTGCGGCACGACTATCCCGTGATCCAGGGCGTGTTGCTGGTGGCCTCGGGCATCTATGTACTGATCAACCTGCTGGTCGACCTGAGCTACCGGCTCTTCGATCCGCGCATCCGCTATTGAACGGGGCAACGCATGACTACCACTACCCTGTCCCTGCCCGCGCGGCGTCCGCGCCACCGGCGCCTGCTGCGGTCCCTGCGCCGCCATCCCATGCTGTACCTGGGCGGCATCATCCTGCTGGCGCTGGCCGCGATTGCGCTGGCCGCCCCCTGGCTGGCCACCGTCGACCCGCAAGACATCAATCCGCTGGCGCGCATGAAGCCGCCCTCATCGGAACACTACTTCGGCACCGATGCGCTGGGCCGCGATGTCTATTCACGCACCGTCTGGGGCGCCCGCGTCTCGCTTGTGGTCGGCATCGTCGTGGCGGTGGTATCCACCGTCGCCGGCGTGGCGCTGGGCATGGCGGCGGGCTACTTCCGCCGCATCGACGCCTTCATCATGCGCATCATGGACGGCCTCATGGCCATTCCGGGCGTTTTGCTGGCCATTGCGCTGATGGCCACCCTGAAGGGCGGCCTGGGTACCGTGATCATCGCCATCGTCATTCCGGAAGTGCCGCGCGTGGTGCGCCTGGTGCGGGCGCTGGTGCTGACGATACGCGAACAACCGTACATCGAGGCGGCGGTCTCCTGCGGCACGCGCGTGCCCGCCATACTGCTGCGCCACATCCTGCCCAACCTGTTCGCCCCGCTGATGGTGCAAGCCACCTTCATCGCGGCATCCGCCATCCTGACCGAAGCGGTGCTCAGCTTCCTGGGCGTGGGCATTCCGCCCCAGATCCCCAGCTGGGGCAACATCATGGCCGAAGGCCGCAACTTCGTCGCCGTGGCTTTCCACATCATCCTGTATCCGGGCCTGTTCCTGGGCGTGGCCGTCCTGGCCGTCAATCTGGTGGGCGACGGGTTGCGCGACATGCTCGATCCCCGCCTGGCCAAGAAGCTGTAGGAGCACACATGCAAACCCAACCCGTCTTGCGCGTGCGCGACCTCACCACCTGTTTCGACGGCGACGAAACCACCGTGGTCGCCGTGGACCGCCTGTCCTTTGACCTGATGCCCGGCGAAACGCTGGGCCTGGTCGGCGAATCCGGCTGCGGCAAGAGCGTCACGTCCCTGTCCATCATGCGCCTCCTGCGCGCCCCCGGACGCGTGGCCGGCGGCAACATCGAATTCGACGGCCAGGATCTGCTGGCGCTGCCCGAGAAGTCCATGCGCTCGATCCGCGGCAACCAGATTTCGATGATCTTCCAGGAGCCCATGACCTCGTTGAACCCCGTGTTCACGGTCGGCCGGCAGATCTGCGAATCGCTCATGCTGCACCAGGGCATGTCGCGGCGAGCGGCCATGGCGCAGGCTGAGTCGCTGCTGGAGCTGGTGCAGATCTCCGATCCGGCGCGCCGCGTGCGCGAGTATCCCTATCAGCTGTCCGGCGGCATGCGTCAACGCGCCATGATCGCCATGGCGCTGGCCTGCCAGCCCAAGGTCCTGATCGCCGACGAGCCGACCACCGCGCTGGACGTCACCATCCAGGCGCAGATCCTGCACCTGTTGCGCGAAATCCAGCAACGGCTGGGCACGTCCATCGTGCTCATCACCCACGACCTGGGCGTGGTGGCACAGATGTGCCAACGCGTCATCGTGATGTACGCCGGACGCAAGGTCGAAGAAGGCAGCGTGGATGACATCCTAGACCGCGCCCAACATCCCTATACCCAGGCGTTGATCCGTTCGCTGCCGGATTTCGCCGAAGGCCAGGACCACACGGCGCGGCTGGCCGAATTGCCCGGCATCGTGCCGGTCATGACGCCGCAGTCGCGCGGCTGCGCCTTCGCGGCGCGCTGCCCGGAAGCCCAGCCGCGCTGCGCCGAGCAGGCGCCCAGCGCAGCCGACGCCGGCAATCGCCACCGCGTCTGGTGCTGGGCCCGCGAGGCCGCCCCCGCGTCCGCCGCACTGACCGCCTGAGGCCCGCCATGAATCTGCACGACATCCCCCTTTCGAGCGCCGTTCCGGCGACCGCCGCCGAAGCCCCGCCCATGCTGGAAGTCATCGGCCTGAAGAAGCACTACCCCGTGGACAGCGGCAGCGGCGCCAAGGTATTGCGCGCGGTCGACGGCGTGTCCTTGTCGGTGCCGCGCGGCCAGACGCTGAGCCTGGTCGGCGAGTCCGGTTGCGGCAAGTCCACCACAGGCAAATGCCTGATCCGACTGACGGACCCTACCGAGGGCCGTATCCTTCTGGAAGGACGCGACCTGGCCGCGATGAACAGCGGCGAACTACGCGCCATGCGCCAACGCATGCAGTTCATCTTCCAGGATCCGTTTTCCTCGATGAACCCGCGCATGCGGGTGCGCGACATCATCGGCGAGCCCCTGCGCGCCTTTGGCCACGGCCGCGCCGCGATCCGCGACCGCGTCACGCAGTTGCTGGCCCGCGTCAGCCTGCGCCCGGACGCCGCCGACCGCTACCCCCACGAGTTTTCGGGCGGGCAGCGCCAGCGCATCGTGATCGCCCGCGCGCTGGCGCTGGACCCGGGCCTGATCGTCTGCGATGAACCGGTGTCGGCGCTGGATGTGTCGGTACAGGCACAGGTCATCAATTTGTTGATGGATCTGCAGCGCGATCTGGGACTGACCTATGTCTTCATTTCGCATGACCTGAGCGTGGTGCGCCACATCAGCCACCGCGTCGCCGTGATGTACCTGGGCAAGATCGTCGAGACCGGCACGCGCGATGCCATCTTTGAACGCCCCGCCCACCCCTATACCCGCGCCCTGTTGGCCGCCGTGCCTTCCGCCCGCCAAGGCGAGCGCAAGCCCGTGGAAGTGCTGAAGGGGGAAATTCCCAGCCCCTTGTCGCCCCCCTCGGGCTGCGCTTTCCGCACCCGCTGCCCGATGGCGCAGCCACGCTGCGCGGAAGAAACACCTCAGCCTCGCCAGATCGCCCCCGAGCAACAGGTCGCCTGTCATTTCGCCACCCCCATTTAGCCGGAGAACCGCATGTCCCAGCCCGACGCCACCCCGTTCGACTACATACTTTCCGGCGGCACCGTCATCGACGGCACGAACGCGCCAGGCCGGCTCGCCGACGTGGGCGTGCGGGGCGATCGGATTGCCGCCGTCGGCGACCTGAGCGCCAGCAGCGCCCGCCGGCGCATCGACGTAGCGGGAAAAGTGGTGTCTCCGGGCTTCATCGACTCGCACACGCATGACGACAACTACCTGCTGAAACACCGCGACATGACGCCCAAGATCTCGCAGGGCGTCACCACCGTGGTCACGGGCAACTGCGGTATCAGTCTCGCCCCGCTGGCGCACGCCAATCCGCCCGCGCCGCTGGATCTGCTGGACGAAGGCGGCTCGTTCCGCTTTGCACGCTTCTCGGACTACCTCGAAGCCCTGCGCGCCGCGCCGCCTGCCGTCAACGCCGCCTGCATGGTGGGCCATTCCACCCTGCGCGCCGCCGTCATGCCCGACTTGCGGCGCGAAGCCACGGCCGATGAAATCCAGGCCATGCAGGCGCTGGCCGACGATGCGCTGGCCAGTGGCGCCATCGGCATTTCCACAGGCGCCTTCTATCCGCCCGCCGCCCATGCCAGCACCGAGGAAATCATCGAAGTCTGCCGCCCCCTGAACACGCATGGCGGCGTCTACGCCACCCATATGCGCGATGAGGGCGAACATATCGTCCAGGCGCTGGAGGAGACCTTCCGCATCGGCCGCGAACTGGACGTGCCGGTCGTTATCTCGCACCACAAGGTCATGGGCAAGCCCAATTTCGGGCGCTCCAAGGAAACGCTGGCCTTGATCGAGGCGGCCATGGCCAGCCAGGACGTATCGCTGGACGCCTATCCCTACGTGGCGGGCTCCACCATGCTCAAGCAGGACCGCGTCCTGCTTGCCGGCCGCACGCTTATCACCTGGTGCAAGCCCTATCCCGAACTGAGCGGACGCGACCTGGAAGAAATCGCCGCCGAGCGCGGCAAGTCCAAGTACGACGTGGTGCCCGAACTGCAGCCCGCCGGCGCCATCTACTTCATGATGGACGAGCCCGACGTGCAGCGCATCCTGGCGTTCGGCCCCACCATGATCGGGTCCGATGGCCTGCCCCACGACGAGCGCCCCCACCCCCGCCTGTGGGGAACGTTTCCCCGGGTGCTGGGCCACTACTCGCGCGACCTGGGCCTGTTCCCATTGGAGACCGCGGTCTGGAAAATGACCGGCCTGACCGCCGCCAAATTCGGCCTGGCCGAACGGGGCCAGGTGCAGCCCGGCTACTACGCCGACCTGGTGGTCTTCGACCCGGCCACGGTGGCGGACTCGGCCACGTTCGAGCATCCCACCGAGCGCGCCGCGGGCATCCATTCGGTCTACGTCAACGGCGCGGCCGTCTGGGAAGACCAGTCGTTCACTGGCCAGCATGCCGGCCGCGTCCTCAACCGGGCCGGAGCCTGAGCCCCGCCAGCCTTTACAATCCGGCATACGCAGCGGGGCTTGCGGGCCCTGCCCCCAACCACCCCCTACCTGCCAGATCGCTACATGCCCCTACCCGGCACTACATCCCCACCCGAGATCGTGGGCAAGGAAGAAATGGGCGCTCGCCTGCGGGCCGAGCGCAAGGCGCGGAAAATGACCTTGCAGGCGCTGTCCCGCGCCAGCGGCATCGCGGTTTCGACGCTATCGAAAGCGGAGCTGGGGCAGATCGCCCTCAGCTACGAGAAATTCGCCGCGCTGGCGCGCGCGCTCGGCATAGACATGACCCGCATGTTCATGCTGCCAGACGCCTCGCAGGCCGCCGTCGCCCCTACTTTCGTCAAGAACAAGCTCAGCGACGCCCGCGACTACGTCACGGAGAACTACCATTACCGCTTGCTCATGGGCGAGTACCCCGGCAAGAAAATGACGCCCATGCTGGCGCTGATCGATTCTCGCAAGGTCGTCGAATTCGAGGACTACATCCGGCACCCTGGCCAGGAATTCGCAGTCGTGCTGTCCGGCAAGGTCCGTATCCAATTCGAGAACGGCGACAGCGTCGTGCTGGGCAAGCTGGAAACCGCCTACTTCGATAGCAGCATCGGCCACGTCTACCTGTCGATGAGCAAAAAGCCCGCCGAGGTCCTGGCAGTGTGCAGCGACGTCGGCGAAGTGCCGTCCCGGCTCAAGCCTCCCGCCTGAGCCGTCGCGGGGCCCGACGCCTAGCGCAGCAGGTCCGCGTTGTGCTCGCCCAGTCCCGGCGCGACGCCAGCTCGTGCCCGGGGGCTCGCCGAAAACCGGAACGGCGTGGCAGCGCAAAGCAGCTCCCCTTCCGTCGGGTGCTCGACGGTCTCGAAGAAGCCCACGTCCGCCAGATGCGGATCGCGCAGCAGGTCGCCCAGGCCATTGGCCGGACCGGCGGGGATGTCATGCTCAAGAAACAGCGCCAGCCATTGCGCCGCGTCGCGTTCCAGCAGGCTCCGGCTGACTTCCTCGTACAAGGGTTCGGCATGGCGAATGCGGTCCCCCATGGTCGCGAACCGGGGGTCGGCGGCCAGCTCGGGACGGCCCAGCAAGGCAAACAGGCGCTGCCATTGCGCATCGGTGTTGGCCACCAGGCATACATAGCCCTCGCGTGTCTTCAAAGGCCGGTGATAACGGCTGAAGACCCGCTCATAGCCACGCGGCTCGGCCTCCTGGACGCCGCCGAACATGCTGTCCGCCAGATGTTCAACCAGGTTGAACGAGGCCATGGTTTCGAACATGGGGACCTCCACCTGCTGCCCTTGACCGGTGGCGGCTCGCGCCACCAGCGCCGACGCAATGGCGCCCGCCAGGTAAACGCCGCAGAGCTTGTCGGTAAACAGCATGGGAATGAAGCCCGGCTCGCCATACATTCTTGCGTGCAGGCCGGACACGCCGCTCATGCCCTGGATCACATCGTCATAGGCAGGGCGTTCGGCATACCGCCCATCCTGGTGGAAGCCCAGCGCCACGGCATAGACCAGCCGCGGGTGACGCAAAGCCAGGCTGTCATAGTCGATGCCCAGGCGCCTGGCGGCCGCCGGCCGCATGTTGTGCACGAAAACGTCGGCGGTGGCCAGCAATTCATCCAGCCGCGCGACGTCCGCCGCCTGCTTCAGATCCAGGACCACGCTGCGCTTGCCGCGATTCAGGTTCAGGAAGAATGACCCCATTCTGGCATTGCGCGATTTGCCGACCATGCGCATCGGATCGCCCTGTGGAGGCTCCACCTTGATCACCTCGGCGCCCATGTCGGCAAGCAGTTGCGTCGCCATCGGTCCAAAAACGAAATTGCTGGCGTCGATGACGCGCACACCGGACAAAGGGCCAGTCATGGCTGCTCCTGGTTGATTGCCGCCCTGTTCGGGCTCTGGGAGATTGAGAGGGACGCCGCCGGCGCGGACCGTTCGCGCGCATCGCGCAGCAGATCGCGTCCGATGATCAGATGCTGGACTTCGGTCGCGCCCTCGTAGATGCGCAGCGCCCGCACATCCCGGTACAACTGCTCCATGATGTGACCTGTGCGCACGCCCAGCCCGCCATGCATCTGCAACGCCGCGTCCACCACCTGCTGCGCGTGTTCGGTCGCGGCCAGCTTGGCCATGGCGGCGTCGCGCGACGAGCCGAGTCCTGCGTCGCGGGCCCATGCGGCGCGATAGACCAGCAGCGCCGAAGCGTCCGTCTGGATCGCCATCTGGCTCAGCTTCGCCTGGGTCAGCTGGAAATCGGCCAGCGTCTTGCCGAACATCTTGCGCGCCAGCGCGTGCCCTGTGGCCTCGTGCAGCGCCCGGCGCGAAAAGCCCAGCGCCGCCGCGCCCACCGAGGTGCGGAAAATATCCAGCGTGCGCATGGCGAGCTTGAATCCCTGCCCAGGCTCGCCCAGCAATTGACCTCCTCCGACGCGGCATGCGCTGAACGTCAATGTGGCCAGGGGATGCGGGGAAACGACGTCGATGCGTTCCGAAATATGCAGGCCAGGCGTACCGGCATCCACGATGAAGGCCGATATCCCCTTGGTGCCGGCGCTCTCCGGCTCGCGCGCGAAGACGACGTACTGGTCTGCGATGCCGCCGTTGGAAATCCAGGTTTTCTCGCCATCCAGGACGTAGGCGTCGCCATCCCGCCTGGCGACGCACGACAACGCGCCCACGTCGGAACCCGCCTGCGCCTCCGACAGCGCAAACGCCGCCACGTGCCGCCCTTCCCGGGCCGGCGTCAGATAGCGCGCGCGCTGCGCGGCCGTGCCGTCCAGCGCAATGGCGGCCG
>MTEX01006506.1_pt1 | contig 12310 bp, 10 predicted proteins | sample 1042691 | NCBI WGS metagenome assembly MTEX01 (sample SAMN06185810, study PRJNA358809) | soil metagenome | isolation source: soil biostimulated with molasses as carbon source | place: India | collected 2015-05-23
CCCCCGTCCGTGCATCACGCCGGCTCGGGCTCGCCTCGCAACCGGATCTGCGCCACGGTTCTTTCCCCGCGCTGCTCCAGCAGGAACGCATGCCTGTCGGGGTACCTCAGCACCAGGCGGCGGCACAGATTCCCCAAACCGCCCCCGCCGTTGGCCAGATCGAAGGGCGCGTGCAGGCGGCCAGGGTTGTCCACCTCGATGAGCAGTTCATCTCCCTGCAACCGCGTGCGTATGCAGATGGGGAAATGCGCATGTTCCGAGCGCATGCCGTGCTTGATCGCGTTTTCCACCAAGCCCTGCAATGTCATGCGCGGGATGTTGATTTCAAGCGTGGCCGGATCGATCTGGCATCGGCATTCGAGTTTCTTGTCAAAGCGCAGCGCCTGTATGCGCACATAGGCCTCGGCAGCCTCGATTTCCTCTTCCAGCCTGGACAGCCCCCGCCCGCGCCGATCCAGCGAATAGCGCAGGTACTCTGCCAGGCTGCGAGTCATTTCCTCGGCGATGGCGGGCCGATCGGCGATCTCCGCCACGATGGTGTTGAGCGAATTGAACAGGAAATGCGGTTCGATCTGCAGCTGCAGGTGTTCCAGCTCCAGCTTCAGCGAGCGCGTCTCCGCCTTCATCTTGGACAGCCGCTCTGTGCGCGCGCTCAGTTCCGCGGACACGCCGAAATAGATCAACGTCCAGATCGAGAGCATGCCCATGTAATAGAGAAAGCCCAGCCGATACTGATTGCCCGGCAGGACCCGTATCGCGCCGGGCAGGAACAGACTGTGGATGCCATAGGCGATCGAGGCCAGCAGCGCCGATGCGGTCAGGCAGAACAGCACCGCGCAAACCAGCACCAGAAGGGGTGGATCGCCCTTGCCGGAGCGGCGGCCATGCAGCACAGCCGCCCCGCTCGTCAGGACGAATGCCAGCGGCTCCAGGGCCGCGGTAAGCCAGAAGGCCGCCGTAGCGTTGCCGAATATCGCCAGCCGGATAAAGAAACCCACGATCGCAAGAAAGACCCAACCCAGCGTCTGCGCCCGCCAGAAGCCGAGCGACGACTCCCCGGGGCTGAGGCCCTGGTTGATGGATGTGAACTTCATGAACACGCCCTCCGGGCCGGCAAAGGGTTCTCTGGAAACTGCATTGGCCTTATATTTACCCGCGTGCCAGACCGCACGACTATACCCGCCACATCACGGCGCCGGGAGGAGAATGCTGCGCGCGCTTGTCATTGACGATGAAGCCCCGGCGCGGCGCTACCTGCGCCGGCTGCTCGAAGCCTCGGCCGCCGTCCACGTCGCGGGCGAAGCCGGAACGCTCGAACAGGCGCGTACCTTGATCCGCGAGCATCGTCCCGACGTCCTGTTCCTGGATATCGAACTGACTTCCGGAACCGGCTTCGATCTGCTGGACGAGCTGGAGGCTCCGCCCGCCGTGGTCTTCGTCACCGCGCACAGCGACTACGCAGCCCGTGCGTTCGACGTCCAGGCCGTCGACTACCTGCTCAAGCCCGTCCGTCCGGACCGGCTCGAACAGACGCTGGCGCGGCTGCGCCCGCGCGCCAGCGATCATCTGACGCTGCGGACCCGCAACGGCACCAAGCTCATCAAAGTCCATGAACTGACCATGGCGCAGGCGCAGGGAGACTACGTGCTGCTTTGCAGCGCCCTGCACGCGAATGAACTGATGCACATCACCTTCAAGCGCCTGGCGGCCCAGCTGCCCTGCCCGCCTTTTTGCGCCTTGTCCCGGTCCGTCATCATGAATCTGGAACATATCTCTCATCTGTCGGCGCTGCCCGGCGCGCAGACGGAGGTGACGTTCAACAATGGCGTCGCTGCCGTCGTGCTGGGCCGGGTCGCGTCGCAGCGCCTGCGGCGCGCGGTAGCGCAGCGCTGAGCCGTTCGGCGCGGCATGGCCCGCGCCGGGAATGGACCGCCGCGCCGCTACTGCACCGGAATGGTGCCGATTGTCATCGAGAGGCGGCGGGATTTCACCCTATTTTCGACGAAACAGGGGTTTGCCTCGACCAAACGTCGGTCTGGCAGGCGGCGTCAATAGCCTATCGGGTAGCCATCCTTGCGATGATCCGATGCGGCCAGGTAGCCGCCCTGCTCAAGCCGCATGGCCATCTGCGCGCTGCCGAACTCCAGATCAAAGCGTGGCGCCACGTCTACCTTGTGGCCGCAGGCGCGCAGATGCTCGACGGCTTCCGGCGGGCAGTTCCATTCCACCGCCACGCCGACGTTGTCGTCCTTGATGCGCCAGCGCGGCGCGTCGCTGGCGGCCTGCGGGTTCTGGCCGAAGTCCGCCAGGCGGCTGGTGACCTGCAAGTGGCCTTGCGCCTGCATGGACCCACCCATGACGCCGAAGCTCATCAACGGCCGCCCACGCTTCATCAGGAAGCCAGGAATGATGGTGTGGAACGGCCGCTTACCCGGCGCCACCACATTGGGATGCCCGGGCTTCGTGGAAAAGCCCCAACCACGGTTCTGCATCGCGATGCCCGTTCCCGGCACCACCACGCCAGACCCGAAGCCCTTGAAGTTGGACTGGATGAACGACACCATGGTGCCGTGCCGGTCGGCGGCAGTCAGATACACCGTGCCGCCGCTATGCGGATCGCCCGGCCGAGGCGCGCCCGCGCGATCCGGATCGATCAGCTTCGCGCGTTCGGCCAGGTAGGCCGGATCCAGCAACTGCGCGCTGGACACTTTCATGTGAGCCGGATCGCCTACGTGTTCGTACAGATCGGCGAAAGCCAGGCGCATGGCTTCTATTTGCAGGTGCAGCGCGCGGCCGCTATCGCGACCGCAACTGGCCAGGTCGAAATTTTCCAGCATGCCCAACGCCATCAATGCGCCGATGCCCTGTCCGTTCGGACCGATCTCGAACAGTTCCAGGTCCCGGTACCGCATGCCTATCGGCTCCACCCAGTCGGCGGCATGGTTCGCCATGTCGGCCTCGGTGATGTAGCCGCCCGTATTGCGCGCGTGGGCCGCGATCGCCGCAGCCAGTTCACCGCGATAGAAGCTTTCGCCCTTGCTGCGGGCGATGCTCTCCAGCGTGCTGGCCTGACCCGGGCTGCGGAACCGTTCTCCGGGCAGCGGCGCCCGGCCGCCCGGCGCAAAGGATTCGGAAAACCCCGGCTGGCCGCTCAGGCGCGGCACCTGCTTCTGCCATTGGCGATGGACCGTGGGCGACACCAGGTAGCCGTCCCGCGCATAGCGTATGGCAGGTTCGAACAGGTCTTCGAACGGCAGCGAGCCGAACTTCTCCCAGATGGCGCGCCAGCCGGATACAACGCCGGGCACGGTCACGCTGCCCCAGCCGATCGGGTCCATGCCGTCCAGGTGGGCGAATCTGCCGGTCTCCCAGGCCGCCGGCGCGCGTCCAGACGCGTTCAGTCCATGCAGGCGTCCGCCATGCCAGACGATAGCGAACATGTCGCCGCCGATGCCGTTCATGCACGGCTCGACCACTGTCAACGCTATGGCGGTGGCCAGCGCCGCATCGACCGCGTTGCCGCCGCGGGCGTACATCTGCAGGCCGGCGGCGCTGGCCAAGGGCTGCGACGTGCTGACCACGTTGTCCGCCAGCACGGGCATGCGCTGCGATGCATAGGGAAGCTGCCAGAAGGGATCGTTGGGTATGGGCATGGGATGGCTACTTGCTTGCGGTGATGTTCAAGGCCTTGACCTTGTCGCGCCAGAATGCCTGCTGGTCCAGGATGAACTGCGGCAGTGTCTTCGCCGGAATCTCGCTGATCTGGAAGCCCTGGGCTTCGATGGCCTTGCGGAATCCTGCATCGCCCTGCGCCTTGGCAAGCGCGCCGGCCACGATATCCAGCCTGTCCTTCGGCGTGCCCTTGGGAGCCATCAGCGCAAACAGGTTCTCGGCTTCGAGGCCCTGTACGCCCAATTCCTTGAGCGTAGGCACGTCGGGCATGACGGGCAGGCGTTTGGCGGAGGCCACGCCCAGCACGTCGATGCGGCCGCCCTGCTTGTGCGGCAAGGAGCTTGTCACGCTGTCGAACATGAATACCGATGCACCCGAGATCACCTCGGGCAAGGCTTGGCTGCTGCCCTTGTAGGGGATCTGCAGCGCGTCCACGCCTGCCTGCTCCTTGAAGATTTCACCTTCCAGGTTGGATAGCGTGCCCGCGCCCATCGACGCGTAGTTGTACTTGCCCGGCGCTGCCTTCAGGTAGGCCACCAGGCTGGCATAGTCCTTGATGCCCAGCGTTGAAGGCGTCACCAGGATGTGCGGGGCGCTCGCTATCGCGCCCACCGCATCGAAATCTCCATCCAGCGACACCTGCTGTTTGCCGTTGAGCGCTTCGTAGATCGAGTTGGACATCACCGACGAGATATACAGCGTATAGCCGTCCGCCTCGGAGCGCGCAGCCGCCTGCATGCCAATCAAGCCGCCCGCGCCGGGCCGATTCAATACCACCACGGACTGGCCCAGCGTATCGCCCAGCTTCTGGCTCAGCTCGCGCGCCAGCACGTCGGTTGCGCCGCCAGGCGGGAACGACAGGATCAACTGGATCGAACGCTGCGGAAAGTCCGCCGCCCCCGCGCCTGCCGCCGCCGACAACGCCAGCACGGCAAAGGCGCGCCTCAGAAAACGGATTCCTTGCGGCCGCGTGACGGCGCGGCCCGATTTGCAAACAACAGTAGCCATGCGATTCCCCTTGAATGAAGAGCTGCCCGCGGGTCTGTTGCCCGTGTGTCGTGGCGGCCCTGATCAGCCCATTCTATGAATTGCCTTTCAGGCAATCAATATCAATAATTAGCACCTTGATTGCGTTTTTGTGAATCGAATCATGCTCAGCACCGCGCACCGCTATTTCCTCGAAGTCGTCCGCGCTGGCAGCATCAAGGACGCCGCGGCCGCCCTGCATGTGGCGCCCTCGGCAATCAGCCGGCAAATCGCCAAATTGGAGGAAGGCTGTGGCGCAGCCTTGTTCGAACGCCGACCGCATGGCATGGAATTGACGCGGGCAGGGGAAATGCTGGCCGACTACGCGCGTCGCGTCGCCATGGACGCGGAACACGTGCTGCGCGACATCCGCAGCTTGCGCCACGCGGAACTGACCACCATCCGTATCGGCTCGAACGAGGCCGTGGCGCGCAACGTGTTGCCGCCGATCCTGGGCGCCTATCGTTCCCTCAACCCCGGCGTCGCGTTCCAGGTTCACGTCGCGTCGCCGGGTGTCGTGACGCAGCGCCTGCGCGACGGCAGCATCGACGTGGGCCTGGCCTTCAGCCTGAACGCAGGCAGCGGCATCGATGTGCGCTATGAGATCGTCTCGCCCGTGCGCGCCATCATGGTGCCTGGTCATCCGCTTGCCGGGCGCGGCAGCGTGTCGCTGGAAGACCTGCGGCAGTATCCGATAGCGTTGACGGATTCTGGCACCACCGTGCGCCTGCTGTTCGACAGCTCGGCCGCCGGCAGCGATGGCCCGCCCTTCGATGTCGCCTACTCGAGCAATTCCTCCTCGGTCATCCGCGCCGTCGTCGAGGCCGGCCACGCCGTCACGCTGGCCGGCGAGATCACCCTCGCCGAACCGTTGCGCAGCGGCGCGCTGGTCGCCCTGGCATTGCAGCAGCCGATGTTCGCCGAGCGCACGCTGCAGGTCCAGACCGCGAGCCACGCCCAGTTGCCCGAAACGACCGACGCATTTGTGCTGCACTTGATCGAAGCCCTATCCCCAGGCGCGCATCAACGCAATTCTTGACTTCGCACAGGCTTGCCGCAAAACTGAACCTCCTACGCGCGCAAGGGCACTGCCGGGCGCGGAATGCCCCGATTCAATGGTCATAGAGAATGATTGAAGGAGCGCCGCATTGACCACTGCAGGTATGCCCAGACTGAAGTTGCGCCGATTGGTCACCATGCTGGCGCTGGCAAGCGGAATCATTGCCTTCGTCAATACGCTGTACGCGGCCTATCTGGTCCAGCGCGAACAACTGATCGCGAACACCCTGGAGGCCAACCGCGCCTATGCGATCAAGCAGGCGGAAGTCACCGACCTGTACATCGAATCCATCCAGCGCCAGTTGACTCTCGCCGCCAACCGCGCCCCAGCCCTGCTGGGCTCCAGGCCCGCCATGGAAGATGAACTGGCGCGCCTCGTCCATCAAACCGACGGCGTCATGACCGCGGCCATCACCGACAAGAACGGCACCATCCTGGCCACCGCGCCGGCCCATCTCGGCATGGAAGGCAAGACGCTGGTGCCCCAGCAGCTGGCGTCCGGCCCTCAACGGCTGGAGGGGCGGATATCCGCGCCTTACATCGGCATGGCGGGGCATCTGATCCTGGCTTTCTCCGAGCCCTTCCTGGACACCGGAGGAGCCTATGCCGGCACGATCGTCACCGCCATACCCCTGAGGCAGGGCAACGAGCTGGACAAACTGGTCGGAGACCACTTCTACCGCGACGGTTCCTATCTGTACGTGGTCGATGGCGAGGGCAACATCATCTATCACAAGGACAAGGAACGCATCGGCACCAGCGAGAGGGACAACGCCGTGGTCGAGGCCGTGCTGCGAGGCGAGACCGGCGCGATGCCCGTCGTCAATACCCGGGGCACGCACCTGCTGGCCGGGTACGCTGCCCTCAAGCATGCGGGCTGGGGCGTGATCGCGCAACGCCCCTTGGACGAAACGCTCCGCCCCCTCCAAAGCCTGACCTACAGGATCGTGCTGTACGCCCTGCCCGTGGGGCTGATCATGTTCCTGGCGATCTACCTGCTGGGCCGCTGGATCTCCAGACCCCTGGAAGAACTGGCGCAGGTCATCGAACGGGACCAGCCCGGCGCGACGGCCGACGACCTCGGCAGGATAAAAGGCTGGTACTACGAAGCCGCCCGGCTGAGGAATGCCGTGACGATGAGCCAGCATTCGCAGAACCAGCGCATCGACAAGCTGAACTCCGACACCATCACCGACCCGATGACCGGCCTCATCAACCGCAGGGGACTGGCCCTGCAGGTCGCCAAGCAACAACAAGCGCGACAGGCATTCGCAGTGCTCGCGCTGGACCTCGACCACTTCAAGCGCGTGAACGACACCTTTGGGCATGCGGCCGGCGATCAGGTGCTGATCGCCCTGGCAGGCATACTGCGGACCAGCATCCGCGGAGAAGACATGCCTTGCCGCGTCGGCGGCGAAGAATTCCTGGTATTGATGCCGGACGCCTCGCCCGCAATCGCGGGGAAGGTCGCGGAACGCATCAGGTCGGCAACCGCAGGCCACACGATGCCGCAGGCAGTCGGCCACATCACGGTTTCCATCGGAGTCGCACTCTGGCCAGCGGACGATCCCGCCATCGAGCAAGTCCTGGTCAAGGCCGACCAGGCCTTGTACAGGGCAAAGCATTCGGGGCGCAACCGGGTGGAGGCCTGGTCGACAGCCACCGCCATGAGATCGGACGGCGTTGGTATCCGGGAAGGATAGGTCACGACCGCCTCCCCGCGCCGCCGCCGGATGCTTACTCCAGTTCTTCGATGCTCTTCAGCCGAGTGGATTGTTTAACTAAGGCGGACGATCCTGCCTTCAGGCGAGTTCTGCCGAAGGGCAACGCCAAGGCCACGCAGTCTTAGCCTTGATCGGCGGGGCGCCGCGTATAGCCCGCAGCCAATGCGTGCGCGACGCGTTCGGCGTATCGCTGCATGACGGCAGCCAATGTCTCAAGGTTCTTGGATTTCAACCGCTGCAATGGCCCGGTTACGCCGAGGCTGTAGATCACACCAAGGTGTTGCAGATGCACCGGCACGCCCAGCGCAGCCAGGCCCTCATCGATTTCGCCGATGCACGTCGCATAACCCTGCTGGCGAACCACCGCGTATTCCTCCTTGATGCGGTCGCTATCGATGCATGTATGCGCGGTAAGGCGCGGTAGCGGTTCCGCCAACGCGGCATCGATGACATCGGGAGCTTGAAACGCAAGTATTGCCTTGGCCGATGCGGCGGCATGCGGCGCCATGCCCTTGCCTGGCAGCACGAACCCGCGCCAAGGCGTATCGGGCGCTTCCATCAGCACCGAGGACACCCGGTGGTCGCCGTGCAGCTTCGCCAGATAGCAGGTTTCGTCGGTTTCGGCCGCAAGATCCGCCAAGTGCGGCCTCACGACCGCGCCGATCCACTCCGTGTCCGCGCTGGCATACGCAAGCCGCTTCACCCGCGCTCCCAACACGTAGGTGCTGGAGACCAGATCCACAAGTTGCGAGTCCTGCATGGTGCCAAGCAGGCGATGCGCGCTGGTCTTGGGAAGCGCCAGCATGCGCGCGATCTCGGTCAGCGCCAATCCATCGGGAAAAGACGCAAGCAACTCAAGGATGCGCATGTAGCGCTCCAGCGGGGGAAGTTTGGAATCTTGGCTCATAGACGTTCCTTGAAGGCCGGATTGTAGGGGCGGCAGAACGCCCATGCCGGGAAAACCCGGTCTTGCTGTCCATGCCAGCATTTTTTTATTATACCGAAAAAAGGAACGTTGTACCGATTTTCGGAACGACTACGAGTCCATCGAAAACAACCAAGGGGATAGCCGCCCCGCCTTCAACGTCAATCGTTACAGGAGCGCAGCACCATGTCCATCAAGCACATCCTCAATCTCACTCGCCGCATCCTTCCGGCGATTACCCTGGCAACCATGGCCGGCGCGGCCTGCGCGCAAAATGTAGTCGTGGGCGCCACGGTCCCCCTCACCGGCCCCTTGTCGTTGACCGGCAAGCAGTACTTCAACTCGCTCAAACTGGCCGAGGACGACATCAACAAGGCAGGCGGCCTGCAGGGCAAGCCGGTCAAGTTCGTGTTTGAGGATGCCCAGGCCTCCAACGGCACCGCGGTCAACGCCTATGTGAAGCTGGCGCAGGAGAACAAGCCCGCCTTCACCTTCCTCACGAGCTACAGCACCCAGAACATGGCCGTTGCGCCGGAAGTGGCGAAAGCCGGCATTCCCGCGATGTATGCCGGCGGCGCCGACGCCGTCGCGGACCTGCGCAATCCCTGGATGTTCCGCATCCGCCCGCAGGACAGCACGGCGGCCGTCGCCATGGCGCGATTCATCAAGGACGAGCTCAAGCTGTCCAAGCCCGGCATTCTCTATATCCAGAATGATTTCGGGCAGGGCGGCGCCAACGCCGCAGCAGCTTTCCTGAAAGACCAGGGCATCACCCCCGTCGGCACCGAAGCCTATGGCCAGAACGACAAGGACATGTCGGCGCAGATCCTCAGCCTGAAGAACAAGGGCGCCGACGTCATCCTGGCTTTCGTCTATCCGCAAGACGGCGCAATGGTGCTGCGCCAGATCAAAATGCTCGGCCTCAAGCAACCCGTCGTGGCCTCGTCGGCCGCCTTTGTCCCTGCCGCGATGCAGCTGCTGTCGCCTGCCGATCTGGATAACGTCTGGGGCGTGATCGACACCTACCTGCCCGCGACCGACAAAGGCAAGAGCTATGCGGAACGCTTCAAGCAACGCTTCTCCATGGACGCCGACCCCTACGGCGCCGCTTACTACGACGGTGCGATGCTGATGGCCCAGGCCATCAACGCCGTTGGCGCCGATCCGCAAAAACTTCAGGGTTATCTCAAGGACCTGAAGGGCTACCAAGGCGTTTCGCACGTCTACAGCTTCGATGCCAAAGGCAATGGCGTGCACGATGTCGCCATCGTGAAGTTCGCCAAGGGAAGCAAGGACATGCAGTTCATCAGCACCATCAAGGTCGACTGAGCATGGCCGGCGCCACAAGGGGAACACCATGCAGGAAATGATCCAACTGCTGGTCAACGGCGTCGCGCTCGGCAGCGTCTACGCCTTGGCCGCGCTGGGCTTCGTCATCGTGTATTCGGCCACCAGCGTGGTGAACTTCGCCGCAGGCCAGTTCGTCATGCTGGGCACCTTTTTCGGGGTCAGCACCATCATCCAGGCGCAGTGGCCCGCGGCCCTGGCCTATCCCGTGGCCATTGCGATGATGGCGGCCTTCGGCCTGCTGTTCTATGCACTGGTCCACCTGCCGCTCCAGAACCGCCCCGTCGTGACGGTCATCATCGGCACGGTCGCCGCCGGCATCGCCATGCAGAACGGCGCGCTCCTGGTTTGGGACGCCTGGCCCTTCCGCATGCCTTCCCCTTTTGGCGATGGCACGATCAGCCTGGCTGGCGGCGTCATCACGGTACATGCGCTGGCCACCATCGTCATCACGTTGCTGTTGATTGTCGGGCTCTACGCGCTCCTGCACCGCACCTCCCTCGGACGTTCAATGCGAGCGGTGGCGCAGGACGTTGAAACCGCAAGGCTTATGGGCCTGCCGGTGCGCATGTTGCTGGGCTTCGCCTGGCTGCTGGCTGCCGTCTTTGCAGGTTTCGCAGGCCTGTTGGTGGGGCCCATGTGGTTCGCCGACGTCAACATGGGCGACGCCGTCGCGCTCAAGGCCTTCGCCGCCACCATCATCGGCGGATTCGGCAGCGTGCCCGGCGCGATAGCGGGAGGACTGGTCGTGGGCCTGATCGAAATCCTCGGCGCGGCGTACCTGTCTTCCACCTACAAGGACCTGCTGGCCTTTGGAATCATGATTCTCTTCCTGCTGCTGCGGCCGCAGGGCATCTTCGGCGAACGCATCGCCGATCGGGGCTGACCATGAAACGATCCCATCTGCTCTGCGGCCTGGCTGTCCTGGCGCTGGCCGCCGCCCTGCCTCTTTTCACGCAGGGCTACGGCAACCGTCTTGCCAATACCGCCGTCATCTCGGCCATTGCCGTCATCGGTTTGAACTTCGTTTTCGGCTATGCCGGGCTGATCTCGCTCGCCCACGCCGCCTTCATGGGCGTGGCCGCATACACGGTGGCCGTGCTGACCACGTCCCACGGTTGGAATCCCTGGCTGGCGGCGCTGCTCGCCATTGCCGCCACCTGCCTGGTCGCCTATGTCACTGGCCGCATCCTGCTGCGCTTGAAAGGTCACTACCTGGCGTTGGCGACCTTGGGATTGAACGTCAGCTTCACCATCGTCGTTTCCAACTGGATCGACATCACGGGCGGCACGAATGGCATATCAGGCATTCCGCCGCTCACGCTGGGCGTCATCAAGCTCGACGACGAACCCAGCTTCTACCTGTTTTCGCTGGCGGTCCTGACGTTGCTCGCGCTGCTCGCCGCCCGCATCCGCCACTCCCACGCGGGCCGCACGCTGATGGCGGTGCGCGACGACGAGCTGGCCTCGGCCATGACCGGCCTGCCGGTCACCGAAGTCAAGGTCGCCGCCTTCACGCTAGGCGCAGCCTACGCTGCGGTGGCCGGCTGCCTGTTCGCCTTCCACATCCGCTTTGTTTCTCCCGAGGACTTCAACTTCTCCCACTCCATCATTTACCTGGCCATGCTGGTCGTGGGCGGAGAAGGCAGCATCATCGGAGCGATTCTGGGCGCGGTGAGCGTTACCCTGCTGCCCGAGCTGCTGCGCGGCGTCGGCAACGCCTATCTGCTGGTTTTCGGCATCCTGGTGCTGGTCATCCTGATCGTGCTCCCCCGCGGCCTGATCAGTTTGATCGATCCGGCCACCTACCGCCGGCGCGCCAAACGCGGGAACCGCGGCGTTGTGCATGGAGGCAGCCTGTCATGAGCCTCATGCAAGTACAGAACATCAGCAAGCACTACGGCGGCGTGCAGGCGCTTTCCAATGTCAGCCTGGACATCGGCGCCAACCAGTTCTACGCCATCATCGGTCCGAACGGCGCCGGCAAGAGCACCTTGCTCAATGTGATGACCGGCCTGGTACCTCCGACGTCCGGCCAGGTCAGATTCGACGGCAAGGTGCTGACGGGGCTGCCCACGCACGCAATCATCCACGCGGGCATAGGCCGGATATTTCAGAGCGGCCGCCTGTTCACGCGTCTCAGCGTCCTGGAAAACGTCATGTTGGGTGCTGCGATGCGTGACCCGCGCTCGCTGAGCGCGCTGCTGCTGCGCCCCAGGTCCACCCGGGAACGCGAGAAGACCGCCCGCGATGCCGCCTACGAAACCCTGCGTCAATTCGACCTGCACACGCTCGCCGACCGCAGCATAGGCTCACTTTCCTATGGCAACCGCCGCCTGGTCGAAATGGCGAGGGTCATGGTGGCGCGCCCCCGGCTGCTGTTGCTGGACGAACCAGCGGCCGGCCTGAACTCCGGCGAGGTCGAGCAATTGATGGACCTGCTGCGACGCCTGCGCGAGCAGCACCGCCTCTCCGTCGTGCTGATCGAGCACAACATGGGCATGGTGATGCGACTGGCCGAGAACGTGGCAGTACTCAACTTCGGCGCCAAACTCGC
>MTEX01013319.1_pt1 | contig 12292 bp, 17 predicted proteins | sample 1042691 | NCBI WGS metagenome assembly MTEX01 (sample SAMN06185810, study PRJNA358809) | soil metagenome | isolation source: soil biostimulated with molasses as carbon source | place: India | collected 2015-05-23
CTGATAGCCTAAACCTACAATGATGTTAGCTTGAGTTGGCTGGCGGAATCCCGAATTCGCTTTGTAGTACAAAGCGAATTCGGGATTCCGCCAACGAACTCAGCTTTATCGCCTCGCGAGCTTGGATATTATGAAAGCTAGTCGCCAACAGCAAGTTCGGAAGCCTGCGGTCAGCAGCCTCCACGAGCTGGACCGTGGCCGTCGCGCGGCTGAGATTTCTGGCTATCAGAAGAATCCCGCCCAGCCAATGCCGGTGATGTTCCCGGTCTCTCAGGCCGGCGCGAGGATTGCTTGGCCGAACAAGTTCAGATAATCGACGCGGCCACCCCTCCGGCCGCCTTATTCGCATCGCCGAGCAATGCCATCCTCGTAGGAGGGCAGGCTCTGGCGCTGTGGGTAAGCGCATTGAATATTCCACTGCCTGCGGCTCTTGAAGCTGGCGTTACGTATGACGTCGACTATCTCGGGTCACGCGCAGACGCTGAGGCGCACTTCGATCTTCTTGAAACCTCATTTCGTGGGGGAGCGCTTCGAGCAGAGTTGCGATTCCCGGAACCGTTTGAACCAACTCCGAACACAGCGAAAATTACCGTCTTTAACGGCGACGCGATCGCGGGCGAAATTGATTACCTCGGCGCCGTAATTGGATACGTTGGCCCAGCAGAAATTGCTCTTCGACGTCGAGCAATTCCAATCGACTGGCCCGGCGCCCATGGATCACTCCAGGTCATGCACCCTTTCGATTGTGTGCAGAGTCGAGTGCACAACTTGTACGCCCTTCCGAGCAAAAGGAATCCGTTCCACCTTGCGCAGACTAGATTGTCCTTGCAGGTGTTGAAAACATACCTTTCGCAAACAGCTGCCACAGAAACCTCGCCAAGAAAGATCCTGCTTCCCATTGCCGAGGAAGTAATAGACTTAGCGCATGGTCGCGCCGGAGTCTTCGTGCATGACCACTGGGAAATCGACGTGCTGGACGCAATTCCTGCTGCTCAATACCCAAGTGAATTTGTGCGTAAGCGGTACGGTCAAGCTGTGCGATACGCGGAAAGGTGCCGGAATGGACGGAGGGGCGGTCGAATTCGGCCGTTCCGGGGGCCGATCAGCGCCCGATGATCCCGCTGCGATGGTAGTTGACAAAGTCAGACTTGCGATGGCAGCTTCTCCGGCACGATGACATAGAAGCCCCTGGCGACCCCAGGGGCTTTTTTGTTGCCCGTTCTACGCCGGTCGACTGCCGTGCGAAGGCCACCCAGGGCGTCGTGAGACGAACCCGGCCGCGCCGCCAACAACGATCGATTACTCCTTTGGATGGCATCACCAAGCCGTGCGCCTTGGCGGGCGCGCGCTGGCGGCTATCCAGCGGCAGTGGCCGGCACCTTCAATCAGGGGACCACCGTGCGGCACAGCGCCTTCGACAACATCAACCTGACGGCCGCCATGGGGTTCGTCCTCGCCAAGATGAGCGGGTGGACCGTCCAGGAGTGGGCGGCAGCTGCGGCCTTGGCGTATTCGCTGATCCTCATCAGCGAGAAGCTCGCCAGGCTCGTTCGCAAGAAGCGCGAGGGCGCACAGTCGTGAAGACCGGCGGCAAGGTGGGATTTGCCGCTGCGCCGGTAGCGGTGGCCCTGCTGATCGTGGCCGCTCTTCAGGTCTCGGAGAAGCGGGTCCACACGACCTATTGGGACAAGCTCGGCGGCCTCTGGACCGTCTGTGCCGGTGTCACGGGGCCTGCCGCCATTCCTGGCAAGACCTACACCGACGCCGAATGCGAGCGTCTGGAGGTCGCCTACGTGCAGAAGATGCTCTCTCGCATGGGCAAGTGTGTGCGCGGCGAGTTCGAGTTCCACGAGATCAAGGCGTGGGGACATTTTGCCTACAACGTCGGCACGGCGCGCTTCTGCTCGTCCACGGCGGCAAAGCGGTTGAACGCCGGAGAACGAAAGGCGGCCTGCGCGGAGATCAGCCGCTTCGTCTACATCGGTAAGAAGGACTGCCGCCTGGCTGCAAACCAGTGCCCCGGCATTCCAAAGCGGCGCGCCTGGGAGCGCGCCACGTGTGAAGGAACCAACCAATGAGCGTCCTGGCGTCCGTCAACTCAACCGGCTTCGTCCTGAAGTGGGCCGCGATCTTGGGTCTCCTGATCGTGATCTACCTGGTTGGCCGGGGTCACGGGGCAGAAGGTCCGCGCGCTGATCTGGCTGAGTACAAGGCCCAGGTCGCTGCCGACGCGGCTGAAATCCAACGCTTGGCCGCCGAAACGGCCCGGAAGGCAGCTGAGGCCCAGCGCCTCCAGGTCGCCACATTCAACGCGATTGATCGCGCCCACCAGCAGGAGAAGGAAGATGCTGAAGTCACTGAAAGCCGCATTGCTGATGCTGTGCGTACTGGCGCTCTGCGCCTGCGGCAGCGCCTCGCCGCACAAGAAGCCACCGCCACCCTCGCCGCTGACGTGCTTTCAGCCAGCACCGGCGCCGGCAGCGCTGAAGGCGGATCCGGACTTCGGCCAGAGGATGCGGGCTTTCTTGTTCGAATCGCCGACGAGGCTGACGCAGCCATTCGGGGCCGGAACCGCATCATCGAACAGTACGAGAGTGGCTCCTGCCTGGTTGCCCAGTGAAGCGCGCACCCAAGCACGACCCGTTCCGGAAGGCGGTCCGCCGATACCTCCCGCCAGAGCCAAGCAGGCAGGCCCGCCGCGCCCTCGCAACGAATAGCGCGGCCTGGAGAAAGATCCGGGCCGCCAAGCTGGCTCGCGACCCGCTCTGCGAGTGCTGCCAGCGGCACGGCTGCCCCAAGTGTGCGAAGAGTCGTATGCGTCCAGCCAATCAGGTTGACCACATCGACGGCGACGACAGCAATAACGCCGACGACAACCACCAGAGCATGTGCGCCCCGTGCCACAGCTATAAGACGAGTCGAGAGAATGGCGGATTCGGAAACGCTCGAGCGTCTGATCAAGGCAATCGAAAAGCAGCAGGCCACGGTGCAGCGGCTGGTCCTGACGGTCGCCGAGCAGGCCCAGGTGACGGCAGGACTGGTCGCTGCGGTCGCTGAGCTCCTGGGCGAAGAGCTCGGGACGCCGGTCGACGACGTTGGCGCCGCGCCGCCCGGCGACGCGGCCGAGCGCGATTGGGACGGAAACGAGATCTGAACGGGGAGGGGTGGGTCGAAAGTCTGAGCCGCCCCATTCGCGACACGTGCGCCCAGGCAAATTTTCGCGCGGTCAGTTGGATAAAACCGGTTTTTCGCCACCAATCGCAGTACCAGTAGAACGATATCGCCATGGGTAACCCACGCAAACCAACATCGCTGAAGGTGATTGCGGGGACCGACCGAAAGGACCGGGCGCCGGATCCGGCCATACCGACTGTGGAGCTCCCGCTGGTCGACGAGGTTCCAGCGGCGCCGGACTGGATGCCGAACGCACACGCAATCAAAGAGTGGAATCGGCTGGCCCCCATCCTCCACGCGAACAAGCTTCTGACCGAAGCGGGGCTTTCCACGCTCGGCCAGCTTTGCGCGCTGCACGGGAAGGTCGTGCAGCTGTACGCGGCGGGCGAGGCGCCAGTCGCATCGATGGTGGCGCAGCTCCGAGCGCTATCGAACGACTTCGGGCTCACGCCAGTGGCGCAGGGCAAGGTGAGGCCCAACGGTGGCAAAGAAGAAGACACCGGCAACAAGTTCGCCAGGAACGGACGACGGCCCGCGTGACTACGTAGCGATCGCCGAGGCGTATGCCCGGGAAGCGATCGCGGACAAGAAGGGGAAGAAGTTCGGCCGCCTCATGCGGCTGGCGGCTCGCCGCTTCCTGACGGACCTCACGCGAGCCAAGAAGCGCGGGGCGCCGTTCTACTTCGACGAGTGGCATGCGTGCGACGCCTGCGACTTCATCGAGAAGCTCCCGCACGTCGAGGGCGTGTGGAAGAACCCGGACGGGACGCTGCAGCCGGAGATCCGGCTACACCCCTCGCACGTGTTCTTCGTAGTGCAGCTGTTCGGGTTCCGCAACCCGGACGGCACCCGCCGATTCACGTCGGCGCTCTTCGCGGTTGCCCGCAAGAACGCCAAGTCGACGCTGGCGGCGGCGATCCTGCTTTACTGCGAGTGTTGCGAGGATGAGCCAGGCGCGCAGGTGATCAGCGCGGCGACCACGTTCCCGCAGGCGTCGATCATCTTCAACGTCGCGAAACGCATGGCCGAGAAGACCGCGGATCTCCGCGAAGCCTTCGGGCTGCAGATCTTCGCGAAGTCGATCGCGCGGCTAGACACCGGCGGCAGCTTCAAGCCGATTCACGCGAAGGCGAGCACGCAGGATGGCCTGAACCCGTCGCACGTCGGGCTGGACGAGATCCACGCCCACAAGACGGCGGACCTGCTGAACGTGCTCACCTCCGCAGCCGGTGCGCGTAGCAGCCCGCTCTGGCTCTACACGACAACGGAGGGCTACACGAACCCCGGCCCTTGGGCCGAGATTCGGCAGTTCGCGAAACAACTACTGCAGGGCGTGTTCGGCAACTCGGCCGATCACTTCCTCGCATTGTTCTACGCGGTGGACGATGACGACGACGAGTTCGACGAGGCCGCATGGGTCAAGGCGAACCCTCTCATTGACAGCAATCCGCATCTTCTGACGGCGATCCGGAAGGAGGCCGTCGAAGCGAAGGCCATGCCGAGCAAGCTGGCCGAGTTCAAGATCAAGCGCCTGAACCGGCCGGCCAGCTCCGCCCAGGCGTGGGTCGATCTGCTGAAGTGGAAGAAGTGCAAAGGCGACGTCTCACTGGACGAGCTGGAGAAGTACCCCTGCACCGCGGCGCTCGATCTGGCGTCGACGACCGACATGGTCGCGTGGCGTCTGGTGTGGGAGGTCGGCGATCTCCGGGTGACCTGGGGCCGCCGCTGGGTTCCGGATAACGCGGTAACCCAGCGCACGGCGCGCGGAACGGTCCCATACGCGGGCTGGGTTGCAGCTGGGCTGCTGACGGTGACCGAGGGCGAGGTGACCGACTACGGCGTCGTCGAGGCAGTGATTCGCGAGGACATCGAACGGTTCAAGCCGTACGCCATCGCGTACGACCGCTGGAACGCGCAAGAGCTGGCGAATCGACTCATCGAAGACGGGCACCCCCTGCTCGAGTTCGTGCAGGGAACGAAGTCGTACCACCCAGCGATGAAGGAGCTAGAGCGGCTATACCGGTCGCGCAAGCTGGTGCATGACGCGGATCCGGTGCTCGAGTGGTGTGCCTCGAACATGGTCGCGAAGAGCGACCAGAATTTGAACACGGCCCCGGACAAGAAGAAGTCCGCGGACAAGATCGACGACATGGTCGCTCTACTCATGGCGATTGGCGTCGGCCTGACGCCGGAAGAGAGCGACGAAATTACCCAAGGCTTCGTGGTGATGTGATGGAAAGCTCTGCGCAGATTGCCCGCGCTCGCCTTAGCTCGATCCTCGCTGTTGACCACGTAGAGCGGGAGCGCGCGCCACGCGCGGCCGTTCCCGCCGAAGACGTGGACTCCAGCGACGCGGTCCGGATGGGCGAGATCTTCGGCGTAGTGCCCACCGCTGCCGGGGCGGTGGTCAGTCCCTCGTCCTCGATGCGAGTCTCGGCGGTCTATGCAGCTGTGAGGCTTATCGCTGGCGCCTTCGCCACGACGCCCTGCAGCTTCTACCGACGCACGAAGGAAGGGCGAGAAAAGGCGAACGACCACGACTATTGGTGGCTGTTCAATGAGCAGCCGTGCGGCCGATTCTCTGCGGCTACCATGTGGGAGTTCCTCGTCACGCAGATGCTGCTGCGGGGCGACGGCATCGCCTACATGGTCCGCGAGAATCGCTACAGCCCGAAGGTGACCGGCGTGATCCCGGTGCCGCGCGATCAGGTGGACATCTTCCGGGTTGGCGACGAGCTCCGTTATCGGATCTACGACCAACTGGCCGATGGGAGCTGGGGGTACTTCATCGCCACGCAGGACGACGTTCTGCACTTCCCGGGCTTCGGCTTCGACGGCGTCTGCAGCATGAGCGTGATCCAGTGGGGCGCGCGCCAGGCAACGAGTATCGCGATCAAGGCGGACGAGCACGCCGGCTCGACGTTCTCGGGCGGCGCGGCGATTCAGTACGCCGTGAAGGCTCCCGGCAAGATGACCATTCCGCAGCAGGACGCGTTCCGCGAAGCCTGGGTGGCGAAGTATGGCGCCGGCACGGGCGTGAGCAAGATCCCGCTCATCCTGACGGAGGGACTCGATGTCACCCAGCTATCCATGAGCTCGGCCGACGCGCAGCTGCTCGAGTCGCGGAAGTTTCAGGTGATCGACATCGCGCGCGCCTTCGGCATACCACCGCACATGGTTGGCGAGACCTCCGCGTCGACGAGCTGGGGATCTGGCATCGAGCAGATGAGCCTCGGGTTCATTAAGTGGGGCATGCGACCGCACCTGATCCGCTGGGCCCAGGAACTCAATCGAAAGCTGTTCCCGGTGCGCGCCACGTACTTCGCCGAGTTCAACGTAGACGGTCACCTGGAGGGCGACAGCCAGGCGCAAGCCGAGTACTTCGGCAAGGCGCTCGGCGGTCCCGGCGCGCTGGGCTGGATGACGGTCAACGAAGTGCGTGCCCTCAAGAATCTGCCCCCGTTGCCTGGCGGCGACAAGCTGTTCGATCCAGCGAAGGCGGCAGCGAAGCCAACCCCGAAAACCCCGGATGAACCGCAGGAGCCGGAGCAAGCATGAACCGAAATCACACCCGACTGCTCGCCTTGCAGGCAGCGAATCGAGACGCACCGCGCGCATACCGCATCGAGGCGGCCGCGGACGAGGCGACCATCTATCTGTACGACGTGATCGGCTATGACTGGTGGAGTGGTGGCGGTATCACCGCACTGCAGTTCGCCGCCGATCTGAACGAGTTGCGCGGCGTCAATACGCTGCACGTACGGTTTAACTCTCCGGGCGGTGACGTGTTTGACGGTCGCGCGATCTGCGCCGCGCTTGACGCACACCCCGCGCACAAGGTCGGCCACGTCGACGGGTGGGCGGCGTCAGCTGCAAGTTTCATCCTCATGCACTGCGACGAGGTCGAGATCACGCAAGGCGCGATGATCATGATTCACAACGGGTGGACTCTCGCAGCTGGCGACAATCGCGTGATGTTCGATACCGGGAACCTGTTGCTAAAGATCGATAGCGCGATCCAGGACGACTACGAGCGCCGGTCCAGTGCTGATCGGGCGCAGGTGGTGAACTGGATGAATGCCGAGACCTGGTTCACTGCCGACGAGGCGGTGCAGCATGGTTTCGCAGATCGCATCGCCGGTTCGGGTGACGGCGCGAAAGCGCGATCGACGTGGAATGTTGCCGCGTACGCCAATGCCCCGCAGGCGGGCGCGCCGGCACCGGCGCCCGCAGATCCCGAACCGCCCCGGCCCGAATCAACCGAACCAAACACCGGGGAGCAGGCCGACCGCGCGCACAACGTGCGTCGCGCTGCCATCCCCGAACCGCTCCCCGCGTAGGAATCGCTCCCGCGCAGGAACCGAGCCCGCCACCCGGCGGGCTTTTTCATTTCACTACGAGGAAAAGCACCATGAGCAAGATCAAAGATCTGCGGGAGCGTCATAACGCACTGGCCCGCGAAGTGAAGGATCTCACCGACCAGAACTCCGGCGCGACCTGGACCGCCGAGCACCAGACCACGTACGACGCGAAGATGACGGAGATCGAGCAGGTTCGCGCCGAGATCCGTCGTCTCGAAGCGGTGGCCGCGCTCGAAGTCGACGACCGTGCCCGCGAAATGGGTATCACCGTGCAGGATCGGCCGTCGCCCGAGGCCAGCGCCGCGCGCACGCTGCTGAACAAGTGGCTGCGCGGTGGCGATTCCGCGCTTTCGGCGGAAGAGTGGAACACCGTGCGCAACGCCATGTCGACCGGCACCGGCTCCGAGGGCGGCTACACCGTCGAGACCTCTGTCGCGACCGAGCTGATCAAGGCGATGAAGGAGTTCGGCGGCATGCGTTCGGTCGCGACGCAGTTCGGAACCGAGCAGGGCAACCCGATGACTTGGCCGACGATGGACGACACCGGTAACACCGGCGAGCTCGTCGCAGAAAATGCACCCGCCTCGAGCCAGGACGCGGCCTTCAACTTCGTGGGTCTGCCGGTCTACAAGTTCAGTTCCAAGGTCGTGACCGTTCCGATGGAGCTGCTGCAGGACTCTCAGCTCAACATCGATGCCATCGTGATCGCGCTCCTGGGCGAACGTCTGGCCCGGGTGCAGAACACGTTCTTCACCACCGGCACCGGCACTGCTCAGCCGCGCGGCATCGTCACCGCGGCGGGCGCCGGTAAGACGGGCACCACCGGCCAGACGACCACCGTCACGTACGACGATCTGGTCGATCTGGAGCATTCGGTCGATCCGGCGTATCGCAACGCGCCGGGCGTGGGCTTCATGATGAACGACGCATCGCTGAAGGTGATCCGCAAGATCAAGGACACCGAAGGCCGCCCGATCTTCGTGCCTGGCTACGAAACCGGCAACCCGGGCGGCGCGCCCGATCGTCTGCTGAACCGCCCGATCACGATCAATCAGGACGTGGCGGTGATGGCAGCGAACGCGAAGTCGATCCTGTTTGGTCGCTTGAACAACTACCGCATCCGCGACGTGATGGCCGCGACGCTGTTCCGGTTCACCGACTCGGCCTACACGAAGAACGGTCAGGTCGGCTTCCTGGCGTGGCAGCGTGCCGGCGGCAACCTGCTCGACGTGAGCGGCTCCACGGTGAAGTACTACCAGAACTCCGCGACCTGATCGCGGCGGCACGGTAGATCCCCCATCGAGCGCCCGGACATCCGGGCGCTCTCAAGTGAAGAGGTGCAACGATGTCGAGGAACAACAGTCAGGGCCAGGGAGCGCAGACCATCCTCCACGGCTCGAACACGCTGGCTGCCGTGATCGCACTGGCCGCCGGTATCGAAGTACAGCTCGGTACGGTCGTCGCCCGTGCCCACAATGAGTCGGGCCTGTCCGCCGAGGACTGGAACGCCCTTGAGGAAGCGAAGCGCGACGAACTGCTGAACGCCACCGTCGAGACGATGAAGGCCGAGGCGGAAGCGAAGATCGCCGCCGATGCGGCCAAGGCGGCGCAGTCCGGGAAGAAGGTGAAGGCCCGCGTGCTGGTCGCGTTCGGTGGTCACCAGCCGAACGAAGTGGTCTCCGTGACGCCGGCCGAACTGAAGGCGCATGCCGAATCGCTGGACGCGAACCCCGCCGCGGTGGCTTACGCCGAGGCACTGGCGAAGGGCGACGACGGCGAGGCCGCCCTCGAAGCCTGATCGCAGGGGCCGGGCTTCCGGCCCCTGTCGTGAGTCTTCTGGAGCAATCCCATGCGTCTGCGCCTCATCACCGCCCCGAGCGCCCAGGTTGTCACCACGGCCGAAGCGCGCATGCAGGTGAACGCCTACGGTACCGCGAGCGACCCGCAGCTTGAGGCAATGATCGCCGGCGTCGTGTCCGGGCTGGATGGGCACTACGGCGAGCTGGGGCGTGCATTGCTCGAGCAGGTATGGGAGCTGGCGCTGGACTCGTTCCCGCCGTCGGCGATCTGCCTGCCGCTGCCGCCGCTGCTGTCTGTCGAGTCCGTGAAGTACGTCGACTCGGATGGCGTCCAGCAGACGATGGACCCGGTGGGCTACACGGTAGAGCCAGGCGAACAGGGCTTCGCCGCGCCGGCCCATGGCACGCGCTGGCCGGCAACCCGTTCGCAGCCGCTCGCCGTGCGCGTGCAGTTCAAAGCCGGATACGGCGCCACCGGCGACAAGGTTCCGGCAGCGATCCGCTCGGCGATCTTGCTTCGGGTCGCCGACCTGTTCGAGAACCGCGAGTCCTGTGTCGTCGGGAAGTCAGTGGCCCCGAATCCGACCGTCGATGCGTTGCTTTTCCCCTTCAAGCAGGTGCGTCCGTGAGCGCTGGGAAGTACCGCCACCGCATCCGGCTTCAACAGAAGGGCCAGGCCACGACCGGCCCGCTGGGTCCAATCCCCGGCGCATGGGCCGATTGGGAACCAGAGGCGGGGCAGGGGGCCGATATTCCCGCCCAGGTTGTGCCGCTATCAGGGCGCGACTTCATCGCGGCCGGCGAGAAGCAATCAGAGGTGACGGCGCGCATCGAGATCCGGTGGCTTCCTGGTGTGGTGGACACCATGCGGGTTCTGTTCGACGGAGAGGTGTATGCCATCGCCGCCGTCCTGCCCGACTCGACTGCGCGCAGGCACCTAACGCTGATGGTGAGCAAGGGCGTGACCGATGGACAGTAGCGTGCGCGTGCAGGGCCTGGACGGACTGCTGGACGCCATGCGGCGCCTGCCCCCGGAGATTGTGTCCAAGAACGGCGGGCCGGCTCGTACTGCGCTGGCACGGGGTGCCCGTCGCATGCGTGACGAGGTGCGGGCCAATGCGCCGGAGCGTACCGGATTCCTGAAGAGCCAGATCGTCACGCTGCGGAGCCCACGGCCCCAGGCGTACGGAGGCAGCGAGCTATATTCGATCGGGGTCAAGGGCGGTGCCCGGGCGCGATACGCGAACACCCGCCGCAACCGAGGAAAGGGCCGCGTGGGTAAGACGTACGAGAAGCCCTCGAACGCCTTCTATTGGCGCTTCCAGGAATTCGGGGTGCCGTCCAGGAACATCCCGCCGCTCGCATTCTTCCGTCGCTCGCTGCGCAAGCTGGCCGAGCCGGTGATCGACCAGTTCGCCGACGACCTGCGCAGGTCGCTGGACCGCATCACCCGCAAGCTCCGGAGGCCGTGAGTGTTCCCGCCGATCTATGCCCTCGTGGCCGCCGATGCCGCCTGCACAGCCATTCTCGGCGATCCTCCGCGATGCTTCTTCGGTCTGGCCGAAGAAAACACGGCGCGACCGTATGTCGTCTGGCACTTGGCCGGCGGTAGCCCAGAGAACGTCTTCGACGGGCCGCCCCCGCACGACCACTTCGCCGGCCAAGTCGACATCGTCGCCGACGACCAGGCCAGTTTCATCGCCGCCGTCAACGCCGTGCGCGCCGCCATTGAGCGCGTCGGCAACGTGACGTCCTACAACCCCGGAGGGGTGAACGCCGAAACCGGGCGATTCGAATACTCCTTCGACGCAGAGTTCCACGTGACGCGCTGACCCGAGTGCGGCACCGGAAAGTCCCAGCCCGCTTGCGCGGGCTTTTTTTCGCCCCTCGCAAGGAACACCACCATGGCAAGCACCAAAACCAAGCACACCACCATCTACGCCGCCACCGCGGCGGCCGTCGCGACCAAGATCATCGGCGTTCGCCAGGCGGGCGTCCCCGACGGCCAGGCGTCGCAGATCGACGTCTCCAGCTGGGACGACGACTTCGACCAGTTCGTCGCTGGCCGCAAGAGCACCGGCAGCACCACGATCGAGGTCGTCTTCGATGCCGCGGCGCATGAAGCACTCGAGGCCAAATACCAGTCCGGCGAGGTCATGGAATTCCTCGTCCTGGCCCCCCTCAGCGACTCCGCGCCGGCCGTGGCCCCCACCGTGGCCGCCGGTGAATTCGCCGCGGTCACCACCGTCGACAACATCAAGTTCAAGGGCTACATCGCGAACTTCGCTGTCGCGATGGCCGACAACGACGTGTGGCGCGGGACGATGACCATCCAGGGCACCGGCCCCCGCACCATCACCAAGAAGACCCCGTAACCGGGCGCAACGGCGATCCTCACCACATGCCCAGGCGCACGGGGTAACCCGCGTGTTCGCCGTGCGCGTCCCGCGCGCTTGGGCACCTATGGAAGAACGGCCATGTCCAATCGCAATACCCCCGGCGTCGAGAACGCCTCCATCGCCAGCGTCGTGACGCTGTCCCTCCTGGATGCCCTCCAGTCGTCCGGTGCCTTCGCCTCGTCCGAGTTGCAACAGCGCTCGGTCAAGCTGGGCAAGCAGTCCGCCGACGTCTTCGTCCGCGAGCTGCCCGATGCCGAGTTCCGGCAGAAGGTCGGCGCCCCCTACGACCGCTCGAACCTGATCGCCGCGTGCATCTGCGACGCCGACGGCAAGCCGGTCATGACCGCCGAGCAGGCGGCGGCCCTGAAGGTCAGTGTCGCGCGTGACCTGGAGCGGATCTGCTTCGAGGTCAACGGTGCCGGCGACCAGTCCGACCCGGACGAGCGCGCGGGAAAGTCCTAAGCCGCAAGGGTGAGCTGTGGTTCTGGCATGTCCTGGCCTTGAACCTCGGCTGCACGGTGGCGGAACTCCGCAAGCGCATGACGCGGGCGGAGTTCCG
>MTEX01011394.1_pt1 | contig 12225 bp, 10 predicted proteins | sample 1042691 | NCBI WGS metagenome assembly MTEX01 (sample SAMN06185810, study PRJNA358809) | soil metagenome | isolation source: soil biostimulated with molasses as carbon source | place: India | collected 2015-05-23
ACCAGTACCGGGGCTTGATCGAAACGCGGCATGGACAACTTCATGGGCAACCCATATGGAAATAATGAACAGGGGCAGGATATTAGCACAGGGTTGGCGACGGCTTTACGGCCATATCAGCCCAGGAAAATTCCCGTGACAATCGGGGCCGTGACGGCCCCGATCAACGAAGGTTCAGGTGATATCGGCCTTGGCCGGCTCATCCAGGCCCATGGCATGCAGGCGGGCATAATGGCCATTGGCCGCGAGCAACTCGGCATGGGTGCCGCGTTCGACCAGACGGCCCTGATCCATTACCAGGATCTGGTCGGCCTTCTCGATGGTCGACAGGCGGTGGGCGATCACCAGCGTGGTACGGCCTTGCATCACATGGTCCAGGGCAGCCTGGATATGCCGCTCGGACTCGGTGTCCAGCGCCGAGGTGGCTTCGTCGAGGATCAACAGCGGTGCGTTTTTCAGCAATGCCCGGGCAATGGCCAGGCGCTGGCGCTGGCCGCCGGAGAGCAATACGCCATTCTCGCCCACTTCGGTATCGAAGCCTTTCGGCAAGCGGTCGACGAACTCCTTGGCATAGGCATCGGCCGCAGCAGCTTCGATGTCGGCGCGCGGTGCCCCGGCCAAGTCGCCGTAGGCGATGTTGTTGGCCACGGTATCGTTGAACAGGGTGACGTGCTGGGTCACCTGCGAAACGTGGCGACGCAGGTTGCGCAGGCGGTAGTTCTCGATTTCCACGCCATCGAGCAGGATCTGCCCCTGGTCGTGGTGATAGAAGCGTGGGATCAACGCCGCCAGGGTCGACTTGCCGCTGCCCGAGCGGCCGACCAGGGCGATCATCTGCCCAGGCTCGGCGACGAAGCTGATGTCGCTGAGCACTTCGCGCTCGGTGCCGGGGTAGGTGAAGCTCAGGTTGCGCACTTCCAGGCGCCCTTCCACCCGCTCCTTTTCGACGGTACCGGTGTCCACTTCAGGCGTTTCGTCCAGTTGCTCGAAGATGCTCTCGGCACCGGCCAGGCCCTTCTGGATAGTCGAACTGACCTCGGAAAGCTGTCGAATCGGCTTGGGCAGCAGGCCGGCGGCGGTGATATAGGCCACCAGGTCACCGGCAGTGGACTCACCGCGCAGGAACAGCACCAGGAACATCAGCGCAGCCATGGCCGAGTAGATCACCAGCTGCAGCATCGGCGTGTACAGCGAGCCGGTCTTGGTCATGCGCAGCTGCTTGTCGGTGTTGCTCTGGCTGGCCTTGGCGAAACGCTGCTCCTCGTAGGCTTCGCCGCCAAAGCTGCGGACCACCCGATAGCCCTGGATGGTTTCCGAGGCGACATGGGTCACGTCGCCCATGGCCACCTGGATCTTCTTGCTCTGCTTGCGGAATTTCTTGCTGGCGACGCTGACCATTACCGCGATCACCGGCAGGATGGCAACCATCACCAAGGTCAGGTGCCAGTTCATCCACAGCAGGTAGGCGAACAGGAACACCACTGTCAGGCCTTCACGGATCACCACCTTGATCGCATCGGTGGCTGCACCGGTGACCATGGTCACGTTGAAGGTGATGCGCGAGATCAGGTGCCCGGAGTTGTGGTTGTCGAAGTAGCGGTTGGGCAGTACCAGCAACTTGTTGAACAACTCCACGCGCAGGTCGTGCACCAGGCACAAGGACACCTTGGCCAGGAAGTAGTTGCCGAGGAACGAACCCAGGCCCTGCCACGCGGCGATCAGGATGATCAGCAGCGGCACCGCCTGCAACAGTTGCAGGTCGCGCAGGTAGGGGACGTTGGGGAACAACACCGCTTCGGGGTTGCTCAGCCCATCGACGAAATACTTGAGGATGCCGGCCAGCATGGGCTGGGTCGAGGCAAAGACCACGAAACCAATGATGCTCAGCAGGAAAATGCCGACATAGGGTTTCACATAGCTCAACAGCCGGAAGTAGATCTTCAGGCTGGAGGTGTGTTCCGCCGGTCGCGGTGTTTCGGCCATTATCGAGCTCGCTGTTCAGGTTGAACCGGAAATTTTACCACAGGCATCATTTTCGGCACGCCCCCATGGCAGCAACATGACCAGGCCCACCGGCAGCCAGCTGATGAACCATTCGGCACGCGGCGTACCGGTGAGGCTGGCGGCATCGAATTGCATGGCCAGCGTCGAGTAGACCCAGAAACCGAGCAGGACCTTGCCGAACAGGGTGCCACGTGCCCGCACGATTTCACCCAGCGTGTACAGCCATACCATGACCCACAGCAGCATGCCGGGCAGGCCCAGCTCAACAGCGACATGGGTGAACATGTTGTGTGTGTGGTCGAAGTGCATTTTGCCGACCGTCACGTCGTAGGCTGCACCCAGGCCGAGGCCGGTCCAGGGATGCGCGGCAATCATGTCAACCGCGGAATGGAAGATTTCCGGCCGATAGGACGAGCCACGGTGGGCGATGAGGTCATACAGGAAATACAAGGCCAGGCCGGTGGCAAGGGCGGCCAGCATGGCAAACACCCGGCTGAGCCTATCACGGAACCACAGCGGGGCGAGCATCACCGTGAGCGCCAGGGCGAGCACGGCCCCACGGCTCTGGCTGAGCATGACGAACAGCCCCAGACAAGCAAGGGCCGCCAGCCACGCCAGCTGCAGGCCGCGCTGCTGTGGCGGCTGGTACAGCAGGACAAGCGCGGCCGAACCGATGACGTAGGCGCCCAGGATCGGGTGCGATATTTCGCCGATGCCTTGCAGGCGAGCCAGCAAAGGGAAGCCCTGCATGGCGTAGAAATGAACCACCGAAACCAGTGCAGCAACGGCCAGTAGAGCGCTACCGACCAGCAGCAACTGGCGAATGCGTGCCTGGCCAAGCTGCGCGAGCAACGGGAACGCCAACAGGAACACGAGAATGTAGAGCAGGCGCTTGGCCTCACGTCCCGGCTCTTCGCCCACCGACCATGCCAGGCTCAGCGCGCTCCACGCCAACAGCAACAGCACACTCCCCCACAAAGCGGGCTGACGCTTCCAGGCCTGCACCAGTACCTGCCTGGCAGACCACGCCAGGACCAGCGTCGGCAACCACAGGAACAACACCAGGCCTTGCTGATAGACCTTGTTGCTCGGCGCCAGGGCAATCGCTGCCAGGAACCAGACCAGACCAAAGCCCAACCAGGCCTTCGCCCAGCTTTTCTGATACAACATCCTTTCCCCCGATGAATCAAATACACCATCCAATGGTGCAACAACATTATTTTCGGCATTATTGCCGGTCATTTCGTTCGCCCGATGACAAGGCTCTTTTCATGCAATGCTCCCGGCTCAACCAGGTCGACTTCGATCAGCTGACACTAGGCGCCCAGGTGCTAGAGGCAGATAGCCATGGTGCGAAAGTCTACCTGCTCGCGGATGGTAATTTCCTCAAGGTTTTTCGCAGGAAGCGGCTGATTTCATCTGCACTGCTGCGTCCATACTCGCAACGTTTCGTCGACAATGCCGCACGCCTGGCGCAAATGGGTATTCCCACCCTGCAGGTAATCAGCCAGCACAAGCTCGACCTGCCAGGCCGCACCGCCGTGCTGTATCGGCCGCTGCCAGGGCGCACCCTGTTGCAGATGTCGCGTGATGAAGGGTTCAGCTGGGACGTTTACCTGCCGCGGCTGATCGAGTTGATTCACCAGTTGCACCGCAGCGGGGTGTACTTCCGCTCGTTGCACCTGGGCAATGTAGTGGTCACGCCCGACCAGCAGTTGGGGCTGATCGACGTGGCTGACATGCGCTTCCTGCGCCCGCCGCTGTCGGCGCGCATGGTCCGGCGCAACGTCCAGCACATGGTGCGCTATATCGAACGGGAAAAGCTCGGCGAGCGGTTCCCTCTCGCCGCCTTCGAGGCGGCATTGCTCGCCCGCTGAGCATCAGTTGCGCAACAGGCTGTGGCAACCGCTGCAGAATGCTTGCCAGGCCTGTTCCGGGGCAAGTGCCTGGTGTTGCTGTTCGGCAACTGCGGGGCCATCGAGCGAGGCGCAGCGCTCGATCGCCTCGGCCCAGGCCTGCTCATCACCAACCGGCAGGTAACCACCGGTATTCCCCAGCTGCTCGCGAAACACCTGCAGGTCGCTGCATACCAGCGGCACACCGGCCATGACGCCCTCCTGCACCACCAGCCCGAGGCCTTCGGAGCGCGAAGGTATCAGTAGCCAATCGAATGCCCGATACAGCTGTTGCAGATCGTCGCGGTGCCCGCACAGATGAACACGGCCGATAAGGCCCAGGGCGTCGATACGGGCCTGTAACACCCGGTGCAGGGGCCCAGCGCCGACGATCGCCAATTGCAGGCCCGGCTGATGCGCGCTGGCTTTGGCGAACGCTTCGATCAGCATCTCGAAACCTTTGCTGTGCACCAATCGCCCTACGGCCCCCAGCATCACCCCAGCTGTCGGAGGCAATTGCAGGGCCTGCCTGGCCGCCTCCCGGCCCAACAACGGCGCAGCGAAAGCCTGCGGATCAAGCGCCATGCGCAGGGTCTGCACCGGCCTGCCAAGGTCACGCTGCAGCGACTCGGCCAGTGTCTGCGAAACCGCCGCGACGCTCAGGCGCTCGGCGGGCAGCATGCGCAACAGGCGCACGTCACTGGCATCCAGGCGCGTCTCGCCGTGGAACAGTACCTTGGCCCGCACCTGCGGCAGCCGCTGCAAGGTCGGCAACAGCAGGCGCGCCACCCCTACACCGTCGAGCAGGAGGATGTCCGCCTGCGCCGCCACCAGCGCCTTGTGCAGGCGCATGCGCAGCCATGGACGCAGCAGTCGCCAAAGGTGCCGCCCTTTCAGCGCACGTGACGGCAGGTGCCATTCGCGGGTCGACCCAAGCCCGCAACAAAGCCCACTGCCAAGCAGCAACCAGTTACTGATCCGGGCATCGGCGCCAGCGTGCAACAGCACCTGTCGATGCACCTTGTGGATGGACATGTACGGCGCTCCGCCGGCCCACATCACATTGACGATGTTCATGAGTCCTCTCCCGCTCATGTTAGGTGGGACAGCGACATCATTGAACCAGGAGGCTGATACCTACCCCAATCAAGGCACCCGCAACCAGCGTCAATGCCAGTTTCATCCGATCACGTTGACGGCGCCTGGCCTTGCGTTCCACTTCAACGGGCAAGGTCACGTGGTTACCCCATCCCGTGTGCAGCACCGCATCACCCTCCAGGGTCACGGCAGACAAGTTAAGCTCCGCGTAACGACGGGAAAGGGCCTTCTCCCCGGAATAGGCGGCATATGGCGCGCAGCGCTGGTAATCGCTCAACCGGCGCAAGCCCGGGTTGAGCGAAAATGCCTGCCATTCGGCCTTGTCGGAGAGCAGCGGGTAGCAGGGTACGCCGCCGATCGACAAGCGCTCGCCCAGACGAATGTAGGGGCTGTGCACGGCCAGATCGTGGGCATGGCTGCGCAGCCATACTTGCAGGATGTCCGGACGGAGCTCAAGAACGGCGCGGGAATCTTCGACGAAACCCTGGCGATAGAAATGCCAGTCGTCCTCGCAATGGAAGATATAGGGCGTCCTGACGTGGCTGTAGGCCAGGTCGATAGACGGCAGTTGGCCAAGTTTTGGCTGGTTCACGAACACCTTGCAGTGCGGTTTCCAGTGCTCCGGCACAGCGCCATGCACGGCTTCGTCACCAGAATCTTCAGTGATGAAGACCTCACGAATCGGCGCGGTGTTGCAACGGTCGAAACTCTCAAGGGTATCTTTGAGCAGATCGAACCGCCCACAGCTAGTCACGACAAGCGTGACATCACTCTCATTTGAAAAGCGCACCGGACTCCCTCCACGTAGCGACTGTCGATTTTCGCTGTCTAGGACCGAAAAATGTTCGGTTAGATCCCCAGCGTCAGACGCAACCGCTGCCATGCAGACAGCGGCGGGTGAGGCCTGAGCGCCGGGCGCATATGGTCGACGATGCTACGTCCAACTGCGGCGAAACTAAAACGGGAAACCGCCAGATGGCGGCCATTTTCAGCAATCCGCCGGGCCAGTTCAGGTTCCGCACGCAAGCGGCGGAGCTTTTCCTGCAAGGTCGGAATGCTGTCATAGAACACCACGTTGTGCATGTCCTGCAGGCCCAGCGCGCGGTTCTCTTGCTCGCCCTGGTCATATGCCAGCAACACACAGCCACAGGCCATGGCTTCGAAGTTCTTGATCATGTATTCGCCCATGCCGACGTCGGCACTGACGAAGAAGCGGATGCGGTTGAGCGTGTTGCAGTAGTCCTCACCCGACTTGGTGCGGGTCACCACCAGGTTCTCGACCCGGCCCAGCTCGTCCAGCAGCGCCTTGCGGCCGCTGTAGGCCACGCTGTTGGTGCTGCCGACAAAGGCCAGTTCGATGTCACGCTCACGCCCCTGGTCACTCAGCAACTGCTCGTCGTAGCCCTTGGGCACGAACACGGCATCGAAACCTTCCTGGCGCAGGCGCTCGCTGACCATGTAGCCAGAGCTGATCACTCGCGCCCATGGCAGCTTACGGTAGTGCGCACTGAATTTGCCGGTGTATTTGCACGGGATGTAGTTCTGGTAGGCGTCATGCTCGAGGATGACCAGGTTCGGCACCGTGCGGATGAACGCCGCCTGGCGAATCTCCTGCTTGAAACGCAGGAAGAACACGATGCGGTCATAGCGCTCGACCTGCACTTCCCGCTTGAAATAGCGGCGCAGGTTGCGCTGGTCCTCGCTGGTCAGCCAGCGCAGGTCGCATTCGCAGTTGGCCGCGACGCCATCGTACAGGCGGTCAAGAATCGCCCGCTGTTCCTTCTGCACCAGAAATAGGACTTTCATTGCTTTCCTTGGGCGCTCTGCGCCATCGCGGTCAACCATGGGGAAGCTACAGCTCACGCCGCCAGAACAATTCATGTCGGCGCACGGCCTTGCGGAAGAATTCGTTCTCCCCGTAAGGCGATGACTGCCGCCCGGCCAGCCAGCGTTGCAACAAGCGGCGCACACGGCGCTTGAACGGCGCCGGCGGCTGCAGGTCGTGCATCATGCCCAGGGCCATAGCCTTGTCACGCTGGGTCGGCAGGTCCAGCACCAGGCAGCAGGGTGCCCAGGCCTGGTCCGCGCGCAACTGCGGTGGCAAGGCGACGCCATCGCCACTGTTGCCCATCGGCCAACGGTCGTTGTCATGCAGGTGGTTGGCGTAGCAAAGCACGGTTTGCGGCTGCCAGGCCAGGCCTTGCAAGGCCTCCAGCACTGCCGCCTGGGCGCAGATGTGGTCAGGGTGCGGGTCGAGCTGCGGGTGTGGCATCACCAGCACCTGCGGCCTGGCCATTTCCAGCATGGCCCGCAGGTCGGCCAGCAGGTTCTGCCAGGTCGGTGCACCATCAGCGTCGGCCGGCAGCGGGAACGGGTTGAACTGGCGGAATACACGGACATCGGCGAGCTCGGCCTCACGAGAGGCAACCGGCTGGTCTGGCGCGGCCTGCATGGCTGGCAGCTGCAAGCAGAAATAGCCCAGCTGCACGCAACGCGACTGCGGCACACCGGCCCAGCGTGGCACGGCGATACTGTCCCAGGCCCGCAGGCGGCCCTTCAACCGCGCAGCCTCGGCCTTGGCCAGGCCCATCTGCTGGTAGTGCTCAGCCTCGATTTCACCGGCGGTCAGGGTCACCACCCAGGCTTCGTCGGCCTGGCTGTAGAGGCCGTAAGCGGCCAGCTCGGCATCATCGGCATGAGGTGCGATCACCATCACCCGCCGCCGCTGCAAATCAACCGCCGGGGTTATCCACAGGCGCGGCTGGCCGAGCAAGCGACAATGGCGGCCCCGCAGGCGCAACGAGCCGCTTTGCAAAGGCGTGGCCAGGCCGGTCAGGTTGAGAAAACGCATACCATCGACACCGCGCTCGAAGGTTTGCCGGTCGCCCTGCCCACCGGCCAGCAGTTCGACGGTCGGGTCGAAGAAACGCCCCAGCCAGGTACTTTTTACCCGCAGTTCGAGAACCAGGGTTTCGTTGCCTTGCAGCACGCAGTCGGCCTTGAGCAGGCCACCGTCCAGGCTGGCGGCAATCGCCCGGGCCTGATCGCCGAAGTCGTAGGCGTAATCCTCGCCAGGTGCATAGAACAGATGGTCGGCAAACCAGGCTTCGTGGCCCGCCCACAACAGCGGCAACAGCAGCAGCGGCAGCCACCACCAGCTGAATAGCCCCAGGGCGATCAGCGCGACCAGGCCCACCAGCAAGCCCAGGCGCTTGTTGCGCCGATGGCGCTTGAGCAACTGCTGCTTGCGGCTCACGCCTGATACACCGGCACGGAGTTGCACCAGCGGTCCTTGTATTCGCGATCGGCACGGCCGAACGAGAACCGCAGCGGCTTGTTGCGCGCACGGGCGTCCTCCCAGGCGGCCTGGGTATTGAGGAAGCTCAGTACGCTGCCAGGGCTGAAGGCCTTGGTTTCCGGGTCGACGCCACCATTGATGTACTCCACGCTGAGCCACTCCGGCGCTTCGACACGGTATACCAGCTGGATCGCAATCGGCTTGCCGTCCAGCAGCAGCACCGAGCCGATCAACAGCTCGTGCAGGCGTTCCAGTACGTCAGCCATGCGCTCGGCACCGGTGGCCGGGAAGCCCCAGCGGCGCTGGAACAGCTCGCAGTACATGCTGGCAATTTCCTGCGCGGTGAAGTCGCTGATCGGGCGCACCACGCCGCCCGCCTCCTCCAGCAGGCGCAGCTCGCGGCGCTGGTTGTAGCGGAACTTCTTCGACAGGTCTTCCGGGGCGCGAGCCATGGCCAGCTGTTCCTTCTGCACCTTCAGGCCACTGAAACGACCCTGGTTCAGTTCGGACAGGTAGCGCGCCGCATGGCGCAACGGCGCCGCGGCATCGGCCGCCGCCGGCAGGATGATCTCGGCATTGCCCAGGTCGAACAGGGCTTTCTTGCCGGCACGCTTGAGCACCTCCTTGGACAGCGCCAGGTGGCGCCCCCAGGTCGGGATGGCAGCCCTCAGCTCACCGGCCTGGTACCAGCCCAGATAACGCACCGGGATCTGCGCCAGGTCGGCCAACTGTTCGACGACCCGCGGATGGGTGGCGACACTGCCGCCAAAGCGCGCCCATGCCTCGGCGTAGGCCGTGGCGTCGATGGCTTGCCAACCGCGCTCGCGGAAAGCCTGGATACGGTTGAGCATCAGGCCTTCCCTACCAGTGAGCGGACCTGTGGCAGTTGCCAGAAGACCTCGCGCACCGCCTGGTCGGAGAAACGCTCACGCAGGCGCTGCAGCATGTGTTCGGCACAGGCCTGGCGCTGCGCCACATCGAGCACGGCCAGGTGCTTGAGGCCTTGGGCCAGCTGCCCGGCATCGCCGAGCGGGAACAGCACGCCAACCCCTTCGACCACTTCGCGCGCACCGCCACAGGCCGTGGCCAGCACTGGAACACCGGCAACCATGGCCTCGAGCAGGACCATGCCGAACGGCTCATGGTCGGAACTGAGGGCGAACACGTCGAACGCCTGGAAATAACGGCGCGCGTCCGGCACCTGGCCAAGGAAATCGACCTGCCCGGCAATGCCCAGCTCGGCGGCCAGCGCCTTGAGCCTGGCCTCCAGGCGGCCCTTGCCGAGGATCGCCAGGCGTGCGCCAGTCGGCAGCCCCGGCAGCGCTTCGGCAAAGCCACGCAACAGGGTGGCCTGGTCCTTGTCCGGGTGCAGGCGCCCGACATTGCCGACAATCCACGCCTGCGCATCCAGGCCCAGGGCCTGGCGAGCCTCGGCGCGCGGCACCAGGGCCGCTTGCAGGGCGTCGATATCGATGCGGTTGTACAAGGTCTGGATACGCTCTGCCGGCCACTGCGGCAGACAGCGGCGCATGTCATCACGCACGGCGTCCGACACCCCGAGCAGGCTCAAGCGCTTGCTGAACAGGTTGGCGAACAGCCGGCGGCCCTTGCGCTGATAGTCGCCGAAGGCATGGTGCACGCCAATCACCGGCAGGCCGGTACCGAGCAGCGCCACATAGATCGGCTTGAAACGATGGGCAATGCAGAAGGCGAAGTTGCGCTCGGCCGCTATCCGCCGCAACGCGCGGATAGCGCCGAGCTTCAGGCCACGCACGGCCTTGGAGCTGAACTCGAGGAACAGTACCTCGTCCGACGCACAGCCGGCCGCCACTTGCGGGTCGGCAGCACCGGTGAGGAACACCGTGGTCACCTGGTAGCCATGCCCCTGGAACAGGCTGGCGTATTGACGGGCACAGTCCAGGAACGGCCCGTCATAGCCATGGCAGAACTGCAGGATGCGCGGTTCAGAGCGGCTGGTCATACGCGGCCGCACCGTCCTTCACAACCAGGATGTCTTCCATGATCAGGTACTGCAGGTCCGAGCCGAAGAACATGTTCAAGGCGTCGGTCGGCGAGCAGATCATCGGTTCACCACGGCGGTTCAGCGAGGTGTTGAGCGACACGCCGTTGCCAGTGAGGTCTTCCAACGCCTTCATCATGTCGTAGTAGCGCGGGTTGTATTCGCGCTTGAGCACCTGGGCCCGCGACGTGCCATCCTCGTGGACGACTTCCGGCACGCGGGTCTTCCACTCTTCAGCCACTTCGAAGGTGAAGGTCATGAACGGCGCCGGGTGGTCGACCTTGATCATCTGCGGGGCGACGGTGTCGAGCATCGACGGGCAGAAAGGTCTCCAGCGCTCGCGGAACTTGATCTGCTCGTTGATGCGGTCGGCCACGCCCGGCACGCTCGGGCAACCGATGATCGAACGGCCACCCAGGGCACGCGGACCGAACTCCATGCGCCCCTGGAACCAGGCCACCGGGTTGCCATCGACCATGATCCGGGCGATGCGCTGCGGCATGTCGTCGAGCTTGCGCCACTTCGGCGCGTTCGGGTGGCGGGCACAGGCGGCGATCACGTCCTCGTTGGAGTACGACGGGCCGAGGTAGACGTGTTCCATCTTCTCGACCGGCACGCCACGGGTGTGGGAAACGTAGGCGGCAGCACCTACAGCGGTACCGGCGTCACCGGAAGCGGGCTGCACGAACAGCTCCTTCACATCGGAACGGGCGATGATCTTCTGGTTGAGCTTGACGTTCAGTGCGCAGCCGCCAGCGAAGGCCAGCTTGCCGGTTTCCCGCAGGGTGTCGCCCAGGTAATGGTCGATCATCTGCAGGGCGATTTTCTCGAACAGCGCCTGCATGCTGGCCGCGTAATGGATGTAGGGCTCGTCGGCGATGTCGCCTTCGCGCTTGGGGCCCAGCCATTCGATCAGCTTCGGCGAGAAGTAGAAGCCCTTGCCCTTCTCTTTATAGCGGCGCAGGCCGATCACGTTGGCGTACTCGGTGTTGATCACCAGTTCGCCGTTTTCGAAGCTGGCCAGGCGCGAGAAGTCGTACTTGCTGGCATCGCCATACGGCGCCATGCCCATGACCTTGAACTCGCCGTCGAGCATCTCGAAGCCGAGGAACTCGGTGATTGCCCCGTACAGGCCACCCAGCGAATCCGGATCGAAGAATTCCTTGATCTTGTGGATCTTGCCGTTTTCGCCGTAGCCAAAGAAGGTGGTGGCGTACTCGCCTTTACCGTCGATGCCGAGGATCGCGGTCTTTTCCTTGAAGCCCGAGCAGTGGTAGGCGCTGGAGGCGTGGGCCAGGTGGTGCTCGACCGGCTCGATCTTGACCTTTTTCGGGTCGAAGCCCAGCTGCTCCAGGCACCAGACGATCTTCTTGCGGTAGCGCTTGTAGCGGCGGTTGCCCATCAGGATGGCGTCGAGGGCCCGGTCCGGGGCGTACCAGTAACGCTTGGCGTAGTGCCAGCGTGCCTTGCCGAACAGGCTGATCGGGGCGAACGGGATGGCTACCACGTCGACATCGGATGGCTTGATGCCGGCCTGCTCCAGGCAGAACTTCGCCGACTCGTAGGGCATGCGGTTCTTCGCATGCTTGTCACGCACGAAGCGCTCTTCTTCGGCGGCGGCAACCAGCTTGCCGTCAATGTACAGGGCCGCGGAAGGGTCATGGCTAAGGGCGCCGGACAGGCCAAGAATCGTCAATGCCAAGGGATCAGCCTCTTCATTCGGTAGAAATGCGCCAGCGGCCCATTGGGCGGGTGGCGGCTAAAGGGCGGGATTATAACGCAAACATCACGAACTGCGCGGTCGTTGTAGGAGCGGCCTTGTGTCGCGAACGGGCCGCAAAGCGGCCCCAGGCTTTCAGCTTCGCCGCAAAAATTGCCGGGGCCGCGTTGCGGCCCATCGCGACACGAGG
>MTEX01010515.1_pt1 | contig 12205 bp, 10 predicted proteins | sample 1042691 | NCBI WGS metagenome assembly MTEX01 (sample SAMN06185810, study PRJNA358809) | soil metagenome | isolation source: soil biostimulated with molasses as carbon source | place: India | collected 2015-05-23
CTTCGACGGTGTAGCGGCGCGGGCCTTGCGCCAGATGCAGCCGGTCATACACATGGAATACTGCGCCGGCTGTGCCGATGTTTTCGAAACGCAGCGCGACGCCGCCGTCATCCACGCGGGCGTGCACTTGCAGCGCATAGGGCAGGGGGCGTGACGGGCGCGTGCCGGCGGATTGCCGCGCCAGCGCGGGCTGTCTCGGCGCGGGCGGCGTGATCGTGCCCGGCAACGCAGAGGCCAGTCCGGCGCGTTCCGCCGTGGCTGGCAAGCCGCTGGGCAAGCCTGCGCCGTCCGGCGCGGAAAAGTCGAAGATCGATGTCAGGTCGCCACAGACGGCGCGGCGCCATGGTGAGATATTGGGCTCGGCCACTCCGAATCGCTGTTCGACGAATCGCAGCACGGAAGTGTGGTCGAACACCTGCGAGTTGACCCAGCCGCCCTTGGTCCAGGGCGACAGCACATACATAGGCACGCGCGGACCCAATCCATATACGCCGTGCAGATGCGCCAGGGTATCGTCCTTTTCCGCGCCCGCGACGATCTCGTGATATTCGCCGCGCGTGTCCACCGTCGAGGCTCCGGCCAACGCGCCCGAGGCATCGCGCGAGGGCGGTGCGGGCGGCGGCATGTGGTCGAAGAAACCGTCGTTCTCGTCGAACATCAGCAGCAGGACGGTCTTGCTCCAGACCTCGGGGTCGGCTGTGAGCGCGTCCAGTACCCGGGCGGTGTAGTCGGCGCCCTGGGCCGGGCTGGACGGGCTGGGATGCTCCGAGCCAGCCTTGGTCGCACAGATCCACGACACCTGCGGCAGCGTGCCGTCCAGCACGTCCTGGCGCAGCAGGTCCAGGTCGCGCGTGGTCAGGGCTTTGTCCTTCAGCGCGGCAGCCGAACCCGGCACGCCATGATAGGCATCGCGGTAGGCTTTGAACCCGGCGGTGGGATTCAGGGAATAGTTGTCCGCCATGTTCTGGTAGATGCGCCAGCTGACGCCGGCTGCCTCCAGGCGCTCGGGGTAGGTCGTCCAGGTGTAGGCGCGCGCCGGGTCGCCTCCGGTGAGCTTGTTGTAGGTATTGCCCAATGCCGGTCCGTTGCCGCGTCCCAGCCCGTCGTTGGTGCCCGTCCAGACGAACAGCCGGTTGGTATTGGTGCCGCCGGTGAACGAGCAGTGATAGGCGTCGCAGACGGTGAAGGCGCGCGCCATGGCGTACTGGAAGGGCATGTCATCCGCCGTGAAATATGCCATCGAATGGTTTTTCTTGGCGGCAGGCCAGTTACCCATGCGGCCGGCGTCCCAGGCGTCCTGGGCGTTGGACCACGTATGCGGCGTGCTGGCCACGCGCATGGTCTCGAAGGCCTCGCGGGTGTCCAGGTGAAAGGGCAGCACCGTGCGCGGCTGGCCGTCATCCGGCTTGTCGTTGTACTGAGCCCAGACGCTGCGGTGGCGGGCATCGGGACTGTCAGGCACCGGGATCGGAAAGCGGTCGCCGAATCCGCGTACGCCGGCAAGCGCGCCGAAGTAGTGGTCGAACGAGCGGTTCTCCTGCATGAAGATCACGATGTGCTCAACGTCGCGGATCGTGCCCGTGCGGTGGTTGGCAGGAATGGCCAGGGCGCGCCGTATCGCTGCGGGGAACAGCGCTAGCGCGCTGCCGGCGCCGGCCAGGGCGGCGCTGTTGCGGAGAAAATCGCGTCGAGTCTGCATAGGCATTCCTGAGAAACGACGCTGCCCGCACGAGGCGGGCAGCGTTGAGGTGGGGGCTGAAGAGGCGGCGGACCCTATTTGGCGCCGGTGCTTTCCGCGTAGTCCATGTACAGCTTGTGTGCGCGACGTGCCATGGGGCCGTATTCGAGCGTGCGGTCTTCGACGCGGTTTACGTGCACCACCTTGCCATAGTTGCCCGACGAGAACACTTCGTCGGCTTCCTCGATGTCGGCACGGGTCAGGCTGCGTTCCTGGACGTCGACGCCATCGGCCTTCAGCAGGGCGAGCACGCGGCGGCGCGTGATGCCGTTCAGGAAAGTGCCGTTGTCGGCCGGCGTGGATACCACGCCATTCTTGGCGATCCACAGGTTGCTGGTCGCGAACTCGGCGATATTGCCGGCGCCGTCCAGCATGATGGCGTTGTCGAAGCCCTTCTCGGCGGCTTCGCGGATGGCGCGCTGGCCGTTCGGGTACAGGCAGGACGCCTTGGCGTCGGTGGGCGCCATATTGGGCCACGAGCGCGCATAGCTGGAGAAGCAGGCGGAGAAGCCCTGGTCGCCGGGCATCGGCACCTTGAACACGTGCAGCACGAACTGGGTCTTGTCGGCGTCCGGCAGCAGGAAGCCGTCGGCGCAGTAGAACATGGGCTTGATGTAGAGCTCGCTGCCCTGCGGGAATTTCGCCACGGCCTGCAGGCACAGCTTCTGGATTTCTTCCCAGCCGATCTGCGGCTTCATCAGCATTTTTTCGGCCGATCGCACCACGCGCTGGCAATGCAGATCCAGGTCAGGCGTCAGGCCGCGGAAGGCGCGCGCGCCGTCGAACACCATGCTGGCCATCCAGAAGGCATGGTCGGCCGGGCCGAGCAATTTGGGGTTTTCAGTGGTCCAGTGACCGTTGTGCCAGAACAGGGCGTCCATGGTTGTCTTCCTTCGCTTGAATTGGGTTGGCGCTATCGGCGCGCCGAAACGTCAGGATACATGAGGCGGCAGGCGTCATTCGCGCCCCAGCGCGGCCTGCACGCGGTCGGCCTCCTGCGCCGGCATCCATTGCCGCCAGACGGGGGCGTATTGCTTGAGGAAATAACGCGCGGCGTCCTCGGGTTCCTTGCCTTCGTTTTCCAGCCAGCCCAGCGTGGCGTCGATCGCATCGCTGGGCACCGTCAGCTTGCTCAGGAACTCAGCGACCTTCGGCGCCTGTTTCGCGAACTCGGCATTTACGCCGGTGACGACGGGATTGGGCTTGAATTCGGTGGCCACGGGCTTTGCGCATTTGGGATCGGTCATGCAGGTGTAGGCTGCCTGGTCGAAGGGCGGCAATTCCAGCTTCACCAGGTCCAGCGCCCCGACCAGCGAGGTGGGTGTCCAGTAGTAGAAGACGATGTCGCGCTTGCGCTTGTAGGCGGACACGATGGCGGCCTTTTGCGCGGCGCCAGAGCCGGGAGCGAACATCGTGTAGTCCTGTTCGAGGTTCAGCGCGCGCAGCAGGTTCTCGTTCAGGGTGCCGCAGGCCCAGCCTGCCGGGCAGCCGTAGATGCGGCCGCGGCCTGGCTCTTCGGGATCGGCGAAAACTTTCTTGAAGCGCGCCAGGTCGGCGGCGGATTTCAAGTCGGGATGGCGTTCGACCGTGTAGCGCGGCACGTACCAGCCTTCGCCGGCGTCGTATACGTGGCCCACGCCCAGCACTTTGCCGCTGGCCAGCGCCTTCTTCCAGGCGCCTTCGATCTGGCCGGGCCACACCTCCGGCGTGACGTCTACGTCGCCGCGTTGCAGAGCGGCCAGCATGGGAAGGGTCTCGCCGATCTCGACCGTGGTCTTGCAGCCGTAGCCGTGTTCCAGGACGTAGCGTTCGATTCCGGCCAGCACCAGGTTGGATTCCCAGTTCAGGCCGCTGAAGCGTACCGGCCGGTTGACTTCACAGACGGGGGCGCCGGATTCAGCGGCTTGCGCGGCCGCGGGGAGCAGGGCGGCGGCCAGCGCCAGGGCGCCAATGACGGGGGCGAGCGGATGCGGGTTGCGCATGGTCAGGCACCTGTTTGGTTGGGTGCCGTTCATTGTACGGGTGACGGGCGTCTCGCCAAATGGAAACGGGGCCGCATGAAGCATGCGGCCCCGTGCAAGCGGATGCCAGGTCTCAGGCGCGGGCCGCGCGCCGGCGATTGATGAACGCGCCGATCTCGCCCACGATGCCGCGGCGGAAGGCCAGCACGCAGATCACGAAGATCAGGCCGATCACGATGGTGACGGATTCACCCAGGCGCAGGAACCAGTCCACGCCGGTCAGCTTGGCCATCATCTGGCCGAAGTCGCCGACTTTGTTTTCCAGCAGGACCACGATGAAGGCGCCGAGGATGGGGCCGGTCAAGGTGCCAAGCCCGCCGATCAGCGTCATCAGGATGACCAGTCCGGACATCTGCCAGGTGGCGTCGGACAGCGTGGCCGACACGAAGACCAGGGTCTTGGTCGCGCCCGCCAGTCCGGCCAGCGCGGCAGACAGCACGAAGGCCAGCAGCTTGAAGCGGTCGACGTCGTAGCCCAGCGAGATGGCGCGCGGCTCGTTCTCGCGCAGCGCCTGCAGCACCTGGCCGAAGGGCGAATGCACCGTGCGCCAGATGATGAAGAAGCCGATGATGAAGATGGCCATCACCAGGTAATACAGGTTCAGGTCCTTGGACAGGTCGATCAGACCGAGCAGGGTGCCGCGCGGCACGCTTTGCAGGCCGTCTTCGCCGCCAGTGAACTTCGCTTGCAGGAAGAAGAAGAACACCATCTGCGCCAGCGCCAGGGTGATCATGGCGAAGTAGATGCCGCTGCGCCGGATGGCCAGGGCGCCCATCGCCAGGCCCAGCAGCGCGGCCACGGCCACGCCGAACAGCAGGCCGATCTCGGTGGGAAAGCCCCAGACCTTGAGCGCGTGCCCCGTTGCGTAGGCCGCGCTGCCCAGGAAGGCGGCATGGCCGAACGACAGCAGCCCGGTAAAGCCCAGCAGCAGGTTGAATGCGCAGGCGAAGAGCGCGTAGCACATGATCTTCATGGCGAAGATCGGATACACCCCGACAAAGGGAAGAATGGCCACCACGACGGCCAGTACCGCATAGCCCAGGAATTGACGATTCATTTTTCTTTTCCGAACAGCCCGGCCGGGCGGATCAACAGAACGATGGCCATGATGATGAACACGACCGTGCTCGAGGCCTCGGGCCAGAACACTTTGGTCAGTCCTTCAATCACGCCCAGGCCCAGACCGGTCACGATGGCGCCCATGATGGACCCCATGCCTCCGATCACGACCACGGCGAACACGACGATGATGAGGTTGGAGCCCATCAGCGGGGAAATCTGCAGCACAGGCGCGGCCAGCACGCCGGCAAAGCCTGCCAGCGCGACGCCGAAGCCGTAGGTCAGGGTGATCATGCGGGGCACGTTCACGCCGAAGGCTTCGACCAGGCGCGGGTTTTCGGTGCCAGCGCGCAGCAGGGCGCCCAGGCGGGTGCGCTCGATGACGAACCAGGTGGCCAGGCACACCACCACGGAGGCCGCCACGACCCAGCCACGATAGTTGGGGAGGATCATGAAGCCCAGGTTGGTGGCGCCGCGCAGCGCATCGGGCGTCGGATAGGGCTGGCCCGAAACGCCATAGAAGCTTCGGAACAGGCCTTCGATGAGCAGCGTCAGGCCAAAAGTGAGCAGCAGTCCGTACAGGTGATCGAGCTTGTACAGATGCCGCAGCAACAGTTTTTCTATGATGATGCCGAATAGCCCGACGACCAGCGGCGCGAGTATCAGCATGATCCAGTAATTCAACCCCAGGTACGACAGGCCCATCCAGGCGATGAAAGCGCCCAGCATGTAGAGCGCGCCGTGCGCGAAGTTGATGACGTTCAGCAGCCCGAAGATAACGGCCAGCCCGAGCGACAGCATGGCATAGAAGGAGCCGTTGACCAGGCCTAGCAATAGCTGGCCGAACAAGGCCTGTATGGGGATGCCGAAAATGTCAGTCATCTTGTGAAAGTCCTGCGCGTACGGATGAAAGCGAGCTAGTCGAAAACGCGACCCGGTCAAAGACGCGGCCCGGCGCCTTGGGCTGCCGGGTCGCGCCTGGGATCACATGGGCTGGTTTATTTCTTGACCAGCTTGCAGGTGGACTCGGACAACTTGGTGTAGACCTCGTCGCCGGGCAGCGTCGCCACGACCTTGTAGTAGTCCCACGGGGCCTTGGATTCGGCCGGCGTCTTGACCTGCATCAGGTACATGTCGTGGATCATGCGGCCGTCTTCGCGCACATAGCCGCCCTGTGCGAAGAAGTCGTTGATCTTGTTCGACTTCATCCACTTCATCACGGCGTCGCCGTCATCCGTGCCCAGGGACTTGATGGCGTTCAGGTAGAAGGCCGTGGCCGAATAGTCGCCCGCTTGCAGCATGGAAGGCTTGCGGCCCACCTTGGCTTCGAACTTCTTCGACCAGGCGCGCGAGGCGTCGGATTGGTCCCAGTACCAGCCATCGGTCAGGTACATGCCCTGCGTGGCGGGCAGGCCCAGCGCGTGCACGTCGTTGATGAAGACCAGCAGGCCGGCCATCTTCATGGTCTTGGTCACGCCGAATTCGTTGGCGGCCTTGACGGAGTTGATGGTGTCGCCGCCCGCGTTTGCCAGGCCCAGGATCTGGGCCTTGGAGGCTTGCGCCTGCAGCAGGAAGGACGAGAAGTCGGATGCGCCGAGGGGGGCTCGCACCTGGCCCTTGACCTCGCCGCCGGCCGCCTTGACCACGGCCATGGTGTCACGCTCCAGGGCGTGGCCGAAGGCGTAGTCCGCGGTCAGGAAGAACCAGCTCTTGCCGCCGTCCTTCACCACGGCGGAGCCAGTGCCGCGCGCCAGCGCTACGGTGTCGTACGCATAGTGCACGGTGTAGGGCGAGCACTGGGCGTTGGTCAGGTCCGACGCGCCCGCGCCAATGGCCATGAAGGGCTTTTTCTTCTCGGCGGCCACGCCGGCCATGGCCAGGCTGGTCGACGAGTTCGTGCCGGCGATGATGACGTCCACCTTCTGCTCGTCGAACCATTCGCGCACGCGCGCCGACGCGACGTCGGCCTTGTTCTGGTGATCCGCCGACACGACTTCGATCTTCTTGCCGTTGATCGAACCGCCAGCGTCTTCGATCGCCATGCGCACGGCTTCCAGACCGGCCTTGCCGTCGATGTCGGAATACACGCCAGACATGTCAGTGATGAAGCCGATGCGGATGACATCGTCGGAGATACCTTGCGCATGGGCGGTTGCCCCAGCAAATCCCAGGCCCGCCATGGCCAGTGCAGCAGTGATGGTGTGCAGCTTCATGGGATGACTCCTCTCTTCCCTACGGTGTAGTGTTGCCGGATTTCCGGCGGATGACACAGGTTCTAGACGCCCAGCAGTTCGTTGAGCGTGTCCTGTTTTTCTGAAAGTTCTGCGGCTTCGAAGTGCTCGACGATCTGGCCGTGCTCCATGACGTAGAAGCGATCGGCCAGCGGCGCGGCGAAGCGGAAGTTCTGTTCCACCATGACGATGGTGTAGCCGCGCTGCTTCAGCGCGGTGATCATGCGTGCCAGCGCCTGCACGATGACGGGAGCCAGGCCTTCCGAAATTTCGTCCAGCAGCAGCAGGTTCGCGCCGGTGCGCAGGATGCGCGCGACGGCCAGCATCTGCTGTTCGCCGCCAGACAAGCGCGTGCCCGGAGAATTCCGGCGCTCTTGCAGGTTCGGGAACATATCGTAGATTTCGGCCAGCGACATGCCGCCGCCCAGCGATCCCACGACCGGGGGCAGCAGCAGGTTTTCTTCGCAGGACAGGCTGGCGAAGATGCCGCGTTCTTCGGGGCAATAGCCCACGCCCAGATGAGCGATCTTGTAGGTGGGCAGATCGATGGCTTCGGTGCCGTGGATGCGTACCGAGCCCTTGCGCGAGCCCGTCAGGCCCAGGATGGCCCGCAGTGTCGTGGTGCGTCCGGCGCCGTTGCGTCCGAGCAGCGTGACCACTTCGCCTTGTCCAACCCGCATATCCACGCCGTGCAGGATATGCGATTCCCCGTACCAGGCTTGCAGGCCCGAAATTTCCAGTGCCGGGGTGCTCATGCGTGCGCTCCTTGAAGTTCGCCCTCGGTGGTGCCCATGTAAGCCTGCATCACGGCCGGATGGCGGGAGACTTCGGCGTACGATCCTTCGGCCAGCACGCTGCCGCGCGCCAGCACAGTGATGGTGTCGGCGATGGAGGACACGACATTCATGTTGTGTTCCACCATCAGGATGGTCCGTCCGGCGCTGACGCGCTTGATCAGCTGCGTGACGCGGTCCACGTCCTCGTGGCCCATGCCCTGCGTCGGTTCATCCAGCAGCATCAGCTCGGGCTCCATGGCCAGCGTCGTGGCGATTTCCAGCGCGCGCTTGCGGCCATAGGGCAGGTTGACGGTGGTTTCGTTGGCGAAGGCACCGAGGTCGACCTGGTCCAGCAAGGCGCGCGCCGGTTCGTTCAGCGCGGCCAGCTGTTTGTCGCTTTTCCAGAAGTGGAACGACAGGCCGGTCTTGCGCTGCAGGCCGATGCGCACGTTTTCCAGAACGGTCAGGTGCGGAAACACCGCCGAGATCTGGAACGAACGGATCACGCCGCGCCGCGCGATCTGCGCGGGTCGCTCGCCGGTGATGTCGATACCGTTGAACTTGATGGTTCCCGACGTGGGAGAGAGAAACTTGGTAAGCAGGTTGAAGCAAGTGGTCTTGCCCGCGCCGTTAGGCCCGATCAAGGCATGAATCTCGCCCCGCTTGATACGCAAATCGACCCCATTGACCGCGACGAATCCGCGGAATTCCTTGGTGAGGCCTTTTGTCTCCAGGATCGTGTCGTCCATGTTCGCTGCACCGGCGTTGTATTTATTTCGGTCTCCACCTGTCGTCGTTGCGTCAGGTCCCCGCAGGGTCCGGAAAACTGGCGAAGCCTCGCAGTTTTCTTATGAGTTGCCGGCGAGTATGCGCACCTCTTTATCAAAATTCCATGAGGGTTTGTCATAGGTTTTGCAGTGCGGAAAGGGCAATTGTCGGCAGGCCGACAATGCTTGCGCCACAAGGGAAGAGAGCCTTTCCATAATGGAAATGCATTGCAGCAAATACGCGTTGATCGTCATCAACGCGTCATGGATTTCATAGCGAGGGAAAACCCGGTTTTCCGCAGACCGATGCGGTATCGGCGTTCGCGGCGCAGGCGCTCAGGCGGGAGTTTTCTGCTTGAATTCGCAGAGGTCGGAAATGCCGCATTGAGGGCATTTGGGTTTGCGCGCCACACAGACGTAGCGGCCCAGCAATATCAACCAGTGATGCGCGTCCTGCATGTATTCGCGCGGCACGAATTTTTCGAGTTTCTGTTCGACTTCCAGCACGTTCTTGCCAGGAGCGATGCCGGTGCGGTTGGATACTCGGAAGATATGCGTGTCCACCGCCATCGTGGGTTGGCCGAAAGCCGTGTTGAGCACCACGTTGGCGGTCTTGCGCCCCACGCCGGGCAGGGCTTCGAGCGCCTCGCGAGTCTGCGGCACTTCACCGCCGTGCTGCTCGACCAGGATCTTGCAGGTGGCGATGGTGTTCTTTGCCTTGGTGCGATAGAGGCCGATAGTCTTGATGTAGTCGGCGAGGCCTTCTTCGCCTAGCGCCAGCAAGGCCTGCGGCGTGCCATAAGCAGGGAAGAACTTGCGCGTGGCGATATTGACGGATTTGTCGGTGGCTTGCGCCGACAGCAACACGGCGATCAGCAACTGGAACGGGGTGTCGTATTCGAGCTCGGTGGTCGGGTGCGGGTTGGCGGCTTGCAGGCGGGCGAAGATCTCTCGGCGTTTGGCGGCGTTCATGATTGCGTCGGGTTGCGGCGGGCCCGGGCGCGGGCCAGCGCGGATTCAATGGCGGAACGCTTGCGGTCCTCGTTGCGCGTATCGTCCGCGGCGGGAGCGGACGTGGTCGCGTTTGAGGGGGCGGCTGCTTCGGGCGCCATCAGGCGCGCGTTGTCGGCGGCCAGGCGTTCGGTACGCGCCAGATGGCTGCGGTGGCGCTGGCGGCTGACGGTGGCGTCGTGCGGGCCCCAGGCGCGGCCTGCCGGCACCATCTGGATGCAATCGACCGGACAGGGCGCCACGCACAGGTCGCAGCCGGTACACCAGTCGGCCAGTACGGTATGCATATGCTTATTGGCGCCCACGATGGCGTCCACGGGACAGGCCTGGATGCACAGCGTACAGCCGATGCAATGCGCTTCGTCGATGCGCGCGACCAGCAACGGGCCGGGTTCCCCGCGGGTGGTGTCCAGGGGCAGGGCGGGCACGTCGAGCAGCGCCGACAGCGCGGCGATGCCTTCATCGCCTCCGGGAGGACAACGGTTGATCGGGGCGGCGCCGTCCGCGATGGCATCGGCGTAGGGCCGGCAGCCGTCATATCCGCACTTGGTGCATTGCGTCTGGGGCAGCAAGGCATCGATGCGGTCGGCTAGTGAGCGACAGGACATGGATATGAAGAAAAAACCGTGGGACGGGAGCGCGAAGGACGGGGGCCAGGAATCCAAATGCGGATCGCGCGCAACCCATCAAGCAACGGTGATACTTCTAGCCACCGTAGTTTGATGGATTGCGCGCGTCGAAGGCCCGGGTGCTAGTCCAGGTTGACTCGCGCGATACCCATCCTACGCAGATTGCCGGATGAATTCGGCAATTTTAGGACAGATCATTTCGCGCCAGCGGCGGCCCGAGAAAATGCCGTAGTGGCCGCAGTTGGGCGCGGTGTAATGCATCTTGCGTTCGGCCGGAATGTTCTTGCACAGCTTGATGGCGGCGCGGGTCTGGCCCTGGCCCGAGATGTCGTCCAGTTCACCTTCGATGGTGAAAAGGGCGACGTTCTTGATATCCGCCGGCCGCACAAGCTTGCCGTCTACTTCCCAGGTGCCGTTGGGCAGCTGGAATTCCTGGAACACCATGCGGATCGTGTCCAGGTAGAACTCGGCCGGCATGTCCAGCACGGCGTTGTATTCGTCGTAGAAGCGGCGGTGCGCTTCGGCGTCGCTATCGTCGCCGCGCAGCAGGTCCAGGTAGAAGTCATAGTGCGACTTCATATGGCGGTCGGGATTCATGGCCATGAATCCGGCATGCTGCAGAAAGCCTGGATAGACCTTGCGGCCGGCGCCCGGGTAGCGCGGGGGCACGGGGTGGATGACCTGGTTCTCGAACCAGGCGTAGGGCTTGGTCGTAGCCAGGCGGTTCACCTGCGTGGGCGACTGGCGCGGGTCGATGGGGCCACCCATCATCACCATGCTGCGCGGTTGGCAGGGATCATTGGCGGAGGCCATCAGCGAGACCGCGGCCAGCACGGGCACCGTGGGCTGGCACACGGAAATGACATGCACGTCCGGGCCCAGGTGACGGATAAAGTCCTGCACGTAGCGGACGTAGTCATTGAGGTGGAACGGCCCGGCAGACAGCGGCACCATGCGGGCATCGACCCAGTCGGTAACGTACACGTCGTGGGCTGGCAGCAGGGCGCGCACGGTGTCGCGCAGCAGCGTGGCGTGGTGGCCCGACAGCGGCGCGACCAGCAGCACCTTGGGATCGTCACGTCCCGCGTGGCGGACGTCGCGCTGGAAGTGCAACAGGCGACAGAACGGCTTGTCCATCGCGACGCCTTCGATGACGCGGACGGATTTGCCCTTGATTTCGGTGGTGGGCAGGTTCCAGGCAGGCTTCTGGTATTCCTTGCCGATGCGGGTCATCAGCTCATACCCGGCCGCCATCTGGCGGGAAATCGGGGTATAGGCGAGAGGGCTGTAGGGGCTGGAAAACAGCTGGGAACCGGCGTCCGTAAATGCTGCGAACGGAGTCAGGAAGGCGCGCTGCATTTCGTGCAATTGATACAGCATTTGAGAAAAGTCCTTCTGGGTCGTGCGTGTGTCCCGATTATTGCCCCGGGCACTAACGATATTTCTAAACAGCCTGAAGAAACGCCGACAAAAAAAGCAAATCTGTTGCTAAAAAGCGACCCATTACCCATTGGGCACCAGTTTAGGGCGCTTTTTGCGAGGTGTTGCAGCACCAAACGGAGGATTTATGCACTAAGTCGGGCGGCGTGGCGCTACCAGTAGTTTTCCACCGCCAGGTTGCCGGGGATGCCGCGGCGCCCGGGCTTGAAACCGCGCTCGCCCAGCAGCTTGCGGGCGTCCGCCAGCATGTCGGGATTGCCGCAGAGCATCACCTTGGCCTGGGCGGGATCCAGCTGCTGCCCCGCCAGTTGCTCCAGGCGGCCGTCGGCGATCAGCGTGGTCAGGCGTTCCTGGGGCATGCCCGGCAGGGCCTCCCGGGTCGCGATGGGCAGGTAGATGAGTTTTTGCGGGTCGGCGGCGAAGAACTCGGCCAGCTCGGGCTCGACGCGCCAGGATTCGATTTCGCCACGGTAGGCAAGCTCCGCGGCGGTGCGCACGCCATGCACCAGGATGATGCGGCGGTAGGCGCGCCA
>MTEX01011694.1_pt1 | contig 12188 bp, 12 predicted proteins | sample 1042691 | NCBI WGS metagenome assembly MTEX01 (sample SAMN06185810, study PRJNA358809) | soil metagenome | isolation source: soil biostimulated with molasses as carbon source | place: India | collected 2015-05-23
AGGAGCGGCCTTGTGTCGCGATGGGCTGCATAGCAGCCCCACCATCTATGCAACAGTCGGGATCTTGGCGGCCGCTGCGCGCCCCATCGCGACACAAGGCCGCTCCTACCAGGGCCAGCGCAAGCTCCGCGGCGAGTGATCTTTCATGGAACAACCTGTCGGCCAGCCAGCCTACGTACTGCACAGCCGTGCCTACAAGGAAACCAGCGCGCTGGTGGACTTCTTCACCCCGCAGGGCCGCGTGCGCGCCGTATTGCGCCGGGCGCGCGGCAAGGGCGGCAGCCTGGTGCGCCCGTTCGTGCCGCTGGAACTGGAATTGCGCGGGCGCGGTGAGCTGAAGAATGTCGGGCGAATGGACAGCGCCGGCATCGCCGCCTGGTTGCACGGCGAAGCCTTGTTCAGCGGTTTGTACCTCAACGAGCTGCTGATGCGCCTGCTGCCTGCCGAAGCGCCGTTCCCGGCCCTGTTCGAGCATTACACCCTGACCCTGCAGGCGCTGGGCGCCGGGCGCCCACTGGAGCCGCTGCTGCGCGCCTTCGAATGGCGACTGCTGGACGAGCTCGGCTACGCGTTTTCGTTGCAGCATGATGTCAATGACCAGCCAATCGCGGCCGCCGGCCTGTATCGCTTGCGCGTGGATGCCGGCCTGGAGCGGGTTGAACTGGCGCAACCCGGGTTGTTCCGCGGTATCGAGCTGCTGGCCCTGGCCGAAGCTGACTGGGATGCCCCCGGCGCCTTGCTGGCTGCCAAGCGCCTGATGCGCCAGGCGTTGGCGGTGCACCTGGGAACAAAGCCGCTGGTCAGCCGGGAACTGTTTCGCAAGCGTTGATCACGACGTATGCTGTGGGGCTCAATCTTCAGGAGAGCCTTTCGTGACTCACAGCAACCGCATGCTTCTCGGCGTAAACATCGACCACGTGGCGACCCTGCGCCAGGCCCGGGGCACGCGTTACCCTGATCCGGTCAAGGCTGCTCTGGATGCCGAAGAAGCAGGCGCCGATGGCATCACCGTGCACCTGCGTGAAGACCGCCGGCATATCCAGGAGCGTGACGTGCTGCTGCTCAAGGATGTGTTGCAGACGCGCATGAACTTCGAGATGGGCGTCACCGAAGAAATGATGGCCTTTGCCGAGAAGATTCGCCCGGCGCATATCTGCCTGGTACCGGAAACCCGCCAGGAGCTGACCACTGAAGGTGGCCTGGACGTGGCGGGCCAGGAGGCACGGATCAAGGCGGCGGTGGAGCGCCTGGCGCGTACCGGTGCCGAAGTGTCGCTGTTCATCGATGCCGACGAGCGGCAGATCGAGGCCTCGCGCCGAGTGGGGGCGCCAGCCATCGAGCTGCACACCGGGCGTTATGCCGACGCCCAGACCCCGACCGAAGTGGCCGAAGAGCTCAAGCGTATTGTCGATGGCGTGGCGTTTGGCGTGGGCCAGGGGCTGATCGTCAATGCCGGCCACGGGCTGCATTACCACAATGTCGAGGCGGTGGCGGCAATCAAGGGTATCAATGAACTCAACATCGGCCATGCGCTGGTGGCGCACGCCCTGTTCGTTGGGTTCAAGGCTGCGGTCGCCGAGATGAAGGCGCTGATCGTGGCCGCTTCGCGCTGAGCCCCGGGTAGCCTGTAACGGCCTCTTCGCCGGCAAGCCGGCGGAGTGGCCAGCACGGCCAGCCGATCATTCGGCAGGAAACACCAAGGTAAAGCGGGTAGGCCCCAAGGGGCTGCTGCTGACCTCGACCCGCCCGCCATGCAGCTGCATGATCGACTTCACGATCGCCAGCCCCAACCCTGTTCCGCCTTCCAGCCGCGAGCGCCCCGAACCAACCCGGTAAAACCGCTCGAACAGGCGCGGCAGGTGAGCTGCGGCAATGCCAGGCCCCTGGTTTTCCACCGCCAGCCGAACTTCCTTACCCAGCCGTTCGATGCGGATTGCCACGGGCGTGCCATCGGGGCAGTGACGAATGGCATTGCTCAACAGGTTCGACAATGCCCGTTGAAACATCAGCCGATCCGTCATCGCCGTGCCCCAGCCCTGGACGCGCAATTCAACCTCTTTCAGCTCGGCGCTGAAGGCGAACAGTTCGACTACCCGCGCTGTTTCGTCGGCCAGGGCCATGGGCTTGAGCGCGACCTGGGCCTGGGGCTGGCTGACCTGGGCGAGAAACAGCATGTCGTTGATGATGCGGTTGAGCCGGGTCAGTTCTTCGACGCTGTCTTCCAGCACTTCGCGGTAATTGGCGTTGTCCCGTTCCCGCGCCAGGGTCACTTGCGCCTTGCCCATCAGGTTGCCTATCGGGGTGCGCAGTTCATGGGCCAGGTCGTCGGAAAACTGCGACAGCTGGCTCACGCCCTGGTCGAGACGGTCGAGCATCACGTTGATGCTGCCGGCCAGTTCTGCCAGTTCCAGCGGCAGACCGCTGGCAGGCAGGCGATGCTGCAGGTCCTGGGCCGACACTTGCCCGGCAATCCGCCGGAAGTGCCGCAACGGCTTCAGGCCACGCTGCATGAGCCACCAGGCACCCGCGCCGATCAGCAACAGCAACAGCGGCAGCACGAACAAGGTGGAGTGCAGGTAGGCTTGCAGCAGGGCGTTATCGTCGGCACGGTTGAGCGTCATCATCACCTTGACCGGGGTGTCGTCGCGCAGGCGCATCAGGCGGGTCGCGCTGAGCAGCTGGTTGCCGTTGCTGTCGCGCCAGGTGTGGAAGGCCAGGCGGGTGCCGGCACGCAGCTCGCCCATGCGCGACTCCAGAGCCGGGCCGAGGCTCAGCAGGTGCGGGTGGCGCCCCTCGATGGCCAGCACGCTGAGGCTGAGGTTGTCATGCCCCATCACCAAATCGAGCAGCGGATGGGCGCGCGTGCCCAGGTCTTGGTTGCGCAGGTCGACGCGCAAATTGTGCTCGACCTGCAGCATCTTGCGCGTCAGGTCCTTGCGCGCGCGGCTGTCCAGCTCGTGATCCAGGGCGAACACGGCCAGGCAGGCCAGCAGCAATACCAGCGCGGCGCCCATCAGGGTCACGCCCAGGCCCAGGCGCAATGACAGGCTGGCGTTGTTCAAAAGCGCGCCTCGAGCACGTAGCCGACACCCCGCAGGGTATGGATCAGCTTGTTGTCGAACGGGTCGTCGATCTTCGCTCGCAGGCGGCGGATGGAAACCTCGACCACGTTGGTGTCGCAATCGAAGTTCATGTCCCACACCAACGAGATGATCTGGGTGCGCGAAAGCACCTCGCCGGTCTGGCGCATCAGCAGGTGCAGCAGGGCGAACTCCTTGGCGGTCAGGTCGATACGCTGCCCGGCGCGGTAGGCGCGGTGGCGGCCGGGGTCCAGCTCCAGGTCGGCGACGCGCAGGGTGCTGGGCTGCAGTTGCTGGTCGTTGCGCCGTAGCAGGCTGCGAATACGCGCCAGCAGTTCGGGGAACTCGAAGGGTTTGAGCAGGTAATCGTCAGCGCCGAGGTCGAGGCCCTTGACCCGGTCTGCCAAGCGACCGTGGGCCGTCAGCATCATGATCCGTGTGGCCGATTCGGCACGCAGCCGCTGCAACACGGTCCAGCCATCGAGTTCGGGTAGGTTGACGTCGAGGATGACCAGGTCGTAAGGCTGCTGGCGGGCCAGGTGCAGGCCGTCAGTGCCGGTGTGGGCGCAGTCGACCACGTAGCCGTTTTCGCGCAGGCCCTGTTGCAGATAGTCGGCAGTACGCAGTTCGTCCTCGATGATCAGTAAGCGCATGGGAGGCTCGATTGGATGAAAGGGGGGCGATTCTCGACCCTGTAGTGACATCAGGGTCAAGGCGCAGGATGTTACGGCATGCTTAGGGAAACGCGGCGCAGATAACGGATTTGTAATGCGGGTGTTATCTGCCTGTCTGTTTCGGCCTGCTCGCCGACAAGCCAGCGCCTACACGTGCTGCACAGGGCTTGAGGTCGACGCGATGGGGTGGGAACTGGCTTGCCCGCGGAGCAGGCACTGGAAGCCACATTGCAAGACTGTAATCTCAGCCTCACCTTGCCGTTAGCTCCCCCTCGCTACGATGGCCCCTGTCTGATCGGTTATCACGAGGCAACCACGATGAACCTGACCAAGTACCTACTGTTGGCCATCCTTGCCCTGGGCAGTGCGAGTGTCTACGCCGAAGGCGGTGCGGAGCGCTCCATGCAGTTCTGGCAAGCGTTTCGCGAGGACCAGCAGCGCTTGCAGGGTGACAAGCAGCAGGCTGTTGTCGAACGCGAGCGCAAGGAGCAAGAGCAGGCCCGCGAACTGGCCAAGGACTGAGGCAACGGCACCCGCGACGTGAAAGCTCCCCGCCGCAGGGTATTCAGGCGCCAACCAGGCGCCTTTTTTATTTACGCGCCAGCAGGGTAGCGCGGCGAGGGGCTGGTAGCCCTTCGATGGTCTTGCCGTGGTCGCTCGGGTCGAGGAAGTCGCTGAGGGATTGATAGCGCATCCACTCGGTGCTGCGCTGTTCCTCGACACTGGTCACGCTGACATCGACGCAGCGCACATCGTTGAAGCCGGCCCGGCGCAGCCACCGCTCCAGGGCCGGTACCGACGGCAGGAACCAGACGTTGCGCATCTGTGCGTAGCGGTCCTCCGGTACCAGCACCTGGTTTTCGTCGCCCTCGATCACCAAGGTTTCCAGCACCAGCTCTCCGCCCTTGACCAGGCAATCCTTGAGCGCCAGCAGGTGCTCGATGGGCGAGCGACGGTGGTAGAACACACCCATCGAGAACACTGTGTCGAAGCCTTCGAGGTTGGCCGGCAGGTCTTCCAGGGCGAACGGCAGGTGCCAGGCGGGCAACTCCGGCAGGTATTGCTGGACGGCCTGGAACTGGCAGAAGAACAACCAGTTGGGGTCGACACCAATGACCATGTCGGCGCCGGCACCGAGCATGCGCCACTGGTAGTAGCCATTGCCGCAGCCCACGTCGAGCACGCGCTTGCCCTTGAGGTCCAGGTGCGGGCCGACCCGGGACCATTTCCAGTCGGAACGCCATTCGGTATCCACATGCACGCCGAACAGGTCGAACGGCCCCTTGCGCCAGGGCGACAGCCCCATCAGCGCCTGGCGCATCTGCGCGCGGGTCGCGTCGTCGCACTCGCAGTCCAGGCGCAGCCCATTGACCAGGTCGATTTCACTTGGCTGCAAGGTGGGCAAGGCATCGAGTGCACCGCGCCAGCGGTCGAGGTCACCGTGGCCCTTCTCCAGCTTGGCTTCCAGTTGTGCTTGCAGGCCTTGCGACCAGGAAGCCAGGGGCGTGCCCGCCAGGCGGCGGACGAGGGGGGACAGATCGATCATGGCAGGGCTATCAACGAGGCGAAGTTAAGGCATTGGAACCAGGGCACGACTTTCGAGAAACCGGCGGCGCGCAGACGTTGTTGATGGGCTTCGAGGGTGTCGGGGCGCATCACGTTCTCAATGGCGCTGCGTTTCTGGGCGATTTCCAGTTCGCTGTAGCCATTGGCGCGCTTGAAGTCCAGGTGCAGTTCATTGAGCAGGTGCTGCTCTTGCTCATCGGCGAAGCGCAGCTTCTCCGAAAGGATCAGCGCGCCGCCAGGCAGCAGCGCCTGGCGGATGCGGCCCAGCAACTCCAGGCGCTGGTCGGGGGCGATGAATTGCAGGGTGAAGTTCATCGCCACCACCGAGGCAGGTTCGAACGGCAGGGCCAGGATATCGGCCTCCAGCACTTGCACCGGCAGCAGCTCCTGGAACATCGAGTCCTGGGCGGTGAGGTACTGGCGGCAGCGTTCGACCATGGCGGCGGAGTTGTCCACCGCAATCACCCGGCAGCCGTCGCTGCGCACGTGGCGGCGCAGGGACTGGGTGACGGCACCCAGCGATGCGCCCAGGTCGTACAGGGCGGTGTGCGGTTGGGCGAAGCGCGCGGCCAGCACGCCGAGGTTCTCGACAATGGTCGGGTAGCCCGGCACCGAGCGCTTGATCATGTCCGGGAACACCCGCACCACGTCTTCGTTGAAGACGAAATCGGGCACTTGCTCCAGGGGCTGTGCGAAAAGGCGGTCGGGTTGTTTGCTCACGGCGGGCTCGATACAGGGTGAAACGGAGGCGCATTTTAGCCAAAGGCCGCGATTCTTGCTATGGCAGCGCTTCATAGGTAGCGCCTCTGTGGCGTTTGCAGTGAACTTTCCCACAATATCAAGCTATCTCGGCTAATGTGTTTGCTTCAATAAATTCCGAGACTGGCAGGGACTTCAAATGGGAAGTTTTTAATCACTGTCGTGAGGAACTAATGAATATTGAAGCTCAGGTGGAACAAACTACCATAGAGGAAATGGATCTGGTTGCCAAAGTGAAAAAGTTACCAGAGCGCTATTTCCAGTTTCTTGAAAGCAGGGCGGGTGCCGGTCAGCAAGTCGGTAGTCTGCTGACAGCGGAAAACCTCAAGGTCATAAAGCGATATGCCAATATCGTGAACCAGTTGCCGTATTCGCTGGAACAGGTCAGCGAGGAAGCGGATTACGACACGCTGGGGTTGGATGCCACATTGGTGTATGCCCTCTACGAAGCATTGCACAAGCATGTGAAAAAGTGGGATAGGCTGGAGCGCAGCATCAAGCAACTAGGGCCTGAAATCGAGCTGTTTGCTGAGAGCCTGGTAGAGCGTGGCCATGCCTTATTGGAAAACCTCGAACGCAGTGAAGTCTTCCTGGCCTTGCAGGGCCGCAAGGATGAGCAGGGCGACGATCCCTATACACTTGAACTTAGCCGCGACGAGCAAGCACAGATCATCAGTATCGTGACGCCCAGCATCAGTGGCCTGGTCAGGGAAATCGAAGCTACCCAGCGCAGGATTAACGACGTCGACAAACTTGCCCACTCGTTCAATGTTGAGATCAAGCGTGAACTCATGCCGCGCATGGGACGGCTGTTGAAACACTTCTCCGAGAAGATTTCTGATGCCGTCGTGGCGGAAAAGCGCAAGCAGATCGACTTGTGGGATCAACAGATCGATCAGCTGCAAGGCGAATATGACGCAAATGTGGGCTATGCCTTCACCGGCCTGGTGCTGGGGCCAATCGGGCTGGTCATCACCGGTGGTGTGTTTGGCAGCAAGGCGGAAAAAATCCGGGCTGAAAAAAACGAACTGATCGGTAAGCGCGAGGAGCTGGCCTACCTCGTAGGCAAGATCGTGCCTGCACTGAAGGACTGCGAGCGAGTCTCGACCCTTGTCAGGGATTTGCATTTCAGATGCACGGACCTGTCATCAGCGACCAGGCGCCTGGCAGACGTCTGGTTGTTCCTGGCTTCCTATGGCAACAATTCGGTGGACGAAGCCAAAGAGCTGAACTCTATCCAACAGCTTGATACGTTTGTTCATGATTTTTCCGAAGTTATAAAGCCATGGACCAAGATAGGCAATATTTGCCATAAATTATCTGATCTGTTCGAAGAATTGATTGAAGAATATGGAGAGGTTTGACATGGATGTTACCAATGTTCGCGCGGTGACCCCGGATTTTATAAAGATGCAACAGCTGCAGGATGAGATATTCCAGCTGATCGACACCTGGGATATGAAAGTGCTCGCTGGTGTTCGCGAGCAACTGGGTCAGCTTCGTACATTGATGCTGACGGTCGAGCGCGCTTTCAACGAAGCTCTGATTGGCGCGATCGTATTATTGGAGGACCGCGACTTTATCCCGCACCAGCAAGCTGCAGATTCCCATTACAGGCTATCCAGCGTGCTGAGTCGCTTGTCTCAGCTCTATACGGAATTGACCAGGCAAAACCAGCGGCTGGAACTGTTCCCGCTGTCGTCGTTCGAGGAGGCACTGCCGGAGTTGCGAAGCCGAGCCGCCAGCAAGCAGCAACAGGCAATGGTATTCAGCCAGCGGCTGACGCAGCTTCGGCAACAGAAGGCAGATATTGTGCAGGCCATCGAAGTATTCGATCGACCTTCCATCGCCAATGTGCTGAAAGGCCTGATACCAAGCGAAGAGGAAATCGACCAGATAATGGGTTTGGTGTCGGACCCCAGGATAGACGCTGGGCTGGTAAAACTGGTGACGCAGAAACTCGGCAAACATGCGGATGCGTTGCAAGGGGCAAAGACCTTCAGCGACCTGAGCGCAGCCCGTGTCAGGCTCGACACCAAAATCGAAGAAGCGCTTGCTGATCAGCAGCAGGCGCAGCACATGTTGCAAGCTGCTCAGATGGAACTGGACGCCACGACAGCGTTGTGCACCATCGGGCCGCGGCGCAATGCGTGGCTGGCGGAACTGCGCAAAGTCGAGCAGGAATGCCATGTTCAAACGTCGAAGCTCAGTGCGACCATGAACCTGGAGGTTGCCAAGGTTGCGCTGCAAGAGCTCTGTGCGTACTTGAAATCGATTCAGATGGCGTACGATCACAGTTGATTTTTCAGCGGACAATGACCTTGCAATCGAAGCTCTGTACCGGGGCGACATCGGCAGCCCAAGGCTGCTGGTAGACCAATACCAGTTGGGCCTCTCCGGCACGGTTGGCCTGGTAGCGCCAGGTGGAGACGCCGGCGCTGCCGACCACATCCTCTTCTTCAGGGGCGCTGTACACTTCCGGGCCGAGGCTGCGCAGCACGTTGGCGGCAGGGTTTTCGATGCGCCAGCGATAGCCGGTGGACGGGTTGCTGGGCAGGGTCAGGGTCAGGGTCTGGCCCACCTGCAGGCGTGTCGGGCATTCGCTTTCGGCGCCCAGTTCGATGGGTTGCGTGGGTTGTTGGGCACAGGCGCAAAGCAGGGCGAAGCTCATGGGAACGAGCAGACGAGGGGCGGTCATGTTGGCTCCGGAGGTTGGCGATGGCCCGAGGATAACCTAACCGGGCGGTTTTTGTGTTGCCTGTACCACCGCACTTCTTGTCGTAACGCATTGCAGGTGCAGTCCATTACCCATTGCCGCGAAGGAAACAATGCCTGCTGTTGTGCCGGATGGACGAGTCCTAAATTCGCGCTTGGGATTGACCCACACTATTGTGAGAAGCGAAGTTATGAACGCAGCAATTGATTATGAAAAACTTCAGGCTGAAGCCTCAACTTTGCCAATTGCCCTTGTCGAGGCTATGGCAACACAAGATGGGCCTCAAGCAGGCGGCCTGGCCCTTACGCGTGAGCATATAATTACCATTAATGAATATGTGAACTTCGTTCTCAGTCTTCCACAAACACGTGACAACCTTGTGCGCTGGTTGGGTTATACGAAGATCGATGAGCCCGAGTTGACACCTGAAAGCTGGGAGACGTTGTTCGTGCGTTTGCGCAAGCATGCGCGCGACTGGATTCCACTGTCAGACAGCAGCAAGAAGCTCTCCAGTGAATTGGCCAGCACGGCCAATTCAATCAATGCCAGCGGACAAGTCATTGTCGACGAGTGCCGACGTGTCAGGGCACTGGGTAACAATGTGCAGAATTGGCAACAGGTTGCCCTGTCCACGCCGATACCGTTGACACGTGAGGACCGGGCTGTGGTCTCGCTGATCGCAGAATATATGGACGTGCTGAGGGACTGCGTGAAAGCCTATGCTGAGCGCGTGGAGCAAGTGAAGGCTAAGACGACGGCTTGGCGGGACGTGATAAAACTCGAACTGATTCCAGCGGTGGCGGGCAAGGGCGAAGCGATAGGCAGAAAAGGACAAGACGGCGAACTTGAACGTTTGCGAAAAGAACTGAATTACCTGGATGACGAAATCGCTGGACTGAAAAAGGAATATGACCAGTACATCAAAGGCGTGATGGGCAGCGCGGCGGCAGGCCCTCTGGGGCTTCTTGTCGGTGGCGCTATTTATGGTTCGAAAGCAGAGAAAGTTCGCAAGCGGCGTAGGGAGGCCGAGGATAAGCGTCGGCTAATTGCCAAACAATTGCAGGCCAGGGAAAGACTTGAAGGGGCGCTCGCAACGCTTGGCCAGTTTGTGGACGATCTGGACTTCAGGCTGGCCAGTGTGTTGACCGCTGCCGCTCACTTGCAGACCGCCTGGGAGACCGTGGATACCTATGTCGGTGCTTCCATGAAAAGGCTGGACAGTGCATACGACAGTAAAAAACTAGCCTTATTCATTATTCACTTTGCTCAATTCCTGGGGCAGTGGAGCAAGATTGAAGGCACTGCATTGCAGCTCACCGCAGTATTTGATGAGGCGGCTGCCGCCAAGGCAAGGGTTAATTAATATGAATAGTAACGTGTCCTACATCACTGAAGTTCCGGTCGTTGAGCTGGACGCCATGGTCGTGGCGGCGAACGCGTTTCTTGGCGTCTGGCAGAAAAGGCAGCTGGCATTTCGAACGCTGCTCCACGATCTGGTAAAGCGCCACGTGGATGCATTGGATAGCTATAAAAAGGTACTCAAGGCCAGGGCCCTGCGTTCTGTCGCCAGTCTTGAGCAGTCGCCATTCGAGCTGATGATCGAGGCGCTGGCTGAAGATGCCGATCCAGAGATACTGGAACTCGCCAGGGAACAAGCTGATGACCTTAAACGAGAGCTGGCCAGTCTGATTGTTGAGCTGGACAAGGGCAGCAAGGCCTTTGCGTCTGTTCCTGTACTTGATGAGCGCAATGACAAGGCGCGCTTGGGCAGCCAACGAGCAAGTCTCGAAAACCGGTGCGCTCAGCAGACAGCGCAGCGCGAGGCCGACAAGGAGAAGCTGGACAAGATCAATGCAGCCGTGGCGGCGCTGGAAAGCAGGGAGTTGCAACTGGACCTCAGCAACTTGCTGCCATCTGCAGAACAGTTAAGTCAGCTCGCTGTCCCGGGGGGAAAAGCTAAGCTTGCCCTTGATGCAGCTATGCAAGCCATGCAAGACCTGGAAAAGCTAGCCGGCCTGATTCAGGAAGGTATGCGCTATGCGGAATTGAAGCAGCAGCACCGCGACCTGGCTCGAGCGTTGCTCGAGCAGGAGAAGGCGTTGACTTCAATGCAGCGGGAGATGGCTGAAATCGATACTCAGCTGGAGGCGCTGGCCCAGGTGCCTGTACTGATGCAGCATCGCAGCGCGTGGCTTTCAGATGCGCAAAAATTGCGGCTTGTGCTGCAGGGTTTTTTAACGCGATTGCAGCGTATGCCTTTGCACAATGTGCCTGATATCAAGGCTGTCGCCCAAGTCTTCAACCAGTTGCTGTCGGTCAAGCAGCGCACGCTCGAGCACGTTGACCGGATAATCTGAAACCATGAGTTGGCCACTCTGGCCCGCCAGGGTGGCTGTATGTATCAAGGGGTAGGCATATGCATATACAGCCCTTACCAATGGCTGAGTCGATAGACTTGGAAAACCATGAAAAATGCGGAATGTTGGTCAAGTGCCTGCATGACATTGGACTGCATACTACGGATGCTTCAGCGCTGCCGTTTGCTCATGAAACGGTGGCACGGCTGGACCGTTACCTGGCGGTCGCTTTAGCACTACCAAGGACGCTGGAACAAACCACCAAATACCTGGATTATGGATTCTCGCCTGAGCCTGAATTGCACCCGTCACGGATGCTTGAGTTATTCATTATGCTCAGGTTGCATTCGATGGGCTGGCCAACCTTGCGAACCAAGTGCAAAGCCCTTGCCGGCGCTCTGGTTGTTCAGGCCGAGACTATTCGGGCCCATGGCATTGAAGTTGAAAGACTGGCCAGGACGATGCGTGGGCTTGGAGATGCTTCGCTGACATGGGAAGCCTTGAGTCAATTGCCACCGCTTGGCTTGAGCAAGGAGGACAAGCTGATCCTGACCTCAATGGCGTCGATGCTGGAGCAATTCCGCCTCGAGATCAGCCGTTTCGAGACGGCAACTGAGGCCGTTTACACAGGCTTTGAACGGTTTCGCGACGACGCCAGATTGAAGCTTATTCCCGTCGTGCAGGAAAAGGCCCGGGCGGTGCAGCGTCAATCCAGGCCGCGCTCCAAAATTGGATACGTTACAGACCATCCGCTCGGCGTCGCCAGTTATCAGGATGTCAAGCAATTGCTGGTGCAAATAGAGCAGCTGGACCAGGCCCTTTCCACCACCGTGGTGTCTTCGGGGAAGATGCATTCAGTCTGGCAAGCGATCGGTACTTATCTGGAGAGTTCGGCTAACCGTCTGAGAACTATCGACACTCAGCAGAGGCTGGCAATGTTCATGTTGTACTTCAAGTTGTTCATGTCGCAATGGGAAGGTATCCAGCGGCATGCAAACGCTACATTGACTGCATTTCGCTGACGAAGCCTGGCGGG
>MTEX01004153.1_pt3 | contig 12129 bp, 10 predicted proteins | sample 1042691 | NCBI WGS metagenome assembly MTEX01 (sample SAMN06185810, study PRJNA358809) | soil metagenome | isolation source: soil biostimulated with molasses as carbon source | place: India | collected 2015-05-23
TATTCATGAGCGTCACAGCGTCATCCATCGACAAGCTTCGTAATATTGCCATTATCGCCCACGTTGACCACGGTAAAACTACTATGGTTGATAAGCTGTTGCAGCAATCCGGTACCCTGGATTCGCGCGCCAAGCTGCAGGAGCGGATCATGGACTCCAATGCTCAGGAATCTGAGCGGGGTATTACCATCCTGGCAAAAAATACGTCTGTACGCTGGAATGGCTATCAGATCAATATCCTGGATACCCCTGGCCACGCCGACTTCGGTGGCGAGGTAGAGCGGGTACTCTCTATGGCAGACTCGGTATTACTGCTGGTTGATGCCGTTGAAGGCCCGATGCCACAAACCCGCTTTGTGACGCAAAAAGCCTTTGCCCACGGTTTAAAGCCAATCGTCGTTATCAACAAAGTTGATAAGCCGGGTGCACGGGTCAACTGGGTTATCGATCAGGTATTCGATCTGTTCGACAACCTGGGCGCCTCAGATGAGCAACTGGATTTCCCAATCGTGTATGCCTCAGGCTTAAACGGCTGGGCATCGTTAGAAGCCGATGTGAAGAAAGACGATATTACTGATCTGTTCGAAGCCATCGTGAAATACGTTGAGCCACCGAAAGTTGAGCTGGAAGGCGAAACTCAGGTGCAGGTATCGCAACTGGATTACTCCAGCTACTTAGGCATTATCGGTATCGGCCGGATTAAGCGCGGTACTTTAAAGCCAAACCAACAAGTGACCATTATTGGCGCGGACGGTAGCAAGCGTAACGGTAAGGTTGGTCAGGTATTCGGTTATTTAGGCTTAGAGCGGCATGAAACGCTGGAAGCCACCGCTGGGGATATCGTGGCTTTTACCGGTTTAGGTGAGCTGAAAATCTCTGATACCATCTGTGCCCCAAGTAAGGTTGAAGCTTTACCGGCGTTACAGGTTGATGAACCGACCGTAACCATGACCTTCCAGGTCAATACCTCGCCGTTTGCTGGTAAAGAAGGTAAGTTTGTCACCTCGCGCCAGATCCTGGAGCGCCTGAACAACGAGCTGAAGCATAACGTGGCACTGCGGGTAGAAGAAACTGAAGATGGCGATAAATTCCGTGTTTCAGGTCGCGGTGAACTGCACCTGGGCGTATTAATTGAAAATATGCGTCGCGAAGGCTTTGAATTAGCGGTATCACGGCCGGAAGTGATCATGAAAATGGTCGATGGCGTGAAGCAGGAACCGTTTGAAGTGGTCACCATCGACGTGGAAGAGCAGCATCAGGGCTCAATCATGGAGAAGATGGGTGAGCGTAAGGCCGAAATGACCGATATGCAACCGGATGGCAAAGGCCGGATCCGGATGGATTTCGTGATGCCAAGCCGTGGTTTAATCGGTTTCCGTACCGAGTTTATGACGCTGACTTCTGGCACCGGTTTGATGTACCACACCTTTGATCACTACGGTGACTTTAAAGGCGGTAACATCGGTCAGCGTAACAATGGCGTACTGATCTCTAACGCTACCGGTAAAGCGCTGGCTTATGCACTGTTTACGCTGCAGGAGCGTGGTCGCTTGTTTACCAGCCATGCTGACGAAGTGTACGAAGGTCAGATTATCGGTATTCATAGCCGCAGCAACGACCTGACCGTTAACTGTTTAAAAGGTAAGCAGCTGACTAACATCCGGGCTGCCGGCACCGACGAAGCCTTAACCCTGACGCCACCGATCAAGCTGACGCTGGAAAGCGCACTGGAATTTATCGATGACGACGAACTGGTTGAAGTGACGCCAAAATCGATCCGCATTCGCAAAAAGCACCTGACCGAGAACGAGCGTAAACGCGCCAGCCGTCAGTCAGAGTAAGCGCTTTGCTGTGACATAACAAAGCCCCGCTTAACGCGGGGCTTTGTTTTATCGGCGCTAACAACAAGGCTTTAAGGTGCCACCATCCGCAGTAACAGGCCACACAGATAGGCGCCATAGGTACCCAGGCCATAACCGAGGATCGCCAATAGTACGCCCACCGGCGCCAAAGATGGATGAAAGGCGGCAGCGACCACCGGTGCCGACGCGGCGCCACCGACATTCGCCTGGCTACCTACCGCCATATAAAACAGCGGTGCCTTAATCAATTTCGCCACCAGTAACATCAGGCCGGCATGAAAGGCCATCCAGACGATACCGACCAAGAACATCAGTGGGTAGTCCAGAATGGCGGTCACATCCATATGCATACCGATAGTCGCTACCAGGATATACAAAAAAGCACTGCCGACTTTAGAGGCGCCTACTGCCTCGAGTTGTCTGACCCGGGTTGCGGACAGGATCAGGCCAACGGTGGTGGCTACCACCACCAGCCAGAAGAAGGTACTGGCCAGGCTATAGTCTGCCAGCACCGGTGCTTCGCGGCCAATCCAGGGCGCAACGATATCGGCAATTAAATGTGAAAAACCGGTCACGCCAAAGGCGACGGCAAAGATCAGCATCAGATCATGCATGGTCGGAATGCGCGCATGCTGAGCCTGATAATTCTCGATCTTCTGTTGTAGATGACGAATAGCACTGGTGTCGGCACCGGTTTTCTGGTCGAAATAGCTGGCGCGACTGGCCATCAGCAACAGCACCGCCATCCAGACATTAGCCACTATGACATCCACGGTAATCATCACCGAGAAAATGCTGCCATCAACTTCAAACACTTCTTTCATCGCGGCCTGATTGGCGCCACCACCAATCCAGCTACCGGCGATAGTACTCATGCCACGCCAGATATCACCGCCCAGTGCTTCCGGGTACAGGCTACCCAGCATCAAAAGTGCCAGTGGACCGCCAATAATAATCCCCAGGGTGCCGGTAAGAAACATAATCAGCGCTTTCGGGCCAAGGCCAATAATGGCTTTAAAGTCGACACTCAGCGTCAGCAATACCAGACTGGCCGGTAATAAATAGCGCGATGCCATCTTGTACAGGGCCGAGCCTTCCCCATCAATAATGCCAAAGCTGTTTAGCAGTGACGGAATAAAGTAGCAAAGCAGCAGGGCAGGTACATAACGATAAAAAGCTTTACAGTAGCGGTTAGCACTGTGACTGGTATAAAACACCAGCCCCAGGATCAGCGCCAGCAGGCCAAGAACGACGGCATCGTTGGTGATCAAAACAGTGGTTTCTTGCATATATTATTCTTATAAGTCAGAAGTGGGCGCCAGAGCGAGTTCAGGCGCTGGGGTGTTGCTAGTGTGCCGTAAAAAGGCCACAGCTGGCAATCTTTCTGCCGCGTAACTGTCCCGCCTGGTCGCAGCCCGGGCCATTGTCTGCTACCCTACACCGGGTATCGCTATAGCTGTTATGGTTAAAAAGCCGAACTTAAGTTGATACTTATCAAATCCGCAAAGACGGATCCTCAGTATGATAATCAGGGCAGACCAGCGTTAGCCGGCAACGGCCAGCGGCCCTTACTACAATGCAGGAGTGTTCGAATGAATAATATTAACCGTCGTAACTTTTTCAAAATCTCAGCCGGTACCGTCATTGGTATGACGCTGGGCGGTGTCACGCTCAGAGCCTTTGCCGCTGAGCAATTAAAGCTGGATGACCCTTTAGCGGCAGCCATGCGCTATACCCACAAGTCGGAAGTGGAAGGTCAGAAATGCAGTAACTGTAACCTGATTCAGGGTGAAGATGGCCAGGAATGGCGGCCTTGCGCCATTTTCCCGGGCAAATTAGTCGCCTCAGAAGGCTGGTGTGCTGCCTGGGTGAAAAAGGTTTAAGCTAACGCCTTGAGGATAAACGCCGGCCTGCTGCCGGCGTTTTTGTGTGCGCCGCGTCTAAACTTCAGTGTTGCGTTGGGGTTTACGCGAAACTCAGGGTAAATTTAAATGCCGACCGCCATCCAGCGCCAGTACCCGTCCGGTCAGATAGCGGCTGTCCAGAATATAGCGTACTGCTGTTACCACTTCCTGTGCCCCGGGTTCACACTGTAACAACGACTTTTGCAAAGCCTGCTGTTTATATTCCTCGGCATCACCGGCATTAAACATCAGTAGCGCCGGCGCTATGGTATTAACTTTAATCTTTGGTGCAAATTGCCGGGCAAAAGACAGGGTCAGGTTCTCTAGCGCGGCCTTGGACGCTGCATAGGCAATATGTTTGCTACTGCCAACACTGGCCACAAAATCACTCAGCTGAATAATATCGGCCTGCTCACTGAGCTGCAGTTGTGGCTGCAGCGCACGGTTAAGCAAGTAGGGCGTACGGGCATGAATTTGCTGCAAATAATCAAAGCTTTCTGCTTCTGCTTGCAGTTGCGCCAACAAGGAGTCTGCAGTTGCCGGCGGATCCTTGCGCCAGTCCGAGGCATTATGGATCAGCGCCCGCAGTGGACCAAGCTGCTGCAGCTGGCTGATAAAATCCGCCAGGCTATTTAGATCGGTCAGATCGCATTGATAGGTTAGCACGCCGGCGGCTTTAAGTTGTGCCAGCCCCGGTCGCTCACTACGGTAGCTGGCCACCACCTGATAACCGGCCTGTTGTAGGTCTAACGCCAGTGTCAGGCCGACACGCTGCGCGGCACCGGTGATGACGATAATGGGTTTATGCATAGGAAATCCTTGGTTAATTGCCTGAAGTTTTGACGGTCAGGCAGGCGTAGCAGCAAGTATATACTTTACGCTTACTGCCGTGGATCCCTGCGTAAGGATTGCTGCTGTCATAAAAAAGACACACTTAGCTGTTAAGTTGCCGCCAGTTTCACTCCGATGCAGGTCCTCACTATGTTTAATTTCTCTACCATCGCCAGCCGGGTGCTGGTGTTGGGACTGGTACCCCTGGGTTTGTTGCTGCTGGTTTTGGTGGCATCTTTTCAGGCCGCTAACAGCAAGGACCAGCTGTTTAACCGCCTGTATCATGAACACCTGGCGATCCTGTCTGGTGTTATGCAAAGTCAAAAAATTCTGCAACAGCAGGCGTTTAGCGAGGTGCAGCAATATAAATCCGGCTGGTCTTCGGCCGAGGCGACCCGTAGCAGCGTGCAGGCGCTACTGGCTGAAGCTGCGACGCAATGGCAAGGTTTTAGTGAGCAGCGTACGATAAAATCGCCGGCGGATGAAGAGGCTTTTGCCGCGCTGGACGCGGCCTTTGCCAAAGCCGTTAAACACTATCAGGATTGGATAGGTTTTGTCGGTGACGATGCGCTGCTAATCAAAATTTTGAATGATTCCAGCATTAATAACGAATTTAAACAGCAGATTGCCCCTTTTGCTACTCTGGCTGAGCAGTTTATTCAGCAGCAAATCGATGCTGCGGCTGAGGTGCGGGATGCCTCTGAGCAGCTAACCGGGCAGATGCTGTTGATGTATCTGGTTGGCGGCGCCTTGCTGACCGCCTTTGTGTTATTGCTGATTTGGCAAACCCGCCGCGCGGTGAATAAGCCGCTGACCCGGCTGCGTGATCTGTTGTTACAACTGGAACAGCAAGCCGATTTAACCTTACGTGCCGATGAACGCGGTCGTGATGAGATTGCCGAAGCGGCCCGGGCGCTGAATTTAATGCTGCAGCGTTTTGCTGGCCTGCTGCAACAACTAGGTGGCAGTGCGCGGGAGCTGAGTAGTCAGGCGACGCAGGTGTCCGGCATTAGCGACCAGGTGAATAATGGTGCTGCGGACCAAGCCCGGTTAGCGGATCAATTATCTGACGCGGTCAGTGAGATGATGCAAGCACTGGATCGGGTGGCCAGCCATACCGGCTCGGCCAATCAGGTCAGTCAGAATGCCAGCGCTCTGTGTCAGCAGGGCCAGCAGGTAAGCCAGAAGAGTATGCACAGCGCCGAACAGTTGGCGCAGCAAATGGCAGCCGCCGCCAGGCTGATGCAACAATTACAGCAAGACTCCGGCAAGATCTCCGGTGTGCTGGAAGTTATCGGCAAGATCTCGGAGCAAACCAACTTACTGGCGTTAAATGCGGCCATTGAGGCGGCACGCGCCGGTGAGGCCGGTCGCGGCTTCTCAGTGGTTGCCGATGAAGTACGTACCCTTTCCGCCAATACCAAGCAGGCCACTGAGTCGATCCGGCAGATGATTAGCACCCTGCAACAACAAGCGGATAGTGCTTGCTCCAGCATTGCCCAGGCCGATGTACAAGCGAAAGACAGTGTCGAGCAGGCCAGGGCAACCGAGCAGCAATTCCGGCAGTTGGCAGCTGAGGTTGCTACACTCAGTGATATTAATCAGCAAATTAGTCTGGCAGGTAATGAGCAGCAGCAAACGGCCGGCCGCTTTGTGTCAGGTATTGCGGCCATGCATCAGGCCAGCCAGCAATTGCATCAGGGCGCCAGTCAGTCGTCGCAGGCTGCTGAAGAACTCACCGCGCTGGCGGCAGAGTTAGAGCGTGGCTGGCAACAATTTCGCACTAACTAAGAAAAAATTTTCTATTGTCATATTGCTGAAATAAAAAGCAAGCAGACTAAGCCGGTACAAATTAAAACGTCCACTTTGAGGAATGATTAAATGAAAATCAAAAACTTAACTAAACTGGTTCTGGCCACTGCCGTATCACTGAGCTTTGCCGCTCAGGCGCAAGCTACCCGCGATACTATTCAAATCGCCGGTTCATCAACTGTACTGCCGTTCTCTTCTATCGCTGCTGAAGAGTTTGGTAACAGCTTTGCTCAGTTCAAAACACCGGTTGTTGGTTCAGGTGGTTCTGGCGGTGGTTTACGTCAATTCTGTCAGGGCGTTGGCACTAACACTATTGATATCGCTAACTCATCACGCGCTATCCGTCCTGCCGAGCTGGACAGCTGTAAAGCCAATGGTGTGACAGAAGTTATCGAAGTGAAGATCGGCTACGATGGTATCGTCTTTGCGTCACGCATTGATGCCGGTACTTTTGCTCTGCAGCCGGTGCACGTATTCCTGGCTCAGGCCGCTCAGGTACCACAAAATGGCCAGATGGTGGCTAACTCATACACTCGCTGGTCACAAATCGACAAGTCACTGCCAGATCAGGCAATTCTGTTAGCTATCCCTGGTTCAAACCACGGTACCCGTGAAGTATATGAAGAGAAAGTGATTCTGGACGGTTGTAAGACGCTGCCAGAAGTAAAAGCCATGCCATCTGCTGACCAGAATAACTTCTGTTTAGCGATGCGTACTGACGGCCGTGTAGTTGAAATCGCTGGTGACTACACTGAAACTCTGGCCCGTTTACAGGCCCAGAAAGATGCAGTCGGTGTATTCGGTTTAAGCTTCTATGAAAGCAACCGTGACCGTATTAAAGTGGCTACCGTAAGCGGTATCGTACCAACTATCGATAACATTATCGCGGGTACTTACCCGGTATCTCGCCCGCTGTTTTTCTATGTAAAAGGCCAGCATATCGGCGTGATCCCAGGTCTGCAGGAATATGCTGAGTTCCACGTGTCTGAAGCGACTTCAGGCTTCGGTAGCCCACTGGAAGCTGCAGGTCTGATCCCACTGGCTGATGCTGAGCGTGCTGAAGTTCTGCAAACTATCCGCAGCAAAAAATCTCTGTAATATCCGATATTACGCTAAGGCGCCTTAGGGCGCCTTTTTTCGTTTGCGTCACTTTGTCATAAAAGTGCAATCTTGATACTTTAAGCTAGTATCAGTGGATTATCTGACGATCAGTAGCGGAGCACTGATGAATAACTTGTCACTTATAATTATTTTGCTGGTATTGCTGGCGGTAGCCTATCAGCTAGGCATGCAGCGCAGCCGTAAACTGGCTGGTGGCCAGAATAGTGCCAGCCTGCACTCACGGCCCCATCATTACGGCATGATGGTTGGGCTTTGGGCGGTACTACCGCCGTTGTTTGTGATGCTGTTGTGGAATTGGTTTTCGCCGGCAGTGATCCAGCAACTGGTGTTGGCATCCTTACCCGCTGAGGTGCTGAACAGCGGTGAGCAGGCACAGGTAATACTGCGTCGTATCAGCAATCTGGCCACCAACTTTGCGGTATTAAGCGAAGCGGCGGATTGGGAGATTAGTGCGGCTAATTATCTGACCGCGCTGCAGCAAAAAAGTACGCTGTTACTAACGGCGCTGATGTTTATTATCGGTGCTTTGGGTTTGCTGGTCAGTTATCAGAAAATTCGTCCGTCATTACGTGCCCGGCATCAGGTCGAGAAAGCCTTAATGGCGACCTTACTGATCTGTTCAACCATCGCAATTTTAACCACTATCGGTATCGTGCTGTCGATGGTTGGCGAAACGCTGAAGTTTTTTAGCTTTATTAAGCCCAGCGATTTCTTTTTTGGTACCACCTGGAATCCGCGTTTCTCCACCGCTGGTGTTGCCGACGGCTCCCTGACCGGGAGTCAGGGCAGCTTTGGTTTATTACCATTGTTATCAGGCACTATGCTGGTCGCCGGTATTGCGTTATTAGTGGCGATTCCACTGGGTTTAATGGTGGCTATCTATATGGCCGAGTATGCGCCGAAAAAGGTGCGTGACACCGTAAAACCTATTATCGAGGTATTGGCCGGTATCCCGACCATTGTCTATGGCTTCTTTGCTTTAGTGGTGGTAGGGCCCTATTTAGCCGATTTGGGGCAGATGCTGGGACTTACCATCCGCGCTACCTCTGCCCTGACTGCCGGTGTGGTAATGGGAATTATGATTATCCCTTTTATCTCCTCATTATCTGATGACATTATTACTCAGGTACCCAAAGCGCTGCGCGACGGCTCCTTAGGTTTGGGTGCGACTAAGTCCGAAACTATCCGCAAGGTAGTACTACCTGCAGCATTGCCTGGGATCGTTGGCGCCGTATTACTGGCAGCCAGCCGCGCCATTGGTGAAACTATGATAGTAGTGCTGGCGGCAGGTAACAGCCCGTCGTTAACTGCGAACCCCTTTGAAGCCGTATCGACGGTAACCGTAACCATTGTGAACCAGTTAACAGGTGATAATGATTTTGCCAGCCCGCAATCATTAGTGGCCTTTGCGCTCGGTTTAACCTTGTTTGTGATTACCCTGTTACTGAATATCGTCGCTTTGGTGATCGTCCGTAAATACCGTGAACAATACGAGTAATAGCTTATGAAAACTGTGCAGACTTCTGCGTCTTCAACTTATAGCGCCAGCCCGGTACAGCAGCAGGTAGTGCGCTCATTAAAGAAAAGGCACCGTCAGGAAAAGCTATTTCGTTTTGCCGGTATGACGGCGGTAGGCATCAGCTTACTGTTAGTCGCCTTACTCTTTATCAATATCTTCTCTAAAGGCTTACCGGCGTTCTGGCAGCATGGTATTGAGCTGGAGATCCACTTTGACCCGGCAGTGGTCAAGATCAGTGAACAACCGGTGCTGCAGGCCGGCGAATCGCCACAGGCTTTTGAGCAACGGCATCTGGCCTGGCGCTCTGAAGTCGGGATGGTCAATTTTAACCGCTTAATTCAGGATGCCCTGCTAAAGGTGATTCCGGACGGCGCGCAGCATCGGCGGGATTTGGCGCGTATTGTGACCTCAGGCGAGCGTTTTGCGCTGCGGGATAGAGTTATTGCTAACCCCGCTATTATCGGGCAAACCCAAAAGCTGTTTTTATTAACCGATGCCAATATTGATGTCTGGTTAAAAGGCAATATCGATCGCAGCTTACCGGATGAGAAGCAGCAGTTAAGTCCAAAGATGCGGGAGTGGGTTGAAAGTCTGAAAGCGGAAGGCGTGATTCAGAATCGCTTTAGCTGGGCCCTGTTTATGAACCCTGATTCACGCAGCTCACTGGCCTCGGCCGGCCTGGCCGGTGCCTTTATGGGCTCGCTGTATATGATGCTGATAGTGATCCTGCTGGCGGTGCCAATGGGCGTGGCAGCTGCGATTTATCTGGAAGAATTTGCACCGAAAAATAAGTTTACCGATTTGGTGGAAGTGAATATTAACAACCTGGCTGCAGTACCTTCTATTGTATTTGGTTTACTGGGTGCCTCGATCTTTATCGGCTGGTTTAATCTGCCGATGTCAGCCCCCTTTGTTGGTGGCCTGGTATTGAGTTTGATGACCTTACCCACGGTGATTATTGCGACCCGCTCGACGTTAAAAGCTATTCCGCCGTCAATTCGTCAGGCAGCTTTAGGCCTGGGGGCGTCAAAAACTCAGGCGGTATTTCACCATGTGTTACCGCTGGCCATTCCAGGCATCCTCACCGGTGCCATTATCGGTGTCGCCCAGGCGCTGGGTGAAAGTGCACCTTTACTGCTAATTGGCATGAAATCCTTCGTCGCTTCAGTGCCGTCCAGCGCGATGGAACAGTCTACGGCGCTACCGGTACAGATTTATTTATGGCAGGGTAATGAGCTGCGGAATTTCTTTGAAGCCAGAACCTCAGCCGCCATTATTGTGTTACTGGGATTAATGCTGACCTTAAATGGTCTGGCAATCTGGTTACGTCGTCGTTTTGAAGTGCGTTGGTAACAGTTGGCCCGCCTAACCGTTTTTGAATACAGGAATTAAGTATGACTACTGCAAAAGTTAATGAAGCCGGCCAAAAAATTAAAATGACGGCCCGTGATGTCAAAGTATTTTACGGCAGCAACCAGGCCATCCACGGCGTGGATATGGATATTGTGGAGAATGAAGTGATTGCCTTTATCGGCCCGTCAGGCTGTGGTAAATCGACCTTTTTACGCTGTTTAAACCGGATGAACGATACCATCGACAGCTGCCGGGTAACCGGAGAAATTGCACTGGATGGCCAGGATATTTATGCGCCGTCACTGGATGTGGTGCAGCTGCGGGCTCAGGTCGGTATGGTGTTCCAAAAGCCTAACCCTTTCCCGAAATCGATTTATGAAAATATTGCTTATGGCCCGAAGTTACATGGTTTGGCCAGCAAAAAATCGGATCTGGATGATGTGGTTGAATCCAGTCTGCGCCGCGCCGGTTTATGGGATGAAGTTAAAGATCGTTTAAATCAACCGGGTACCGGTCTGTCAGGCGGTCAGCAGCAGCGTCTATGTATCGCGCGTACTATCGCGGTCAGCCCGGAAGTGATTTTAATGGATGAGCCGTGTTCAGCGCTGGATCCTATTGCGACCTCAATTATCGAGGAGCTGATCACCGAGTTAAAGCAGAACTTTACTATCGTGATTGTGACGCACAATATGCAACAGGCGGCGCGGGTATCAGACCGTACTGCGTTCTTCCACCTGGGTAATCTGATTGAAATTGGTGGTACCAACGACGTCTTCACCAACCCGACACAGAAAAGAACCGAAGACTATATTACCGGTCGTTACGGTTAAGTTTTTGTTTTATCTCGCTATCTCCAAAGGCCGGTTATCCGGCCTTTGTCATAAAAGCTTCATGCAAGAGCCACATTACTGACATCTTTGTTACTGATAATAAGTCCCGTGTTCAGCATACCAATAAAAAGCTAATCAGGAGAGTTCCATGAAAACCATCAAATTAAGTTTAGTTGCCGCCGCACTGTGTTCAGTAATGGCGACCCCAGCTCTGGCTAACACGGTACAGATCTATGGCCGCGCTCACCTGTCAGTTGATTCACTGGATAACGGTGTAGACAGCGGTACTAACGTATCAAGCAACTCCAGCCGTTTAGGTTTCCGTGCCAAGCATGAGCTGGATGGCGGTTTAGAAGCCTTTATGCAAATTGAACAGAATATCCGTTTTGACGAAGGTTCAGGGAACTGGGCTTCACGCGATTCTTTCGTCGGCTTAAAAGGCGGTTTTGGTACTGTACGTATCGGTCAGTTTGACACCCCACTGAAAAACGTGCGTGGTAAAGTTGATATGTTCGGTGACCGCGTAGGTGATATCCGTAACCTGACCCGTACTTCTACTTCAGGCTCTACCAACGCTAACATCGGTAACGTCTTTGACGAGCGTTACAGAAACGGCGTGGCCTATACTTCACCAAAATTTGGTGACTTCGTATTTGATTTCCACTACACGCCACATAACAACTCTGGGGCTACGGTAGACAATATCCAGGAATCTTACAGCATGTCAGTAGCCTATGAAGTGAAAGGCTTCTACGCTGCTGTCGCTTACGAGACCTTTGAAGGTGCTAACGGTTTAGATCCAAACGCAGTTCGCGTTGGTCTGTACTATGACCTGACCTCAGATCTGCGCGTTTCAGGTTTATACCAAACTGCCAGCGATGTACCAGGCGGTGATC
>MTEX01008507.1_pt2 | contig 12127 bp, 8 predicted proteins | sample 1042691 | NCBI WGS metagenome assembly MTEX01 (sample SAMN06185810, study PRJNA358809) | soil metagenome | isolation source: soil biostimulated with molasses as carbon source | place: India | collected 2015-05-23
CCAGGCGAAGACGGCGATCGACGTGGCCGGCGCTGCTGTCGTCTATAACAACGGGACCGTGGCGGGCGATGTGCTGATGGGTCCCGGCAGCACCTTCAACAACAACCCGGGCGCCACGCTATATAGCGGCGCGCGATTCCAGGGCGATCTGGCCAGCGCCGGCATCCTGAACCCCGGCGGCCCGGGTGTGTTCACGGCCACGCGCATCACGGGCACGTTGAACCACACGGGGACCTACCGGCCGGACCTGGATTTTGGCGGCCATAACAGCGACTTCATTTCGGTCTCGGGTCCATCGACCCTGGCCGGCACCGTCAGGCCGGTATTGCGCAATCCCGTAAAGAATGTGTGGCTGGGCATCGGCCATTTCGACGCCGAACAGAACAGCACGCCCGCGACCGCAAGCGATAGCCCCTTGTTCCAATACACGCTCAAGAACAACGGGGGGGCGGGCTTGCGCGATCCCTTGATTTCCGTCGACGCCGACTTTACTCCCGCCGCGTTCCCGCTCAACGCCGATCGCGCGAGGATCGCGAATTCGCTGCAGGCGCTGTGGGACCAGGGAAAAAAGAGCGATGCGTCCACCTTCGACAAATTCACGGGAATCCAGAGCGCGGAGCAGTACCGCGATGCGTTGAACGGCATTGCCCATGATGGCCAGTTTGCCCGCGCTGCCAACCAGATGCACGCGTCCTACGCATCGTTGAACCGGATGATGAGTTGTCCGACGTTCGTCGGTGAAAGCACGATCCTGCGCGAAGGCGATTGCGTCTGGACGCGGCTGGACACCAACTGGACGCAGCGCAAGTCCACGTCGGACGACGAGGGCTACCGCGTCCGCCAAAGCACGCTCACGCTGGGCGCACAACGGGAAATCGCCACCAACTGGTTCCTGGGCGGGTCGCTGAGCTACGCCTACGGCAAGACCACCTCGGCCTCGGACCTTTCGGGCAATAGCGACACCTACGCGGGCGGCCTGGCCTTGAAGTACAACAATGCGCCGTGGCAGGTATCCGTTGCCGTCCACGGCGGCGTGGAGAAAAGCAGGATGTCGCGCGGCACGCTGGATGGCGTGGCCAAGAGCAAGCCGGAATCTTCCTTTCTTGCCGCCCGGCTGCGCACCGCCTACGAATTCAGTCAGCCCTCGTGGTACCTGCGTCCGTACGTGGATTTCGATGTAAACCATGTCCGGCAGGAAGGCTATGGCGAACAGGGGGCTGGAGCCTTCAACCTGAAGGTGCGCGGAAACGACACGACCTCGTTCATGGCCACGCCCATGATAGAGCTGGGTGGACGCAAGGATCTTGCCAACGGCGCGACTTTGCGGTCATACGTAGCGGGCGGCATGAGCTTTCTCAGCGGGGGCGACGTGGTCACCACCATGCAGCTCAATGGTCCAGGCGCGGTGCCTTTCACGCTGCGGTCCGGCATGCCGAAGACCTACGGCAATCTGTCGGCGGGGCTGGAATACGTGACCCGCAAGGGCGTGGAGTTCAAGACAGAGTACGGCCTGCGCGGCAACGGCCAATACCGCGACCAGTCCCTGACCCTGCGGGCCGCCTATCGCTTCTGATAGGCGGCCCCGCAGACTACTTGCGGGTCCAGCGTCCCAGGCCGTTGTCGCCGTAGAACTTGATGTCGAAGTCCTGGACCTGCCCTTGGCTCTTGCCGAAGGAGAGGGACGCCAGGGACGCGACCAGCTCGGCTTCGCCCGCCGGCGAGAAGGCGAAAGTGTCGCCGTCCCAGTGCCGCATGGGGAAGCGCATGCCTTTCGGACCCAGTACCAGCGTCAGGGCGCCGTTGGCCTCCTGGATTTCGGCGGGGCCGTAATAGGGATTGTCGAAGCGCCCCGTGTATTGCGACAGCGCTTGCGGCGCCGCGGGCCTGGCAGGATCGGCCTGACCGGACAGATCTGCCTGGGGCTCGAAGAATGCCTTCATGGCGCCGTTGTAGGCGGCAAACCAGTCGCGCGTGGGCTTGCCGTACAGCGCAGTGTCGATGAACGAGGCAGCGACGGATTCCGCCGCGCCCACCGGCGCGCCATTGGTCAGCACCACGATGCCGATGCCGGCGGACGGCACGATCCTGAAGGTAGTGCCTGTTCCCATCAGGAAGGCGCCGGAATGCCCCATGGAAGGACGCCCTCCCAGCTCCGTGTTGACGTTGAAGCCATAGCCATAAAAGCCCGAGCGCGAGTCCAGGTCGTGCGCGCGGGCGCTGAATGCCTGGGGTGAGAGCGCGGGCAGCAGGGCGGCAGGGGAGATCATGGCCTTGCCTTGGTACTGTCCGTCCGCCAGCAACAGCTTCAGCCATTCCGCCAGGTCGACGACCGTGGAGGACACGCCGCCCGCGGGCGCTTGCTGATCCGCATCGCGCTGGCCCGCCGGCACGAACCGACCGTTCTGATAGGCGTGCAGCACGGCGCGGTTGGTGTGAGCTTCGAAGTCGCGGTAGCGGTAGCTGGTCGATTTCATGCCCAGCGGCTTGAAGAGTTGCTCGTCGGCAAGCGCTTCCCAGGGGCGTCCGGCGGCCTTGGCGACTGCCTCCGCGCCTATGGTGGTGCTGAAGTTGGCGTAGTGGTAAGAGGTGCGGAATGCGTCCAGCGGCAGCAGGCGCAGACGGGCGAGGACCTCGTTGCGGCTGAAGCCCAGGTCTTCAAGATCGTCGCCGGCGGTGCCCGGCAAGCCGGAGCGGTGGGCAAAGTAGTCGCCGATGGTGGCGTGTTCTGACACATAGGCATTGCCGAGCTTGAAGTCCGGCAAGTAACGCGATACGGGATCGTCCCAGGCGGCCTTGCCTTGGGACACTTCGATGGCCGCGACTGTCGCCGAGAGCGATTTTGAGATCGAGGCGATCTGGAACACGGTGTGCGCATCCACGGGCGCCTGTTTGCCCACTTCCCGCGTGCCGTAGCCCTGCGTCAGCACGGTCTTGCCATCGATGACCACCGCGACCGCCATCCCCGGGACCTGGCTGCGTTTCATGATTTCCGCGACGACGCGCGGCAGTTCCTGCACCGCGCGTTCCCTGCTTCCGGCAGGAATGGCCACCGCGTCGGCGGGCGGGTTGGGGGCGTTGGCGATGGTCACCGGCTGTGACCAGGTTGGCGTAGCGCCGCCCAGTGCAAGAACGAATACCCCGGCAATGAGCGTGTGTCTGCTGTTCATGATGGCCTCAGAATCCTGCTTGATAAGCGATGCGAAAAACGCCCTGGTTGATGCGCAAGGTTTGGTCGCGTTGATGCGTGACTCCTGCCTGCACGATGAAACCAATGGGAGTGACGTAAGTGACCGCGCCTGAAATGCCCCAATCCGTATCGTCCTGCAAGCCGTATCGGGCCAGTTCCTGGCCGTTGCCGGACAGCTTGCGCACGGCCGCCGTGGCGGTCAACTGCCAGCGGTCGCGCGACAGCGATAGGGAGGTGACGCCGTTGCCGTTGGACACGGGCGCTCCGCGAAAGGCGCTGGAATAGGTGGCCTCGTTGAACCAGCTCAGGTTCCAGGCGCGGCCCACGGGCGCGTCGTAGCGCAGGCGCGCCGATACCGTGTTGGCGCTTTTTCCCTGCTGGGGATCCAGGTGCAGCCGGCCGGCATCCAGCCCGCCAGACAGGCCCTCCAGCCCTGGCAGGTCGCGGAAATCATAGGAAAGAATGAAGGACTTCAGCTGGTCGCTGAACATCGGGGGTTGATCGGGTCCGATGAGGCCCCCGTCCAGGCTCAGCCGATGGTTCATGGCGGTGTTGTCGCGCTTGAACAGGATGGCGGCCACGGAATGCGTCCCGCTGCCGGAAGTGTCCAGGGTGTAGCGACCGCCCAGCCCGATCGAGCCGCGGAACTCGGAGTTTTCGTTAAAGCCTGTGTATAAGCCGTCGACCACATGCCAGGCGTCGCCGAAGCCCAGGTCCATCTTGCCGCCATATAGCGCGTAGTTGTCCGCGGTGTAGGCGGCGAACAGATTGTCCAGGTCCACGCCCAGGTCGGAGAAGGCATTGTCCTTGGTGTCGTTGGTGGACGAATTGAAGGTCGCCTTGGTGCGGATGGAAAACTGCCGCGTCAGCTGCAGGACCAGGGCGGCTTCCGCGGTGGGTTGGACGCTGCTCCAGTGCGAGCGCGGGAGCTGGCCGTTATCGTCCTGCACGCCGAAGAACCCGGTGTAGCCGGTCATCAGCAGGAACCGGCCGTTTAACTGCGGATAGGTTTCGCCGCCGTCGCCCAGTTCGCTGTAGGGGGTCAGGAAAATCTCCGTCTTGAAGATATCCCGGGCTTCCTGCGCGCCGGCACCCTGGGCAGCCACGCTCAACAGCGCTGCCGCCGCGGCTTTGCGCAGCGTCCGACAAAATCTTTTCACCGCGCCAGCTCTGCCGCCAATTCGCGCACCTGGGAATGGATATTGCCGAACATGGCGAAGTTCACGCGGCTGGCGACGACGAATACGCCCAGCCCCCGGTTGGGCGACAGGACCGCGTAGGACATGAAGCCGCCCAGGCCGCCGCTTTTGCCCAGCAGCAAGGGGGTGCCGTTGCGCGGCAGGGTCACGACCCAGCCCAGCCCCATGCCGTCGGCATCGGTGACCTCGGTGCCCACGACGGATTTCAGCCCGTCATAAGGCAGCCACAAGGTGTGGGCCAGCAAGGCTGCCTCCCTGGCCTGCCTGGCGCCGTCCAGATGCCAGCGCATCCAGCGCACCATGTCATCGGCGGTGGAGTAGATGCCGGCGCTGGCGTACATCACGTCGGGGACCGGGGCGTTGGGATCCGGTTTGTCGAACGGGTCCAGGCCGGTCATCAAGCGTTTTTTCTGGGCATCTGACAGCGCATTGGTGGTGTCGGCCATGCCGGCCGGCTTCAGGACTTCGTCCGCGAGCACCGTCGAATAATCCGCGCCGCCGGCCTTGGCCAGCACATCGCCCAGCAGCCCGAACCCCAGGTTCGAGTACAGCGTGGTGGTGCCGGGCACATAAGCCGGCTTGTGGCTACCGATCCATTTCCAGTAATAGGCGCGATCGAACGCCGCGAACGGGTTGTCGGACGGCTTGGCATCGGGATTGGGCAGTTCGCGGGGCAGGCCGGCGGAATGCGTGGCCAGGTCCAGCAGCGTCAACGGGCGGCCGTTGCTTTCCACCCTGGCGTTCTCCGGCGCATATTTCGCCAGGGGAGCGGTCAGCCTGAGCTTGTTTTTGGCCGCCAGCGCCGCCAGCACGTCGCCCGCAAATACTTTCGAAACGGAAGCGATCCGGAAAATGGATCGTCCGTCGGGCTCGACGCCGCTGCCGGGCGCGGTTTCGCCATAACCCTGGACCACCACGTCATCGCCGCGCACCGCAGCGATGATCAACCCAGGCGCGCCTGAATTCAGATACAGCTGCATGCCTGCCATGGAGACGGCATCCTGCAAGGCAAGGTCGGTCGCCCGCGCCTGGCTTGCGCCCGCGGCGCAGGCGGCGCTCAGCGCCAGTATGGTGAGGCGTGACAGGATGCGGGACGTCGGCATGCGGTTCTCCAGGTAGCTTAAGGAACGGGGATTTCCTCCGCATGCGCGATGATCCCAAAAACTCGATGCGCGGCCACTTCTCCAAGGACGAAACAACATGCCGGCATGACGAATTGCATATTGACGGGGCGTCGTGGCCGGCGGGCTGGATTCAGATCCCCATGCGTTCGCGCAGCGGCTTGCGGTATGACCGGGACACTGGCCAGGTTTCGTCCACCGCTCGCATCCTGATCAGCCACTTGTCCACGCTTCTGCGGTCCACGTCCATGACATGCAGCGCGTTTGCAATGGCGGTCCGGTGCACCCGGAAGAAGGTCTTCTCCGGCAACAGGGTCGACCATATGCCGAGCGCACGGGAGTCCAGCACCATGGATCCGTCTTCAAGCCAGATTTCGCTGTAGTTTCCCGCGGAGCGCACCCCCACGATGGTTTCGGGCAGCACACCGCGGACCACGCCGCGCATGCTCAGATAGATCACCGAGGTGGCGCTGTCGTGGCGCGGCCGGTGGGGATCGCGGCCGTTTCCGTACTTGGCTTGTCCGATCAGGTTGGCGCATTGGAACAGGGCGCCGACTTCGCCGGCAGACCAGTTGCGGTGCCGGACGGTGGTGTCGAAACCGATGATGCCGTAGAGCTTTCCGTCATGGAAAACCGGCACGCTCAGCACGCTTTTGTTTCCCTGGCGCTGGAACTCGACCTGGATCGCGCGCGCGGTGCGGGGCAGGTCGTTGACATCATGTATGGCAACCGCCTGGCCCTTCATCATGAACTTGTGCAGCCAGGCGATCAGCGTAGTCGGCACGTCCTGGAGTTCGGCGACGAAAGGCTCGGTCTGGCCCCGGCACCATTCGTGGGTATTGCGCAGGCGCAGCATGTCCGGGCGGTATTCGATCATCCAGGACCGGTCCACGTCGGAGGTCTCGCCCATGTACGCCAGCTGTTCCGATATGGCGTCGTCGGCCGGCAGCTTGAGCAGGCTCATCGCGCAGTGGTAAAGCCAGTCCGATGCGGGACTGGGTTCGAGCACGGTGGCGGCGTGTGTCTGGTACTGGCCAGCATCCTTCACTTGCGGTTCCCCCTGCGGCGACATGGCGCTTCATGCACGCTCGGGCTGGACCGCGCGGCTAGGCGGAATTTTCTCTCCGGTAACGAAGGATGACAAGACCAAACGGATTATCGGACCGTCGTGGGGGTTGCTGCCTGTGAAGCCTGGGTCGGCATGCGTCCCACGCTGAGCGCGCCCGGATCGTCCGCGGACGGCCGGACCACGGCCGCATTGTTGGCGTTGTTGGCGCCGAGCTTGGGCAGGTCCACGGGGCGGGCGGCCACTGCCTCGAAGGGGCCGCCGCCGGCGGACGGCACGCCTTCCAGCGTCAGGCCGCGGGTCCAGTTGCCTTCGTGGCGCGACAGTACTTCGTAGCGCTGCGGGCCGCCGGTGGCGCGGGCCACAATGTAAAGCGTGCCATTGACCAGATTGATCGCAGGCGGCGATGCGGCTTCGGCGTCCAGTTTGGCCGGCCTGCCGTGCTCCACCAGCCAGAGCTGTCCTCCGGCGCGTTCCAGCAGCGCGACCATGACATTGCCCGTGGCGTCGGCGCTGATGGCGGGGCGGCCGATGTAGGGCACGCCCATGTCGGTCGGCGCGCTCCAGTCCATATTGAGGTCGGTGGTATCGCCGGTTTCCATCAGGCGGGTCAGATGGTTGTTGCCGCGCTGCCGGAAGTACAGTTCGACACGGTTTTCGTGGTTGCGGATCGCTGCCAGCCCGCCGGCGGCCTGAGGGGCGGGCACGCGGCGCCAGTCCTGCCATTCGGGAAGCTGGCCTTTGGCCGCCGGCAACTGGCGGGTGTAGTGGAGTTCGCCGTTCCCCGTGACGGCGAAGATGACGTAGCGTCCGTCACCGCCCAGCGCAGCAGCCGGGGAGCCGGTCACGCCTTCAAGCGGCGGCAGGTCCTGCCAGGTGCTCCAGCTGCCGTCGACGCCGGACGGCGTGATCCAGTGCAGCAGCCCGTCGTAGCCCAGCGCCACGGCGGCGGCTTCGCCACGCGGCGCCACCGCAGGTATCTGGGTCACGCGCAGGCCGCCCAGGGCCTGCCAGCCTTGCCAGGTGCCGTCGTGGCGTTGTTTGTTGGCCCATACGCCGCCCAGCGGGTCGCGAGCCATCAGCCCGGCCGTGCCGTCGGCATGCGTGAACGAGACCAGGGGGCCGCTGGTGCGGCCGCCCAGGCTTTGCCAGCGGCGCTGGCCGGCATCCCAGCGGTTGACGGCGCCGTTGGTCTCGCCGGCCGCAAACACCACCAGGCCGCCGCGCCCGTCCGGGTAGAGCTGCGGCGCAATGTCCTGGCGCGATACGTAATAGGCGCGCTGCACCCAGGCGGCCGCCGGGCCGGCGGGTTCCTTGCAACCGGTGGGGCCCGCGCAATAGTGATAGTCGTTCCAGGCATAGTGCTGGAAGATCAGCGACTTGTTGGCGATCTCGGCTTCGGTCAGGTTGGTGGCGCGTTCCTGGCTGGGGTAGTCGACATAGCCCATCTCGGCGTAGTTGCCGGGCGCGCGCAACATGGCCTCGCGCGCCAGCCGCGCGCTGGCGATGTGGTCGGGATGCCCGTGACCGGCGCAGCGCCAGCACAATTGCGTGTAGGGGACGGCGATCGTGTCGTCGAGGTGGCGCACCGTGGTCGGGGCATACTGGCGGATCAGGTCGGCCAGCGTGTCGATCAGCTGCTCGCGCGTATAGGACTCGGCATAAGGACCGAGTGTGTCGACGTTCTGTCCGGGTTCGGATTCGGTGCGGCTCAGCGGCGTCAGGCTGCCCCAGCCCTTGCCCAGCCAGGGGTCCTTCAGGCGCATGTGCCAAAGCTGCACGCGCGGGTTGCCCTTCAGGGTGAAGCGCGCGATGCGGCGTCCGCCCGCCGTGCCGGCGTCTTCCTTCCATTCATCGGGCTGGTGCGCCATATAGGCATAGGCCGCGCGCACGCCGCGCTCGCGTCCCAGCATGTAGCCGTCGCCTTCGCCGGCATCGCTGGCAGTCAGATACACCAGGCGCACGCAACCGCCCGCCTCGATGTTGGAAGCGATGTCGGGGTTCATGAACAGCAGGTCGTCGTCCAGATGGGCAACGAAAGCCAGATCCTTGATGCCGTGGCATTGCGCCAGCGTTGGCGGCGCGGCGAACGCATGGGCGTAGAGGAGGGTGGCGAAGGCACAAAATAGCGCCCGGCCAACGGGGCGCAGCATGGACGACAAGACGGACATAACGGGGCGCAGCAGAAAAGGCGCGGCGCGTAAAGGGTATTGAGTTAAGTCCAGTATAGCGGCGTGGGATTGCAATAAATGGGGGCGGTAGAGGTCGCGCTTGCGGCGCGGTCGGCCCCTGGCGCTAGCGGCCCTGCGTGGCTGCGGCCTTATCGCCCTGGTATGGGCTGAGATCCAGCCCGGCGCTGGCCAGCAGCCAGTCGCGCAAGCGCTCGTGCGCGCCATCGGGCCGCGCTGCATCCTTGCGCAGGCACAGGCTGAATGCCGCGCCGCTTTCTACGAAGTCCAAGGGGGCGGCCAGCCTGCCGCGATGCAGCTCGGACTCCACCAGCACCGCGGGCGCGATGGCCATGCCCAGGCCGGCGGCGGCGGCTTCCAGCATGTGGCCCAGATGGTCGAATTCGCGCCCCGGCTGTCGCGGGGCCAGCGCGATGCCCTGGAGCGCTGCCCAATCCTTCCAGGCGTCGGGCCGTGAACTGGTGTGCAGCAGCGGCGCGTCCAGCACATCGGCAGGGCTGCGGATACGCGCAGCCAGGGCCGGCGTGCAGACCGGGCCTATCGTCTCGGCGAAAAGCGGAGTCACATCCCACGTTTGGGGCCATGTGCGTCCGGCCAGGATCAGGGCGTCCACGCGCTGCGTGTTCAGCAAGGCGGGATCTGCCGCCGTCTGCAGCCTGACGCGGATGTCCGGATGCAGGGCTTCGAAACGTTCGAGCCTCGGGATCAGCCAATTGGAGAGAAAACTGGCTGGTGCTCCCACCGTCAGTTCCGCCGGCTGCGTGCTGCGCTTGAGTTCGTCGCACCGTCGCTCCAGCAGATCGAAGGCATCGTGGGCCGCCTGTTGCAGCCTCAAGCCGGCCGCCGTCAGCTGGACGCGTGCGGCGCGGCGCTCGAAAAGCGCGCAGCCCAGCCATTCTTCCAATTGCCGGATCTGCTGGCTGACAGCGCTGTGGGTCACGCACAGTTCCTTCGCCGCCAGCGTGAAACTCGCTTGGCGGGCCGCGCTATCGAAGAATCGCAGGGCATTGAGGGAGGGTAGGCGTCTCATGAGATCTGTTAGTTCAACTTACATTTATGATTAATAAATCATTGATTCAAATAAATTTTGCATGAAGATAGCATAAGGAAAAATCCTTACCACCTGTTCATGGAACCTTAGCCCCATGCCATCCTCCATCCATCCGGCCGCGCCCGACAGCCATGGCCAATTCGGCCCCTACGGCGGGCGCTACATGCCCGAAACGCTGGTCCCCGCCTTGGACGAGCTTGAACGCGAGTTCAAGGCAGCGCTGGCCGACGAGGACTTCTGGCATAGCTATCGCGGCATGCTGGCCGACTATGTGGGCCGGCCGAGCCCGCTGTTCCTGGCTCGCGGCGTGTCAGAGGAGCTTGGGGGCGCGCAGGTATATCTGAAGCGCGAAGACCTGAACCATACCGGCGCGCATAAGATCAACAACTGCCTGGGGCAGATCCTGCTGGCTCGCCGCATGGGCAAGCGCCGCATCATCGCCGAGACGGGCGCGGGACAGCATGGCGTGGCGACGGCGACGGTCTGCGCCTTGTTCGGCCTGGAGTGCGTGGTGTACATGGGCGCCGAAGACATGGCGCGCCAGTCCGTCAACGTGCGGCGCATGCATATGCTGGGCGCCGAGGTGCGCGCCGTGCATGCCGGCACCGCCACGCTGAAGGACGCGATGAACGAGGCGCTGCGCGATTGGATTGCGAATCCCGCCGCTACCTACTACCTGTTGGGCACGGGAGCTGGCCCGCACCCCTATCCTTGGCTGGTGCGCGAATTCCAGAAGGTCATCGGCGTGGAGACGCGCCAGCAGATCGCCGCCAAGACCGGCCGTATGCCCGACGCCATGGTGGCCTGCGTGGGCGGCGGCTCCAACGCGATGGGGTTCTTCTATCCCTTCCTTGAACTGGCGGACGTGCGCCTGTACGGCGTCGAAGCCGGCGGTCTGGGCCTGGCCAGCGGGGCGCACGCCGCCAGCATCAGCGCGGGCCACGAAGGCGTGCTGCACGGCTGCCGCAGCTATTACCTGCAGGATGACGACGGCCAGATCGTGAACGCGCATTCGATTTCGGCCGGACTCGACTATCCCGGCGTCGGCCCCGAACACGCCCTGTTGCATGACCGTGGGCGCGTGGACTATGTGTCCGTCACGGACGCGGAAGCCGTGGCGGCCTTTCATTGGCTGACGCGCAGGGAGGGCATCCTGCCGGCGCTGGAAAGCGCGCATGCGTTGGCCTATATGCGCAAGCTGGCGCCGCAGATGGCGCGCAACGAGATTCTTGTCGTGTGCCTCAGCGGACGCGGCGACAAGGACATGGACACGGTTACGCAATTTGGCGAGGTGGCGGCATGACTCGGTTGGACCAAACCCTTGCGGCGCTGCGCCAATCCGGACGCAGCGGCCTGGTCACTTATTTTGCCGCGGGCGATCCCGATCCAGACGCCTGCCTGGAACTGCTGGGCGGTTTGCGCGCGGCGGGCGCCGACATGATCGAACTCGGCATGCCGTTCAGCGATCCGGTCGCCGACGGCCCCGTCCTGCAGCAGGCAAACGTGCGCGCGTTGGCGGGCGGCCAGACCTTGAAGCGCACGCTGGCCCTGGTGCGCGAGTTTCGCGAGACGGACGCGCACACGCCGGTGGTGCTGATGGGCTACCTGAACCCCATTCTGCGTCATGGCGTGGCGCCCTTCATCGAAGACGCCGCCGCCGCGGGTGTGGACGGCCTGATCATCATCGATCTGCCGATCGAGCATGCCGGCGATATCGCCCGGCAAGCGCGCGCGCACGGCATCCATCTCATCCGCATGTCCGCGCCGACTTCGGAGGATGCCCGGCTGGCCGCATTGCTGCACGACGCCAGCGGTTTTGTTTATCACATCATGCTGGCCGGGACGACGGGCGCGGATCTGCCGGACGAGCGCCGCATCGCGCAGGACCTGGATCGCTTGCGCTCGCAGACCCGGCTGCCCCTGGCCGCCGGGTTTGGCGTGCGCTCGCCCGACGAAGCCCGGCTTGTCGCCCGATACGCCGATCTGGTGGTTGTCGGTTCACGGCTGGCGCAGGTGTTGGCCGAACGCGGCGTGGCTGGCGCACTGGAAGAAGTAAGGGGGCTGGCGGCCGCGCTGCGGCATTGAGGCAACTCGTTACTTCAGTTGCGACTTGCCTCGAATCGCCTTTCCGCCGTGGGATATCATCAAGTGGCCGCGCCTCTCCGGGAGTCGCGCATGCGCGACCACCTCTGTTCCACAAAATAGGAAAGGCCGTGACATCCGAGTCAAGTCTGGAATTCTTGCCCGAGCGCGGAGAAATGGCGCAGCGGCTGCGCGAACTGGACTGGAGCAAGACCCCGCTGGGCGAGCCCGG
>MTEX01003763.1_pt1 | contig 12102 bp, 8 predicted proteins | sample 1042691 | NCBI WGS metagenome assembly MTEX01 (sample SAMN06185810, study PRJNA358809) | soil metagenome | isolation source: soil biostimulated with molasses as carbon source | place: India | collected 2015-05-23
TCAGCAAAGATCTCGAGCAAACCATCGGCCAGTGCTACAAGCGCGCCCGCGAAGCACGGCACGAGTTCATGACGGTGGAGCACCTGCTGCTCTCATTGTTGGAGAACCCGTCCGCGCAGGCGGTGCTCAAGGCCTGCGGCGCGGATTCCACCCGCCTGCAGCACGACCTCGAGCAGGCCATCGAAGCGTCGGTGTCCCGCCTGGCCGAGGATGATGGCCGCGACACCCAGCCCACCCTGGGCTTCCAGCGCGTGCTGCAGCGCGCGGTCTACCACGTGCAGTCCTCCGGCAAGAAGGAAGTCACCGGCGCCAACGTGCTGGTGGCGATCTTCGGCGAGAAGGATTCGCACGCGGTCTATTTCCTCAACCAGCAGGACGTCACCCGCCTGGACGTGGTGAACTACCTGTCGCATGGCATCGCCAAGCAGGGCGAGGAAGGGGAAGGCCAGGGCGCGCACGAAGGCGAGGGCGGCAAGGCCGAGGCCGGTGAAGGCGAGGGCAAGGGCGATGCCCTGACCGAGTTCGCCAGCAACCTCAACGACCTGGCCCGGCAGGGCAAGATCGATCCCCTGGTCGGCCGCGCCGACGAGGTCGAGCGGACCATCCAGGTCCTGTGCCGGCGCCGCAAGAACAACCCGCTCTACGTCGGCGAGGCCGGCGTGGGCAAGACCGCCCTGGCCGAAGGTCTGGCCAAGCGCATCGTGGAAGGCGAGGTCCCGGACGTCCTGCTGGACGCCACCATCTATTCGCTGGATCTGGGCGCGCTGGTGGCGGGCACCAAGTACCGCGGCGATTTCGAGAAGCGCCTCAAGGGCGTGCTGGCGGCGATCCGGAAGATTCCCGGCGCCGTCCTCTTCATCGACGAGATCCACACCATCATCGGCGCCGGTTCCGCCAGCGGCGGCACCATGGACGCCAGCAACCTGATCAAGCCGGCGCTGGCGTCGGGTGAACTGCGCTGCATCGGTTCGACCACGTTCCAGGAGTACCGCGGCATCTTCGAAAAGGATCGCGCGCTCGCGCGGCGCTTCCAGAAAATCGACATCGTCGAGCCGACGGTGGGCGAGGCGTTCCAGATTCTTCAGGGCCTCAGGCCCAAGTACGAAGCGCACCACGGCGTCACCTACGCCGACGAGGCGCTGCAGGCCGCGGTCGATCTGTCGGTCAAGCACATCGGCGATCGCCTGCTGCCGGACAAGGCCATCGACGTGATCGACGAGGCCGGCGCGCGCCAGCGGCTGCTGCCGGAAGGCCAGCGCAAGGATCTGATCGACATCGAGGAAATCGAGACCATCATCGCCAAGATGGCGCGCATCCCGGCCAAGCAGGTCACCTCGTCCGACAAGGACGTGCTGCAGCATCTGGAGCGCAACCTGAAGATGGTGATCTTCGGCCAAGACCCGGCCATCGAGACGCTGGCTTCGGCCATCAAGCTCGCGCGTTCCGGGCTGGGCAATCCGGACAAGCCGATCGGCAACTTCCTGTTCGCCGGTCCCACCGGCGTGGGCAAGACCGAAGTGACCAAGCAGCTGGCGCTGCAACTGGGCATCGAGCTGGTCCGGTTCGACATGTCCGAATACATGGAACCGCACTCGGTGAGCCGGCTGATCGGCGCGCCTCCGGGCTATGTCGGCTTCGACCAGGGCGGCCTGCTGACCGAGAAAATCGTCAAGACGCCGCACTGCGTGCTGCTGCTGGACGAGGTCGAGAAGGCGCATCCGGACATCTTCAACATTCTGTTGCAGGTCATGGATCGTGGCGTGCTGACCGACACCAATGGTCGCGAGGCGAATTTCAAGAACGTGATCCTGGTGATGACCACGAACGCGGGCGCGGCCCAGGCGTCGCGGCGCTCGATCGGCTTCACCCAGCAGGACCATTCGACCGACGCGATGGAAGTCATCCGCCGCAGCTTCACCCCGGAATTCCGCAACCGCCTGGACGCGGTGGTGCAGTTCCAGGCGCTGGGTTTCGATCACATCCTGCGCGTGGTCGACAAGTTCCTCATCGAACTGGAGATGCTGCTGCAGGAGAAGCACGTCAGCCTGTCGGCCACGCCGGCCGCGCGCGACTGGCTCGCCCAGCACGGTTTCGACCCGTTGATGGGCGCCCGCCCGATGGCGCGCCTGATCCAGGACAAGGTAAAGCGCCCGCTCGCCGACGAACTGCTGTTCGGCAAGCTGGTCAACGGCGGTCGGGTCAGCATCGACGTGCGCGATGGCGAACTGGTGGTGGAAAGCCAGGCCGAGCCGGAGAAGCTGCTGCCGGTGACGGTGTGATCCTGTCGGCCCGGGCGCGCAGGCCCGGGCCCCTCCCGAAGCGACGAGGCCGGCGCCCCCAAGTGCCGGCTTTTTGCTGTCTGCCGTCCGGAACAGGCCCCGGACGCGGCACGTCCACGCGCGTAGGCACGGGCGTCGCGACGATACGGGAAAACAAAAAGGGCGACCAAGTCGCCCTTTTGATTCAATGGTTTACCGCCATTATTTCATGCGATAGGTGATGCGACCCTTGGTCAGGTCGTACGGGGTCATTTCGACCTTGACCTTGTCGCCGGTCAGGATGCGGATGTAGTTCTTGCGCATGCGACCGGAGATGTGGGCGATGATTTCGTGCCCGTTTTCCAGTTTGACCCGGAACATGGTATTCGGCAGCGTTTCGGTGACGGTGCCTTCAAACTCGATGGAATCGTCTTTCGACATGCAGACCTGTGCTGTGTGGCCGGAGCGGCCAGGGCGATAAAGTCCGCCATTGTACGCTTCCGTGGCTTCCGGCGCAAAAATCCCGTTAATCCCCGGCCAACTCGGCGAGACCGGCCGCGGGCTGGTCCCCGAAGCGCGCGGTCCAGGCCGTGGCCGGCTCGGGCAGATCCACCCATTCCCGCATCCGTTCCAGGAAGACCGCCCGCGGCCAGCGTTCGGCACCCAGGCCCACCAGGTGCGGGTTCTCGACCTGCGCATCGATGAGCGGCCAGCCCCAGCCGCGCAGCGTACGGGCGAGCGCGGCGATCGCGACCTTGGAGCCGCCGCTTTCCGCGCTGAACATGCTTTCGCCGAAGAACATCCGTCCCATCGCGACGCCGTAGAGTCCGCCGACCAGCCGCGTGCCGTCGAACACCTCGATCGAATGGGCGTGCCCCGCGCGATGCAGGGCGCCGTAGGCGTCCTGCATGGCCGGCGTGATCCAGGTGCCGTCCTGGCCCGGACGCGGGCGGCCGGCGCATTCGGCGACCACCGCGTCGAACGCCGTGTCGGCGCGGACCCGCCAGCCCGAGCGGCGCAGGCTGCGACGGAACCGGGAGGCCAGATGCAGTCCGCCGGTGCGGAACACCATGCGCGGATCCGGCGACCACCACAGCAGCGGCTGGCCTTCGGAGAACCAGGGAAAAATCCCGCCCCGATAGGCATTGAGCAGGCGCGGCAGGCTCAGGTCGCCACCCACCGCCAGCAGTCCGTCGGGCTGGCGCAGGGCCAGCTCGGCGGGCGGAAACGGCGCATCGGATTCGGGTGCGAGCAGGAAGGGGCGTTGGCTCATGCCGGCATTATCGAGGTCCCGCACGGCCTGTCGCCACGTCGCGACGGCTTCAGGCCGTGCTCGCCTTGAACGGGGAATGCGCGGCCAGGGTGGCGGCGTAGCGCCGGATCGCCTGGGTTTCCTCGTCGCACCAGTGGCCCAACGCTTCGGCGAACGCCGGGTCGGCGATCCAGTGGCGGCTGCGCACGAATACCGGCAGGAATCCGCGGGCGATCTTGTGCTCGCCCTGCGCGCCCGGCTCGAACACGCGCAGGCCTTCGCGCAGGCAGTACTCGATGCCCTGGTAGTAGCAGGTCTCGAAATGCAGGCCGGGCAGGTTCCGGCGGCAGCCCCAGTAGCGCCCGTACAGGGTATCGCCGCCACGCAGGCACAGCGCGCCCGCAATGGGCGTGCCGCCGGTTTCGGCCAGGAACATCACGAACTGACGGGGCAGGGTGCGGGCCAGGTGACGGAAGAACCTGAACGTCAGCGCCGGAGAATTGCCGTACTCCTGGAAGGTCTGCAGATAGAAGCCGAACATCGCTTCCAGGTCGGAATCGTCGGCTTCGTCACCGTGAACGGTGCGGAAGGTGACCCCGGCCCGCGCGACCCGCGCGCGCTCCTGCCGGATGTTCTTGCGGTGCTTGTGATCGAACGCCGCCAGGAACGTTTCGAAGTCCCGCCAGCCCGCATCGTTGCGCCAGTGGTACTGCACGTCGCTGCGGGACAGCCACGCCGGTTCGAACGCGTCGTCTTCGTCTTCGGGATGGAAATTGACATGGACCGACGACAGCTCCGCGTCCCGCGCCTGCGCGACCAGCGCCTCCACCAGTTGCCGCCGCAACGCCGGCGACCGGGCGAGCAGGCGCGGACCGGTCACCGGCGAATAAGGAACCACGCACAGCCATTTGGGGAAGTACGCCCGCCCGTAGCGGGCATAGGCCTGCGCCCAGGCGTGATCGAACACGAACTCGCCGTGCGAATTGGTCTTCAGGTAGGCCGGTGCGGCGGCGACCAGCCGGCCGCCTTCCCACAAGGTCGCATGGTGCGGTGTCCAGCCCCAATCCGCGCGCACGCATCCGTGCCGTTCCAGGCCCGCCAGGAATGCGTGCGACACGAACGGATTGTGGCCGTCGTGCAGGGCGTCCCATGCCTGCGGGGCGATCTCGGCCAGCGAGGCCAGCGTGCGGAATTCGGCCATCGCGGAGATCAGGGACGCAGGTGCAGGACGTCGAGCGTGGGCGGGCCGAACAGGCGCATGGGCGATCCGATTTCACCGACCCTCGAACTGGTGAATACCCGCGCGGGTTCCCGCGGCGTCGCAGCGAACGGCAGGATTTCGTCCACCTTGGAGCCGGGGATCAGGCGTCCTTGTCCAGGAACCGCTCCGCGTCCAGCGCCGCCATGCAGCCGAAACCGGCCGAGGTGATGGCCTGGCGGTAGTGCTGATCGGCCACGTCGCCGGCGGCGAACACGCCCGGCACGGTGGTGGCGGTGGCGCCGCCGTCCAGCCCCGACCGGATGGTCAGGTAGCCGTTGTTCATGCCCAACTGGCCTTCGAACAAGCTGGTGTTCGGAGTGTGCCCGATCGCCACGAAGAAACCGTGCACGTCCAGGTCGCGGGTGCTGCCGTCCTGCACCGACTTGACCCGCAGGCCGGTCACCCCGGCCTCGTTGCCCAGCACCTCGTCCACGGTGTGGTGCCAGACCGGTTCGATCTTGCCGGCCTGGATCTTGGCGAACAGCTTGTCCTGCATGATTTTCTCAGCGCGCAGGGTGTCGCGGCGATGGACCAGGTAGACCTTGCGGGCGATGTTGGCCAGGTACAGGGCTTCTTCCACGGCGGTGTTGCCGCCGCCGACCACGGCCACGTCCTGGTCGCGATAGAAGAATCCGTCGCAGGTGGCGCAGGCGGACACGCCGCGACCCTTGAACTCCTCTTCCGAAGGCAGGCCCAGGTACTTGGCGGTGGCGCCGGTGGCGATGATGAGGGCGTCGGCGGTGTATTCGCCGTTGTCGCCGATGAGCTTGAACGGACGCTGGCCCAGGTCGGCGGTGTGGATGTGGTCGAAGATGACCTCGGTGTCGAAGCGTTCGGCATGCGCCTGCATGCGGGCCATCAGATCCGGGCCCATCAGGCCGTGGGCATCGCCGGGCCAGTTGTCCACCTCGGTGGTGGTCATCAGCTGGCCGCCCTGCTGCAGGCCGGTGATGACGACGGGCTTGAGGTTGGCGCGGGCCGCATAGACGGCGGCGGTCCAGCCGGCCGGGCCGGAACCCAGGATCAACAGGCGGCAGTGCTTCGAAGTGCTCATGTATACTCGCGGAAAAGGTGGATTGGCCTTGCGAATCGCAACGGCTGGCAGCCATCGCAGGCGACATAGAGTGCGGGTGTGATCAGGTTCGATCAAGGCGCGCGGATGGAATGCGGTGATGCGGAACAACACGCGAGCGATACGCCGGCATCGCGCCGGCGTTCCGAGACAGGGCGCCCACGTAGCGCCTTTTTTTCTGCGGGCCTTCGGCGGCAGGGCGCCGCGGCGGCACGATCCCGAGGGCTGAAATCTGCCAATGTTTCGTTTATTATCAAAGACTAATGGCATATTTCTAAGGTCTAATCGAAAGGTGGCGAAACCAGCACCCGAAAACGGCAAGGGCAAGGGCGCCAACGCGGCGGCACGCAAGCAGGCCACCGCGGCGGCGAATCCGCGTCGGCAGCGCCTGTGGCGCGACCTCGCGTTGATCGTGATCGCACCGCTGCTGCTCTATCTCTTCGCCAGTCTGTTCTCGTATTCGCCGGACGATCCGAGCTGGTCGCAGGCGGGCAGCGTCACCGCACCGATCCACAACTGGGGTGGCAAGGTCGGCGCCTGGCTGTCGGCGCTGTTGCTCTCGCTGTGCGGCTACGTGGCGTTCCTGTTGCCGGTGATTCTTGGCGCGGTCGCCTGGATAGCGCTGTTCGGCATGGACACCGACGGCGATGGCGAAGCCGATCTGGGCCCGGCGCTGCGGCTGATCGGCATGGTCGGCTTCCTGATTTCCTCGACCGGCCTGCTGTTCCTGCGTGGCGTCCCCGCCGAGCACTTCTCGGACGGGCCGGGCGGCATCCTTGGCACCCTCGTCGGCAAATCGCTGCTCAGCGGTTTCGGTGGGCTGGGCGGCAACCTGTTCCTGCTCGCGCTGTTCCTGGTGTCGGTGACCCTGGCGACCGGGCTGTCCTGGTTCGCGGTGATGGAGCGCATCGGCAAGGGCGTGTTGGCGCTGCCGGCGCTGTTCCGCCGCGGCAGCCAGCAGGCCGCGGAATGGCAGCAGACGCGGGTGATGCGCGAAGAGCGCGAGGAAGTGCGCCGCGCCGACGCGGTCCTGCGCGCCAAGCGCGAGCCGGTGAAGATCGAGCCGCCGCCGGCACCGGTGATCGAGAAGAGCGAACGCGCCAAGCGCGAGCAGCAGATCCCGCTGTTCCACGGCACCGGCGGCGATGCGTCCGGACTGCCGCCGCTGTCGCTGCTGGACGATCCCAAGCCGCAGACCAAGGGTTATTCCGAGGAAACCCTGGAAACCCTGTCGCGCCAGATCGAATTCAAACTCAAGGATTTCCGCATTGATGCGCAGGTGGTCGGTGCGTATCCCGGCCCGGTGATCACCCGTTTCGAAATGGAGCCGGCGCCGGGCGTGAAGGTCAGCCAGATCAGTTCGCTGGACAAGGACATCGCCCGCGGCCTGAGCGTGAAGTCGGTGCGCGTGGTCGACGTGATCCCGGGCAAATCGGTGATCGGCCTGGAAATCCCCAACACCAGCCGCGAGATGATCTTCCTCAGCGAGCTGCTGCGCTCCAAGGAGTACGACAAGTCCGGCAGTGCGCTGACGCTGGCGCTGGGCAAGGACATCGCGGGCCGCCCGACCGTGGCCGATCTGGCGCGCATGCCGCACCTGCTGGTCGCCGGCACGACCGGTTCGGGCAAGTCGGTGGCGGTCAACGCGATGGTGCTGAGCCTGCTGTACAAGGCTTCGCCGAAAGAACTGCGGATGCTGATGATCGACCCGAAGATGCTGGAGCTCAGCGTCTACCAGGGCATCCCGCACCTGCTGGCGCCGGTGGTCACCGACATGAAGGAAGCCGCCAACGGCCTGCGCTGGTGCGTGGCGGAGATGGAACGCCGCTACAAACTGATGAGCGCGGTGGGCGTGCGCAACCTGGCCGGCTTCAACAAGAAGGTGAAGGACGCGCAGGATGCCGGCCAGCCGCTGATGGATCCGCTGTTCAAGCCCAACCCGGATCTGGCCGAGGCGCCGCGGCCGCTGGAGCCGCTGCCGTTCATCGTCATCTTCATCGACGAATTCGCCGACATGATGATGATCGTCGGCAAGAAGGTCGAGGAACTGATTGCCCGCCTGGCGCAGAAGGCGCGCGCCGCCGGCATCCACCTGATCCTGGCGACGCAGCGCCCGTCGGTGGACGTCATCACCGGCCTGATCAAGGCCAACATCCCGACCCGCATTGCCTTCCAGGTCAGCTCGAAGATCGATTCGCGCACCATCCTGGACCAGTCCGGCGCGGAGACCCTGCTGGGCCACGGCGACATGCTGTACCTGCCGCCCGGCACGGCGATGCCCGAGCGCATCCACGGCGCGTTCGTCAGCGACGACGAAGTGCACCGCGTCGTCGAGCATCTCAAGGCGACCGGTTCGGCCGATTACATCGAAGGCGTGCTGGAGGAAATCCAGACGATGGGCGACGGCGTCGTGGTCGGTCCGACCGGGCTGCCGGAGAGCAGCGGCGGTGGCGGCGACGAAAGCGATCCGCTGTACGACGAGGCGGTCCGCATCGTCACCGAGAGTCGGCGCGCGTCCATCTCCGGCGTGCAGCGCCGCCTGAAGATCGGCTACAACCGGGCCGCCCGCCTGATCGAGGCGATGGAAGCGGCCGGCGTGGTCTCGCCTCCGGAACACAACGGCGACCGCCAGGTGCTCGCGCCGCCGCCGCCTCGCTGACGGCGCTTCGTGCGGTGCCTGAACACCGGTTCACGCCGGTATCCGGGGCCCGCGGCACGATGCGTGCTATTCAGACTCGCCGGGGCACACTCGGCACCGACTCCGAACCACTACCGCCACCGACCATGACCCGTATCGTCCGTCCCGCGCTCCTGATTGCCACCGCGCTGCTCGCCGGCAACGCCTTCGCTGGCGCCCGCGATCAACTCAAGGTTTTCACCACCGGCCTGAAGGGCCTGGATGGCCAGTTCGTCCAGCAGGTCCACGATGGCGGCGGCAAGCTCAAGGAAACCTCCAACGGCCGCGTCGCGCTGTCCGCGCCGCGCCTGTTCCGCTGGGAATACAACAAGCCCTACGAACAGTTGATCGTCGCCGACGGCAAGCAGGTGTGGGTGTACGACCCGGATCTGAAGCAGGTGACGGTGCGCGAGCAGGGCATCGAGGAGCAGAACAGCCCGCTGTCCGCGCTGATCGATCCGGGCAAACTGGACCAGCAGTTCAATGTCAAGGAAAGCGGCAGCCAGAACGGACTGGAATGGCTGACCCTCACCCCGAAGCGCGAAGGCGACGCCAACTTCCAGTCCGCGCGGCTGGGATTCGACGGCAAGGGCCTGGCGCAGATGGAAGTGGTCGATGCGGTCGGCCAGCGCACCACCATCAAGTTCAGCGGCTGGAAGCGCAACCCGTCGTTCGCCGGCGGCACTTTCAAGTACGCGCCGGGTCCGGGCGTGGACGTGGTCGGCGGTTCCTGAGCCGGCGCTTCCCGGCTCGCGATGGATGGACCGGATTCCCGCGGGAGTCCGGTCTTTTCGTTTTCGATACCGACGCGGGCATCCGCGGACGGTAGAATTCCCCGGTGGCGAGATCCCCCAAAACCCGGAATCCCTTTCCGCAGGAAGCCGATCTGCTGAGCGTCGACCGTTCGGCGATGCGGCCGCTGGCCGAGCGCATGCGTCCACGCACGCTCGACGAGATGGTCGGGCAGCGCAGGCTGCTGGCGCCTGGCAGCGCGTTGCGGCGCGCGGTGGAATCCGGGCGCGTGCATTCGATGATCCTGTGGGGACCGCCGGGCTGCGGCAAGACCACCCTGGCACTGCTGCTGGCGCAGTATGCCGATGCCGAATTCCAGGCGATCTCCGCGGTGCTGTCCGGCCTGCCGGACGTGCGCGCGGTGCTGGCTGAGGCGGCGCAGCGTTTCGCCGAGGGACGGCGCACGGTGCTGTTCGTGGACGAGGTGCACCGCTTCAACAAGGCGCAGCAGGACGCATTCCTGCCCCACATCGAACGAGGCACCATCCTGTTCGTCGGTGCGACCACCGAAAACCCGTCGTTCGAACTCAATTCGGCGTTGCTGTCGCGCTGCCGGGTGCACGTGATGGAAGCGGTCTCGGCCGAGGACATCCGGCAGGCGCTGCGGCGGGCGGTGGACGACGAGGCGCGTGGCCTGGGCGGGCAGGGCCTGCAGGCCAGCGACGACGCCCTGCGTGAAATCGCCGGTGCGGCCGATGGCGACGTGCGCCGCGCGCTGACCCTGCTGGAAATCGCCGCCGAACTGGCCGCGGGCGAAGACAACACCATCACGCCGCAGACCCTGCAGCAGGTCCTGGCCGATCGCACGCGCCGTTTCGACAAGGGCGGCGAGCAGTTCTACGACCAGATCTCCGCGCTGCACAAATCCATACGCAGTTCGAACCCGGACGGCGCGCTGTACTGGCTGGCGCGCATGCTGGACGGGGGCTGCGATCCGGTCTACCTGGCGCGGCGGCTCACCCGCATGGCGGTGGAGGACATCGGCCTGGCGGATCCGCGCGCGCTGCAGATGGCGGTGGACGCGTGGGACACCTATGAACGGCTGGGCAGTCCGGAAGGCGATCTGGCGTTGGCGCAGGTGGCGATCTACCTGGCCAGCACCGCCAAGTCGAACGCCGGCTACAAGGCATTCGGCATGGCGAAGCAGGATGTGCGCGAGTACGGCACGCAGGACGTGCCACTGCACCTGCGCAACGCGCCGACCCGGTTGATGAAGCAGCTCGGGTACGGTGGCGGCTACCAGTACGACCACGATGCCGAAGGCGGCATCGCGCTGGATCAGACCGCGTTCCCCGACAGCATGGGCGAACGCGTCTATTACGAACCGGTCGAGCGCGGGTTGGAAATCAAGCTCAAGGAAAAGCTCGATCGCCTGCGCGAAGCGCGCCGCGAGGCGAGGGCGGACAAGTCCGGGCGCTGAGCCCATCCGGGCATCGCCGGCCGCTTACCCGGCCAGGCTGCGCGCCACGCGCACCGTCATCAGCCCGAGCCCGGTCATCAGCAGCGATCCCAGTACGTGGATCGCGACGAGCGCGAATGCCCAGCCGTATTGCAGTCGCAGGATCAACTGCATCGCTTCGGCGGAAAAACTGGAGAACGTGGTCAGTCCGCCGAGCAACCCGGTGATCACGAACAGGCGCCATTCCGGCGCAATCGAAGGATGGTGCGCGAACCATCCCATCGCCACGCCGATGGCGTAGCCACCGATCAGATTGGCGGCGAGCGTGCCCAGCGGCACCTGCGCGTGGTTCGGATTGAGCCAGATGCCCAGACCCCATCGCGCCCAGGCGCCCAGCGTCGCACCCAATGCGATGGCCAGGAAGGAATGCATCGCCGACATCTCCGGTAAGGGAGCGGCGGCGCACGCCCACCGCCCCGGTTGCAGGGTTTTCGGTAGGCATCATCAGCCGTCATGTCATGCCGGCGGTTCGGGGAGGAATGCCATCTCCCGGGCGCACAGACTACCTCGCCGGCAAGGCTCGCAGAAGACCGGCGCGGCATGCAAGAACGGCGGACATCGCCTTGATCCGGCTACCGATTGTCGGCGCGCGGCCGCGCTTTTGCTCCGGCAGACGAGCGGCGCATTCGTTAACGAGAATCTAACATCCGTCCGCCGACTGACTAACGTTTCCTATGTGAGCGTGACCGGCGTCGTTTTTTAGTGCCTCCCCTGGGCGCCAGAACGACAAAGGAGAATAAACATGTGCATGCGTAAGACTCTCATTGCATCTGCGGTGTTGCTGGGACTCGGACTGACCGGACAGGCTTTCGCACAGGCAACCAACACGGAAAACGGACCTGGGGCCGACACGCTCGTCGCCGTCGATTTCGATGCGACCGACAGCAGTACCCATGATGGCGACAATCGCGACAACGATGGCGTCGCCTATGCCGACGGCTACGGTACTGCGGCGGCCAACAACGGGGGCACTGCCACCTCCACGTTCTCCAACGCGTTCAACCACAGCACGGCGGTGGCGGAAACCCGGTTGATCGGTTCGGTCAGCGGCGTGACCGTGTATGACATCGGCAACGTCGCCAAGAACTGGGGCGACGCCAACGGCGGAAACGGCGGACGCGGCGGTGACGGTTACGGTGGCGACGGCTACGGCGGCGCGGGCACCGGCGGCGGTGGCGGCGACGGTGGCGCCGGCGGCAGCGGCGGCAGTGGCGGCAGCGCGATCAACGGCAGCGCCAGTGCGGGCGACGTCAGCAATGGCGGCGCATCGATCGGCGATGCGGTCGCCGGCAACGGCGGCGACGGTGGACGCGCGGACCACAATCGCGGCA